>Ga0316222_1004704_pt1 | contig 12230 bp, 5 predicted proteins | sample TBH18011metaG_FD_206008 | JGI IMG/M metagenome (GOLD analysis project Ga0316222, IMG submission 206008) | Freshwater microbial communities from Trout Bog Lake, Wisconsin, USA - TBH18011 | ecosystem: Environmental > Aquatic > Freshwater > Lake > Hypolimnion/Profundal zone | place: USA: Wisconsin... | reverse complement strand
TGCTGCCCCACCTGGCGGACTGGAACCAATTGGTTGATATCCGGTTCCTACCATCATGATGGCTTTGCCGCATTACCGCTATACCTTGCGCAACGCGCTGCCACTGGGGCTGTTGATGGTGGTGATTGCGATGTTGGCTTTGTCGTATCTGGATACGGTGCTCAATGGGCAGTTGTCGGTGCTCCAGCATGCGCGCAGCGACGCCGTGCTGGACGCTGAACGTTTGGCGCGCATTACGCAGCGGGAATTGAGGGATCGACCTGACAATGTGGCGTCGGATGTGTCGGTGGCGGCCACCGATACGCGTCTGGCGGTGTTGGCGCTGATCAATGTCCAGGGCCAAATCGAGATGGCGCAGCGCCTGGCCTGGCGCAATGTGCCGGCGGCGGCGGTGCTGTCGCATTTTTCACTCGAACGTTTTGCGCGCACCGTGCACGGTCGCCTGCCGGACGTGCAGGAATTGGTGGGTCAGTCGCGCGTGGTGGTGATGGTGCCGTACTTTGTCGAGGGTCGCGCCGATGCGGTGCAGGACGAAGACCGGGGCGTGGTGTACCTGGAATACGATTTGCGCAATGAGATGGCGCAGGTGAATTGGGACGCTCAGCGCCGTTTGATGCCGATGCTGTTGGCCACCTTGCTGTTCACACTGGCATTGGCCAAGCTGTTGCGTATTCGGGTAACCAAGCCGCTGGCCCAGGTGGAGCAGGCCAGTCTTCGGCTGGCACGGCAGAACGAATTTCCGCGTGCGCTGGATGAAACCGGGCCGCGCGAGATAGCCAGTCTGGCGCACAGTTTTAACCTGATGGCGGTGCGTATTCGCGATGCGCAGCATGACATCGAAACCAGTCGCACCCGTCTGGCCGTCATTTTTGACGCCGCCATGGATGCCATTATTACGGTGGGTCCCGACCAGCGCATTCGGGTGGTGAATCGGGCGGCATTGCGCATGTTTGGGGGACAGGATGCCGATGTTCTGGATCAGCCCATGGACCGCTTCCTGCCGCTGCATTTGCGCGCTTCGGGGTCGGGTTTGTTGCCGCTGGCGTCCCTGGCATCCGAGGCCGGCCTGGCTGACACCCCGGTTGGGCGCCATGCGGTGGTCACTGGTTTGCGCCTGAATGGTGAAACTTTTCCGGCCGAGGCGTCGGTCTCGCACATTGAAGTGGACGGTGAGTTGCTGGCCATTGTCATGCTGCGCGATGTCACGGAACGGCAGCGGGCGCAAGACGCGGTGATTGCACTCAACAACAGCCTGGAGCAGCAGGTGGAGCAGCGCACGGCACGGCTGCAGGAAACCACACAGAGACTGGAAGAGCAGCAGCGCATTTTGCAGGCGGCACATGCCGAGCAGCACACCATTTTTGAAACCCTGACGGTTGGCATTGCGGTCTTGCGGGACGGCGTGATCGTGCGTTGCAATCGGCGGCTGGAGGAGATTTTTGGCTACGGGCCGGAGCAGCTGATCGAACGCCCGAGCCGGATCTGGTTTGTCGATGATGAAGGCCATGCCACCAGCGATGCGGCGATTCAGCGCGTGATCGTGCAGGGACACGGCTACCAGACGCACCAGGAATTGGTGCGCATGGATGGTTCGCGCTTTTGGGCGCGCATCACGGGCAGCCCGTTGGTGGATGGGCACCAGGACAACGCGGTGCTGGTGGTGATTGAGGACATGACGCTGCAGCGCGAGGCGGAGCTGGCGATCCATGAAGCCGGTGAGCGCGCGCTCGAAGCGAGCCGTGCCAAGAGCAACTTCCTGGCCAACATGAGCCATGAAATCCGCACCCCGATGAACGCCATCATTGGCTTGTCGTACATGGTGCTCAAGAGCGATCTGATGCCGCACCAGCGTGAGCAGGTGCGCAAAATCCAGCGCTCCAGCCAGCTGCTGCTCGGTATCGTTAACGATGTGCTGGATTACTCCAAAATCGAGGCGGGCAAGCTGACTCTGGAGAAGGTCGATTTCAGTCTGGATCAAGTGCTCGACAACGTCGCCAGCCTGCTGTCCGAAAAGGCCGCCGCCAAGGGCCTGCGGTTGACGTTCGACATCGATCCCAACATGCCGGCCCGCCTGATTGGTGATCCGTTGCGGCTGGGCCAGATCCTGGTGAATTACGCTGACAACGCCGTTAAATTCACGGCCACCGGCAGCGTGTCGATTCATCTGGAGATGCGTGAGGAAACCGCCACCGAGGTGTTGTTGTACGGTGCTGTGCGCGACACCGGCAAGGGGCTGAGCCAGACACAGACGGTGCGGCTGTTTCAGAGCTTCCAGCAGGCCGACAGCTCAACCACGCGTGAATTCGGCGGCACCGGCCTGGGGCTGGTGATTTGCAAACAGCTGGCCGGAATCATGCAGGGCGAAGTCGGTGTGGACAGCATGCCGGGTGTGGGCAGCACCTTTTGGTTTACTGCCCGTCTGGGTAAAGCCAAGTCCACCGCGCGCCTGGGGCCGCGCACGCGCGCGGCGTCGGCCGATGCGGTAATGGACGTTGACAGCCACTGCTTTTCGGACAGCATTCCCATGGACCTCGACCCGCTGCAGGCGATTCGCGGCGCGCGCATCCTGCTGGTGGAAGACAACGCCTTGAACCGGGAAGTGGCGTGCGAACTGCTGCGCGACGCCGGTCTGGTGGTGGTGGAGGCGCGCAATGGCGCGTTGGCGCTGGAGCATTTGGAGCAGGCGTCCTACGATCTGGTCCTGATGGACATGCAAATGCCGGTGATGGATGGACTCACGGCGACCCGGCGCCTGCGCCAATTGCCCCAGTGCGCCGCCGTGCCGGTGGTGGCCATGACAGCCAGTGCCAGCGCTGAAGACCGCCAGTTGTGTCTGGATGCCGGCATGAATGACCACGTGGCGAAACCGATTGAGCCGGTCCTGTTGTTTGCCGCGCTGTTGAAGTGGATCAAGCCCGAGGCGCGGGATGTGTCGCCTGCGCCCACCGTGCGCACCGGATTGCCGGCTGCCGATGCGAACGCGGTGGTGGATATTCCTGAAGTGCCCGGACTCGATGTGGCCACCGGCTTGCGCCGGGTTCGGGGCAAAAAGGCGTTTTATCTGTCGTTGTTACGTCGGTTTGTTCAGGGGCAGGCCAGTGCGGTGGAAGATTTGCGCGCAGCGCTTTACACCGGAAACCGGGACGAGGCGCAGCGCATAGCCCACACGCTCAAAGGACTGGCCGGCAGCATTGCGGTGGAGGCCATCCAGCAGGCGGCGCAGACGGTGGAACAGGCCATTGCCAACGGTCAGACGTTGCAAATGCTGGAGGTCTCGCTTAACAGCCTGGAACGCCAGTTGGTCCCGTTTGTCGCCCAATTGCGTGAACGCCTGCCGTGGCAGGAAGTGGTGATGCTGGAGGACCCTATTGATATGTCCGTGCTGGGCGCGGTCTGTCGCCGACTGGCCTTGCTGCTGGCGGATGACAATCTGGAGGCAGTTGATGTATTAACGGACAATGAAGCGTTGCTGCGCCGCGCGTTTGTTGATTCATTCGAGCATATTGAAAATGACATACGCAATTTCAATTGCCGTGTCGCGCTGCAGCAGTTGCAAAATGCGGCACGGGCGCAATCGATTGACCTGGGAATAGCGGGAGAAGCATCGTGATACAGGACATGGAAGAAGCCGAGGATGGGCAGGACAAGCCCACTATTCTGGTGGTCGATGACACACCAGAAAATTTGTCGCTGATGCAGGCCTTGTTGCGTGAGCACTACACCCTCAAGGGGGCCAACAATGGCGAACGCGGGCTGAAGATCGCACACACCCTGCCGCACGCCTCGCTGATTTTGCTCGATGTGATGATGCCCGGCATGGACGGTTATGAGGTGTGTGCCCGTCTCAAAAACGACGCCCGCACGCAGGACATCCCGGTTATTTTCCTGACGGCGCGCACCGATGCGCAAGACGTCGAAAAAGGTTTCGCGCTGGGTGCGGTGGACTACATCACCAAGCCGATCAGTCCGCCCATTTTGTTGGCGCGCGTGCGTGCGCACCTGGCGCTCAAGCTCAACGCCGACTACCTGCGGGACAAGAATGCCGTGCTGGAGTCGGAGGTGGCCAAGCGCACCAAGGAAGTGAATGTGATTCAGGACGTCACCATCCTGGCCATGGCGTCGCTGGCGGAAACGCGTGATTCCGACACCGGCAACCACATTCGTCGCACCCAGCATTACGTGCGGGCGCTGGCGTGGAAATTGTCAACCCATCCATGCTATCGCGCCTATCTGACGGTGGATACGATCAACCTGCTGTTCAAGTCGGCACCGCTGCACGACATTGGCAAGGTAGGAATCCCGGACCGCATCCTGCTCAAGCCGGGTCGGTTGACGCCGCAGGAATTCGAGATCATGAAGACGCACACCACGCTCGGGCGTGACGCCATTGCGCATGCCGAGCAGGAGTATGGTGTCGAACTGGCGTTTCTTACCATGGCCAAGGAAATTGCCTATTCGCACCAGGAAAAGTGGGACGGCAGCGGCTACCCGCTGGGGCTGGTGGGAGCGCAAATTCCGCTGTCAGCGCGGCTCATGGCGCTGGCGGATGTCTACGACGCGCTGATCAGCCGACGCGTTTACAAGGAACCGATGCCGCATGCCGAGGCGGTGCGCATTATTGAGACTTCCAGTGGACGGCATTTTGATCCAGACGTGGTGGCCGCTTTCATGGAAATCAATGAACAGTTCTATGCCATTGCGTTGAGTTACGGTGATTCCGACCGTGACCTCAAGCGCAAGGAAGCCTATATTGATATTGCCCTGAACCCCTGATCAACCCGAGCCCGAGCCCGGCTCAACCGTTGAGCACGCGGTCCATCTGTTCCTTGTCGAGTTCGTTTTCCCAGCGGGACACCACCACGGTGGCAACACCGTTGCCAACAAAGTTGGTCAGTGCGCGCGCTTCCGACATGAAACGGTCGATGCCCAGAATCAGTGCCAGTCCGGCGACCGGAATGCTGGGCACCACCGCCAGTGTGGCGGCCAGCGTGATGAAGCCCGCGCCAGTGACGCCGGAGGCGCCCTTGGAGGTCAGCATGGCGACACCCAGAATGGTGAGTTCCTGGGTTATTGTCAGATCGATGTTGAGGGCCTGGGCCACAAACAGTGCGGCCATGGTCAGATAAATGTTGGTGCCATCCAGATTGAAGGAATAGCCCGATGGGACGACCAAACCCACCACCGATTTGGAGCAGCCCATGCGTTCGAGTTTCTGCATCAGCGGAACCAGCGCCGATTCGGACGACGAGGTGCCCAGCACCGTGAGCAGTTCGTCCTTGATATAGACAATGAAGCGCAGGATGCTAAAGCCGGTAAAGGCCGCAATGATGCCCAGTACGCCCAGCACAAAAATCAGGCAGGTCAGATAGAAGCTGCCCATCAGCAAGGCCAGCGGCTTGAGCGCGTCGAGGCCGAATTTGCCAATGGTAAAGGCCATGGCACCACCGGCGCCGATGGGCGCGAGTTTCATGACGGTGTTCATCATGGTGAAAAAAATCTGCGAGGCATCTTCCACGAAGGCATGCACGGGCCGCCCAATCGCCCCTAGCTTGGTGATGGCGTAACCAAACAGAATTGCCAGCATCAGCACCTGCAGCAGGTCACCCGAGCCGGTGAATGCATCGGTGAAGGTCCTGGGAATGATGTGCATCACAAAGTCGAGTGAGCTTTGTTCGGACGCCGCCTTGGCAAAGCCGGCCACGGCCTTGGGGTCGAGTGTTTGCGGGTCCACGTTGAAGCCGGAACCGGGTTTAAGGACATGCATTACCACCAGGCCGATCACCAAAGCGATGCTGGAAACCACTTCAAAATACAGCAAGGCCTTGCCGCCGACCCGGCCGACTTTTTTCATATCGCCCGCGCCCGTGATGCCGAGCACGACGGTGCAGAAAATCACCGGACTGATCAGCATTTTGACCAGCGAGATGAAGCCGTCACCCAGCGGCTTGAGACTGGCGCCGGTATGGGGTGAGACAAATCCGAGCAGGCCACCGGCAAGGATGCCGATTAACACCCAGAAATATAAATGGCCGGTAATGCGTTTCATGGTGGCGTTTTTATCAAAGATGAGGGATTCTAGTTCCATAGTTGTGTTAGCGCACAACTCCGGACGCGTAAAGATTTGGATTTCCTGAAACGCGTCGCTGGGACCGTATTCCATCCGTATTTCATCGGTATGTCCATCCGTATCTTCATTAGACGTAACGTGGCTTAGACTGTTGGCTGTATCTGCTTGCGTTTCGCTGTTTTACTGTTCAATCGGTTGGCGTCGGGGCAGGTTTCGAACCGGTACAACGACGAAGGGACAGAACCATGGAAAAACAGATTTCCCCGGCCGAGCAGGCTTTGCGTGAAGCAGCGCGCGAATACCACCGCTTGCCGACGTTTGGAAAAATCGCAGTCAACCCGACCAAGCCTCTGGCGAACCAGCGTGATTTATCGCTGGCCTATTCGCCGGGCGTAGCCTATCCGTGCCTGGATATTGAAGCCGATCCGACCCAGGCGGCGCTCTATACCTCGCGCGCCAACCTGGTCGGCGTGATTACCAATGGCACGGCGGTGCTGGGTCTGGGCGATATCGGTCCGCTGGCGGCCAAGCCGGTGATGGAAGGCAAAGGCTGCCTGTTCAAGAAATTTGCGGGTGTTGACGTGTTTGACATCGAACTCGCCGAACGCGATCCCGACAAATTGGTGGACATGATCGCCGCCATGGAGCCGACGCTGGGCGGCGTGAATCTGGAAGACATCAAGGCGCCCGAGTGCTTCTATATAGAGCGCAAATTGCGCGAGCGCATGAATATTCCGGTGTTTCACGATGACCAGCACGGCACCGCCATTATTTCCAGCGCGGCCTTGCTCAATGGCCTGGAACTGGTGGGCAAGGACATTGGCAGTGTGCGGGTGGCGGTGTCGGGGGCCGGAGCCGCTGCGCTGGCTTGTCTGGACGTGATGGTCGGTCTGGGTGTGCGCCGCGAGAATGTCTTTGTGTGCGACTCCAAGGGCCTGATCTACGAAGGCCGCGCCGGTGGCTACGATGAATCCAAGGCGCGCTTTGCCCAGCGCACGGACCTGCGGACCCTGGCCGATGCGGTGGATGGTGCCGACGTCTTCCTGGGCTGCTCCGCAGCCGGTGTCCTGACTGCAGAGATGGTCAAGACCATGGCGGCACGCCCCATCATTCTGGCCTTGGCCAATCCGGAACCCGAAATCCGCCCTGAACTGGCCAAGGCGGTGCGGCCCGATTGCATCATTGCGACCGGTCGTTCCGACTATCCGAACCAGGTCAACAACGTTCTGTGCTTCCCGTACATTTTCCGGGGCGCGCTTGATTGTGGCGCGACCAAGATCACGGAAGCCATGAAACTGGCGTGTGTGCGACAGATTGCCGATCTGGCCAAGGCCGACATCAGCGAGGAAGTGGCCGATGCCTATGCCGGCAAGGAACTGGTGTTTGGCCCGGATTACCTGATTCCAACGCCGTTTGATTCGCGCCTGATCATGCGCATTGCACCGGCGGTAGCCCAGGCCGCGCACGATTCGGGCGTGGCGACGCGTCCGATCCAGGATCTGGACGCTTATCGCCAGCAACTCTCGGTGTTCGTCTACCAAACCGGCATGATCATGCAACCCGTGTTCAATGCGGCCAAAGCCGTGCCGCCGAACGCCAAGCGACTGGCCTTTGCCGAAGGCGAAGACGAGCGCGTGCTGCGTGCGGCGCAGGTGGCGGTGGACGAGTCGCTGGCGACGCCGATTTTGATCGGTCGCCCGGCCGTGATTGAAGCGCGCCTGAAGAAGGCTGGCTTGCGCATGCGCATCGGCGTCGATGTGAGCGTGGTTAATCCGGAAGACGACCCGCGTTTCAAGCAATACTGGGAAACCTACCATCGCCTGATGGGGCGTCAGGGGGTGTCGATTGAGAGTGCCAAAGCAGCCGTGCGCCGCTCCAACACCACCATTGCGGCGTTGATGGTCAAGCTCGGGGACGCGGACGCCATGCTGTGTGGCCTGGTCGGCCGCTACGACGTGCATCTGGAGCACGTGCGCGACATCATTGGCTTGCGCCGTGGCGCCACCTGTCTGGCTGCCTTGAACGCTTTGATGATGGAGGGCCGCACCGTGTTTATCGCCGACACCTTTGTCAACGAAGACCCGGACGCGCAGCAACTGGCAGAGATTGCCGTGATGGCCGCCGCCGAGGTGCGGCGCTTTGGCTTGCCACCCAAAGTGGCATTTCTGTCGCATTCCATTTATGGCAGTTCCAAGCGCGCATCGGCGGTCAAAATGCGCCAGGCCCACGCGTTGTTTTGCGAAATGGCGCCGGATGTGGAGTGCGACGGCGAGTTGCATGGCGATGCCGCGTTCTCCGAGCCCATGCGCCTGGGTAACCTGATGACCAGCAAATTGCGTGGTGAGGCCAACATCCTGATCTGCCCCAATCTGGACGCCGCCAATATTTTGTTCAACGTGCTCAAAGTGGTGGGCGGCAATGGCGTCACGGTCGGACCGATACTGCTCGGATCGGCCGCATCGGCCCACGTGCTGACGCCCTCGGGAACGGTGCGCCGGGTGGTGAATATGACGGCGCTGGCAGTGGACAGTTCACGTCAGAAGGCGGGTTGATCCCGCGCCATGCATCCATGCCGACCCCGTCTGTAGCGATGCCTGCCGACAAACCCAGCGCCGGGTGGCGCGACGGCGTGGCCGGTATGTGCGTGGCCGGTTTGCTGCTACCTGAAGCGGTGGCCTACGCCGGGCTTGCGCATTTGCCGGTTGGTCATGGTTTGACCGCCGCCCTGATTGGTCTGGGCCTGTATGCGCTGTTTGGTAGCAGTCGCTTCGCCATCGTGACGCCCACCTCCTCCACCGCCACGCTGGCGATGGCGGCGGTGCTGTCGATGGCACCGCAGGCCGGTGTGGCGTTCGGTACCGACTACGTGCAGGCCGTGCTGGCGTTGGTGTTGCTCTGTGGCGCGCTGCTGGTGGTGTTGGGACTGACCGGGCAAGGTCAACTGTCGTCCTACATTTCGCGTCCGGTGCTCAAGGGTTTTGCGTTTGCCCTGGCGGTGTCGATCGTGATCAAGCAGTTGCCCGACGCGCTCGGGTTCGCCTTGCCGCATGCGGTGGGCTCCGATCCGCTGCATGTGCTGCTCTATACGCTGGACCACTGGCAGGACTGGCATGGCCCAAGCATGGCCATTGCGGCAGTTGCCGCTCTGTTGATGGTGTGGCTGCGGCGCTGGCCTTTCGTTCCGGGTTCGCTGGTGGCGATCGTGGTGGCGATTGGTGTGGCGCGTGGCTGGGGTCTGAACCACGCTGGAATTCAGGAAATTGGCGCCGTGGCGCCTCCCTCATTCGCATTTGCGGTGCCCGATCTCACGCGCGAAGCTTGGCTGCGCGCAGCGGAACTGGCGTTTGGTCTGGTGATGCTGGTGTTCGCCGAATCCTGGGGCAGCATGCGCAGCATGGCGCTGGTGCATGGCGACACGCTCAATCCGAACCGGGAACTGGTGGTGTTGGGCGTGTGCAACCTGCTCGCAGGCTTGCTGCAGGGCATGCCGGTCGGCGCCGGTTTTTCTGCCACCACCGCCAATGCAGCGGCCGGTGCGGTGTCGCGCCGCGCGGGCGCAGTGGCACTGTTGGTGGTGCTGTTGGTGGTGCTGCTGGCGCTGCCTGCCATTCAGTATTTACCGCGGCCAGTGCTGGCGGTGGCTGTGATCAGTGCGCTGTGGCATGCCTTGTCCCCGCAGCCGATGGTGCAGGTGTGGCGCCTGGGGCGCGACCGGGCGTTGTTGGTGTCTGCGGTGTTGGCGGTGCTGTTTTTTGGGGTGTTGGACGGCATGCTGGTGGCCATTGGGCTGTCCGTACTGTCGGCGTTGCGCCGTTTCAGCCAGCCCGTGCTGCATGAGCTGGGTGCGCTTGATGCAACCCGCAATTACGTGGATCTGAACGCCCAGCATGGCGCCGTCCCGGTGCCTGGGTTGCTTATTTTGCGGCCGGAAGAGCCGCTGTTTTTCGGCAGCGCCGAGCGGGTGATGGGCCAGGTTGTGCAGTTGGTGCAAGGTCGCACCGATATCGGCACTGTGGTTCTGAGCCTGGAAGAAAGCGCCGATCTGGACAGTACCGCCGTGGACTGTCTGCATGAGCTGGACCAGTCACTGGCCAAGCTGGGCCTGGTGCTGGTGCTGGCGCGCGTCAAGACCAGCGTGCGGGACCTGCTCGAACGCAGTGACCCGCAGCGCACGGGTTTGTCGCAGCGCATGCACTGGAGCGTGGCCGACGCGGTGGCGCAGTTGGGCCAGACTGGCGCAGTCGGTGCGGGGTTCTGAACGCCTGCTTTGGTTGAATTTCCCGCACTAAGCTGATAAATGGCAGGTAAAGTTGGTTTACTTTTTGCGACCGCATCATTAGCATAGTGTCCATTCCCTGAGTTTTTCGGGGATATGAGGGCAAACCTGTTGAAAGGCAGGGACGCAAAACCTCCGGCCTACGGCGTACCAGCGCTACGGCAGCGGGGTCGCCGATTCCGCTAGCGAGCGTCGCACGGGTCGTCAGAGCGCGTGGCCTTCACCTTTTTGGGGAGTAATCGGCCATGAAACGCACACTATCTCGTCAGATTCCACCGTATACGCGCGCCGTTCTGGCGAGCGGCTGCATGGCGCTGCTGCTGAGCGCCTGCGGCGGCGGTGACGAGCCGATCCAGGTCAGCATGGTGTCCAGTGGTTCCACCACTTTGCAGCTGAATGCGGTCGCGCTGCCCAGTGATGTGGCGGCCCAGCACGCGCAGCCCGGCTTTTATACCAGCCCGGTGCTGCCGCCGACGCCGCAGGACGTGACCGCCCTGTCTGCCGTTGGCAACCCGGCCACCAGCCTGGTGCCGGCCGCTCTGGACGGCGTAGCCACACGCCGCCTGGCACCCGCAGACTTGCAGGCCGCCGTGGCTGGCTCCGCCTCGGCGGCGGCGGCGCTACCGGGTGATGGCGCTGCACGACCGTTCGTAGCCGGCAGTGTGGTCACCACCTTCACCCCGGCGCAGATTCGTGCCGCCTACGGCATGCCTGCCCTGCCCGCCAGTTTTACCGGCCTGACGGCGGCCCAGGCGGCCCAATTTGGTGCCGGCCAGACTATTTATCTGGTGGATGCCCAAAACGACCCGAACGCGGCCGCTGAGTTGGCTGCCTTCAACGCCAAATTTGCGTTGCCGACGTGCAGTACGTTGAGCATTGCACCGACTGCCAGCTTGCCGCTGGCGGCGGCCTCGTCCACCGCCTGTCAGTTCGCGGTGGTGTATGCCACCGCCGCCGGCACCATGACCAGCACGGCACCGGCCTACGACTCGGGCTGGGCCACGGAAATGGAACTGGACGTGCAATGGGCGCACGCCACAGCGCCGCTGGCACGCATTATTCTGGTGGAAGCGCCCGACGCATCCACCAATAGTCTGCTGGGCGCAATCCAACTTGCCAACAACCTGGGCAAGGGCGTGGTGTCCATGAGCTTCGGCACGCCCGAAGGCAGCTGGACTGCCTCGGTGGACACCTATTTCAGCGCAACGGGCATGACGTATCTGGCTGCGACGGGCGACGGCGGCGCCGGTGTCTCCTGGCCGTCGGTGTCGTCCAAGGTGGTGGGGGTGGGTGGCACTACGCTGACCTATACCGGTACCGGCCCACGCTCGGAAGTGGCCTGGTCCGACACCGGCGGCGGCGTCAGCGCCTACACGCCGACACCGAGCTACCAAAACAGCGCGGTTCCCGGTATGTCTACGCCACCGGCACACCGCGCCGTGGCTGACGTGTCGTTCAACGCCGATCCGGCCAGCGGGCAGTACATTGTGTCCATCGCACCGGGCAGCACCACGCAGAACTGGTTCAGTGTGGGTGGCACCAGTATGTCAACGCCGCAATGGGCGGGTCTGATGGCCATTGCCAACGCCCAACGCCTGCTGGCGAACAACGCCGTGCTGGGTGCACCCCACGCCATTTTGTATGGACAGATTGCCAGCACTGCGGCGAATTATTCGGCCGCGTTTGCCGACGTGACCAAAGGCAGTGACGGCGCCTGCGCCACCTGCGTTGCCAAGGCCGGCTACGACACGCTGACGGGCCTGGGTACGCCCAACAGTGCCAGTTTGCTGAGTGCCTTGTCTGGTGCGCCAGTGGCGGCTTCAGCGCCGGTGGTGACGTCGGCCAGCATCAGTGGCACGGTCGGAACGGCGTTGTCGTTCACGGTTT
>Ga0316222_1004698_pt1 | contig 12242 bp, 9 predicted proteins | sample TBH18011metaG_FD_206008 | JGI IMG/M metagenome (GOLD analysis project Ga0316222, IMG submission 206008) | Freshwater microbial communities from Trout Bog Lake, Wisconsin, USA - TBH18011 | ecosystem: Environmental > Aquatic > Freshwater > Lake > Hypolimnion/Profundal zone | place: USA: Wisconsin... | reverse complement strand
GCCCGACCGCTCGCCATGGTTTACCACAGTTGTAACACCACAAAGCAAATTTTTATAAACGCCCCACCTGTACCGTAACGGCCCCGGGATTTTCAGGACCCTTGCGATCTCGTTTTTATATTTTTTATGGATATACTGCCCCCATTCGGTGTAATTGCGGTAAATTTTATCGCCCAGCTGCGGGAACAGGTCAAAATCCAGGTGATCATGCGAATTAATAAGCCCTGGAAAAACGATTGCGTTTGAAAATGTTATCGCTAATTCGCCGTTAACCTCATTGATTATGGATGATGATATATTCGCGATCTTACCGCCGTCAACCCGGATATTAACAAGTTTATCCGTGCCGGCCATTTTTACATTATTAAAGATCATTATGCCCTCCTCAAATGCATCCCGTAAATAATGGGAAAACCTTTAAATTTCTCATAAACGTGATTAGCATTTTTTTCAGTGTAGTAATGCTTTACCTGTTCATCAATTATTCTTTCATCTTCGCAAATCAGGCAAAAATCATTCCTTAAAAGTATTTCTTTGATCGTATTGGTAGAATGAACAAAATTTCTGACGGCAATCTGAGTTTTTTGATGGCTGAATGTTCTTTTTCCGCCAAAGGCAAGTGCGTCGGGATGAAAATCGGTAACAATGATATCCCCCTTATATTTTAACATGCGGCACCAGGCTTCCAGGGCTTCTTCAATATTGTCTATATGCGCCACCGTGAGCGTCGACACGATAACATCATAACTATGATCTTCAATGGGCGAAAAACGATTATCGGTAATTAAGCGCGTGTGGGCGGCAGGGAATTTTTCTTTTAGTTTGCCAAGCATGCCCGGCGATACATCAAACCCTGTTAAACCAGCCGGGAGCTCTTTTAAAATTTTGGCCCAATGCCTTCCGGTACCACAACCTATATCGGCTACAAGTTTTTCTTTTAGGTCAACCTGCTTAAGCAATTTTGAGAACAATGATTCATCCAGGTCGAGCATCAGGTTACCGGGCTGGGAGTCGTAGTTTTCGGACCACAGATCATAAGCTTCAACAACTTCCTTTTCTTTTACCGGCGGGGAAAAGGCATATTGTTTTATATATTTTTTTAAGGTTTTTATCACTGTGTGCTGGTCTTGTAAGAAGAAGATACCTCGTTCCTCAATAAAGAAATACGGCGCACCAATTACAAAGGTTGCCACAGCATTTTATTTAAGACACAGGCAACCTTAACTTTTCGCCCGGCGTATTTACTTTATTGGTTTATTGATTAAGGAAAAGCTAATAATTAATTTTCAAAGCAGCTGGTGCCTCACCCTGCCCTCTCCAAAGGAGAGGGTTCTAAAAAAGAGCGCAGTTTAAGTCCTCTCCTTGCGCCACCGCTAAAGCTAAGGCAGCACGCGGTTGGAGAGGATTTAGGTGAGGCGAAATTTCCCGGCGGGGCCTTAACTAAATGATATTGATTTACTTTATTAGTTTATTGATATAAAGATTGGGTTTATTGTGAATTGTTGCCCCCGCAAAATGGGTGAAATACCTGTGGGTTTAAACCCACAGGTATGCGGGGGAATATAAGCCGGCAGCGCATATTGAGTAATTTAAAGCATGAATAAGATATTATTGTTCAATCCGAAAAGTGCCGAAGGGAAGTATCGTATCCCTAATTCTATATTGAGTATTGCCGCATCCATTGAGGGTAAATATGAATGGGTTATTGTTGATGGTAACCGCGACCCCGAACCGCTTAAAACAATGGAGAGCTTTTTAAGTACCGGCGAATACAAGTACCTTGGTTTTACTGTGATGCCCGGGCCCCAGTTAAAGCAATCCATACCTTTTGCAAAAGCGATAAAGGAAAAGTTCCCTCATACATTTATGATATGGGGGGGCTATTTTCCTTCAACACAGCCAAAGGTTATCCTGGATTCAGGCTATGTTGATTTTATTATCAATGGCCCCGGCGATCATGCTTTTCCACTGCTGATTGATGCTTTAGAACTTGGTACGCCGTATGAATTTATTAAAAATATCATCTATAAAGCAGGTTCAGAAATTGTAAAAACTGCTAAGGAAGATCTTTTTGAGCAGGATCCGTTGCCGCCCCTCCCCTATGATAAGCTTAACGGAATCTATCCTATCAAAAAATACCTCGGCAGAACGTTTTTGGGGGAAAGAACACTTGCCTATCATTCAAGTATCGGCTGCCCGTTTACCTGTTCATTTTGCGCAGTAGTGCCAATTTTTGAAGCAAGATGGAAAGCAAAATCGGCTGAAAATGTTTATAAGGATATAAAATACATAAAAGACAAATGGGGCGCTGATGCGATTGAGTTTCATGATAATAATTTCTTTGTTTCAGAGAAAAGAACAGTTGAATTTGCGAAACTGATTAAACCCGAAAAAATGTCGTGGTGGGGCATGGCGCGTATTGATACCATGGATAAGTTTAAGGATGAGTCGCTGGCCTTGATCAGCGAAGCCGGGTGCCGGATCATCTTTTTCGGAGCTGAAAGCGGCAATAACCAGATACTTGAACAACTGGATAAAGGCGGCACACAAACAGGCGATCAGATACTCCGGTTTGCTGAACGGCTCAGGAAATTTGATATTATTCCGGAATATTCTTTTGTGTTAGGTACCCCGGCGCCTACACCAGAGCAGGTAGAGGCACAAATAGACTTTGAAATTGATTTTATAAAGAAGGTAAAACAGGTAAATCCCCGTACCGAAATTGTATTGTACACCTATAGCCCGGTACCAACCGAAGGCTCAACATTATTTAAGCAGGTGCAGGCTGCAGGCTTTAAATACCCGCAGGTGCTGGAAGACTGGGTTAGCCCGGCCTGGGAGAACTTCGATTTGAGGAAAAACCCGCTTACACCTTGGTTAACGCCCGAAATGATAGATAAGATAAGGGATTTTGAAACGGTATTGAACGGCGTTTATCCTACAGTCACCGATATCCGCCTTAGCTTGTTAAAACGAAAAGCCATACAAATGGTAGCCGGGCTGCGTTACAGGGTAAGCCTGTATAAATATCCGTACGAAATAAAGCTGCTGCAAAAGATCTGGAAGTACCGGCAACCGGAGATACAGGGGTTTTAGATCGTAGAGCCGCGATGCATCGCGTCTTACACAAGGCACAAGCCGCGATGCATCGCGGCTCTACATTTGACACATGTTATTATACAACACATACCAGCGATACAGAACCTTGCAAACGCATAAAATTTCTGCATTGCCTATAGTTATTTTGATGCCGCATAGCGCCTGCAATTGCCGTTGTGTAATGTGTGATATATGGAAGGACAACAAAAACCTGAAACAGCTTACAGCGCAGGATATTACCGGACTCTTAAATTCATTAAAAAAATTCGGGACGCAACAGGTAGTAATGTCTGGCGGCGAAGCCTTACTTAACCCCAATTTTTTCAGACTGTGTGCTATCCTGAAAAAAGAAAAAATTAAAATAACATTGCTTACAACCGGGCTTACCATAAAAAAGAATGCCGAACAATTAGTGGAGTTTGTGGACGATGTAATTGTTTCCTTAGACGGCGATGAACAACTGCATGACGCGATAAGAAACATTCCAGGGGCGTTTAGTAAGCTAAAAGATGGCGTACAATGTCTCCGGTTCCTTGACTCGGATTACCCGATTACCGCAAGAACTGTGATACATCGGCTTAATTTCAGGAATTGGGAAGCTATTATTAATGAAGCCAAATTAATGAGCCTCGACCAAATCAGCTTTTTACCGGCTGATGTGAGCAGTCACGCCTTTAACCGGCAAATGGCCTGGGAAGAACCGAAACAGCATGAAATATTAATCTCAGAAAAAGAACTTCCCGAACTACAGGAAATAATTAACAGGATAATTAAAAACAACCGTTTTGATTTTGATTCGGGGTTTATTGCTGAATCACCCGAAAAAATCCGGCAGATCCATGATTATTATGCTGCATTTTACGGATTAAACCCATTCCCCTATAAAAAGTGCAATGCCCCCTGGGTTTCAACCGTAATTGAAGCGGACGGCAATCTGCGCCCGTGTTTTTTCCATGATGTGATCGGCAATATCAGGGATTCATCACTGGCTGCTATATTAAATAGTGACAAGGCAATTAGTTTTCGTAAAACGCTGGATATGAGTAAAAATGAAACCTGTGTAAAATGTGTATGCTCGTTAAATTTATCGCCTTTTAAAAGTATGAATAATTAAAAAAGTATGAACAGGATTCTTTTCACACATTCTTACTTTTTACGTTTTGACCCCAAACAGTGGCAACAGGGACAACCATATCCACCCTTAGGCGCTTTATACGCCGCCGCCTTAATGCGGAAAAATAGTTACCAGGTATCACTTTTCGATACGATGTTTGTGCATGACCCGAAAGAGGTAAGCCCTGCAATTACACAAAACGCACCCAACTATTTTGTGATCTACGATGATGGTTTTAACTACCTCACCAAAATGTGTCTTACTAATATGCGTGAGGCCGCATTCAGGATGTGCAAAATTGCAAAAGCAGCTGGGTGTACCGTTATTGTTTCCAGTTCAGATGCTACAGACCGGTATGCAGAATACCTGAACGAAGGTGCCGATTTTATAATAATTGGCGAAGCGGAACATACCTTACTGGAATTAACCAATCATATTAAAGATGGGCTTGAAGATTATTCGGGTATAATGGGATTGGCCTATATAAAAAATGGTCAAATAGTTAAAACTCCAGGGCGACCGGTTTTAAAAGACCTGGATAGCCTGCCACTACCTGCCTGGGATTTGGTTGATATGGAATTATACCGCCAAACCTGGCTTAAGCATACCGGCTATTTTTCGTTAAATATGAGCACTACCCGCGGCTGCCCCTTTAAATGTAACTGGTGCGCAAAACCCATCTACGGAAACCGGTATAATTCCCGCAGTCCTGAAAATGTTGTTGCTGAAATTAAGCTGCTAAAAGGGCTTTATCAGATGGACCATATTTGGTTTTGCGATGATATTTTTGGCTTAAAACCTGCGTGGGTCTTGGAGTTCGCTGAACTTTTGAAAAAAGAAAATATCAGCATTAGGTACAAGGTCCAATCAAGGGCAGATTTGCTGATACAGGAAAACACAGTGAAAGCATTAGCCGGATCGGGCTGCGAAAATGTTTGGATTGGCGCAGAGAGCGGTTCACAAAAAATATTGGATGCCATGGATAAAGGCATAAAGGTTGAGCAAATCCGCGAAGCAACCCATTTGATGAAAGAGCACGGCATAAAACCATCATTTTTTATCCAGTTTGGTTACCCCGGAGAGCTGAAAGAGGATATAAGGCTAACTATTGATATGATAAATGAGCTATTGCCTTTTGAAATTGGCATCTCTGTATCGTATCCCCTGCCTGGAACCGTATTTTATGAAAAGGTAAAAGCTGATCTGAAGAAAAAAACAAACTGGACCGATTCAGACGAAATGGCTTTGATGTTTCATAATACCTTTCCGCCATCTTATTATAAACAATTACACAGGTATGTACATCAAAATTATCATAAGCATTTAGCCAAAAACAGCATGCTTAAGCTATTGAATGATCCGTTGCATGTAAATGTAAGGCGCATTAGGAAAGCATTGTCGGTTTTTTACCATACCCCGGCAACATATATTGAAGGTTTAAAACTGAGAAAACTGGAGGGATTACAGGGATGAGCGGAGAATTTGAATATAGAATAATGAATGTTGAGTATCGAATGGCGAAGGGATATGCAGTCGGTTTTCGTTATTTTCCACCCTCTTTCCCGCTTGTGGAAGAGAGGGTGGACGAGCGAAGCGATGTCCGGGTGAGTAAATTATGCGCCATGTTTGTAGACGGCCATTTAATCTACGCCCGATGAAACCGGTGTCAGCAAATATTAATGAACAACTCGCTGAAGCCGCCTTCACCAGCCAGTCTGGTATTTTTGACGAAATATATTCAGGTAATACCATTGTAAATTATAAAAGGGAACGGGTACGCGCTCACGTTTTGCAATATTTAAAACCCGGCAGCTCCATACTCGAACTAAACAGCGGTACAGGTGAGGATGCTCTTTCTTTTGCCCAAAACGGGCACAAAGTTCATGCTACTGATATATCAACCGGGATGCAGAAGGAACTTAAGCAAAAAGTAGAAATGAACGGAATGAGTGCAAATGTAAGCACCGAATTATGTTCGTTTACAAAGCTTGACCAACTAACAAACAAAGGCCCATACGACCTGATCTTCTCCAACTTTGCAGGCTTAAACTGCACCAATGAACTGGACAAGGTATTGGCATCATTCAAAAGTTTATTAAAGCCAAATGGGATAGTCACCCTCGTTATTTTGCCCAAGTTTTGTTTATGGGAAACCCTGCTTCTCTTTAAGGGGAAATTCAGAACGGCCTTTCGCAGATTTTTTAGCAGCAACGGGACCAACGCACATGTTGAGGGCGTTCATTTTAAATGCTGGTATTACAATCCTTCATTTATCATAAAAAACCTAAAAAGTCATTTTGAATTGTTAGGTATTGAAGGATTATGCACCATCGTCCCGCCGTCATATATTGAAGGATTTGCGGAAAAACACCCGAAAGCCTATAAGTTTTTGAAAGAAAAAGAAGACAAGCTAAAATCCCGCTGGCCATGGAGGTATGTTGGTGATTATTATATTATTTCGTTGAGGAAAGCTTGAGCAGCTTTTTATTTCAACGCCTTCGCTGCGGGAAAGAAAAATGTATCTTTTTCATTAAATCTTAATTTCAATTTTTAGCTGGTTATCTTAGCGATATTTTTTTATCGGACTGTTTATATCTGTACAATTCGGGTAAATTGTCGGCAAAAATTATAAAGCTTATTAAAAATGAAATTATTACAATATACCATTTACGGTTTTTTATTGCTGATCTTATGCAGCAGTACAATGCCACCTGCAAAAACAGACAATATATAGGTGTCTGATTAATGATGAGAATGGTTTTTTTTATAATATTGTTAAACAATTATTACCCAATGTTTCCCCAACCTGTTTTCGTTCGCAAAATGATTGGCGCTGCTGTGCTGCTCATACTGCAATCAGCGGTGGTTGATGCCCAGCCGCGGATTTATACCGGTACCAACGTTGACCATATCGCCTTTCCAATCGGTGGAATTGGCGCAGGCATGTTTTGTCTGGAGGGTACCGGCGCTATCTCTCATATGTCTGTGCGCAATAACCCGGATATTTTCAATGAGCCCGCGGTATTCGCGGCTATAGCGATCAAGGGTTACACAAACAGCGCCCGGGTGCTGGAAGGGCCGGTTCCCGGATGGAAAAAATTCGGACAACTGGGTGCAGCCCGGGGCGACGAAGGCTCAACTTTCGGCCTGGCCCGTTTCCGCGGGGCAAGCTTTAAGGCCCGCTTTCCCTTTGGCGAAGTTACATTGAAAGATCCCGTGCTGCCCCTTGCGGTAAACATTAAGGGATGGAGCCCGTTTATCCCTACTGATGCTGATAATTCAAGCCTGCCTGTTGGCGCGCTTGAATACAGGTTCAGCAATACCGGCAGCAAAGTATTGGAATATGTATTTTCTTATAACGCCAGGAATTTTATGGCATTTTCTGACGATGATGCAAAGGGCGCTGCGATAGGCGCAAATCATATCAAACAAACCAGGAACGGGTTTATATTAAGCCAGGATGGTACCCTGAAGAACCCCGAACAGCAGGGCGATTTTGCCGTTTGGGTGGATGAGCAAGCTAGTGTTGACCATTGCTGGTTCAGGGGCGAGTGGTTCGATCCCCTTTCTATGGCATGGAACAAAGTGGGCAAAATGGATACGGCTGCGGTTGCCCCGGTCGGTAAGGATGCACCAGGTGCTTCCTTATATGTGTCTTTTCGGCTAAAGCCCGGCGAATCAAAAACTATTCGCGTTTTAATGGCATGGTATGTGCCAAATTCGAACCTGCGCATTGGTAATCCGGTTGCTAAAACTACCGACAGCGTAGTGAGGGATCAATCAAAAGACTTGCCGTCCGCGTATCATAAACCATGGTACAGCAGCCGTTTTGCCAATATCAACGACGTTGTTGCCTACTGGACTAATCATTATACCGACCTCGAAAAAAATACGGGGCTTTTTACCACCGCTTTTTATAAAAACACCTTGCCTGCCGAAGTAACGGAGGCTATATCGGCAAACCTTACCATCCTTAAATCCCCTACCGTGTTACGGCAATATGATGGCCGTTTTTGGGCCTGGGAAGGTTGTAACGATCGGGATGGCAGTTGCGCAGGTTCATGCACCCATGTCTGGAATTATGCACAGGCGCTATCGCACCTTTTTCCTTCCCTGGAAAGAAGCTTGCGGCAGACCGAATTCGGCGAAGATCAAAACGCCGACGGGCACCAGCAGTTCAGGGCAGCTTTGCCCATCCGCCCGCTGGCACATGATTTTTATGCTGCGTCTGATGGTCAGTTGGGCGGCATTATGAAAACCTACCGCGACTGGCGCATCAGCGGTGATGACGCCTGGTTGCGCTCGCTTTATCCAAAACTAAAACTCAGCCTTGGCTATTGTATCCAAACCTGGGACCCCCGCCATCATGGCACACTCGAAGAACCGCATCATAATACCTACGATATTGAATTTTGGGGGGCCGACCCTATGTGTACCGGCTTTTACCTGGGAGCTTTGGAAGCCATGATAAAAATGGGTGATTATTTCCATGAAGATACCGGGCTTTATAAAGACTTGCTGGAAAAAGGCAAAGCTTTTATGGAACAGCATTTATTCAACGGGGAGTATTTTGTTCAGCACATCCAATGGACCGGGCTAACAGCGGCCGACCCGGTGGAATTTGCCAAAAACAGCAATGACGGAGGCGGCGCGTATTCGCCCGAAGCGGAAGCGCTGCTTGAAAAAGAAGGGCCGAAATATCAATATGGTAATGGGTGCCTTTCTGATGGCATGATCGGCGCGTGGATGGCCAGGGTTTGCGGTTTGCCTCAGCCGATTGATACCGCGAAAATAAAAAGCCATTTAAGCGCCGTGTACAGGTATAATGAGAAAAAAGACCTTAGTAATTTTAGTAACCCGCAAAGGGCGGCTTATGCCCTGGGTAACGAAGGCGGTTTGTTATTGTGCACCTGGCCGAGGGGAGGCAATCTTTCCCTGCCCTTTGTTTACAGCAACGAAGTTTGGACCGGTATTGAATATGAAGTGGCTTCGCACCTGATGTTTATGGGAAAAGTAAAAGAAGGCCTGGATATTGTGCGGACAGCAAGGAGCCGTTACAGTGGCAGCGTGCGCAATCCCTTTGATGAATATGAATGCGGGCATTGGTACGCAAGGGCGATGAGCAGCTATGCCATGCTCGAAGCGTTGACAGGAGTCAGGTATGATGCCGTTGAAAAAACGCTTTATGTTGATTCCAAAGTGGGCGACTTTACCAGTTTTTTAAGTACCGCCACAGGCTTCGGCAATGTTGTTTATCAAAATGGCAAAGCAAGTGTCAGAGTGGCTTATGGCAGCATTGATGTTCAGCATATTGTTATCTCAAAAAGATCATAAAATCTCATGAAAATTATATCACATAAAACAGGCAGCAGTTTAACCGGACTTTTTTTGATCCTTGTTGTTGCCGGGCGTTTATCTGCCCAGGAGCTTTACACCATGCCGAAAGGCGTGCAATCAAGGGTGAGCAGTTTCGAAAACCTGAACGGCTTAAGAGGCGAAGGCGGCAAAACCAACAAGGGGGCAAAAGGTAATGCTTTTGAACAGCTTAAAGCCGGGGAAAGCAAAACCTTGCTCAGCGTTCAGTCGGCAGGCGTGATACAGCGTATGTGGTTCACATTTAACGAGCGCAGCCCTCTCATGCTTCGGTCTCTGCGCCTTCGGATGTATTGGGATGGTAGTGATAAGCCTGCGGTTGACGTGCCTTTCGGCGATTTTTTCTGCACCGGACTTGGGCATTTGGTGGCCTTTCAGTCGGCGCTTTTTACCGATCCGGAAGGGCGGAGTTTTAATTGCTATATCCCGATGCCCTTTAAAAAGGGGGCAAAAATGGTGCTGACCAACGAAAGCAGTACCGATATCAACCTGCTTTATTTTGATATAGATTATAATGTACTTGATAAGCCACAGGAGAATATGCTTTATTTCCATGCCTGCTGGAACAGGTCAGTCACTTCAACTCCCGGGCAGGATTTTGAATTGTTGCCGGAGATCAAAGGCCGGGGTCGCTTTTTAGGCGTAAACATCGGGGTTAACGTTGATGCCGCATACGGTCAAACCTGGTGGGGCGAAGGCGAAGTAAAACTGTATATCGACGGAGACAAAAAATACCCGACAATCAATGGAACCGGGGCCGAGGATTATATAGGTACCGGCTGGGGCGAGGGTACTTATACTCACCTGTACCAGGGCTGTCTGCTGGCCGATACCACAAAACGGCAATACGCGTTCTATCGCTTCCACATTCCCGACGCTATTTATTTTGAGGATAATTTTAAAGCCACTATTCAGGAGTTAGGCGGAGGGATGTATAACGAAGTAAAAGCATTGCAGGCGAAGGGCGTCGCTTTAACCCCAATTACAGTTGCCGGAGAACATGGCTTTACCCGGCTGTTTGAACATCCGCAGCAGCTGACTGACAATAACCTGCCCTATAGCTGGGTGAACTTTTACCGTGTTGACGATTACTCTGCGACAGCTTATTTTTATTTAGACAGGCCTGAAAGTAAACTAAAAGAACTGGCGCCGGTTGCAGAAAGGGTGAAAGGAATACAATAACAAATGCTTAGTCTCCGATCTGTTTCAGTACGATATATGATAATGAAATTCGCTTTTAATCAAATTTATAAAACCGTTAAAAGGCCTGCGGCCTTAACCCTCGGATTCCTGTTAGTAAATACGTTCTTATCGGCCCAGCCAATCCCAAAGGTAGCTTGCGGCACAGTAAAACGTTTGGAAAATTTTTCATCCAAATTTGTTGACCCGCGAAATGTTGATGTGTGGCTGCCAGATGGCTACAGCGACAGTAAGAAGTATGCCGTTTTGTATATGCACGACGGGCAGGCCCTTTTTGACAGCACCCTGATGTGGAACAAACAGGAATGGGGTGTTGATGAAACCCTTTGCAAATTGACGGCCGAAAAAATGATAAAGGACTGCATTGTTGTCGGGATCTGGAACACTGCAAAACGGCACCCGGAATACTTTCCGCAGAAACCATTTTACAGCATGAGTCCGGCAGACCGCGAAAAGATCTTAGCCATTGGACAGGATAGGAACGCCCCGCTTCTTGGCAAAGGCCCAATTTCTGACGATTACCTAAAGTTTTTGGTTACTGAACTGAAGCCCTACGTCGATAGTCATTTTAGTACTTTAAAAGACCGTAAGAATACTTTTGTTGCAGGCTCAAGTATGGGCGGCCTGATATCCATGTATGCAATTTGCGAATACCCGGGAGTTTTTGGTGGGGCAGCTTGTTTATCAACCCATTGGCCGGGTATTTTCACCACAAAGGATAACCCGATACCCTCGGCTTTCCTGCAATACCTGTCAGCGCATTTGCCATCACCCCGGAACCACAAGATCTACTTTGATTATGGGAGCGAAACATTGGATGCCATGTATAAACCTTACCAGTCACAGGCCGACAGCATATTGCGGGCAAAAGGCTATACCGAAAACAGCTGGATCACACGTGAATTCCCTGGAGCCGATCACTCAGAAAAGTCGTGGAATAAAAGATTTAACATCCCGGTTCTGTATTTGTTGAGAAGATAGCTGGTTCAGGATCTTGAAATAAGATCCAAAAGCACCAATATCAAAACCGAATCTTTTAACGAAATTCTCAAATGTTTTAAAGCAGAGGTAACCTGGTTTTCGACTGTTCTTTTAGAAATATGCAGGCGGTTCGCGATCTCGTCATTTGATAAGTGTTCAATTCTGCTCAAAACAAAAATTTCTTTGCAGCGATTCGGAAGAAGATCAAGGTAATGATGAAGCTGCTGGTCCAGTTCCTGTTGCCTTATATGCTCATCGCCCAGGTTTATACAAAAGCTGCCGCCTTCCTCTATTGAGTCATCTGAAAAAACCACCGGAGATGATTTTACGGATCTCAGGTAGTTATACACTTTATACCTCGTGGCCATGGAAAGGTATTTCGGAAAAGATTCAATTTCCAAACGCTGCCTTTTGTTCCATAAATAAATAAATATATCCTGGATAATTTCTTCACAGGCGTCTTTATCTTTCAGAA
>Ga0316222_1004693_pt1 | contig 12251 bp, 11 predicted proteins | sample TBH18011metaG_FD_206008 | JGI IMG/M metagenome (GOLD analysis project Ga0316222, IMG submission 206008) | Freshwater microbial communities from Trout Bog Lake, Wisconsin, USA - TBH18011 | ecosystem: Environmental > Aquatic > Freshwater > Lake > Hypolimnion/Profundal zone | place: USA: Wisconsin... | reverse complement strand
TGTGGATTTCGTTGAAATATTCGCGGCCTTCGGGATTGTCGGGGGAACGGTTTTCCTGCCAGGAGGACCAGGCGATGATTTCGGGGGCGGTGCGCTTGAACTTGGCGTTGGCATTGATCCAGGCGAGGACTTCGGTGTCGCTCAGGTGGAGCTGCTGTTTGAGGGCCTCGGCATCGATGCCGGCGAATTCGAAGAAGCGCTGGTCGAGGGGGCAATTGTAGTGGTATTCGCCGTTTTTGCCGGTGAGGGTGGCGCGACCTTTGTCGAGGGCGCGGGGCAGGATGGCGTAGCCGCCGAGGCGGACGCGGGGGCTGCGGGGCGGGAACTGGGTGAGATCAGGCTGATGCAGGGGCATATGTTTTCTTTCGCTTTGGTTGTTGTTGGCCGCCGGGAGGGTCGCCTCGGGGCGGTGAGGAACAAGTTGCACCCAAAATGCTGAATTGCAAGCGGGCGAAAAAGAAATTATTGTGCGGGCGTGAAATACTCTGGAAAAGCGGCGGCGGCGGCAATGAAACTGATCGGCATCTCGCTGGCGGCGGTGCTGGTGCTGCTGGCGGTGGCGTGGCTGGCGGCGAAAGTGGCCACGATCATCATGGCGTTGACGGGGGTGATCATCGCGCTGTGGGGGCTGTTCGCGGTGTTCACGTTCTATTTTTTCCGGGACCCGGACCCTTCGCCGCCGGCGGGGCCGAAGCTGGTGATCGCGCCGGGGCACGGCAAGGTGGACACGATTGATTTCACGACGGAACCGGATTTCATGGGCGGGGAATGCCGGCGGATTTCGATCTTTCTCTCGGTGTTCGATGTGCATGTGCAGAATGCGCCGGTGACGGGGGTGGTCTCGTATTTCAAGCACAGCCCGGGGCAGTATCTGAACGCGATGCGGGCGGATTGCTCGCTGTACAATGAGAATGTGCTGATCGGGATCGAATCGCTGGACCCGAAGGGTGTGAAAGTGGGCGTGCGGCTGATCGCGGGGCTGATCGCGCGCCGGATCATTCCGTGGGTGGCGCAGAACGACGGGGTGGAGCGGGGCCAGCGGATCAGCCTGATCCAGTTCGGGTCGCGGGTGGATGTGTATCTGCCGAAGGACGCGAAGGTGAAGGTGGAGCTCGGGGAAAGAGTTGTGGGCGGGCTGACGATTCTGGCATCATTGGACTGAACCAACCCTGAACCATGGCCAATCCTCCGAACCATCCGACGCCGGTCGCCGAGAGCGACAAGCTGAAGATTTATTTCCTGCCGAACCTGATGACGGCGGGGAATCTGTTCTGCGGATTTCTGGCGCTGACGAAGATCGTGGAGGCGGTGCCGGGAGCGGAGCCGGGGACGCCGGAGTTCGCGCATTTCATCCATTCCATTTATACGGCGCTGGGCTTGATTTTGCTCGCGTGCATCTTTGATTTGCTGGACGGGCGGGTGGCGCGGATGGGCGGGCATGAGAGTCCGTTCGGCCGGGAATTTGATTCGCTGGCGGACATCATTTCGTTCGGGGCGGCGCCGGCGTTTCTGGTGCATCGCATCGTGCTGGCGAACGTGTTTCAGGACCGGCCGCAGATCGGGTGGTTCATCGCGTCGGTGTATCTCATCTGCGGGGCGTTCCGGCTGGCGCGGTTCAACTGTCTGTCGGCGATGGGGGTGGGGAGCGGGAAGGAGTTCCTGGGGTTCCCGATCCCGGCGGCGGCGGGGCTGGTGGCGTCGCTGACGCTGTGCCTGCTGTGGGTGGATGAAAAGGGCTTTCAGGTGAGCAAAGTGCGGCTGATTCTGCCGTTCATCCTGCTGTTCCTTTCGGCGATGATGGTGAGCGAGGTGAAGTATCCGAGTTTCAAGTCGCTGGATTTCCGGGCGAAGCGGAGTTTCATGAAAATGCTGGCGGTGCTGGTGGGGCTGGCGGGGTTGATTTTGATCCTGTGGGATTGGTTTTTGCCGGTGGTGGCGCCGGCGATTTTCACGTTGTATCTGCTGTACGGTTTTGTCCGGCCGTTTCTGCCGCACGCGACGCTGCGGGATATCGAGGAAGAGGACGAGGAACCGGAGCCGCCGCGCTGACATGGAGATTGTGAATCCCATCCAGAGCGTGAATTCCATCCTGCTCGCGGCGGTCGCGGGTTTCGTGTGTGCGCTGATCTTCGCCTCGATTCCGGTGGGGCCGATCAACCTGACAATCCTGAACGAGGGGGCGCGGCGGGGGTTCAAGTGGGCGTTTCTCATCGGGCTGGGGGCGACGGTGATGGACACGATTTACTGCACGGTTTCGTTCACGGGGCTCTCGCAGTTCTACGGCAAGGGGACGGTGAAGCACGCGATGCAGCTGATGAGCTTCGTGTTCCTGCTGTTCCTGGGTTTCAAGTTCCTGCTGGCGCAGACGGTGAAGGTGCCGACGAAGCTGGATGCGACGAGCGAGAAGATCGAGGCGCGGATGGAGCAGAAGTTCCGGCCGCACTCGGCGTTCTGGACGGGCTTTCTGCGGGTGGCGGCGAACCTGGGGGTGCCGGTGGCGTGGGTGGGGCTCTCGGTATACCTGATGAGCAGCAAGGCGTATTTCACGGAGCAGGACTGGGTGGCGGACACGGTGCCGGCGAAGGCGGCGTGCATCGCGGGGGTGTTCCTGGCGACGGTGCTGTGGTTTTTGTTCCTGAGCTGGCGCGTGGCGCGCGGCCGGGGGAAGTTTAGCGAGCATACCATGCTGAAGATGCAGCATGTGTCCGGGCTCTGCCTGATCGCCACGGGACTTTTTGAAGGGGCGCACATCGTGTGGCTCATGTCGCGGCATGCTCCGCACCCATAAATTTATGCTTAAAGCTGGAATCGTCGGACTGCCCAATGTGGGCAAATCAACCCTGTTCAACGCGGTCACCCGCACCCGCAAAGCGGTGGCGGCGAACTATCCGTTCTGCACCATCGACCCGAACGTGGGGATCGTGACGGTGCCGGATGCGCGGCTGGAGGTGCTCAAGAACATCGCCAAGACGCAGGTGACGATCCCGGCGGCGGTGGAGTTCGTGGACATCGCGGGGTTGGTGGCGGGGGCGAGCGCGGGCGAAGGCCTGGGCAACAAGTTTCTCTCGCACATCCGCGAGGTGGACGCGATCGTGCAGGTAGTGCGGTGTTTCGAGGACGCGGACATCCATCACGTGGCGGGCACGGTGGATCCGGTGCGGGACATCGAGACGATCTCGACAGAGCTGGTGCTGTGCGATCTGGATTCGGTGAAGAAGCGGCGCGCGGGCCTGGCGAAGGATGTGAAGCGCGGCGAGAAGACGGCGGTGGCGGAAGACAGCATTCTTGCGAAGCTGGAACCGCACCTGGACGCGGGCAAGCCGGCGATCACCCTGGAATTGACGCCGGAGGAGAAGGCGGTGTCGCGGCTGTTCTGGCTGCTGACGGACAAGCCCACGATCTTTGCGTGCAACGTGAAGGAGTCGGATCTCGCGGGTGCGGACACGAATGGGTTCGTGCTGAAGGTGCGCGAGTATGTGAAGACGCATCTGGCGTGCGAGGCGGTGATCATCAGCGCGCAGATCGAGAGCGATCTGGTGGACCTGTCCGAGGCGGAGGCGAAGGAATTTCTGAAGGAACTCGGTGTGGCGGAATCCGGCGTGGGCGGGCTGATCCGTGCGACGTATCATCTGCTGGGCTTGCGGACGTATTTCACGGCGGGCGAGAAGGAAGTGCGCGCGTGGACCATCCACGTGGGCGACACGGCGCCGCAGGCGGCGGGCGTGATCCACTCGGATTTTGAGCGCGGTTTCATCAAGGCGGAAACGGTGGCCTACGACGACCTGGTGAAATGCGGTTCCGTGGCGGCGGCCCGCGAAAAGGGCTTGTACCGCATGGAAGGCAAGGAATACGTGGTGAAAGACGGCGACGTGCTGCTCTTCAAATTCAACGTCTGAGGCCGCTGCGTGGCGGCCACCATTCCCTGGTGGCCGCCCCGGTGGTTCGAGGAGGCGTGGTCAGGCGGTGACTTTGGCGTCCATGGTGACGTCGGCTTTGAGCAGGCGCGAGATGGGGCAGCCGGCTTTGGCGGCGTTGGCGATGCCGAGCACCTGGTCGGAATCCGCGCCGGGAATCTGCACGGTCACATCCAGATGCGAGGCGGTCACGGTGAAGCCGGCGTCGGTCTTATCCAGCGTGATGGTGGCGGTGGTATGGATGGCTGCGGGCGTGAGGCCGGCTTTGCCGAGTTCGGCGGAGAAGGCCATGGAGAAGCAGCCGGCATGCGCGGCGGCGATGAGTTCCTCGGGGTTGGTGCCGATGCCATTTTCGAAGCGAGTGCCGAAGGAATATTGGGTTTCCTTGAGGACGCCGCTCTCCGTGGAGATGGCGCCTTGGCCGTCCCGTAAGCTGCCTTGCCAGACTGCTGATGCTTTGCGTTTCATATTTGTGTTCGGATTGGTTGATGGTTTCGTGGTTGTAAATTTCCCGGTCGCCGCCTGACAACATACGCCATTTTGATTGAAGTGCCGGTTTATTCTCTGGACGCCGGGCGGGGCGGTTTGGCCAGCCGGGCGGCGGTGGCGTGGGCGAAGAGGACATCGGGATCCCGTTGGAGAGCGTCGTAATAATGGCGGGCAAAGCCTTCGCCGGTCTCGGAAGGATTCAGCAAACTGCGCGTTTGGTTCAGGAGGGCGTCCAGCCCGGGCCGGGTGAGCGGCTCCTTGGCATCCAAGGTTTCATCCATGGTGATCACGAGTTGGGACAGCGGATGGAGCCAGGCGAACCACGGGTCGTTGGTGAGGAGTTGGAGGAAGAAACCGGGCGAAGGGATGGTGCCCATGGTTTGTTCGTAGCTGATGCGTTCGGAATCGATCAAGGTCTTGTGCAGTTGAAAGACGGCGTCGCGCAGTGCGGACAAATGCTGCCGGAGTCCGTCCGGGTTGGCAGATGGCGGAGGCGGTTGGTTCATGCATTCCTTGGGTTGCCGGGATGAACCGGGGGCGTGATACACATCGGTGATGAATCTACCCCGGTCCGCGAAAATCTCAAGCGGTCATTGTGGTGTGTCGCCGTCGGGAAAGGCTTGCCGGTTTCCCGCCGGGACAGACATGTTAGTAGAATCGTGCGGCATGTTATCAGGCCAACACTTAGCCGTCCGGGCCGGAATGCCGGTGAAGGACAGAATGTCATTCGGATATTCCGGCCGACCCCGCGTTTGCTGCAGAGTTCGCCGCGTTCATGGCATTACACTATGTGCTTTCCCGAGAGCACTTTATTGTGGCATCGATGAATACGAGCGTCTCCATTAGCCGCAAAACCGAACCCGGGAGAGGTGCGGCCAGGGCGGTTTGCCGCCGGTCGAAAAGACCGGGGGCCGGCCGTCCCGGGGGCGGTGCCGGGAAGTTATCGGATAACATGGTGTTGCATCTTACCCGATGGCAGCCGGCGGTGGCGGGACTCGGCTCCGGAAAATTTTCTTATGGTAAATATTTAAAATGCCTGTTGACATTTTTTGTTCACGGCGTATTTTCTCGCCCCAGTCAGGTTTGTGGTGCCTGGTCTTCAGGCAATCATCAGGAATCCAAGACGACTCGGGGAGGTGCGGAGCAGGGTGCGGTGCAAATAGTGCTGCCGTCGGTAGACGGCAATGATGTACGGCTGTTCGTTGTTCAGGAACAGGCATCAGGCCGCCATTTGTATCCGTCCAAACAATAGGGAAAGTCGTATGGGTATGGTCAAACATGGTCCGGGCTCGCCATCAAACCAGTTGTTTGCAGCGCAAACAATTCCGTTAACTTCCATCCATTCATCGTGGTCCCCACCCGTCGGCCTGCCGTTATCCGGCTTGGCGGCCGGTTCGGAACGGGAGCGCGAATCATCCCCGGATTTTTTCAACCAGGCACCCATCGGACTGGTCTGGCTGTCGGCCGCCGGCAACATTTTGCGGGCGAACCCGGCGCAATTGCAGTTGTTGGGCTGTCTGGCGGGCGAGTGTGTGGGACAGCCCTTCGCCAGTTTCATTGCGGAACCGGCCCGCGGTGCCGAGCTGTTCCGGGCGCTGGCGGCCGGGCAGGCGATCCGTGATTTCTGGCTGCCGCTGCGGGACCGTTCCGACTCGGTCCGGCATGTGTTGGTGGATGCCATGGCCTTCTGGAACGGCAGCCGGATGCAAAGCGTCTCCCTCTTCGTGCGCGATATCAACGAGCGCGTGCGGCAGGAGACGGAGATTCTGCAGGTCCGCCGGCAGGAACGGAAACGCCTCGCCCAGGATTTGCATGACGGGCTCGGCCAGTTGCTCGTGGGGGCCGCCTATCTGGCTGATGTCGTGCGGCAGGATCTTGTCACCAAATCCAGCGAGGAAGCCGGCAAGATGGTACGGATTCTGGAGGTCATCAACGAGGCCCGGGCCCAGGCCCGCAACCTCGAACGCGGATTGCTGCCGCTCGAAACGAAGCCGAACGGGCTGATGACCGCGCTCCGGTCGCTGGCCGCCCGCACCAAGAAAATTTTCCCCGTCCGCTGCCGCTTCCACTGCCGCCGGCCGGTCCTCATCCCGGACATCACGGTCGCGACGCATCTATATCGCATCGCCCAGGAGGCGGTCACCAATGCCGTCAAGCATGCCGCTCCCGCCGGCATTTGCATCCGTCTGGCGGGGACGCCGGGGCAGGTGGTGCTCTCGGTTGATGACGATGGTGCGGGCCTGCCCGTCCGGCGGCGGAAGTCGGCCGGCATGGGCTTGCGGAACATGCATTATCGCGCCGCCTTGATGGGCGGTCTCCTGGTCATTCAAAATGCCGCGAAAGGCGGCACGGCGGTCATTTGCACGGTGCCGTTGAACGGCAAAAACCTCTCCAAGCGCAAGCCCGGCTCCACCCTGAATTGATATGGCAAGAAACCTGGCAAATGGCGGCAACTCCGTTCCCGTCCCGACCGCGGAAACCGGGAACCGGAAAAGGATTCTCATCGTGGATGACCATCCGGTCACGCGCGAAGGCCTGCGGATGATCATCAACCGGGAGGCAGACCTGATTGTCTGCGGTGAGGCGGAGAATGCCGTCCAAGCCATGCAGGCGGTCCAGAAACTGGCCCCGGACCTGGTGCTGACGGACATCAATCTGCCGGGCAAGAGCGGCCTGGAATTGGTCAAGGATCTCAAGGCGGTGTCCCCCGGCATCGTGGTGCTGGCCCTGTCCATGCACGACGAATCACTTTATGCCGAGCGGATCCTGCGCGCCGGCGCGCGCGGGTACATCTCCAAACACCGGCCGGCGGCCGAACTGCTTGCGGCCATCCGCCAAGTGCTGGACAACCACATGTTCCTCAGCAAGGAGGAATCCGAGCGGCTGTTGCAACGGATTTCCGGCAAGTCACAGGCAAATCAATCGCCGATGGAAATTCTGACTGACCGCGAATTTGAGATTTTCCAGAAAATCGGCGAAGGCAAGCCGCCGAAGGAGATCGCCTCGCAGTTGCATCTCAGCACCCGCACCGTGGCGGTGCATTATGCCAACATCCGGCAAAAGCTCAATCTGGACGGCACCAGCAAGCTGATCCGGTTTGCCGTTCAATCCGCCGGCTGCGAAAATTCCTCCAGCAACTGAAACCGGTGACGGCCGCCGCCGTCACCGCCATTTCGCCGCTCCGCAGTTGCGGTTTTGTTTTCGGAACTTCCCCGTCCTTCGGTTTTCTTTGCCTTCCCCGTCGCGCACATCCGGATGCCGTCGGATCATGGTGCTCTAACAGCAATCGGACCTAAGCAATTATTTAGTCGGAATAAATCATTCCTGCCAAAGCGTCGAGTTATTCGACCAATAGACTTGGTTGGAAGCCGTCTGCTAGTGTCTTAGCAGGCTTGAAATGCAAATTCAAAAACTTTGCGAGCCGAGCGGAGAACGGTGACCGGGTTAAGATCGGGTAGTGACCGTTCCAGTGCGACCGCCAGCAAAGTTCCGGATTTGCCATCAGCATCCGCCTGGATGAGTGTTCAGAGATGATGCAACAAGCCCGCGGTTGCAAAATAAAAACATCAACAACAGTCATCAACAAAAACGAATACTATGAAAACAACCTATACGTCGAAATCTGTCGGGCAGGGTCAAATGGCCGGCTTCACCCTCATTGAAATGATCGGGGTGCTGGCCGTGATCGCCATTCTGGCGGGCATGCTGGTCCCCAAGGTGGAACAGGCCATCAGCGACTCCAAGGTGAACGGCACCATTTCCAGCTACCAGACCGTCTCCACGGCGGTGGCGAACCACTACGGCCAGTACAACTCGCTCAACTCGGTGTTCGGCACCAATGCCACGACCGCCCAGTTGACGAGCTTTGACACCTCCGTGCTCCTCCCCGAAGGCCTGCTCGACAAACCGTTCGTCTCCAAGATCGGTTCGGGGGCCGTGGTCCAGGTGGTTCCGGGCTCGACCTGCAATGGCGGCCAGGGCTATTTCCTGAGCGGCTCCGGCTCCACCAATGCCGCCGCCGCCTCCACGGCCAGCATGGCCTATGTGGCCGAACTCGTCATCAGCAACGTGGCGCCCCAGGATGCCTATGACATCAGCACCCGCCTGGATGGCACCAGCCTGACTCCGACGACTGTCGGCGCCACGGATTTTGCCGGCCGCGTGAACTGGGCGACCAACACCGGCAACCTGTACGTGTACATCACCGGCCGTTGAGCCGGATCGGATCAAGAGTCAACTCTTCATCGCGATGTTTGATCATCAAGAGGCGGACGTTCGGAACGGGGCGTCCGCCTTTTCCACCCCGGGGCGGCGGGACTGAGGTCCCGCCCCGGATTCGGAAACGGGCGGCCGGTCCGCTCATTTTTTCAAAACCGCGGAACGGGAGCACCCGGACTGCCAACAGATTGTCAGGTCGCATATGATGGTCCAGCAAACAACCGGTTCCCTCGCGGAACAGTTCGTGGAGGCGGGGCTGATCTCCGCCGAGCAACTGGAACTTGCGCAACGCGAGCAGCAGCGCAACGGCGGCCGGCTCGGCCAGATCCTCGTGCAGCTCGGCTTTGTGCCGCCCGACACCCTCGCGTATTTCCTCGGCAAACAGGCCGGTACCACTTCGGTGAATCTGGGCGGCCTCACCCTCGATCCCGACCTCCTCGCGCTCGTGCCGCCGGATGTGGCCCGCCGGTTCATGGCCATCCCCGTGGCGCGGCACAACGGATCTTTGACCGTGGCGCTGGCGGATCCCTTCGATGTCATGGCCGTGGACATGCTCCAGCAGATCACCCGCCTGCATATCCAGGTTGTCACCGCCAGCGAACCGGACATCCTCAACTATCTCGAAATTTATTACAGCACCGGCGACAGCATCAGCGAATCCATCGAGAAGATTCTCGATGAAAAAGACCGGCAGGCGGCCAAGTCGCTCGTCGAGGCGCTGAACCGCAAGTCCAACAAGGATGAGGACGCTCCGGTCATCCGCGTGGTCCACCAGATCATCACCCGCGCGGTGAACAACCGCGTGAGCGACATTCATTTTGAACCGGAGGAACGCATGATGCGCGTCCGCACCCGTGTGGATGGTGTGCTTTACCAGGATGTCTTGATCCCGAAGGCGATGCAGTCCGCCGTGATCACGCGCATGAAAATCCTGGCCGACCTCGACCTGGCGGAGAAGCAGATTCCGCAGGACGGCCGCGCGAGCATTGTGGTGGGAGGGCGGCAGGTGATTCTCCGCGTGTCCAGCCTGCCGACCAATTTCGGCGAGAACATCGTCGCGCGTATCCTGGATCCGGCGTCACGGCCGCCGGGTCTGGCCTATATCGGTTTCACGCCGGACGTGATGGAATCCTTCATCAAGTCGGTGAACGAGCCCTACGGCGTGGTGCTCGTGGCAGGGCCGACGGGCAGCGGCAAATCCACCACGCTATACGCGGTGCTGAACGAGGTGAGCACACCGGATGTCAGCGCCTTCACCTTGGAAGATCCCATTGAGTACCGGATGCCCAAGGTGCGCCAGACGCAGGTGAACGAGGATATGGGCCTGACCTTCAGTAACGGCTTGCGGTCGCTGCTGCGGCAGGACCCGGACATCATTCTGGTGGGGGAGACCCGTGACACCGAGACCGCGCAGTTGATGGTGCGTGCCGCCCTGACGGGGCACTTGGTTTTTTCCACGCTGCATACGAATGATGCCGCCGGCGCGATTCCCCGGTTGGTAGATATGGGGGTGGAACCTTATCTGCTGCCGGCCGCCCTGCGTGCGGTGCTGGCGCAACGCCTTGTCCGCGGCCTTTGCGAGCATTGCAAGGAAGAGCTGCCCAATCCCGGCGAAGTCTTTGAAAAACTGAAAATGCCGCCGCCGCCCACCACCGGGCCCTTGCGGTTGTGGCATGGCAAGGGCTGTCCCGTCTGCAAACAGACCGGTTACAAGGGCCGGCAGGGCATCTTCGAACTGATGACTTTGGATGAGCGGTATCACGATCCGATTGTCCGCCGGGCGGGAGCGCCGGAGTATTTCAAACTCGCCCGGGAAAAGGGCATGCGCACCCTTTTTGAAGACGGCTTGATCAAGGCCACCCGGGGAATCACCACCGTGGACGAACTATTGCGTGAAACGCGGCTGACCCCTTCCTGAAAGACACTGATTATGCCCGAATTCCGTTACCAAGCGATTGATAAGCAGGGCCGCCAGCTGGCCGGGCTGCTGGCCGCCCGGGACGAGAAGGACCTGACGGAAAAGCTGAAGAAGCTCGGGCTCTGGCTCGTCGAGTCCGCGATGGAGCGGCCGGCTTGGGATGTGGACGTTCAAGCCAGGTCCAAGGCGAAGTCCCAACCCCGTTATCAATGGCTGCGGGCATTGACCCGGCTGGGCGGGGTCGGCGGCCCGGGCAAACCCAAGCGCCGCGAGGTCATCGATTTCTGCACCTTGCTCACCTTTCAGGTGCGGGCCGGTGTTCCGCTCGTACAGGCGCTGCGGGCCACCGGGGAGGATTGCACTGACAAACGCTTCCGCGAAGTCATCAACCAGCTGCGGTTGCACATCGAATCCGGCCTGGAATTTCACGAGGCGCTCCAGCACTTTCCCGGCGTGTTCTCGCAGCACTTCGTCAGCGTGGTGCGCGCCGGGGTCATCAGCGGCAAACTTCCCGAGACGCTCGATAATCTCAAGGATTACCTCGAATGGGTGGACCAGATGAATGGCGATGTGCGGCAGGCCGCGCTTTATCCTTCCATCATCGCCGTGGTGGTGATGGTGTTCACCGCTTTTTTGTTCACCGTCATCATCCCCCGATTCGCGGACCTGCTGGACAAGATGCATGTGCCGCAGCCGATGCTCACCAAAATCGTCCTGGGTGCCTCCGGTTTTGCCACGGCCACCTGGTGGATCTGGGTGCCGGCCGTGGCCGCCATTGTCATCGGGGTGCCGATGGGCAAGCGGTTTTCCCCGCGCTTCGCCCTGGCGCTGGATCGGCTGAAATTACAGGTGCCCGTATTCGGCCCGCTCAACCTCATGCTCGCGCTGTCCCGGTTCGCCCACAATCTGGCCATCCTCTACCGTTCCGGCATCCCCATTCTTGAGGCTTTCCGCCAATGCCAGCAGGGGTTGATCGGGAATCTCCATGTGGCCGAGGCGGTCGGCAAGGCCGCCGCCGATATCAAGACCGGCAGCACCATCAGCGAAGCCATGGAACGCCAGCCGGCCTTCTCCTCCATGCTCGTTCGCATGGTCAACCTGGGCGAGACCACCGGCAACCTCGACAACGCGCTCGTCACCGTGTCCGAGTATTACAACGAAGTCATCCCGCGCCGCATCAAAAGCCTGTTCTCAGTGCTGGAACCGATGTTGATGCTGTTCATCATCGGGATCGTCGGCGTCGTCGCCCTGGCCATCTATATGCCCATCCTTTCCCTCATGAGCACCATCCGCTGAGAACTCAATACAGGCGTACCGCCGTCACCCACCATGAAACACCCATAAAGCCTATGAAAACATTCCGATTCCTCACCCGGTTTGAGCGGGTGCATCCCGGCCGGATCCGCGCCTGCCGCGGTTTCACCCTCATCGAAATGATCGGGGCCCTGGCGGTCGTCGCCGTTCTCGCCTCCGTCCTCGTACCCGTGGCCGTGAACCAGGTGCAGACCGCGATGCTGAATGCCGAGACCTCCAACATGAACAATTTCAACAACGCCCTCGTCCTGCAGGTGCTCCGCACCGGCCAGATTCCCGGTGCCGCCAACTGGGGCACGAACATGGCCAACTGGATGATGCTCCCCGTCGCCAATGTCACCAACAACGCCTGCGGCTACAGCCGGGTCTACCTGTATGACACGAACGGCTTCGGTTCG
>Ga0316222_1004688_pt1 | contig 12275 bp, 11 predicted proteins | sample TBH18011metaG_FD_206008 | JGI IMG/M metagenome (GOLD analysis project Ga0316222, IMG submission 206008) | Freshwater microbial communities from Trout Bog Lake, Wisconsin, USA - TBH18011 | ecosystem: Environmental > Aquatic > Freshwater > Lake > Hypolimnion/Profundal zone | place: USA: Wisconsin... | reverse complement strand
GCCCGACATCAAGCGCACCGCCGAGCTGGTCGAGGAGATCAGCGCGTCGTGCCGCGAGCAGGATATCGGCGCCGAGCAGATCAACCAGGCGATCCAGCAACTCGACAAGGTCACTCAGCAGAATTCCGCCGCCGCCGAGGAGATGTCGGCGACGTCCGAGGAATTAGCGGCCCAGGCCGAGCAATTGCAGGTCACCATGGGCTTCTTCCAGACCGCCGGGCAAAGCGAGACGCGGGCGCCGGCCCGGGCGGCGGCGCCGGCTCACCACGCTCCGGCCCGCCAAGCTCCGGCAAGACGGCCCGAGCCTGCTTCTCCGCCACGCAAGGCCAATGGCAAAGCGTACCAAGCCAAGCCCGCCCACGCTGGCGGCAACGGAAAGGGGGTAAGGCTCGAATTGGAACCGGGAAACGATAGCGACGCCCTGGACTCCAGCTATCGAGCCTTCTGACCCCCCATGCCCCGAGGCGCCCCTCATCCCCCCCCATCGCCTCGGGGCACCCTTTCCGCCGAATCGGAGCGCGTCCGCCATGATCAAGCCCACACTCGCTTCCCGTGACGCCGTCCAGTATGTGACGATCGGCATCGACCGCGAAATCTTCGCCGTCGAAGTGGCGATGGTCCGTGAAATCCTCGATATGCGCCCCATCTCGTGGGTGCCGAACACCCCGGCCTTTATGCTGGGGATGATCGACGTGCGCGGTCTGGGCGTGCCGGTGATCGATCTGAGGGTCAAGCTCGGGCTGGCGGCCGCCACCCCCACCGAACACACCCGCATCGTCGTTCTCGAAGTGCCGCTGGCGGAGGGCACCCGCCTGATGGGCATGGTGGCCGACCGGGTATTCGAGGTGACCGCGCTGACCGATTCCGACATGCCGCCGCCCCAATTGGGGGTGCGCTGGCGCTCCGACTACATCCAGGCGATTGGCCGCCGTGACAGCGCCTTCGTCATCATTTTCGATCTCGCCCACCTCCTTACCAGCGAAGAGGCGGCCCTGGTCTAGGCGGGATAGCGAAATCATGGAAGATCGTCTCGATATCGGCTCCGATCGACTCAGCCGCCGCAATTTCCAGCTTCTGGCCAACCTCATCCAGGAGTATTGCGGCATCCGCATGCCGCCGGCCAAGCAGACCATGGTCGAAGGCCGCCTACGCCGCCGCGCCAAGGCGCTGGGCCAAAGCAGTCTCGACGAGTATTGCGCCATGCTGTTCGAGGAAGGCGGCCTGCGCGAGGAAATGGTCGAGCTGATCGACGCGATCACCACCAACAAAACCGAATTCTTCCGCGAAATCGATCATTTCCGCCTGCTGGTCGACCGGGCCCTGCCCACCTTGCTGAGCCAGCGCGTTCGTCCCGGCCTCGACCGACCGCTCAACGTTTGGAGCTCCGCCTGTTCGACCGGCGCCGAACCCTACACCCTGGCCATGGTCCTCAGCGATTTCAGCCAGCGGCTGCAAGGCTTCCGCTTTCAGATCCTGGCGACCGACATCTGCACCGACGCCTTGGCCAAGGCCAAGCTCGCGGTCTATCCCAGGGACATGGTCGCGCCGGTGCCGCCGGAGCTGCGGCACCGCTATTTCCTGCGCCCACGCGATCCCGACGGCACCACGGTGCGGGTCGCCCAGCAGATCCGGCGAATGGTCCAATTCGGCCGCCTCAACCTGATGGACGAGGACTATCCGATCGATCCGGTCGACATCGTGTTTTGCCGCAACATCCTGATCTATTTCGACAAGGCAACGCAGGAGGCGGTGTTGCAGCGGATTTGCCGCACGCTGCGGCCGGGCGGCTACCTGTTCATCGGCCACAGCGAAACGGTGACCAGCATGGATTTGCCGCTCAAGCCGGTGGCCACCGCGCTGCTGGTGAAGCAATGAGCACCGCCGCGCGCCGCATCCGGGTCCTGATCGTCGATGATTCCGCCACGGTGCGCCAAACCATGGCCGACATTCTGGCGTCGGACCCCGAGATCGAGGTGGTCGGCACCGCCTCGGATCCGTTCGCGGCGGCGCGGCGGATCGCCGAAATCCTTCCCGACGTCATCACCCTCGACGTCGAAATGCCGCGTATGGATGGCATCACCTTTCTCAAAAAGCTGATGGCGCAACACCCGATTCCGGTGGTGATGTGCTCGTCGCTGATCGAAGAAGGCTCGGAAACCCTGCTGCAGGCGCTGGACGCCGGGGCGGTCGACGTCATTCTCAAGCCGCGCGTCGACACCCGCCAGCAGATGCTGGAAGCCCGTGTCCGCATCTGCGACGTGGTCAAGGGGGCCGCCCATGCCCGCCTGAAGGGGCGGGCCGCCGGCGCCCCGTGTCGGACCCCCGAGCCCAAGCTGACCGCCGATGTCATCATGCCGGCCCCCCACGCCGGGGCGATGGCCCGGACCACCGAACGGGTGGTGTGCGTCGGCGCCTCGACCGGCGGCACCGAATCCCTGCGCCAGGTGCTGGAGGCGTTGCCGGTTGATTCCCCCGGCATCGTCATCGTCCAGCACATGCCGGAGAAGTTCACCGCCGCCTTCGCTCGCCGGCTCGATTCGCTGTGCGAGGTGGCGGTCAAGGAGGCCGCCGATGGCGATCCGGTGCTGCGCGGCCAAGTGCTGATCGCGCCCGGTAACCATCACCTGCTGCTGCGCCGCTCCGGCGCCCGCTATTACGTCGCGATCAAGGACGGGCCGCTGGTGTCGCGCCACCGGCCTTCGGTCGACGTGCTGTTTCGCTCGGCCGCCGGAGCGGCCGGGGCCAACGCGGTCGGCATCATCATGACCGGAATGGGGGACGACGGCGCCAAGGGGCTGTTGGAAATGCGCAAGGCCGGGGCCGACACCCTGGCCCAGGACGAGGAAACCTGCGTCGTGTTCGGCATGCCGCGGGAGGCCATCGAACTCGGCGCCGCCGATCGGGCGGTGCCGCTGGGTGACATCGCGGCCCATATACTGCGCCTGGGCGCGCGCGGCATCGGCGCGGCCGATACGAGGGGAGACGCCTGATGTTCGACGATGGAACGACGATCAACGTGGGACGATCCCAGCTTGGCGCACTGGCCACCGCCCTCGATGGCTTGCGCGCCCCCACCGAACCGGCCTTCGTCGCGGTCGGCGACGCCCTGTTGCGAACGTCGGGCATGTTGCAACGGCTGGAAGGCGATTTCGCCGCCCTCGCCCTGCGCCTGCAGGCAAGCGACGGAGCCACCGCCGGGGCGGCGCTGACCGACGTTCTTGGCCGCATCGGCCAACTGGCCGGCGAGGAAGCGCACAAGGTGGCGGTGCTGGAACAAGTCGCCACCGCCGCCGAGGACACCGGCACGCCGCTGCGGCGGCTGGGCAAGATCATCGGCGAGGTCGAAGCCCTGTCAGTCAATGCCCGCATCGAAGCGGCGATGGTCAGCGTCGCCGACGTCGACTTTTCCGTCTTCACCACCGAAATCTCGCGCTTGGGATCGCAGGCCGGGCGGGCGGTCGACAGCGCCGCCGACCACCTCGCCCGGCTGTCGCCGGCGATCGCCGCCGCCAAGGCGGCGGAATTGGCCTTTGAGCGGAGCGATGGCCGTGAACTCGATGCGGTGCGCGGCCGCCTTGGCGGTTGCCTCGCCACCCTGGCCGAGCGCCAGCGCAGGGCCGGCCAGGCCGCCGGCGCGGTGGCGCAGCGATCCCGCCAGATCGCCGAGCGGCTGGCCGCCTGCATCGCCGAATTGCAGATCAACGACTTGACCAGCCAGCGGGTCGATCATATCGCCCAGGCGCTCCGGCGGCTCGACGAGGTGCTCGACCCCGGGCGGATTACGGCGGATTGCCAATGGGCTGCCGAGCTTGACGGTGAGCGCCGCCAGGCGCTGATCGCCTCGGTCTGCCGCCTCCAGGCCGGGCAGCTGGACCAGGCCGCCGCCGAGTTCTGCCGCGACGTGGGGCGCCTCAAGGCTAACTTGGCCACGTTGGCGGCCGATGCCGGCGAGGTTCTGGCCGAGGCGACCACCCTGTTGGGCGGCGCCAGCGAGACCTCATTCGTCGAAGCCCTGCGGGCGGAAGCCGAGCGCGCCGCCGCCCTGCTGGGGTCCTACGCCACCGCTGAGGAGCGATTGCGCGGCACGGTCGAGCGGGTCTCGTCGGGGTTCGCGGCAATGGCGGAAGATCTGGCCGGCATCCAATCGCTTGACGCGGACATGCGGGTGATGGGGCTCAATGCCAGCCTGAAATGCGGTCGCCTGGGGCCCACCGGCCGGGCCCTGGGAGTGGTGGCGCAGGAATTGCGCGGCTGCAGCCGCCGCACCGAAGAGGTCACGCGCACCGTCGCGGCCGCCATTTCAACCGCGGTTGCGGTCTCAGCCACCTTGTCGCGGCGCGCTGGCGCTGACCTCGACGGCGCCGCCGGCCTGGTCAAGGCCATGGCCGGTTCGATCGCGGCGCTCGACGCCCTCGGCGGTGCCCTCGACGGCGCCATCGCCGGGCTGGCGGCGGGATGTTCCCAGGCGGCCGGCCTGCTGAGCCAGGCGGCGGCCAATATCGCTGTCGACCGCGACTTCGCGGTTGGCGCTCAAGGGGTGACGGCGCGGCTCAAGGCCATCGCCGACCAAGTGACGGTGTCCCCCGCCATGGCGGAAACCATCCAGGCCGATATCCGCGCCCTGTTGACCGGGCGCTACACCATGGCCAGTGAACGGATCCTCCACGATTTGTTCGCCGACGGCGGCGATCAATTGACGCACGCGGCGAAGGCTGAGGCGGAGAATGGAAATGCGGCGGTTGATTCCTGCTTCTTTTGATCTCGGCGGCGTCCGGCTGGTGATCGTCGACGATAGCGACAGCGCCAGCGGCCACCTCGCTCGCTTGGTCGCCGACAACATTCCCGACTGCGAGACGGTGACGTTCACCAATTCGGCCGTCGCGCTCGATTATTGCCTGGTCAACGAGGTCGATCTGCTGATCGTCGATTACCTGATGCCGCCGCCCGACGGGCTGGAATTCATCGACCGCTATCGCGCCGCCCCGGCGCGCCAGGACGTGCCGATCATCATGGTGACCAGTCGCGATGAACCCGAGGTCCGCTACAAAGCGCTGCAACTGGGGGCAACCGATTTCCTGACCAAGCCGGTGGACAGCATCGAGTTCGTCACCCGCACCCGCAATCTGCTCAGCCTGTCGCGCAGCCGGGGGATGCTGGCCCGGCGGGCCGATTGGCTGGCGGCCGAAGTGCGCGAGGCCACCCGCTCGATCGTCGAGCGCGAGCGCGAGGCGATCCTGTTCCTGTGCCGGGCGGCGGAGCACCGCGACCCCGAGACCGCCCAGCACCTGACCCGGATGGCCGCCTATTCGCGCCTGATCACCTCCGCCGTGGCCGGGGATGAAGAACAGGTCGAACTAATCACTACCGCCGCGCCAATGCACGACATCGGCAAGATCGGCATTCCCGACCAAATTCTGCTGAAGCCCGGCCGCCTGACCGAGGAAGAAACGGCGGTAATGCGGCGCCACACCACCTATGGCGGCGAAATCCTGGCCGGCAGCGGCTCGGTCCTGTTGCAAACGGCGGCGACCATCGCGCTGTCCCACCACGAGCGTTTTGACGGGGGCGGCTATCCCAATGGTTTGCGCGGGCGCGACATTCCCTTGGCCGGGCGCATTACCGCCTTGGCCGACGTTTTCGACGCCCTGACTAGTCGGCGCCCGTACAAAGACGCGTGGCCGCTGGACCAGGCGCGGGCCTATCTGGAAGCGGAAAGCGGCAGCCATTTCGATCCGGACTGCCTGGCGGCTCTGCTCTCCCGCTGGGACGAGGTGCGGGCAATGGTCGAGGGTCAGCAACAGAGCCTGGCGATGGCGGTCTAAATGGAGGGGAAGTCGATGAAGCCCTTGATAAAATGGGACGAAACGTTGGTGACCGGTTGGTCGTTCATGGATGACGATCACGTCCGTCTGATCGAAATGGTCAATGCCGTCCACGCGGCGTCCCGCAGTGGCAAAGGCGACGAGATGATCCCGCGCCTGATCGACGAATTGACCGACTACTGCCGCACTCACTTCGGCAAAGAAGAAACCGCCATGCGTCAAAGCCGCTATCCCCTGGCGGCGGATCACAAGATGCAGCATGACCTGATGATGGTGCGGGTGGCGGAATTGGAGAAGGGGGTCGCGGAGGGAAACGCCATATCGGCATCCGACCTAGTCAGTTTCCTGACCGATTGGCAGTCGGACCACATCCGCCGCCACGACCGCGATCTGGCGCGCTATTTGGCGAAGCGGGCTAGCGTGGGACGGGGGATATAGGGGGGATTGGGGTATCCATCTGCCCTGCAGGGTTTTTGGTAAGCCCTGGCTGGCCACCATGGTCTCGGCTTCTCGCCGTGGCAGCAAGATCAGCAGGCCGAAATGGGCTGCTAACGCCAGAAAATGGCGGAATCCCGCCATTCCTAATCACGGATAACGAACCGCTTGTCCGGCGCCCCGGCCGCCCCTCATGCCGCCTGAGATTCTCGCTCGGCCTGCCGCAAGGCGGCCAGGAAGTCAGCGGCCTTGCTGGCATGGCTGGCGGCGGTGAAAATCGCGCGCTTGTCGTTTTTTCAGCACCTTGAGCCAAGAGGCGACATAGGCGGCGTGGCTGTCGAGCACCATGGGGGCGATTCCCAGCTCCGCGCTGACGAAGGCGGCGGCCATTTCGGCGACAAGCTCCTCCATGGCGTAACCCTCGTCCCCCCAGCGCTTCCGGCCAAAGTCACGGTCGAGCCGGGACGGATGCCGGGTCCAGTGGGCGGTCTCATGGGCACGGGTGGCGTAATAGGACTCGGCGTCCTCGAACGCTTCGAACGGCGGCAGCCGGATGTTATCGTCGGTGATGCTGTAGAAGGCCCGGCCGCCACCATGGCGGATTTCGGCGGGGATGGCGGCAAAGAACGCCTCGGCGGCCTTGATGGATCGTGTCCCATCGAGGGCCATGGCATCGCGCATGGCCCTCTGCCACCCGGCGAGGGCGGGGAGGCAAAGGGATGGGCGGCCAGGTGCCGAGGGGGATCACCCGGCCTGCACGGCGCGCAGCGGAGGAAGGCTGGGGAAACGGCACAGGGACGGAAGGGCCGATGGCCCGCCTTCACCCTTCCCTGCGCCAGTGGCGGAGCCCCTTAGCAACGGAATGGCACGGGCCGCGCGATGGCGGCCCTCTGGTTTACGGCCTCACCGATGCGTCCCGCTCGCGCCATTGCCTACGTCCGCCAGAATGACGCGCCGAGCCTTCGGAAAGTTTGCTGGGAGGTATTCCGCCACCGCTTGAAGGTTCCAGCAGGATAGTGCGGCCACACCATGCCAGCCCGTCACCGATGTGACGGTCAGCACGGTGGCGACCCCTTCGCCAACTGCGAACGTAATACCTTCGCCATCATTTTTGGCATTGGAGAGCGGATCGGAGTACCAAGCGCCACCCTTAACGGCGGCGACAAACAACTGGCCGAGCGCCGTCATGCTATCTCGCAGGGATATCCTCTGGGTTTCGATGGCCTCCAGCAGGCTGGCCAGGTCATGGGCGGTCTAGCCGTGTCAGGGCCAGCGGAGAGAACAAGCTAATCCAAAGCCGGCAGCTCTCAAAAGGGGAATTTTGCTCTGGCATTAACTAATTAATCCACGCTATAAATGGCAGGTAAAACAACCTAAAGTCTTCCATTATTGATAGTACAGCAACCATAGACATGATCTCCGCACACGGCGGCAACCCAGCCCCTTCTCAAATCGGGGCTTTCGTCCAATTTTGCGAGCGCGGTACAATGCGGCTGGCGAAGCCGGCAATCGGGCCGGCTTCCGCCGAAGGCCCGGTTCATGCTACATGGCGCGGACCGAGACCACTCTTCGCCCCTTCGCCGCGAGCCGCGCCATGATCGACATCGGCCATTTAGCCAGCCATCCGATCGCCTTGTTGGCCGCCGCCGTCGTCGTCCTGTGGGTGGCGCGCATGCTGGCCAACCTGGCGTTCAAGATCGTGCTGGTCCTGGCGGTGGTCGGCGCCGTCGCCGTCGCCGGCGGCGCCAAGGTCCCGGCCGGACTGGACCTCAAGGGCGTGGCGTCGGGATTGGAATCCGGCCTGGGCGAGGCGGTCGCCATCGCCGGCACCCTGTGGCGGGCGGCCGAGAACAAGGTCGAAGCGAAGCCGTAGCCAGCCTACAGCCAGTCGGCGGTCAGCCGCGCCCGCTGGCGCACCTCGTCGAGCGAGACGTCGGCCAGCAGCCGGCCGTTCTTCCACACCGGCCTCAGCAGGTTCGCGGCGCCGGTTTCGGGCACCTGGTCCAGCCGCATTGTCCGCCAGCCGTCCGCGCCATGGACCACCCCCAGCCGGCCGGCCTTGGAGCGCTTGCCCGGATCGGTGGCGGGGTCCTTGTAAACGTCCTGCCACAGGCCCTGGATCTTGATGGCGTTGGCCTTCATGGCGAAGCGCAGGGTGTCGCGATTGATCTGCTGCAGCAGGCCGCCGCCCATGCCGAAGGCCACGTTCTCGGCGGAAATCTTGTTGGCCTTAAGCACCTCAAGGATCGCGCCGATCGAGGTCAGGTTGACGCCGTCGCCCTGGATCACCCGCACCTTGGGGTTCAGCACGGCGTAGCCCTTGGCGTTGGTCGACCAACCAAAGGCATCCATTAGCCGCTTGACCGTCTCCAGCACCACCGCCTTGGGCTCGCCCGAATCGGGCCGCACCACCAGGGTGGCGTCCATCGCCAGCACCTTGTCCTTCAGCCGCCCGCCCCACAGGTTGGTGACCGCGTGGTTGAGGTCGTAGCTGTCCGACACCACCGCGACCAGAGCGCCGCCGCCGAATTGCTCCAGCATGTTGGCGTAGGCGGCTTCCTCGCCATCCCGCCCCCACGAGGTGATGGTCGAATGCTCGGCCGCCGGGATCGAGAACCCGGCCATCGAGCAGCCATACCAACGCCGCGCCGCCACCAGCGCCGCCACCGTGTCGGTGCCCATGAAGTTGACCAGGTGGGCCAGGCCGCCGAGACCGGCGCTTTCATGTGACGACACGCCGCGGGCGCCGAAATCGTGAAGCTTAAAGCCGACTTGGCCGTCGGCGTCGTCGCAAGTCTGGTCCAAATAGCGCTTGATGACCCGGCGGGCGCTCCACGACACCGTCGCCACCGTGGTCGGATACCACACCGCCCGCAGCAGCGCGGTTTCCATATAGCTGGTCAGCCAGGGCAGCGCCGGATCGGTGTTGGTCACCTGGACCAGGGCAGTGCCGCGCGGCGCCACCGTGCCTTCGGGCAGCGCCTGGATCTCCAGCGGCAGCAGACCGCCATGACGGTTGAGGATGGCCCGCCAGCCCTCGGCGTTGAACGGCTCGCCGTGGGCGGTGAGGATTTCGCGCGCCTCGTCGAGGTCGTCGCCGCTGATCGGCTTGGCCAGGAAATCCTTGAGGAAGGCCTGCAAGCCAAAGAACAAAGCATGGGGAAACGGATCGTCGCCGCCGCCGTCGCGGGCCTCGATATAGGACGACACCTGCTCCGCTCGGGGCGGATATTGCAGGTAGTGGCTGCTTTTGTAGGAATCTGAATTAAGGATCAAGTTGCGGTGGGAGTTCATCAGACGTCGCACCCCAGTTGATCGAGTATGGCCAAGACCTCTTGCGACGCCGCCGCCAAACGGTCGAGCGCCCGCGCCGCGCCTTGGCGGTCGCCGCCATGAAACAGGTTGAGTGCGTCCTTACCGGCCTGGTGCACCCGCTTGTGCGGCTCCATCAGCCCCTTGTAGGACGGATTTGCAAGGATCCGCTGATCGATCACCCGGTCATACCACTTGCCCAGCCGGCAAGTATGGTGGTTGGCCAGATCGGACGCCTTCATCCGGGCGCCGCCTTCGACCACCCGGCGCACCGAATCGACGAAGGCGCGGTGGTCGGCCTTGGCCTTGCCGATGATGATCTTGCTGCCGGCGGCAGCCTGGGATTCGACCAAATCCGCCTCGATTTCCTCGCCGTGGGAAAAGCGAATGTGGAACGCCCCGCCGGCGAGGGCGACGACGGTGCCGTGGCGGGGCCGACCGAAGTCCTGGCACGCCACCTCCAGCGGCTGGCCCGCCCGCAAGGCGCCGCCATCGGCCGACACGACGGCGCAACCGCCGGCGCTGAAATCCGCCACCGACCCGTCGTGGCTGGCGCCGGCAAACGACAGAGCGGCGGGAAGAAAGGTGCCGAAGCGCGGCAACCGGCGGCGGTCGACATCGGAATGGGCGGTGCGCACCACCCGCGACATGGCGCGGCCAAGACCGCCGACGGTTTCGGCCATGCGGCCGCTGTCCATCCGCACCTCCTCGGCCAATTCCTGGCCCTGGCCGGCCTCCTGCGACAAGCCCTCCATCAGCGCCGCCACCCCGGTCGAGGCGGTCGACACCTCGGCGACCGCCCGCGAAATCTCGCTGGTGGCGGCGGATTGCTCCTCGGCGGCAGACGAAATACTGCTGGCGGCGATTTCGACCTCGTGGATGACCTTGGCGACGTCGTCGATGGCGGCGCCGACCTGGGCCACCGCCGCGCGCATTTCACCGATGCGGTTGGCGATATCGGCGGTGGCGTCCTGGGTCTGGTTGGCCAGCCGCTTGACCTCGCCGGCCACCACGGCGAAGCCCTTGCCAGCGCCGCCCGCCCGCGCCGCCTCGACTGCGGCGTTCAGCGCCAGCAGGTCGGTTCGGGAGACAATGCCGTTGATGATGCTGACGATGGCTTCCACCGTTTCGGTCGCGGTGTGCAGGGCGCCAACCATGGTGCGGGCGCCGTTGGCCAGCTGGACCGCCTTCTTGGCCACTTCGGACGAACCGGTGGCCTGGCTGGCGATTTCACTGATCGAGGCATGCATTTGCTCGGTGGCCGAAGACACCGTCTCGGCGCTGGCCATCGCCTGGGTGGCGGCGGCTGCGGCCGATGCGGCGTTGGCGCTGGTGTTGGTGGCAACCCCGAGCAGGCGGTCGGCGTCACGGGTCATGCCATCGGTCATGCCCTTGATGTCGGCGATGGCGGCGTGGACCTCGTGGTCGATCCGTTCCGCCACCGATTGCAGCGCCAGCGTGCGGTCTCCGCCGCCGCCGCCTTTGCCCATCAGCAGCATGACTGCGACCGCCAAGGCCGCCACCACCGCCACCGCCGCGACGATGCGCAGGGCGACGGTCGCCGCCGCCATGTCGCCCGCCTGGGGCCGCGCCGCGAAGCTGGTCCACCCGGCCACGACGACGGCGAGGGAGGCGAGCACGATCAGCGCCGCCGCTTTGACATCGCCGGGACGACGCTCGGACAAAGCCGCCATGATGTGCATCCCCCTGACCGGTTCATTTCCCTGGCCAGGATACCGTAAACGTTAAATATGGGGAAGCGAAGCGCGCGAGCTTAACCTTTGACCGCATGTTGGTGATCGCATAGGTTTTGGATGCTAATCGGATAGATCGCAGATCTTGGAGAAGCGGCTCTACCGCCGCGACTGGGAGGTCGAACTCGCCACCAACCACGATGTGGCCGAGATCGAGGACGTCTTCCTGTTCATCCGCGACAGCACCCAGCTCACCATCGTGCCGGTGGCGACCGGACCGGCCAAGCCGGCCAAGGCGCTTGAATCCCTGGTCAAGGTCGGCTCTGGCCGCATTGACGACCTGATCGACCAGATGGGCGAATTGGTCATCGCCGAGTCCCGCCTGCGCGTGCTCAGCCAAAGCCGCGACGATCCCGAGCTTTCCCAGGTGGCCGAGGAGATCGAACGGCTGACCGCCAGTCTGCGCGATGTCGCGCTGGGGATCCGCATGGTCCCGATCGGCGCGCTGTTCGCCCGCTTCCGCCGCCCGGTCCACGACCTCGCCCGCGATCTCGGCAAGGACGTCCACCTCGCCACCAGCGGCGAAGAGACCGAGCTGGACAAGGCGATGGTCGAAAGCCTGCACGACCCGCTGCTGCATCTGGTCCGCAACGCCGTCGACCACGGCGTCGAGGATGCCGCCACCCGCCGGGTAGCGGGGAAATCGGCGGAAGGCACGGTGACGCTCACCGCCGCCCATGTCGGCGCCGAGGTGCTGATCTCCGTCGCCGACGACGGCGGTGGTCTCGACCGCCAGCGCATCCTGGCCAAGGCGGTGGCGCTGGGCCTAGTCGCCGCCGATGCCGCCCCCAGCGATGCCGAGCTGTACGCCTTCATCTTTCATCCCGGCTTCTCGACCGCCGCCACCGTCTCCAGCATTTCTGGCCGCGGCGTCGGCCTCGACGTGGTCAAGACCGCCATCGAGGCCTTGCGCGGAATCATCGACGTCGCCAGCCGCCCCGGCTTGGGCACC
>Ga0316222_1004684_pt1 | contig 12284 bp, 13 predicted proteins | sample TBH18011metaG_FD_206008 | JGI IMG/M metagenome (GOLD analysis project Ga0316222, IMG submission 206008) | Freshwater microbial communities from Trout Bog Lake, Wisconsin, USA - TBH18011 | ecosystem: Environmental > Aquatic > Freshwater > Lake > Hypolimnion/Profundal zone | place: USA: Wisconsin... | reverse complement strand
TGGGATGCAATCCCAGCATTTCAACCGTTGATGCTGGGATTGCATCCCAGCCTACGACCCATCCCAGCCTACGACCCATCCCAGCCTACGACCCATCCCAGCCTACATGTTGGCGAAGTTTAATTTTTGTCACCCTTTTTTTTCATTTCTTCCAGTTCCTCCTTGTAGCGCTCATGTAAATCGCGCTCGCGCGCGTCGATGATGGCCAGGTCATAGTAGGTCGCGTCCGGGGAACGGCGCGCAATGCCGAACTGGTCCAGTGCCGGTGAAACCGCGCCGGTCAGGGCGTACGATTCGGCCAGCGCCATATGCTGCAGGGCTTCCTTGCCGGTTGCGGCATAGGCTTTGGCGAGGATTTCCTGCAGCCTGAAATCCTTGCGGTATATCAGAGTCAGGTCGCGCAGATAGGTGATGGCCAGTTCACCCTGATTATTGGCAATCAGTGCATCGGTATACCGATGACGGATACCTTGTGAGAGCGGAAATTCCTGCAGCGCGGCTTCAGCCTGTTTCAGCGCCTGGGCATTCTGACTGGTGCGCAATAAAATATCCAGTTGCAGGCTGGTGAAAAATTCGCTGTTGGTGTTGGCGTGCGCGCGTGCCTTGTCCAGCCAGGATTGCGCTTCCTGAAAATTATTCTGTTTGAAGGCGGCGAACGCGATCCCGTATTCGGCTGCCGGATTGTTTTGCTTTAAGGCCTTCGACTGAGCGATCCGATCTTCAAAATACGCTTTGTCATCAATCAGGTTTTGCGTTGATTCATTCTGCAAAATCCTGATCCGCGAACGGAACAACTCAAAATCGGGACTGTCGATATGTTTTTTAAAGGTCTCGGATCTGATGCGCGACTGGATATCGGCAATCCGTTCCGACGTCATCGGATGGGTGCGCAGAAAGGCCGGGTAATTATCGGAATACCCTTTGTTGGAACTTTGCATGCGTTCAAAAAATGCCACCATCCCGGTAGGATCGTAACCGCCGTCCGGTCCGCCTCGCGCTCGGCATTCTGACTGAAATTTAACTGACGCTGCATGGCAATGCCTTCGCCACCGATTACCATTGCAATTGCCGCATCGGGGTTGGAACGCATGGCCAGTGCGGCCAGTATCATCGAAGCAATCGGGATGAGCATGTCCTGTTTCTGATTGCCTATCATGCGTGCAATATGGCGCTGGGCAATGTGACCGATTTCATGCGCCAGTACCGATGCCAGCTGCGATTCATCCTGTGCAGTCAGGATCAGCGCCGAGTACACGCCAATAAAGCCGCCGGGCAGGGCAAAGGCGTTGATGGTCGGATCGCGCACAATAAAAAAATAGAAATCAAAATTGGCATCACCACGGGCTTCCTGATGAAATTCGAGCAGGTGCGCGCCAAAATTGTTGATATATTCGGCAGCCGGTTCATCGTCGATATAGTCACTGTCGGAACGCATTCCGATCATGATTTCTTCCCCCAGCTTGCGCTCCATCATTGGCGAAAGATCTTCGCGACCGGTGTCGCCCAGTGTGGGCAGGTTTTGCGCCTGCAGCGGTGCGGCGGTGAAAAAACAGCCTGACCATAACGCGGCAAGCAGGGTGATTTGTGGCAGATGATGCAGAAGCGGGGCTTTTTTCATGGCGCTATGATACTCTTGTCACACTATTCTTCTACTGTCAGGGCGCTAATTTTATGTCAGATCATGCCGGCGGACTTACCCATTTTGATCAAAGCGGTCAGGTACATATGGTCGATGTCAGCGCCAAAGCGGCGACCCATCGGATTGCGCGCGCCAGTGGTGTCATCAGCATGCAACCGGCAACGCTGGCTGTTATTGCCACTGGCAGCGCCAAAAAGGGCGACGTGCTGGGGGTGGCCAAAATTGCCGCCATCATGGCAGCCAAACGCACCAGCGAGCTCATTCCACTGTGTCATCCGCTGGCCATTACCAGAGTGACGGTGGATTTTGAATTGGACCACAACAGCGTGCTGTGCACGGCACAGGTTGAAACGGTTGGTCCGACCGGTGTGGAAATGGAAGCATTGACCGCGGTGCAGATCGGGTTGCTGACGATTTACGACATGTGCAAGGCGGTGGATCGCGGCATGGTCATGTCGGATATCAGGGTGCTGGAAAAGCAGGGCGGGAAATCCGGGCATTGGGTTGGTTGACAGAAAGGGCCTTCGTTGAAATGAACTTGACTCTGTTTTTACCGGGCGTATGATATGTACATACTATGTCCATAACAGTCCTGGGAGGTGTATATGGCATCAGCAGCTATTGAACGGATCGTCGTGCAGGCTACGCCACAGGAAAAGAAAAGCATCACTGCCAAGGCAAAAAAACTTGGTTTGCCCGTGGCCGAATTGATGCGACGTGGTGCGGCATCGTATAGTTCAGAACAGGCCGATGAGGAATTGGGAGGGCTGGCCGATGCGGCTAAGGCTGCAGCTGATCGTGCATCGGATTCGATTGATGATGTTTTGGAGTTTGTTGCCCAGAGCGAAAAGCGTATTGGCGCAATGGAAGCCAAGGCAGTTAAGGACAGGAAGGCTGCGTAATGGGCATTACCGAGCGCGTATGGGGTGCTTTGACCGCGATGATCAAATTGGAAGATAAGGTTGTGGGTCAAGGTGAAGTCATCAAAGCTCAGCAAACAAGAATAGAGAATTTAACCGAGCGATTGATCCGATTGGAAACGACAATTGAATTGCTCCTGCGCGCCAACGAGCGTGGGCGTCTTAAATAGTCAGATTTGAGGTCATTATGACAACCGAAACGGCAACAATAGGCGGCGGATGTTTCTGGTGCACGGAAGCGGTGTATCAGGAATTGAAGGGCGTATCCCAGAGCGTGTCGGGGTACGCGGGCGGATCGGTCGTCAATCCGACTTATGACCAGGTCTGCTCCGGCACGACCGGTCATGCAGAGGTAGTCAAATTGACCTTCGATCCCGATCAGGTCAGTTTCCGAAAAATTCTGGAAATCTTTTTTACCATCCATGACCCAACGACCCTGAATCGCCAGGGCAATGACGTCGGGACACAATACCGGTCGGTGGTTTTCTATCACACTCCGGAACAGCAGGAAACAGCAAGGCATGTCATTGCAGAAATGGCCAGCGTCTGGGATGCCCTGCTGGTGACGGAATTAAGTCCGCTGCCGGTGTTTTATCGCGCTGAAAACTACCATCAAAACTATTACCGGCAGCATCCGGATCAGGGCTATTGCGCGTTTGTGGTCGCCCCCAAAGTTGCCAAATTCCGCAAGATGTTTACTTCGCCGTAGCTGGGGCGCCGACTTCCCGGTATTCACTGCAGTTGCCGTTGCTGCAGGTCGAAATGTACAGCCTGTGGTCGCGTTCGATGCTGCGCGTCGTTATATTCTGGTTGGTATCGATGGTGGTGCACATCCGGGTGCCATCGGTTTTGTTTTCATCGCAGGAATGCGATATGCCGGTAATGACTGAGCAGCCAGATAAGCCCAGCGCTGCAATTGCTAAAACAAGTTTCATGAATCGTCTCCCGGATTGAATGGCTGTTGATTGAATATTAGCGGCAATAACAGGATTTATCTGGAATTTTTGATCAGTCTTGCGCTTCCTCACTTAAATTCCGACCTTGATGGCGGATTCGGATCTGTTATTTAAAAAACTTGCCAAGCCAGTTGAATTAATGCATTATCCCCAAACCAAATCTATTTCGCCGCGCACAAATGAACCATTCCTTCACTTTTTTCTTTACCTTTTTCTATTCCAGCCCAAAGGCGGTGGAACTGAGGTAAGCGCGCGAAGTGCAAGACCAAAATTCTAAACCGCCCAAGAAGGCGGTTTTTTTATATCTTTTTCAAATGTCGCTTATTTACTTTAATTGTTGGATTCAAGCCTGGAGAAATTATGTTACGCACCGATGATTTACGCATCAGAGAAATGAAAGAACTGGTTCCACCGTCGCATTTGATCCGCGAATTTTCCTGCTCGGATGCCGCCTCGGATACCGTTGGCAATTCACGCACCACGCTGCATCGCATCCTGCACGGCCAGGATGACAGGCTGATGGTAGTGATCGGGCCGTGTTCAATCCATGACACCAAAGCCGCACTCGAATATGCCCAGCTGCTGGTGCAGGAACGCAAACGCTTTGCCGGTGAACTCGAAATTGTCATGCGTGTGTATTTTGAAAAGCCGCGCACCACGGTCGGCTGGAAAGGCCTGATCAATGATCCCTACATGGACAACAGTTTCCGCATCAATGATGGTCTGCGCATTGCGCGCGAACTGCTTCTCAATATCAATGAGCTGGGTTTGCCGTGCGGTACCGAATATCTGGATGTAATCAGTCCGCAATACATCGCTGATCTGATCAGTTGGGGTGCAATCGGCGCACGGACCACCGAATCGCAGGTGCACCGCGAACTGGCGTCCGGCCTGTCCTGTCCGGTTGGTTTTAAAAATGGCACCGACGGCAATATCAAGATCGCGATTGATGCCATGAAGGCCGCCTCGCACTCGCATCACTTTTTATCGGTCACCAAAGGTGGTCATTCCGCGATTGTTTCCACCAACGGCAATGAAGACTGCCACGTGATTCTGCGCGGTGGCAAAACGCCCAATTATGATGCCGAAAGCGTCGAGGCGGCCTGCAGGGAAATCGCCGCCAGTGGTCTGGCTTCCCGCCTGATGATCGATGCCTCGCACGCCAACAGTTCCAAAAATCCGCAGAATCAGTTGCCGGTATGCGCCAATATCGCCGGACAGATCGCCTCCGGTGACCGGCGCATCGTTGGCGTGATGATCGAATCGAACCTGGTAGCAGGGCGTCAGGATCTGGTGCCCGGCAAGGAACTGGTTTATGGTCAGTCGGTCACTGACGGCTGCGTCAACTGGGAAGACAGTGTCAAGGCACTGGAAGTGCTGGCCGCGGCAGTCAAGCAACGTCGGGTCAGTGAAAATCAGTAAGCCGTAAGCAGTAGTACTTTGCTGTTATCGAATTACTATTTTTTGCGTAATCAGTGATTTATTTTTGTGTGGAACTGACAAGATTTGATCCTGATTTGCGCAAAATCAGAGGTGACGGGCAAAGAGTGGTGACTTGCTCTGGTAGAATATCGGGTTTTGCAGCATGCCGTTAAAAGGTGTGCTGCGCCCCGCACCTAAACTCTGACCTTGATCCTGTGACTCCTATGCTCCCTCCCTTACCAGTTACCACCAAAATGGCTAACGCGATTCGCGTGTTGGCTATGGATGCCGTTCAAAAAGCCAATTCCGGTCATCCCGGCATGCCGATGGGCATGGCAGAAATTGCAGTGGCCTTATGGTCCCAGCATTACAGCCACAACCCGGCCAATCCGAAGTGGATCAACCGTGATCGCTTCGTTGTGTCCAACGGTCATGGCTCGATGCTGCACTATGCGCTGTTGCATCTGACCGGTTATGACCTGCCAATGACGGAAATCAAAAACTTCCGCCAGATGCATTCCAAAACGCCCGGTCATCCGGAAGTGCATATCACGCCAGGCATTGAAACGACGACCGGTCCGCTCGGTCAAGGTCTTACCAATGCCGTCGGCATGGCGCTGGCAGAAAAACTGCTGGCTGCCGAGTTCAACAAACCAGGCATGACGGTGGTGGATCATTACACGTATACGCTGGTGGGTGACGGCTGCCTGATGGAAGGCATTTCCCATGAAGCCTGTTCGCTGGCCGGCACACTGGGCCTGAACAAGCTCGTTGTTCTGTACGATGACAACGGCATTTCGATTGATGGTCACGTGGAATCCTGGTTTGCCGATGACACGCCGATGCGCTTTGAAGCCTACGGCTGGAATGTTATCCGTGCCGTGAACGGTCATGATGCCCAGGCGGTTTCGAATGCCATCGCTGCAGCCAAAGCGTCCGCAAAACCAACTCTGATCTGCTGCAAAACCGTCATCGGTCAGGGTTCACCCAACAAGGCCGGCACCCATGATGTACACGGTGCGGCTTTGGGCGATAAAGAAATCGCGGCAGTGCGGGTTGCACTGGACTGGCCGTATGCGCCGTTTGAAATTCCGGCCGACGTCTACAGCGCCTGGGATGCCAAAACCGCCGGTGCACAGCGTGAAACCCAATGGAACACCCAGTTTGCTGCCTACAGCGAAGCCCATCCACAGCAGGCTGCCGAACTGGTACGCCGCATGAAGGGGGAATTGCCAGGCAATTTTGCCGCAGTGGCCGATGCCTATATCAAACTGTGTATGGAAAAGCAGGAAACGATTGCCACGCGCAAGGCCAGCCAGAATGCCATTCAGGCGTTTGCGCCAGCCCTGCCTGAATTCCTGGGCGGATCGGCTGATCTGACCGGATCGAATCTGACCAACTGGAAAGAATGTGTCGCGGTCCGTCGCAATCAGGCCGGCAATCATATCAACTACGGTGTGCGCGAATTCGGCATGAGTGCCATGATGAACGGCATTACCCTGCATGGCGGCTATCTGCCGTTCGGTGCGACCTTCCTGACGTTCTCGGACTACAGCCGCAACGCCATTCGCATGGCCGCATTGATGCAGATCCGCACGCTGTTTGTGTTCACGCACGATTCCATCGGTCTGGGTGAAGATGGCCCGACCCACCAATCGGTGGAACATATTTCCAGCATGCGCCTGATCCCGAATCTGGATAACTGGCGTCCCTGCGATACAGTTGAATCGGCTGTGGCGTGGAAGCATGCGGTGCAGCGTTCCAACGGTCCTTCGACATTGATTTTTTCTCGGCAGAATCTGGCGTTCCAGAGTCGCAGCGAGCAACAGGTCGCTCAGATCGCCCAGGGCGGTTATGTGCTGCAGGATCCGGCCAATGCCAAAGTGGTGCTGATTGCGACCGGTTCGGAAGTGGATCTGGCCGTCAGGGCGGCTGCGGAACTGGCCGGCCAGGGCATTGCGGCGCGCGTGGTTTCCATGCCGTGCACCAACGTGTTTGACCGCCAGGATGCGGCGTACAAGGCAGGCGTGTTGCCCAAAGGGTTGCCGCGGGTGGCGATTGAAGCCGGTGTTACCGATTTCTGGTACAAGTATGTAGGACTGGAAGGCGCAGTAGTGGGCATAGACAGCTTTGGTGAATCGGCTCCTGCCGGCGACCTGTTCAAGCATTTCGGCTTTACTGTGGAAAACGTGGTTGCCAAGGTTAAAGCAGTGTTGGCTTAATTATTATTGTTATCTTTTAGGGGAGTTCAAATATGACTATTCGTGTTGCAATTAACGGCTACGGCCGTATCGGCCGCAATATTTTGCGTGCTCATTATGAAGGCGGTAAAAAGCATGACATCCAAATCGTGGCGATCAATGATCTGGGTGCCCCGGCTTCCAATGCCCATTTGACGCAATACGATACGGCACATGGCAAATTCCCCGGCACGGTTACTTCTGAAGGCGACTACATGGTGGTCAATGGCGATAAGATCCGTGTGTTCGCAGAACGCAATCCGGCCAATCTGCCATGGGGTGAAATCGGTGTTGATGTGGTTCTGGAATGTACCGGCTTCTTTACCACCAAGGAAAAAGCATCGGCCCATCTGGCTGGCGGCGCCAAGAAAGTCATTATTTCCGCACCGGGCGGCAAGGATGTGGATGCAACAATCGTCTACGGTGTCAATCATGGCGTTCTCAAAGCCACTGATACCGTCATTTCCAACGCATCGTGCACCACTAACTGTCTGGCACCGGTTGCCAAGGCGCTCAACGATACCGTCGGTATTGAATCTGGCCTCATGACCACAGTACATGCCTATACCAATGATCAGGTACTGACTGACGTCATGCACGAAGACCTGCGCCGCGCCCGCTCCGCTACGCAATCGATGATTCCTGCCAAAACCGGTGCTGCTGCTGCAGTTGGCCTGGTATTGCCGGAACTTAATGGCAAGCTCGATGGTTATGCGATTCGTGTTCCGACCATCAATGTCTCGATTGTGGATCTGTCCTTCATCGCCAAACGCGCCACTTCGGTTGACGAAATCAACCAGATCATGAAAGCGGCTTCAGAAGGCCCGATGAAAGGCATTCTCGACTACAACACGGCACCACTGGTTTCGGTCGACTTCAATCACAATCCGGCTTCGTCGACGTTTGATTCCACCTTGACCAAAGTGAACGGCAATCTGGTTAAAGTGTCGTCATGGTATGACAATGAATGGGGTTTCTCGAACCGCATGCTTGATACGACCGTCGCACTGATGAACGCCAAGTAAAACTGCGTTTCGTTGGACAGAGTAAAAAAACTCCTCAAATTTCACTTGAGGAGTTTTTTTTTGGAACTTTATTATTAATACGTTGTCCAACAGACCTGATCATTAATTTCCAAGGTGCAATATGAACTCGTTTAAAAAGCTGGTATGGAACAACAAGGGATTCATTGCCTTAATGGCAGGCATGCTGTTTTTTCGCAGCGCCATTGCGGACTGGTATGTGGTTCCTTCCAGCTCCATGTACCCGACCCTGCTTATCGGGGATCATGTCATGGCCAACCGGCTGGCCTACGATGTGAAACTGCCTTTTACCGATGTCATTCTGAAGCACAATGCCGATCCGCAACGGGGCGATATCGTTACCTTCACGTCGCCAGCCGATGGAAAACGACTGGTGAAACGTCTGGTGGCCCTGCCAGGCGACGTGGTGGAAATGCAGGATGAAAAACTGATCATCAACGGTCAGGCACTGAACTATCAGGCCGTGCATGCGCAAACGGCCCTGACTCCGGGTTATGCGGGCAGGCAGGTGGTGCTGACCGAGAATCTGCTTGGCAGGGATCACGCCATCATACAAATGCCCGAGCGGGGCTCGATCCGTTCATTTGGCCCGGTTCAGGTGCCGCATGGGCAGTTTCTGATGCTCGGCGATAACCGGGATAACAGCCAGGATTCGCGTTACATCGGTTTTGTGAAACGGGAATTGATAACCGGGCACGTAACCCGGGTTCTGTATTCGCTGGACGAAGAAAATCATTATTTGCCGCGCCTGAATCGCTTTGCGTTTGCTCTGTAAAGGCCCCAAATATTTGTCAACGACGCATCCCGGCCTACAAATATTTGTCAAACCAGTCCAGAGTGCGTTTTTCCCGGTCGGCCAGATTGGCCGGATCTCTGAAAGCGTGTCCTTCACCGGCATAAATGATGGTCGATGCGGGGATGCCCAATGCTTTTAAGGCATGGCCAAATTCCTGTGTCTGCGGTGCAGGACATTCCAGATCGGCAGCACCAACCATGCTTAAAGTCGGTGTTTTAACCTGCCGTATGAAATTGATCGGCGATGATCTGGCATACACTGCCGGGTCGTCGTATACCGCTGCACCGAAATACGGAATCATCCACTGATCGATACCATTTTCACCGTAATAGGATTGCCAGTTACTGATGCCGGCGCCGGCCACTGCGGCTTTGAAGCGGTTGGTCTGAGTGACCGTCCACATGGTCATGAAGCCGCCATAACTGTGGCCCATGATGCCCTGGCGCTGTGGATCAATGGGTGCGGCTGCAATCGCTGCGTCCACGCCCGTGAGAATATCGCGCAGATCGCCATAACCGAAATCCCGCACGTTGCTGGCGGTAAAATCTTCTCCCTGACCATAACTGCCACGCGGATTGGGCAGGAACAAGGCATAGCCCCGATCCAGCAATGAGCGTTCCAGCCCGACACTGATAAATCGTGGCTGGCTGGCGACAGCGGGTCCGCCATGCACTTGCGTAATCATTGGAACCTTTTTGTCCGGGTTGAGTGGGTCAATGGCGGGCAATATCAGCCAGCCCTGCACCGAAAACTGATCACTGTTCCAGCTTAAACTCTGCACCTGGTAGGCCGTTTTGAGGTGGTCATTGCTGTGCGTGATGTTGTGCCATTGGCCAGTTGTTCCTGCGGCAATTTCTGGCGCGCTGACAAAGGTCTGATGAATCAGGGCAGTCACGTCAGAATTGCAGGTATCGGACTGTTTTGCCGGCGCCTTGTCGATCGATTCCTTGCCGGAAAACAGCACGGTACCGGCATTTGCCGCGCTGCCGTTGCCAAAGTTGACGAAGCGCGTCTGATCGCCGGCCAGAACCTGAGCCAGTATCGTGCCCTTGCAGGTCCATTCGATGGACGTTACCGATGCAGCAAGTTGGGGCGTGACGGCAATTGCAGCGCCGCCGCGCAACGGTACGGTATAAATATCACCGCCGGTAGAGCCAAAATCACTCATGATGCCACCGATGAAAGCGACCGTTTTTCCATCCCGCGCCACCACCGGATTGGCCAGTTGCTGCTGGCGATGTGTCGGCGCATATAAAACATGGGCCTGTGCATGGTTGAAGGTATACAGTTTTGCTACCCACCAGTTGTTGTCGCCATCGCCTTCGGCTGCCGTACCGACAAAACCACTGCCGTCCGGTATCCAGTCATATTCATAGACAAATAAATTTTCCGGGGAAGCCCACTGCAATCCGCGTTGATCGAGGATGGCAATGCGCTGCTCGGGTGACGCCTGATCGAGGTCGCCCGATACCGGTGCGCCGGCTTCAACCGCACCCGGTTCTTTGGTCGCGTTTTCAGTGGCCAGCATCGCCAGTTGTCCCCCTTGGCTGTACATCAGATTGCTGATGGTGCCGTTAAAGGACAATAATTTCTTCAGTTTCCTGCCATCGGCATTGACCTGGTACACAGAGCGCGCGTGACTGCCCGGTGAACGCAGCGCAAAAGTGATTTTTTTGGAGTCCGGTGTCCAGGCGGGTGATTCCGGCCAGCACTGCGCCACTCTTTTGCAGGGCAGATTGACGGTGGTTGTTGCCGTACCATCGACATTGCGAATGATCAAATCACGCACGGTCGGTTCACCGCCGGACGGCGAGGTGTCGCCTTCTATGGCAGCGATGCGCTGTTTGTCAGGCGCGATGGCCACCTCAAGAAAATAATGCAGTGGCTTGCTGCTTTTTGCCTGACAGAGCGGACTTGCCAGCGCGATCACAGAGCAAAAGGATACGAACATAGCCGTTCGAAAACTATTTTTTTTCATTCGATTTCCGTGTGAATTCAGGTGTAAATGGGCGGCACAGTATGAACTTGAACCATGCAGTACAGTAATTCAGTGAAGCTCTTACCCTCTGACAACCCGGCTTTTGCCACTGGACTTTGCTGCGTACATGGCTTTATCGGCAATGGTAAGGATGTCGACCGAGATACTGGGAGGATTTTCAACCGTGGTATAGCCGATGCTGGCTGTGATTGTAAACGAGGAGCGCAGCATTTCGTCGGCAATGGTCTTGCATAAACCATTACACAGTTTGCTGCAATCGAGTGCCTCGGTATTGGGCATGAGAATGACAAATTCATCGCCGCCGATCCTGAATATCAGATCTGAATTTCTGGTGTGGGTGCGCAATATGTTTGCCAGCAGGATCAGGGCATTGTCACCTTCGCGGTGGCCTTTGGTGTCGTTGACACTCTTGAAACCGTCCAGGTCGATCAATACCAGACAGAACACGCCGCCGTAGCGCTGCTGTCTGGTTGACTCGGCACTGATGGCAATTTCCAGTGCCCGGCGGTTGCTCAGCCTGGTCAGCGGATCGGTGGTTGAAAGCCGTTTGGCTTCCAGTATGTTGAAGCGTGCATATCTGGCAATGAGTACTGTGGTGACATCGGACAGCAATATTATCCAGAACAAGAGAATTTTGACCGACACGGAATCTTTATGAAATGTCAGCAAAGTCAGAAACTGAACGATGACAGACAGAATGAGCGCACCGCTGACCAGATGAATTTTTGTACAGTGTAGTGCGATCAGGGTGAGGGGAAACACGTAAATGACATTCAGCGAAACCTGAGAGCCGGTGATCACGTCCAACGGAAATATCACGAGTATGATCAGATAACTGATGAAAACTGCAAGACTGTCCGGGATGAATCCTGGTGATGCAAATCGTTTTAAATACGAGGATATCTGGTTGCGCATGTCATTATCTGGAAGTTCAAAACTTTGAGGAACCGGTCAGTGCCAAACTCATAACCGGGATACTAAAACGCTTCCAGATGTTGAACAACAAAAAGATTTGAATGCGCATGGAAAGTAGGGTTATTGGAACATTATTCCGGCACCAATGTCAAAAGTTCAGTGTCATAGTGTCAAATCGAGTTGGAAGGACAATTTCTGTTTTGTGAATTTGCCGAGTTGTTTTCTTCGGCGGATTCAATTTCGAAGTGCAACCACATGTTGATGCGATTGTAACTGTTTCATAAATACTTCGTGAGGCGTTTTAAAGCCGAGACATTTTCTGGGTCGATGATTTAAGTTGTTCATTGCCCACAA
>Ga0316222_1004683_pt1 | contig 12287 bp, 15 predicted proteins | sample TBH18011metaG_FD_206008 | JGI IMG/M metagenome (GOLD analysis project Ga0316222, IMG submission 206008) | Freshwater microbial communities from Trout Bog Lake, Wisconsin, USA - TBH18011 | ecosystem: Environmental > Aquatic > Freshwater > Lake > Hypolimnion/Profundal zone | place: USA: Wisconsin... | reverse complement strand
ATCAGGCCGCTTCAATTGGGCCCAGAACGACAAGTTCCCGTCGATGACCAAGCCCGAGCCGGCCTATCACGGACTGACTTTCTTCGAGACCTTCGGCGACTTCGCCTTCACTACCAAGGCGCGCGCCGTCGCGCTGCGGGATTTCGGTCCGGCGCTGTCGCCGCAGAACGCCTTCTACACCATCACCGGCATCGAGACGCTGCCGCTCCGCATGGAGCGCCACTGCGCCAACGCCCTGGCGGTGGCCCGCTTCCTGAGGGATCATTCGGCGGTGGCCTGGGTCAACTACGCCGGGCTCGAGGACAATCGCTATCACGCGTTGCAGCAGAAATACCTGCCCGGCGGGGCCGGGGCGGTGTTCACCTTTGGGCTGAAGGGTGGCTTCGAGGCGGGCTGCCGCGTGGTCGAAGCGGTGCGGCTGTTCTCGCATTTGGCCAATATCGGCGACACCCGTTCGCTGATCCTGCATCCCGCCTCGACCACCCATCGCCAGCTGGAGCCCGAACAGCAGATCGCCGCCGGCGCCGGTCCCGACGTCATCCGTCTGTCGGTGGGATTGGAGGATGTCGGCGACCTCATCCGCGACCTGGAACGGGCGCTGGGCTTAGGGTGATTTGCATCATGCCCTAGATCTATCGTATGGTGTGGTGGCGACATGGTGGTGTGGGAGGCCGGACGTGCTGAACAGGGGACGGCGAGCCGTCGCCCGGCTGATCGCCGGGGGGCCACGGGTGCTCAGCCCCGGCGCTCGTTATGGGATCGCCGTTGGTCTGACCGGGCTTGCTATGGCGCTGCGCCTCCTGATCGCCCCCCAGGAAAACGGCATTCCGTTCGTCACTTTCTTCCCCGCCGCCACCCTCGCCGCCCTGATCGGCGGCCTGGGACCGGGGTTGGTCGCCACCTTTCTCGGCGCCCTGCTCGCCGTGTTCCTCTTCATGCCGCCGTTCAATTCCGTCAAGGTTGAATCGGGCGGCGGGCTCGCCTCGCTGGTGTTTTGCCTCGACCAGTTGGTGGTGTGCTCGGCGATCGAGGCGTTGCGCCGCCACTATCAGACCTCGGTGGAATCGGCCAAGGCGTTGCGCGAGGCCTGCGTGTTCGCGGCGCGGGCGCAGCTCGCCGCCGAGCGGGCCAACGACGCCAAGTCGCGCTTCCTCGCCGCCGCCAGCCACGACCTGCGCCAGCCCTATCAGGCGATGCGGCTGTACCACGCGACGATGGAAAGCCGGATCCACGATCCCGCGGCGATGGCCGATCTGCTCCAGCGCATGGACGTGGCACTGGGCGCCGGCGAGGGATTGCTGCAGTCGCTGCTCGACCTGTCCACCCTCGACGCCGGCATCGTCACCGCGCGGCCGGTGACCGTCGTCGCCGCCGAATTGCTCGATCGGATCGGCATGCGCCACCGGCCGGTGGCCGAGGCCAAGGGCTTGGACCTGGTCCTTGCCGCCGATCCCGGGCAGCTGCATGCCGACCCGGTGCTGCTTGGCCGCCTGCTCGACAATCTGATCGTCAACGCCATCCGCTACACCCCCAGCGGTCGCATCCACGTCGCCTTTCGGCGCCGTGGCGGGCGGGCCCAATTCCTAATCGGCGACACCGGCATTGGCATCGCGCCGGAGCACCGCGAAGAAGTGTTCGAGGAATTCTTCCAGGTCGGCAATTCGGCCCGCGGCGGCGAATACGGCGTCGGCCTCGGCCTCGCCGTGGTGCGCAAAATGGCGGCGCTGATGGGCCTGACGTTGCGAATGAAGTCACGCCTGGGCAAGGGCACGGTGTTCGCCGTGGTCATGCCCGAGGCGGGGTGAGCTACGACAGGCGGATATCTCGTTTGCCGTGAAGAATGCGGAGAACCGCAAGGCCATCGCGAAGGGGCCGGAAGAAAATCACGTAATTGCCGTGCGGAAAGCTGCGGACGCCTTCCGCGAGATCCGACCGGTCCCGCCCGGCGAGAGGATGCTCGGCCCAGACGCGACAGGCGGCCTGGAGTTCCGGGGACGCAATACTTAATTGCGGCTCCCCGCTACCGCTGCCCCCGCAGTCCCATCACCGCCGCGCCGACCGACACAGCCAGCACGATGATCAGCAGCACCACATACAGCGCCGCCGCGTTGAGGATGGCGGCCGAGCCTTGGGTTTCGGCCTCCAGCACGTCGCCGGCCTGCAACACATCGAGGTCGGCCAGGGCGGCGGCCAAGCTGGCGCCAGCGTCGGCATCGAAACGGGCGGCGAAGGAATCGGCCAGCGGCAGCAAGGCGTGCATCTTGCCCCGGCGCGATTCAGCCGGCTCGGCTGCTTCGGCGCTCTTGATCGTTTCCACCGCCTCGCTCAGCAATTTCGAGGCGTCGGCCTGATGGCCTTCGACCGCCAGGCGGCGGGCGGCCTCCACATCCAGCGCGGCGCCCTTGAGCTTGATCTCTTGCGCCGCGGTGTCGGCCAAATTGGCGACCACCGGCCGGCCCTGGTCGATGCAGGTGGCGCCGACCAGCCCGAACACCACCAGCAGGCCGAAGATCACGGCGAGCGCGATAGTGCGACGCAACGGGGTGGGCGAGGTCATGGGCTTATCCTTAAGCGTCGATCAGGGCGCGGTTGCCGTCGAGCCTGACGCGGCCCTCGGCCAACAGCTTGAGCGCCAGCGGATAGATCCGATGTTCCTGTTCCAGCACGCGGGCGGCCAGGCTTTCGGCATCGTCGTCGGCCAGCACCGGCACTGCGGCTTGGACCAGGATGGGGCCGTCGTCGAGGTCGGGCGTCACCAGATGGGCGGTGCAGCCATGCAGCTTGACCCCGGCTGCGATGGCGCGGGCGTGTGTGTGCAAGCCTTTGAACGAGGGCAGCAGCGCCGGGTGGATGTTGATCATCCGCCCGTGCCAGCCCTCGACGAAGCCGGCCGATAGCAGCCGCATGAAGCCGGCCAGGCAGACGAACTCGATGCCGGCCGCGCGCAAATGGCGGTCCATTTCGGCATCGAAGGCCTCGCGGCTGGGAAAGTTCTTGTGGGGAATGACCAGGGTGGCGATGCCGGCCGCCTCCGCCCGCTCCAGGGCGTAGACCCCGGCGACGTTGGAAATCACCAGGGCGATCTCGGCGGGAAAGGCCGGGTCGGCGGCGGCGTCGATCAATGCCTGCAGATTGCTGCCGCGCCCCGAAACCAGCACCCCGACCTTGCGCCGGGCCATCAGCCCCACAGCTCCTGGCCGCGCACCTGGCTTTGCGGCTCGTCGCCGCTACGGGCGCGGATGGTGCCGATGGTGAAAACCGTCTCGCCCAATTCGGTCAAGATGCGGATGGCCTCGGCGGCGTGCTCGGGCGCCGCCACCGCCACCATGCCGATGCCGCAATTGAAGGTCCGCGCCATTTCGAAGGCGGCGATGCCGCCCTCCTTGGCCAGCCAGGCGAAAACCGGCGGCAAGACCCAGGTGGTGGCGTCGATGTCGGCGACCACGCCCTCGGGCAGGACGCGAGGCACGTTCTCGATCAGGCCGCCGCCGGTGATGTGGGCCAAGGCCTTCAGGTGGCCGGCCTTGATCGCCGCCAGGCAGCTCTTCACATAGATGCGGGTCGGCGCCAGCAGCGCCTCGCCCAATTGACGGGCGGGGTCGAACGGGGCCGGCGCGTCATAATCCAGCTTGGCCCGCTCGACCACGCGGCGGACCAGGGAATAGCCGTTGGAATGCACGCCGGTCGAGGCCAGCCCCAGGATCACGTCGCCCGGCACCACGTCTTCGCGCGGCAGCAGGGTGCCGCGCTCGGCGGCGCCGACCGAGAAGCCGGCCAGGTCGTAATCGCCCTTGGCGTACATGCCGGGCATCTCGGCGGTCTCGCCGCCGACCAGGGCACAGCCGGCCTGGCGGCAGCCCTCGGCGATGCCGGCGACGATGGCGGTGCCGGCGGCGACGTCGAGCTTGCCGGTGGCGAAGTAGTCGAGGAAGAACAACGGTTCGGCGCCTTGGACCACCAGGTCGTTGACGCACATCGCCACCAGGTCGATGCCGACCCAGTCATGGCGACCCGATTCGATTGCCACCTTCAGCTTGGTGCCGACGCCGTCGGTGGTCGCCACCAGGATCGGATCGGTGAAACCGGCCGCCTTGGGGTCGAACAGGGCGCCAAAGCCGCCGAGACCGGCGGCGCCGCCGGAACGGGCGGTGGACTTGGCGAGCGGCTTGATGGCCTCGACCAGGGCTTCGCCGGCGTCGATGTCGACTCCGGCATCGCGATAGGTCAGGCCGTTGTTCTGATGCGCGGGAATGGGCTTCCTCGAAGGCTGGCGTGTGCTATGGTACGGTGCGGATTTTGAGGGCCGAAGATACTCCAACCCGGATGGTTTGCAATGGCTTCTCGCCGCCTTTCCGCCGCTTTGCTGTCACTGTTGCTGTTGCTCGCCGGGCTGACCCCGGCCGCCGCCCAGGCGTTGGCCGACGCCTTCACCGTCAAGGGCGTCGAGGTCGACGTCACCGCCGCCAATCCCTCGGCGGCCAAGGACGAGGCGATCGTCACCGGCCAGCGCATGGCCTTCCAGCAATTGCTCGAACGCCTGACCTCGCCGTCCGACCGCGCCCGCCTGCCCAACGCCGACGCGCTCAATTACGTCCGCGATTACGGCATCGACAGCGAGCGCAGCTCGTCGGTGCGCTACCTGGCGACCTTGACCGTGCGCTTCAATCCGACCGCAGTGAAGAAGCTGCTGAAGGATGCCGGCATCGGCTTTACCGACGCCCGCACCCGGCCGGTGGTGGTGGTGCCGGTGCTGCAGGCCCAGGGCCATGCCGTGCTGTGGGACGACCCCAATCCGTGGCGGGCCGCCTGGGGCGGAATTGGCGGCGGCGGGCTGGTGCCGCTGGTGGTGCCGACCGGCGAGCTGGCCGACGTCCAGGCGGTGAGCGCCGAACAGGCGCTGGCCGGCGATGCCGAGCACCTTGCCGCCGAGGGGGCGCGCTGGCGCACCTCCGACGTCATGGTGGCCGCCGCCCTGCTGTCCCCCGACGGCAAGCGGCTCGACGTCACCCTGTCCGGCCTGCCGGGGACGCCCTTGCCGTTTTCCTCGGTGGCCTACGACCTCAAGGGGGGCGAGAGTTCCGAGCAGATGATGGCCCGCGCCGCCCGCGATCTCGCCCGCGCCATCGATGTTGGCTACAAGCAGGCCAACCAGCTGCAATTCGACCACGCCGAGAGCCTGGCGACGCTGGTGCCGCTGTCCAGCATCGAGGAATGGCTGACCGTGCGCGAGCGGTTGTCCCATGTGCCGCAGGTGCGCTCGACCGAGGTGGTGTCGCTGTCGCGGGTCGAGGCGGCGCTGGTGCTGCACGTGGTCGGCGATTCCGAGCGGGTCAAGGCGGCGCTGGCCAATGCCGGCCTGGCGCTGGACTCCAGCGGCGGCGTTTGGACCATGCGCGTGGCGCCCAGGAAGTGATACCGGCGAATTTCTCGCCGGTATCCAGCCGCCATTGCGGCGGCGGCCAAGCGCCCGGATGGGCGCGCCCGGCGAGGGTATGAATTCGTGCGCCACCTACCCAATCTGCTGACCCTGCTGCGGCTGATCTCGGTCCCGGTCACGCTCTGGCTGATGGTCGAAAATCGCATGGCCCCGGCCTTCTGGCTGTTCGCCGCCGCCGGAGTGACCGACGCGGTCGACGGCGCCGTCGCCCGCCTGTTCGACGCCCACAGCGCGCTCGGCGCCATTCTCGACCCGCTGGCCGACAAGGTGCTGCTGGTCAGCACCTATATCGCGCTGGGGCTGGCCGGCTTCCTGCCGCTGTGGCTGGTGGTGCTGGTGGTGCTGCGCGACGTGCTGATCGTCGCCTATGCCCTGGTCTACACCCTGGCCGGGACGCCGCACGGCTCGCCCAGCCTGATCTCCAAGATCAATACCCTGGCCCAGATCATGCTGGCCGGGGTGGTGCTGGCCGGCCAGGGGCTGCATTGGGGCCGACCGATGCTGGTTGAGGCCCTGGTCATCGCGGTGGCGGTCACCACCATCGCCTCGGGCACCGGCTATTTGTTCGCCGCCAGCCGCACCGTGCCGGCGACCAATGGCGACCACCGCGACCGGAAGTGACGCTGGGGCGAGCGAGGTTGCGGTCGCGGCCCAGATGCGGATAATTGCGTGGGAACCCGAGCGCATGCTATTGCCATCGGGTTGCCCGACCGCCTCGGAGACACCCATGGCCGACAGCAGTAACCTAAAAAAAATCTCCCAGAACGTCAGTGAAAAAAAACGCGTGGAATCGCTGGGAAAAGGCGACGCCGCGCGCGCGAACATTCAGGAGATCATCGGTAACGACCTGGTCGATCACGAAAAACTGATCACCATTGTCTTTCAGACATTTAATAAGATGCTGCCGTCCGTGCAGAAAAACTGCACCGCCGAGGATTTGCGCCGCGACGTCTTGTTAAAGTGCCAGGGATCGCTGGAGAAGGCGGCCGAGCGGCTGCGGGCGACCAACGAGGATCAACGCGTGGTCGAAGCCAAAATCCGGACGCTGAACGCCACCTTCATCAATCAGGTCAACCGGGCCATGCGCGACTGCGCCGAACGGCAGAAGGCCGCCGCGAAGACGTGACGACTGGGATCATCCCCGGCCGGGTTCGGCCGCCCGCCGATCGATGGCGCGCATCAGGATCAGCGTAACCACTCCGCTCGCCATCACGATATAGCCCAACCAGTTGAAATGCAGCAGCGGGCCGTCGTCATTTTGCACGATGATGGCGCCGGCGATGACCGAGGCGATGCCGCCGGAGAATTGCTGCAACGAGGCGCCGATGGCGTTGAACGCCCCGCGCTTGGTGATGTCGGGCACCGCCGACATCAGCGCCTGGGCCGGGATCATCCGCGAAAAGATGCCGACGAACAGCAGGACGTTGATGATGATCACCGTGATCAGGCTGGCGGTGCCGAGATTGGTCCACACCGCCACCATGGTCAGGGTTACCAGCGTTCCGAAGAAAAACATGCGGAATTTGCCGAACCGGTCCGTCGCCTTGCCGACCAGGGGCCCGGTGAACACCGTGCATAGACCGGAGATCAAATAGATCGTCGGCAAAGCGCCGAGCGACAGCCCGACGTTATGGACGGTGTAGGCGCTGCCGAAGGGCATCAACATATAGCCGCCGGTCGCCAGCAGGGCGGTGGTGGCGAACGCCATGGTGTATTTCGGCTCGAACAGCGTCCGCACCAGATGGGTGAAGGCGCCGTGCTCCTGGGTCAGCCTTAGATGCGAGTCGACCGGCTTCATCGCGAGTAAAATGATCACCCAGGCCGGCACCGCGATGGCGACGATGGCGACGAAGGGCAGATGCCAGTTCCAGAGATTGGCGAGATAGAGTCCGGCCGGCAGGCCGAGAACCTGCGAGGCGGCGAAGGCGGTTTGGATGAACCCCATGACCCGGCCCCGCATCCCGAGCGGGAACAAATCGGTGGCGATCGCCATCACCACCGACCCGATCACGCCGCCGAACAATCCGGTGACGATGCGCGCCAGCAGCAGAAGAGGATAGCTGCCGGCCAGCGCGCACAGCCCGGTGCCGAGGATGAAGCCGCCATAGAAGAACAGCAAAAGCCGCTTGCGATCGAAGCGATCAGCGAAGCCGGCGGCCAGCAATCCCGAGATGGCGGCGCTGAAGGCGTAGGACGACACCGCCCAACCGAATTGCTGCGGTGTGATCCGCAAGACCGGCATCACGATCGCCCCCAGCGGCGAGATGATCATGAAGTCGATGATCAGGGTGAATTGCAGGAAGGCGAGAATGGCGACGACGAATTTCTGGTAGGGCGTGAAGGTCGGTTTCTCGGGCTTCAAATCCGTCGTGGCGCCTGCCGTATCCATTCCCGTCAGCCCTAGCTCGTGCAATTCATTCGGCGCCAATGTAGCAATTATCTTCGGGAGGGCCAGGGGCTATTCGGGCGGGCGTGGCGTCGGTGTCGCGGCCATGGCGGACATCAAGGAGTGATTTCGTCGCTGCTCGATAGCGGGCAATGAGACTGAGCCAAAGGCTTCAGACTACGAATCTGAGGGTTGGACGTTCGAGTCGTTCCGGGCGCGCCATTTTTCCTAATAAATAACAATACGTTAAGAAGGCCCCGCTCTTGAGCGGGGCCTCTTCGTTTTCGCTTGTCCCACGCTAATCCCACGGAAGCGCGAAAGCCCTACCCAAAGGACAACAACGGACAGACGCCCGCTTTGGGCAGATTTCTCCCACCGACATCCCACTGCACTCGACGAAAACTTCCCCGCTATTGGGCCAGCGTCGGTGCAACGGGGGTAAAAAATTGAGTGTCGGCCAGGGTCGTGACGGAGACGGCCAGCGTTTCGTCCCGGTAGGTCAGCCGCGCGTGAGGGACGCCGTCGGCGGTGGTCCATAGCCGGGACACCTCCCACACCTTGCCCACGCGGTCGTCGGCCTTCATGAATCGGTCGCCGGCCTGGATGGGGTCGCCCTTTCGTCCGAACAGCGCCATGGCTCCGTCACTCCCTGGCTCGGGCCAACGTGACCCCGGATCGTAAAGATGGGCGGCCTATGCCGCCCCGCCCAGCGCCTTCGCCAGGTCGAGCACCTTCCGCCGCACGCCGTCATCAGTGATGCGGTAGTAGGTTCGGACCAGTTCCAGTGTCTCCCTCTTAACCAGAGGGTCACCGTCACCGGCCACCGCGAACCCCGCGACTGCCTCCGTTGTCAGTCCAGCGGCCTGGGCCGGCGATGCCGCCTGGGCCGCGTCCGAAATGTCGTCGAAGAAGAAGGCCACCGGCACGTCGAGCACGCGCGACAGGTCCCAGAGCCGCGAGCTGCTGATCCGGTTGGCGCCCCGCTCGTACTTCTGCACCTGCTGAAAGGTGATGCCCAGCGCGTCGCCCAATGTCTCTTGGGTCAGGCCGAGCAGGGTCCGGCGCAGCCGCACCCGCGCCCCGACATGCACGTCGATCGGGTTCGCCTGCCCGTCAGCGAGACGGCCGCGAGAGGCGCCTTTGGTCTTCTTGGCTGCCACGGCGGTCACTTGCTCAGGCCCAGCTTCTTGCGGGGCTTGAGAGGCCCAGCCTTCCGGCCCAGGCCGATCTTCTTGGCCAGTTCACTCCGGAGCGCGGCATAGTTCGGCGCCACCACCGGGTAGTCGCCGGGAAGGCCCCACTTGGCGAGGTATTCCGCCGTGCTGAGATTGTGGTCGGTATGCAGGTGACGCTTGAGCATCTTGAAGGGCTTGCCGCAGTCGAGGCAGATCAGCGCGTCCGGGGTCACCGATTTCTTGACCGCTACGGCGGGCTTCAGCGCTTCGGCCGGTGGCTCCGTGCCGCCGTTAAGTCCGACCAGTGCGGCATGGACCGTACCGATCAGCGGCCCGATGCCGCCGCTGGCTATCGTGTTTCCGCCGACGTAAGCCGCAACAATTTGCGCGGTCAGCTGCTTCATCAGTTCAAGATCTTCCATTTCCGCTCCCGAATGTGACGTGCCGCAGGGCGACGGGTCGGCGGCGGTTGCGCCACCGACCCTTTCAGCCGATCAGAGCAGCTTGATGTTGACCGCCGAGGTCTTGCCCTTCTTGGGGTCCCGCTCTTCGTCGAAGGACACCTTCTGGCCGTCATTCAGACCGTCCAGGCCTGCGCGCTCGACCGCCGATATGTGGACGAACACGTCGGCGCCGCCGTTATCGGGAGCGATGAAGCCGTAACCCTTGGTGCCGTTGAACCATTTGACCGTGCCGTTGGGCATTTGATGTCTCCAATCATGTGCGTAACGCGGCGCGCCGTCGCACCGCGCATCAAGTGCCGAGCGATACTGGTCGTCCTCGTGGCAGAATTGATTGGCGCAATGTTGATGGGGCGCCGCGTAAAAGCAAGAAAAAGACGGAACGGGGTGACCGGGACGAGGTCACAAGCCCCGTCCCGGCAACCCTATTTCCCCGGCAGTAGGTTCCATGCAGTGGTGGCTATTGCGGCAGTCTCAACCAGGCGCTGCGGCGCATGGTGGGCATATCTGGCGGTTGTAGAAAGCTGCGAGTGGCCCAAAATGACACCGATCTCGCTTAGTGGCACACCCCGATTTGCCAGGACCGAGGCAAAGTTGTGGCGCATATCGTGGACACGCGCAAAAGCAGAAATGCCGGCTGCGATGCGTGCACGCGCCCAAGCGCAGCGTACATTTTCGAGTGGCGTACCCTCGATTTTACCAGGAAAGACCCACCCTGCATCCTCCTTCCGGCGCCGCTGGAACTGACCCTGCAACACCCGCACGGCGAAGGGGGAAAGCGGAATATGACGTGGCTTACCGCTCTTGGCTCGCGGCACGGTGAGCAGGTTCCGTTCGAGGTCGATCTGCTCCCAGCGGGCCTTCAGCACCTCGTTCTTGCGCGCACCTGACACTATTAACAGTAGTAATGCTGCTGCCGCATTCCGATTGGGCTCGATGTCCAGGGCCTTGACCAGGGCCTGAGTTTCCGCCGCGCTGAGATATAGATCCCTTCCTTTCTCGGGCAACATGCCCGGCGACGCCGCCGGATTTCTCCCCTCGTAGATCTGCCACTTCTTCGCGAGATTCCAGGCGCTACGACAGGTGGCGAGGTGTCGGTTGACGCTGGCGTTGGAAAGCTTCGCCGCGACCAGTCGGCGGCGGAAGGCGGCGATGTCCTCGGCGGTGACTTCGTCCAGATTTTTGGTTCCCATGGCGGCGACGATCCGGCGACAATAGGCCTCGATGTTGCGATAACTGCGAAGCCGCTCTCGGCAGTGGGGTAGGTAGCGATCATCGAGATAGCCGGCGACGGTCGGGATGGCGCGGAGCTTTTCAGTGTCGGCTGCGGGATCCATCCCGAGGCTGGTTTCAGCTTTTAGCAGACCAGCGCGCTTTCTGGCACGCTCCAAACTAATATCGCCAAGACGCCCTAGCTTGATCTCCCGTGCCCGCCCCCTAGGGTCACGATACCGAAAGTAGAATGTAACGAGGTTCCCGTTGGCGCGTACTTCGGCGATGAACCCTTTGATATATTCATCGAATAGGCGAACCTTGACACGGCCTTGGAGGAGGCCGGGCAGGTTGGCCAGCGCCGCCTGGGTGAGGTGAACAGCCGCCATGGCCGGATCTCCTTACATAGGTGCGCCCGGCACCAAGCCGGCGCCGGGCGCGGGTTGGTGGACGGATCCCCGGCAGGGGCCGTTGGTCAAATCTCGACACCGGGAACACTGCCGAGCCGCTGAGGCTGGAAGTGCTGGTCACGCTCGATGCGCAAACCCCATGGACCCACGACGGCTTCGAGTTCGTCGAGGCTGAAGTTGCCGAACTCGGTCTCCATCCCGACGACGAGGCCGAAAAACAGCCGCTCGGTGGGATCAAATTCAACGCCGTACCAAGTCCAATTGGTCCACGGGGCGAAGAACATGACCTGGGCGACCTTGTCGGCCGCCGCGAGCGATTCCGTTGCATACAATGCCGGCAGGCGAGCGGCATCAGCCGCTGATATCAGCGCCATGACGCATTTTCCTTCTGCTTGATGGGTTGATAGAGTCAGGACGGCTGACGCAGGTGCTGAACCCGGCGGCGTTCGGCGACGATGGCGGCCATAAGGTGGTCGCGGGAGATGGTGAGCCAGCGCTGTTGCGCGGTCGGAACCGCTGCGTCGGTGAAGATTTGCTCCAACACCATCAGCAGTTGCTCCATCGTGACGCCGTCCTCCCGGCCCTCGGCGTCGCCGCTGAGCGGAAGGTGATGTCGCCCGTGGATCGCGACCGTCCACGGATAGACCGAGCCTGGCGCGCCGGTGCCAAGGCTGATCCCTCCGGTCGGGTCACCCCCGAGCCGGCGGCGCTCGGCGCCGAGGGCGAGATGAAGGTGATGGCCGATCTCGACCGCCAGCGGTGCCAACCGGCGCTCTTCCTCGGCCTTGGCGCGAGCCAGTGCGGCATGAAGCAGAATGCCGGCGGACCAGGCTTCGCCCGTCGGATCGGGGTCAAGCCGCACGCTGAGACCGTGAGCGTCACCACCGGTATCGATCATGACGCCGCTCCAGGGCAGCGTACAGCCGGCCGGTAAGTCGGTGCGGGTGAACAGCAGAAATCGTCCATCGCTGGTATCGCGGCGGAGGACGATGTCCTCGTCGTTGATATGGATCATCACGTCCTCCTCAAGGTATGAACAAAAGCCAAACGTCTTCCGAGGCAATGCTGATCGCCATGCCGTCCTGGCAGGGCCAGGCGTGCAGTTCCTCTTCGGTTTCGTCGGCGTTGATGGCGATGAAGTCGGCCAGCTCCTTGACGAAGATGCCGATGCCGGCGAGGTAGCCAATGACCCCCCAGGGGTCGTCG
>Ga0316222_1004682_pt1 | contig 12288 bp, 11 predicted proteins | sample TBH18011metaG_FD_206008 | JGI IMG/M metagenome (GOLD analysis project Ga0316222, IMG submission 206008) | Freshwater microbial communities from Trout Bog Lake, Wisconsin, USA - TBH18011 | ecosystem: Environmental > Aquatic > Freshwater > Lake > Hypolimnion/Profundal zone | place: USA: Wisconsin... | reverse complement strand
GCTGCCCCACCTTTACCCCTTCATCGTCAACGATCCCGGCGAGGGTACCCAGGCCAAGCGCCGCGCCGCCGCGGTGATCATCGACCACCTAACCCCGCCCTTGACCCGAGCCGAAAGCTACGGGCCGCTGCGCGAGCTGGAACGCCTGGTCGACGAATATTACGAGGCGGTCGGTCTCGACCCCCGCCGCCTGGTGGTGCTGAAAAAGGACATCCTCGGCCTTGCCGCCGTGGCCGGCCTCGATGCCGATCTCGGCATCAAACCGGGCGAGGATTCCGACAGCGCCCTCAACAAGCTCGACAACCATCTGTGCGAGTTGAAGGAATTGCAGATCCGCGACGGCCTCCACATCTTCGGCCGCAGCCCCGACGGCGAGCAACGGCTGGACCTGCTGGTGGCGTTGGCGCGGGTGCCGCGCGGTGGTGGCGCCGGCGATGCCTCGCTGCTGCGGGCGCTGGCCGAGGATTTGGCCCTCGGCTTCGACCCGCTCGATTGCGTTCTCGGCGAGAGCTGGGCGGGGCCGCGTCCGGCGGCGCTGACCGATGGCGCGCCATGGCGCACGCATGGTGATACGGTGGAACGGCTGGAGGCGCTGGCCAAGGCGCTGGTCGCAGGCCGGCCCGCCGATGCCGCTTGGACCCGCACCGCCGCCGTGCTCAACGAAATCACCATCCGCCTGGCCCCGGCCATCGATGGCTGCGGCGCCGCCGAGCTTGACGGCCTGCTCAAGGGCCTGGCCGGCCGCTTCGTGCCGCCCGGTCCCTCGGGGGCGCCGACCCGCGGCCGCCCCGACGTGCTGCCCACCGGCCGCAATTTCTATTCGGTCGACACCCGCACGGTACCGACTCCGGCGGCCTGGACGCTGGGGTGGAAATCAGCGCAATTGCTGCTGGAACGCCACCTTCAGGAGCACGGCGCCTGGCCCAGGGCGGTGGCGCTGACCGCCTGGGGCACCAGCAACATGCGCACCGGCGGCGACGACATCGCTCAGGGGCTGGCGCTACTGGGGGTGCGGCCGGTGTGGGATGTCGGCTCGCGCCGCCTCACTGGCTTCGAGATCCTGCCCGCCACCATCCTCGACCGCCCGCGCGTCGACGTCACGCTCCGGGTTTCGGGCTTCTTCCGCGATGCCTTCCCCACCCTGATCGATTTGTTCGATTCGGCGGTCCGCGCGGTGGCGGCGCTCGACGAACCCGACGAGGTCAACCCGCTGGCCGCCCGCGTCCGCGCCGAAACGCCGGAACTGGGGGCGGCGCGGGCCGGCGCCCGGGTGTTCGGCTCCAAGCCGGGGGCCTATGGCGCCGGCCTCCAGGCGCTGATCGACGAACGCGGCTGGAAGGACGAATCCGACCTTGCCGCCGCCTATGTCGCCTGGGGCGGCTGGGCCTATGGCGCCGGCGCCGAGGGCGAGGCCGCCCATGACAGCTTCCGTCGGCGCTTGGGCAAGGTCGAGGCGGTGATCCACAACCAGGACAACCGCGAGCACGATCTGCTCGATTCCGACGATTACTACCAGTTCGAGGGCGGCCTGGCGGCGGCGGTGCGCCAGGAATCCGGCCAAATTCCGGCGATGTGGCACGCCGACCATTCCCGCCCGGAAAGCCCGCGCATCCGCAGCCTGGACGAGGAAATCGCCCGGGTGGTGCGCGCCCGCGCGGTCAATCCCAAATGGATCAAGGGGGTGATGCGCCACGGCTACAAGGGCGCCTTCGAAATGGCCGCGACGGTGGATTACCTGTTCGCCTTCGCCGCCACCACCCACGCCGTCAAGGACCACCATTTCGACCTGGTCGCCGAAGCCTATCTGGGTGACGACGAGGTCGCCCAGTTCCTCGCCGACAACAATCCGGCCGCCCTGGCCGAAATCAAGGCCCGGCTGCGGGAAGCGCTGGAGAGGGGGCTGTGGACGCCCCGGAAGAACAGCCTGCACCGGCTGCTGGAGTAGACCTTCACCCATCCTCCAGATGAAACAGCCCGCCGAGGCCGGCGCAGCTGGTCATCAAAGCGGGCGCCCAGGCGGCGAGGAAGGGCGGCACCGTCTGGGACAGGCCAAAGGCGTAGATGATTTTCGAAAAGAAATAGAGGATGAAGCCGGTGGCGACGCCGGCACCGACCCGCTTCATCAAGCCGCCCGAGCGCAGGTTGGGCTGCAGCGAGAACAGGGCGGCGATCAGCACCATGCCGACATAGAGCAGCGGGGTGGCGATCAAGGATTGCAGGTACATCCGGTGTTTGGGCGCGCTGAAGCCGGCCCGCTCGAAGAACGAGATGAAGCCGGGCAATTGCCAGAACGACAGCGTCTCCGGCGAGGCGAAATTGTCGTGCACCCGCTCCAGCGTCAGCTGGGTCGGCATGGTCAGGTGGTCCTGATGCACGCCCGGACGGCCGGGCTCCATCAGCCAGGCGTCCTCCATCTCGAAGGCGTGGCCGACCAGGCGGGCGGTGGCGGCGCTGATGCGGCGGTCGAAATGGTCGGGATGGTCGAAGACGAAGATATGGACGTCGCGCAGGTACAGTACCAAGCCGTCCTGGCGGACGTCGTCGGCGTGGACCACCACCTGGCCGCCGCTATGCCCCGAGGCCGGATCGGAGCCCTCGCGCAGCCATAGACCCACCTCGGAGACGTCGAGCGTGTTAGCCTTGTTGTTTATGAGTTCGTCCTGCATGCGCTCGAAGCGGGCGAACATCGCCGCCGCCAGCGGATTGAAGGCGGTCATCTCCAACGAGCCGATGAGCAGGACGGTCATCACCACCGGCCCCAGGATCTGCCATACCGACACTCCTGCGGCGCGCGCCACCACCAATTCGTGGGTGCGGGTCAGCCGCCAGAAGGCGATCATGCTGCCGATCATCACCGCGAAGGGCAGGATGGTGTGGGTCATCTGCGGCAGCTTGAACAGCGCCATCTCCATCACCGCGCCGAAGCCGAGATCCGGCCGACCGGCGGCGCGGCGGATCAGTTCGATGACGTCGAACAGCAGGATGATGCCCATGATCACCGCCAACACGGTGAAAAAGGCCACCAGGAACTGCCTGGCGATATAGAAGCTGAGGGTGGGGGAGAACCGCATGTGAACCTAATACCGCTCCGCGCCGGGGGGAGTATAGTGCATTCGACGCTGACAACAACGGATGAGGGTGGGGTGATGGTACGGCTGACCCGAATTTATACCCGCGGTGGCGACAAGGGACAGACCTCGTTGGGCGACGGCAGCCGGGTGGCCAAGCACGCGCTTCGGGTCGAGGCCTATGGCACCGTCGACGAGGCCAACGCGGTGATCGGCCTGGCCCGCCTGCACACCGAGGGCGAGGCCGATGCCATGCTGGCGCGGATCCAGAATGACTTGTTCGATCTGGGGGCGGACCTTTGCACCCCACCGGCGGCCGACGAGGAACCGGGCAAGGCGCTGCGCATCGTCGGCCCGCAAGTCGTGCGGCTCGAAGCCGAGATCGACCGCCTCAATGCCGAGCTGGCGCCGCTCGATTCCTTCATCCTGCCGGGCGGCGGCGCCGCCTCGGCCCATCTCCACCACGCCCGCACGGTGGTCCGCCGCGCCGAAAGGATGATGACGGCGCTGGCGGAAAGCGATACCGTCAGTGTCCAGGCGATCGCCTATGCCAACCGGCTGTCGGACCATCTGTTCGTGCTGGCGCGCTGGCTGAACGCCAAGGGGAGTGCTGACGTCACCTGGGTTCCGGGCGGGACAAGGTGACCTATCCAGGTTGGTTTTGGCTCCGTTGACATCATCCCGGCGCCGTCATATTGTGCAACGCAACATCGGGTACGCCTCCGTGTTACCCCACAGATCGTATCGCCATCCATTCCGGCGCCGCCGGTGAGAGGGTCTTCAGGTCACCATGAAGGTACTGGTCGCCGCCAAGCGCGTCATCGACTACAACGTCAAGATCCGGGTCAAGTCCGATAACTCGGGCGTGGAGACGGCGAACGTCAAGTTCTCCATGAATCCGTTTGACGAGATCGCCGTCGAAGAGGCGGTCCGCCTCAAGGAAGCCGGCAAGGCCACCGAGATCGTGGTGGTTTCGGTCGGTCCGGCGACGGCGCAGGAGACGTTGCGCACCGCCCTGGCCATGGGCGCCGATCGCGGCATCCTGGTCGCCACCGACGAGGAGATGCAGCCGCTGGCCATCGCCAAGCTGCTGAAAGCGGTGGTCGAGCGCGAGCAGCCTGGCCTGATCATCCTGGGCAAGCAAGCCATCGACAACGATTGCAACCAGACCGGCCAGATGCTGGCGGCGCTGATGGGGTGGCCGCAAGGCACCTTCGCCTCCAAGCTGACCATCGAGGGTGGCGGCATCGAGGTGGTGCGCGAGGTTGATGGCGGCGCCGAGACGGTGGCGCTCAAGCTGCCGGCGGTGGTGACCGCCGATCTGCGCTTGAACGAGCCGCGCTACGCGTCGTTGCCCAACATCATGAAGGCCAAGAAGAAGCCGATCGACACCCTCAGCCCGGCCGAGCTGGGCGTCGACGTGACGCCGCGCCTGATCACCGTCAGGGTCGAGGAGCCTCCGAAGCGCAAGGCCGGCATCAAGGTCGGCGACGTCGCCGAGCTGGTTGGCAAACTGAAGAACGAAGCGAAGGTGATTCGATGAGCGTCCTTGTCCTCGCCGAGCATGATGGCGTCGCCCTCAAGGCGGCCACGCTCAACACCGTCACCGCGGCCCGTGCCATTGGTGGCGACATCCATCTGCTGGTGGCCGGCGAAAACATCGCCGCCGTTGCCGCCATCGCCGCCAAGGTGGCCGGCATCGCCAAGGTGCTGACCGCCGAATCGCCGTTCCTGGCCCACGCCCTGCCCGAGCCGCTGGCGGCTTTGGTGGTGTCGCTCGCCCCCGGCTACAGCCACATCCTGGCTTCGGCTACCACCTTCGGCAAGAACGTCGCCCCCCGAATCGCCGCCCTGCTGGACGTGGCGCAGATCTCGGAAATCACCGCGGTGGTGGCCCCCGACACCTTCGTGCGGCCGATCTACGCCGGCAGCGCCATGGCCACCATCCGCTCGCAGGACGTGGTCAAGGTGGTCACCGTGCGCGCCACCGGCTTCGAGGCGGCGGCCCAGGACGGCGCCGCCGCGATTGAGGCGGTCGCCGTCGCGATCGAGGCCGGCGGCTCGCGCTTCATCTCCCAGGTGCTGTCGAAGTCGGAACGCCCCGAATTGACCGCCGCCCGCATCGTTGTTTCCGGCGGTCGCGGCATGGGCTCGGGCGACAATTTCAAGCTGCTGGAAACCGTCGCCGACAAGCTGGGCGCCGCCGTGGGGGCGTCGCGCGCCGCCGTCGACGCCGGCTTCGTGCCCAACGACCTCCAGGTCGGCCAGACCGGCAAGATCGTCGCCCCCGACCTCTATATCGCGGTCGGCATCTCGGGCGCCATCCAGCACCTGGCCGGGATGAAGGATTCCAAGGTCATTGTCGCCATCAACAAGGACGAGGAGGCGCCGATCTTCCAGGTCGCCGATTACGGCCTGGTGGCGGATTTGTTCAAGGCACTTCCCGAACTGGCGAGCGAGCTGGACAAGGCCTGACGGCGTCGCCACGCGGTCTAACCGCCAATCCTCTTCGGAGCTCAAGGGCATGATTCAGAAAATTGGTGTCATCGGTGCTGGCCAGATGGGCAACGGCATCGCCCACGTGGCGGCGTTGGCCGGGTTCGATGTCGTCTTGTTGGATGTCTCGCCCGACCAGTTGAAGGCGGCGCTGGCCGTAATCGACAAGAACCTGACCCGCCAGGTGTCCAAGGGCAAGATCACCGAAGAGGTCAAGACCAAGACGCTGGGTCGGATCGTGCCGACCACCGAATATCAGGCCTTCGGCGATTCCGATCTGGTGATCGAGGCCGCCGCCGAGAACGAGCAGGTCAAGCGCAAGATCTTTCAGCTGCTCTGTCCGGTGCTGCGGCCCGACGCCTATATCGCCTCGAACACCTCGTCGATCTCGATTACCCGCCTGGGCGCCGCCACCGACCGCCCAACCCGCTTCATGGGCATGCATTTCATGAATCCGGTGCCGGTGATGGCGCTGGTCGAGCTGATCCGCGGCATCGCCACCGGCGAGGAAACCTTCTCGCTGGTGCGCGAAATGGTGTTGAAGCTGGGCAAGGTGCCGGTCTCGGCCGAGGACTTCCCGGCCTTCATCGTCAACCGCGTGCTGCTGCCGATGATCAACGAGGCGGTCTACACCCTGTATGAGGGCGTCGGCTCGGTCGAGGCCATCGACACCGCCATGAAACTGGGCGCCAACCACCCGATGGGTCCGTTGGAACTGGCCGATTTCATTGGCCTCGATACCTGCCTGGCGGTCATGCAGGTGCTGCACGACGGCCTGGCCGACACCAAGTACCGCCCCTGCCCGCTGTTGGTGAAGTACGTCGAGGCCGGCTGGCTCGGCCGCAAGACCGGCCGTGGCTTCTACGACTATGCCGGCGAAAAGCCAGTGCCGACGCGGTAGGACGCGGGAGGGCTGACGCAGCGGCCCCTGGTGCCTGGGGTCCTCGTCGTCAGCCTCTCTCCTCGGCGATCGTCCGGTGTATCTCCTCGATCGCATTCAACACCGCGCTGGGGTCGGCCGGTTTAGCCATGGCCGACGCGTCGTCGTCAACGCGATTCCTGACCATCGGATTATCGCGGCGATGCTCCTCCAACAGCTCGATGATCTTCGCGCTTTTGCGCTCGTTCAAAATGGCCAATTCCAAGGTCAGCTGATCGCGGTGCCGCGCCAAGCCGTCTTCGCGCCGCTGCGTCGTCAGGATCAGCGCGGCGATGAATACGGCGGTGACCGACGCCGCGCATTGCAGCCATTGAAACGGCGGGCGGTCGAACGGCTCCAGTCCGGCCCAAGCCATGGCCAGATTGACCGAGATCCAGGCGAAGACGGCGATCGTCAACACCATCAGCAAGGCGGGGTGGCTCAGTTTCGCCATCGCACCGTCGAGGAACCGTTGAACCGGCGTTCCCTTGCGGTAGTGCTGGGCATGCAGATCGGAAATCGCGCTGTCGTCGAACTGTCTGGGAATGTCGCTCATTGCTTCGTCCCTTCGGTGGCCGCCGACGGTCCTAATATTCGCACCTTAGCACGCCAGCGAAGACGCCGAACCCTTCGGCGCGGATGTCATGGGGGAGCGGCACGGTCTCGCAGATCGGCGCGGTGATGCCAACCGCCTCGGCGACGACCCGAGCGGTCACCGGAGCATCGCCGGTCACCATCACCGTCCGCACGCCCAGCACCTTCAACCGGGCGACCAGCGCCGCCGAGTCCTCGCGGCGGCGGATCACTTAGCGCGATCGCCGCCTCAAGCATCCACGGCACCGGCGCCCACAGCTTTTTCAAAGCCCGGCTCAGCGGATGCTGAACCACGTCCCGAACCGCATTCGGACCGTTCGCGGCAAGGCGGCGTCGCGCCTCGTCGCCGGTCCGTCCGGCCGTGGGATCAGGGGGCATGGTGGTCACCCGACCGGTCACGAGCCGCGTCTACGGACCAGGCCAAAGAGCCACAGCACGAGAACAATGACGAGGACCGAGCCCAAAACGCCGCCGAGACCGGCGCCGCCGTAGAGGCCATAGCCATAATATCCTCCGCCGCCGCCAAGCAACAGCACGAGCAGAATGATAAGAAGTATTGTTCTCATGAACCCGTCTCCCGGCAAATGATTCGGCCGCCAGGATAAAGGACGATTTCACGGGAAGGACAGGGTCGGCATCTACGCACCGAAGGTAGGCCCAGCTCCTGGGTAATTTCCGACCCTGCCATGGTAATGGGGCGCCAGATATTCTGCATCTACAAATCCGGCTATGGAGAATACGATAATGATGAAATATCTGGTCTCGGGCGCGGCAGCGTTCGCATTGATGACGGGAGCTGCCCTGGCGCAGGACATGTCCTCCGCCACGAAAAGCAACGCCCAGGCGACCGTTCAAGAGAACGGGCCGGGAAACAGCGCCAGCGAGAGCCACACCAGCGAATCCACCGGGTCCACCGTTAATTCGGTTACTCGGACCAATGCGACCGGGGACAATTTCAATTCCACCGTCACCAAGCAAACCGATACGCAGCACGTGACGCCCGGCGGCGATTTGACGACGAGCAGCCGCAAGACCACCACCACGACGACGACCACATCGCAGCCATAACCCATGTTTCCACGGGAACGCCAGGAGAATGCCGTCATGGACAAGAACAGGATCGCCGGCTCGGTCAAAGAGGCCAAGGGCGCAATCAAGGAAGCGCTCGGCAAGGCGATGGGCGACGCCAAGCTGCGGGCCGATGGCAAGGCCGACAAGACCGAAGGCAAGATCCAGAACGCCATCGGCGGGCTGGCGGATGCCGTGCGGGACGCCAGCCGGAAGTAATGGGGTTCTGAGCCCCGGCGAACTTTTAGATCTGGCCTGTTCGCCGGGATCCAGCCGCTATTGCGGCGGCGGCGGCCAAGTGAGCGGATGCGAGCGCTTAGAGTCCGGCCCCTCCACTCCAACGGCGCTTTACTCGCGCGGCGTCGATCTTGCCCGGATTGCGGACGATCGACATAGTACGGAAATAATAATTCGCCTTAATTGATTTGATTAAAATTTAGAATCGCTGTGGTTACGGTTGGCCATGTAAGTAGTATTTGCCATATTGGTTGGTCGCGCCGCGAATGAGCACGGATTCGCCATGCGCCGTAGCCATCAAATATCGGTGGACGTATGGTGGACTGGGCTGCGCCTACGGCGCCAGCAGATAAAGACCGGCAGGTTTATTATGTTCCCTCCCCCCGTGACCGTTGGCATTGGGGCCTCCGCCGGTGGCGTCGAGGCCCTCCGCAGTTTTTTTGGCGCGGCCGAGCCCGATTGTGGCTTGGCATTTGTCGTTGATCTGCATTTTCCGCCCCAAGCCACCAGCCATCTGGTCGGCATCCTCGGCCAATGCACCACCTTACCGGTCACCACGGCCCTCCACGGCGAGACCATCGAAGCCGATCACGTCTACGTGGTACCGCCCGGCGTGGTGGCGACGGTCGACAGCGGCAGCTTCGATTTGGCCGCCCTGGACGATGCGCGTAATCCGATCGACCAGCTGTTCTGTTCGCTTGCCGGCGAATTTGGCGAGCGGGCGGTCGGTGTCGTGCTGTCGGGGACCGGCAGCGACGGCTCTCGTGGCATCGAAGCGATCAGTGCCGAGGGCGGCCTGACCCTGGCCCAGGGCGATGGCGGGGGGGGCCACCCGGAGATGCCGGCCAGCGCCATCGCCACCGGGCGGGTTGATCAGGTGCTGCAGGTCGAGGAGATGCCCGCCCATCTTGCCGCCTATGGCAAGACGCTGTTGTCAGGCGACGGAGCCCACGCGGCCCCGCACCATTTCCAGAAGGTGAAGGACGATCTGTGCGCCTTGCTGCTCACTGGGGCCAGGCATGATTTCAGCCGCTACAAGGAATCCACCTTCCTGCGCCGGGTGGAACGGCGCATGCAGGTTCTCAAGATCGATGATTGGGCTGCGTATGTGGAGCAGGCGCGCCAGGATCCCGACGAGGTGATGCGGCTGTTCCACGACCTGCTGATCGGGGTGACCGCCTTTTTCCGCGACGAGGACGCCTTTCGGGCGCTGGCCACCACCGTCATCCCCCGGCTGTTCGCGGGCAAGGGGCCGCTGGACAAGGTCCGCGTCTGGGTGCCGGGGTGCGCCAGTGGCGAGGAGGCCTATACCCTCGCCATCCTGTTGTGCGAACACGCCGAGGCCCATCCCGCGTCGGCGCAAATCGAGATATTCGCCACCGACGTCGACGAGGCGGCGCTGCGGACCGCCCGCTTGGGACGCTATCCGGCCTCAGCGCTGGAGGGCATGCCGGGGGACCGGATCGGACGGTTTTTCGCCCGCGATGGCGACACCGTGATCGCGACCAAGCCGCTACGGACCCTCTGCACCTTCGCCCTCCACAGCATCATTCGCGATCCACCGCTGTGTGCGATGGATCTGGTCTCCTGCCGCAACGTCTTGATCTATTTCGACCGTCACCTCCAGAACCAGGTCGTCCCGACCTTTCACTTCGCCTTGCGACCGGGCGGCATTCTTTTCCTCGGCACCTCCGAGAACGTCGGCCAGCACAGCGAGCTTTTCGCCGCAGAGAACAAGGCCAATCGGATCTTCAAGCGGCTGGAGAGCCCCCGCCACTCGATCCCCTTTCTGCCGCCGTCGAAACGCCTGCCGGCGCCCCGGCGCGGCTTGGCGTTGGGAGGCAAGCCCGAGTTGGCGCGGACCATCGCGCAATCGGCCGAGGCCCAGGTCCTCGCCTGTTATGGCCCGGCCAACGTGGTGGTCAACGGTGGCGGCGACATCGTCCATTTCTCGCCGCGGACGGGAAAGTACCTCGAGCCGATCGCCGGCACCCCCAACCAGAAGAACCTGCTGGCAATGGCCCGCAAGGGCTTGCGGATCAGCCTGCGAAGTGCCCTGCACGAAGCCAAGACCAGCGGCCAGGTCGCGGTGCGCGACAACATCGCCGTCGGCTTGGACGCGACGGCGGAGCAAAAGGTGCGGATCGCGGTCAGGCCGCTGGAGCACGAGGGGGCGGAAAACCCGCTGTGGCTGGTGACGTTCGAGGACATCGGCAACATCTCACCCACCGCCAAAGTTGCCCTGATGGACGGCGCGACCGCGACGGAGATGGGCATTCAGCAATTGGAACTGGAGCTCCTGGACACGCGGGGGAATCTCCAGGCCGCCATCGACGAATACGAAATCGCCGTCGAGGAATTGCGCTCCTCCAACGAAGAGTTGATGTCGCTGAACGACGACCTCCAGGCCACCAATGAGGAGCTTGAGGCGTCGAAGGAGGAACTGCACGTCGTCAACGACGAACTGCGCACGGTCAATTCCGAGCTGGCTGCCAAGATCGAGGAATTGAAGCTGGCCAACGGCGATCTGCGCAATCTGTTCGAGAGCACCGGGATCGCCGTCGTCTTCCTCGGCCGTGATCTCGTCATTCGCAGCTTCACCCCGGCGGTCGCCGAAACCTTCCAGATCAAGCCGACCGATTGCGGTCGACTGTTTACCGACATCGTCAGCTTACTCGATTGCGACGGCCTGACCGCCGACGTCGCCGCCGCCATGGCCACCGGGGAGGCGTCGGAACGCGCCGTCATCCGCCGTGACGGCAGCGCGCACTATTTGCTGCGCATCATCCCCTATCTCACCTTGGAGGGGACGATGGACGGGGTGCTGATCACCCTGGTCAATATCTCCGCCGCCGTCGAGGCGCGGGCGCAGGAGCGCTACCAAAGGCTGTTGATCGGCGAATTGAACCATCGGGTCAAAAACATTCTGACGGTGGCCGTGTCGCTGGCGACGCAGACCCTGCGCGACACCACCGACGCCGCCGAGTTCGTCTCGAGTTTTATCGGCCGCCTCCAGGCGCTCGCCAAGGCCCATGAGCTGCTCTGCAATGAAAATTGGGCGGATGTCCCGCTGCGGGATCTGATCACTGGCGCCCTGCAATTACAGGGCGAAGACCCCGGGCGGGTAACCCTCGACGGGCCGCTGCTCCGGCTTGCCCCGAAGGCCGCGACCACCCTTAGCCTGGCCATCCACGAATTGACCACCAACGCCATCAAATACGGCGCCCTCGCCAACGATACCGGGCGCCTCGACATCGGTTGGGCTAAGGAATTACGGCCCGAGGGCGCGTTCCTGACCATCCGCTGGCGGGAACGCGGTGGACCGCCGGTGGTGCCGCCAAACAGAAAGGGCTTCGGCTCGGAATTGATCGAGCGCGGCATCCGCTACGAACTGCGCGGCACGGCGAAGGTTGATTACCTGCCGACCGGAGTGGAAGTCACGATTTCACTTCCGCTGGGCGATCCATCCAGCCCCGCTCCCATACCCGACGGTGAGGACGGCCCATGACATGTCCCATGGACGTCAGGCTGATGGTGGTCGAGGACGAATACCTGATCGCCTCCGGGCTGGAAGCGATCCTCCAAGCCGCCGGATACGCCGTCGTGGGGCCAATCCCCACCGTGGATGAGGCGCTGACCGCCGCCGCCGGGCCGCGCTCGGATCTGGCGTTGCTGGATGTCAACCTCTCCGGTCGCAAAGTCTACCCGGTCGCCGATGCGCTGGCGTTGCTGCGGGTGCCGTTTATTTTTCTCACTGGCTGCACCGAGGAGGACCTGCCCCCCCGGTTCGCGGGTGCCCCCGTTCTGATCAAGCCGTTCACTTCGGAAGCCCTGTTGTCCGCCGTTGGTCGGGCGCTCGGGGGCGAGGCGGACAGCCCCCCCCCCCCCCCGGGGGTGGGTGTGGGG
>Ga0316222_1004678_pt1 | contig 12292 bp, 10 predicted proteins | sample TBH18011metaG_FD_206008 | JGI IMG/M metagenome (GOLD analysis project Ga0316222, IMG submission 206008) | Freshwater microbial communities from Trout Bog Lake, Wisconsin, USA - TBH18011 | ecosystem: Environmental > Aquatic > Freshwater > Lake > Hypolimnion/Profundal zone | place: USA: Wisconsin... | reverse complement strand
GTAGTGAGCCCAGTATCAATACTAGTGGCTGAACTTCCTGATGTTCCTGTAGGCATTCCCTCTGCCCTGCTAGAGCGTCGTCCCGATATTGCCTCCGCAGAACGTCAAATGGCCGCTGCCAATGCCAAAATAGGAGTAGCGGTCGCAGCCTTTTATCCAAACTTAACGATTTCTGCTAGCGGAGGATATCAAGGTGCGAACTTACCAAACCTATTAAGCATGCCTTTGCGCTATTGGTCTATTGGGCCGGCGCTAGCTCAGCCCTTGTTTGACGGCGGACTGCGTATAGGCGCTTATCGACAAGCGGGAGCCGCTTACGATCAAAATGTAGCCCTCTATCGCCAGACTATTTTGGCAGCCTTTCAAAATGTTGAAGATAATTTAGTAGCGCTAAGAATGCTTCAAAGCGAAAGTAAGTACCAAGCGAGCGCAGTTAAACATGCTCAAGATGCTGTACGCATCAGTACCAACCAATATAAATCAGGCATCATTACCTATTTGAACGTTGCCACTTCGCAAGCCGCTGAATTAAGTAGTGAACGCACCCTCATGTCTTTACTCAACAGGCAAATTGCTGCACACGTTGGCCTGATAACCTCTTTAGGAGGGGGCTGGAATGTTAAGCAGCTCGCAAATAAATAATGTCTAGTGAGTCATTATTAACAAAATCTCCAGTTTTTAGTTTTTACAATTGAGAACTCCTACAACTGGTTTAATCTTTTTTTTCAAAAAAATAAGCAATATGTTTAATTAAATCCATTGGTTTAAATGCAAATTCTAGACATGTGCATTCAGCCCAATGAAGTGATAAAGTTATTCACTATTAATGCACTCGATAAGAAAAATATGACACCAGCTCTTGGGCTAATAGAAGCATGCGATTTAATAAAAAATCAGAAACTTGCAGTTGCTGATTTTTTATCTCAATGTACCGAGCGGGCCAACATGTCTGAGCCCACACTAAAGGCCTTTACACAACGAGTGCCTTTAGCAGATCTCATATCCGAATCAGGTGCAGGTCCATTAATGGGAATTCCAGTGGCAGTGAAAGACATCATCGCCACTAAAGATCTAGTGACGACCAATGGCTCCCCCATTTATGAGGGGCACCTACCAAAAGAAGATGCGGCCATAGTCAGGAAAATTCAAAAACTAGGCGGCGTCGTCTTCGGAAAAACTGTCAGCACTGAATTTGCCTGGCGCCATCCCGGCTTAACGACCAACCCTTGGAACAGCGAACATACTCCGGGTGGCTCTTCCAGTGGATCAGCAGCGGCCGTTGCAAGTGGAATAGTTCCTTTGGCAATTGGCTCTCAAACAGTTGGATCGATTGTCAGACCAGCAGCATTTTGCGGAGTGGTTGGTTTTAAGGCAAGCTTTGGCGCAATCCCTAGAGAAGGTGCACATCCTGTCTCAAGTTCACTAGATCACATTGGGTTTTTTACCAGATCAGTAGATGATGCTGTATACGCATTTAATTTGCTTAAAAATATAGAGATTAGCGAAGATGAGGCAATTGTTCTCCGTGATGCTGCAGTGAGTCCTATCCGCGAATTTTTAGGCGCACGAATGCCCCATATTGCACTTTTAAGAACTCCTTTTGACCATCTTCTTAGTGCAGAACAAGTAGATGCCATAAAACTAGCATCCGATCTATTGATCTCATCTGGAGCAAAAATTGAAGAACTCACGCTACCACAATCATATTGGGATGGCATCGATGCGTTGCATATATTAATGGCCTGCGAGGCTTCCATCGTTCATAAAGATCACTTTGAAAATTCTGCTGAACTCTTAAGTATTCATATAAAAGATCTAGTAGCAAAAGGAAATTCTTATTCAGCGTCGCAATACATTACAGCGAGAAACTTACAAAAAGAATTAAGGAAATCTATCGGGCAATATTTTGAAAAATATGATGCCTTTCTTTCTGCGCCAGCACCTGGTGAAGCCCCAAAGGGTCTGGACTTTACTGGAGACCCTATATTCTGTGCGCTATGGTCCTTTTTAGGAACGCCTTCTATTGCGCTGCCACTCACTAAATCGAGCCATGGACTACCTTTAGGTATTCAGCTAATAGGCAATTACAGGGATGACGAAAAACTACTCAATATTGCGAAATTCGCAGAGGAAAGCTTTCAAAAAAACTTAAGCGCTAGGTCCGCTGCCAATCCTCTATAAGGTTAGCAAATAATTTAGTGGCGTCATCAATTTTCTGAACATAACAAAATTCATCCGTTTGATGGGCCATCTCTGGCTGACCTGGACCGAGGATAACAGTAGGTGGGTTACCAATAGCAAGCTTTAAAGCAGAGGCATCGGTAAAGTAAGAAACGGTTTTCTCGATGGGTCGAACGCCATTTATTTTGCTGCAATGCTCGAATACCGTTTCCATCCAAGGGTCGTTAGCAGGCGTAAAAACGCCTTCAATGTCGATAATAGTGTCCAGCTGAACAGAGGGGCCTAATGCTTTGCATAAGCATCCATATATATGAGCGTGGCTCTGGCCTGAGACTGTGCGAATATCTAAAGTCATTTCCGCTGCATCAGGTACAGAATTAATATTTATTCCTGCTTTTGCAGTGCCTACGTTTAATGTACCCTGCCCCATTAAGTTATGAGGGGGTGTATCAAAGGTAAAGCTCTCCAAAGTTAATGCAGCATGCGCCAATTTATAAAAAGCATTTTCACCCCGCTCCGGCATTGATCCGTGAGCAGTAATACCTTCAGTTTTAGCTTTTAACCAATATGCACCTTTATGTCCCAGTAAAGGCTCATTGGCAGTAGGTTCGGCAACAACAAAGCAGCCAGCCGGCCCCAGAAAATCGAGAATCTCCTTATTAGCCGCTACATGAAACGCACCCTCACAGCCAGTTTCTTCACCTGCAGTAATAATCATAGTCACACCAGCTCCCAGCATGGCCACTTCAGCCATCTCAATGGCGGCAACCACGAAAGCAGCTACGCCACTTTTCATATCACTTGATCCGCGACCATATAACTTGCCATCTTCGATTAATCCGGCAAAAGGCTCATGCTTCCAAGCGCGTGCACCTAAGGGAACTACATCCACGTGACCAGTAAAACAAATACTAGGAGTCCGTGAATTGCAGGCGCCAATTTTTGCTACTAGACTAGTACGACGCGGTGCAAATTCAATCTTGCGACACTCATAACCGGCCAATTCTAATAAGCTAGCTAAGTAGTCGCATATTTGATCTTCATTACCAGGCGGGTTAATCGTGTTGAATCGAATAAGCTCTTGAGTTAACACAACAGGATTCAATTTAAAAGTAGTCACCACTATTTATCCGAAATATGCGGCTTGAACTTCAGCATTCTGCGCCAGTTGTTGGGCGTCACCTTGAGCAACTACGCACCCCTTCGAAAGAACATAGCCGCGATGGGCTATTGATAGCGTTTGATGAACATTCTGCTCTACCAGGAGAACGGTAGTCCCCATTTGATTAATTTCTTTAATAATTTTGAAATTTTCTTTTACGAACAAAGGGGATAGACCTAATGAAGGCTCATCAAATATTAATAAATCCGGAGAACTCATTAAACTCCGACTAATCGCTAGCATCGCTTGCTCACCACCAGACATCGTGCCCGCTAATTGGCTAGAGCGCTCAGCCAAACGTGGAAATAAAGTCTTCACATGTTCACGTCGCTCTTCAATGACTTTTTTATCCCTTACTAAATAGGCGCCAACTGAGAGGTTTTCATCAACAGACATTCGCGGAAAAACTCGGCGGCCCTCTGGGACACAAGCTATGCCATGCTCAATAATGCGGTGTGAAGCTAAATTTGTAATATCAACACCCTTAAATAAAATCTTGCCACGATTTGCTGGGGTTAAACCTAAAATCGAGCGTATTAAGGTCGACTTACCAGCTCCATTGGCGCCGAGAATACAAGTAATTTCACCTTGCGCAACATCAATCGAGACGCCCTCCAGGACATCTATTCGATCATATGCAGTATATATATTATGGATTTCTAGCAAGCTCATATTTATTCCTGCCCTAAATAGGCAATCTGAACTTCAGGATTATTTACAATCTCATCATAAGTGCCTTCAGCAATTTTCTTGCCGTAGTTGAGGACAATACATCTCTCAGTCATCCGTTGAATGAGCCCCATTTCGTGCTCAATCAAAATAATAGTAAACGGCTTGATCTTGCTGCGCACCTGCAAAATATCATTCATTACCTCCGCAGTTTCATCATGGGTCATACCTGCAGAAGGTTCATCCAATAACAAAAGGTCTGGTTCGCTAATTAATGCACGGCAAATTTCAATACGTCGACGATCAATCATCGGAAGACTGGCAACTGGTTCAAATATTTTGTTCGCCAGCTTTGGATTAAACGTCATCAAGAGCTGATTAACTTGCTCAACTACTCTTTCATATTCTTGCTTAAATTGTTTGCGCCTCAATAGGTTAAAAATAAGGCCTGTATTTAAACGGCGATTATCGCCAATGGCGATGTTATCGAATACAGTGAGAGGCAAAGAAAGGCGTGAACGCTGGAAAGTTCGAGTAATAGCTGCCCTATAAACTTCTTGAGCACTAGCATCAGTTATATCTACACCACGAAAACTAACACCACCAGATGTTGCGTGATACAAGCCAGTAATGACATTAAAGAATGTCGTTTTTCCGGAACCATTGGGACCTAAAAGGCCGAGAACCTCACCTTCATTCACATGGAGGTTTAGTGAATCCAAGGCAGTCACACCACCAAAACGCATTGTCAGGTTACGTGCCTCTAGAATGATATTGTTTTGCTGAATCATTTATGATCACCCGCCTTCTTTCCTGGAAAATACTCTCGGATACGACGTGGTAATAAGCCATCAGGGCGAAATAATAAAATCAGTATGACCACAATCGCATAAAGCAGGAAACGATATTCTTGAATAAATTGTAATTTCTCAGGAAGAATAACTACGATGGCGGCTGCGGGAATGATTCCCCAGGGATTACCTATTCCACCCAAAATCACAATAGAGACCAGGATAAGGGAATCAGCAAAAGTAAAGTTATTTGGGGCAACATAAGAGGTCATCATGCCGTACAAGGCACCAGCCATGCCGGCAATAAAATTACCTAAAGTAAAGGCTACAATTTTCCAATGTGCAATATTTACGCCAAAAGTAGATGCTGCAATTTCATCGGTACGAACCATATCCATGCTCAGACCAAGCCATGAGCGCTCAAGGTTGCGTGTCAACCGAAAGCTCAGAATCAATAAAACCAAAGCCACTAGCAAGTAAGGGATATAAAAAGAGATTTCAAATCCACCAATCTCAATACCATCCGATAAGTTCCAGCCAAAGAGATTGAGTGGTGGAATTTTCATACCTTGAGGCCCACCTAAAGTGTCATTAACCTCGAGAAAATTTCTAAACAAAATACCAAAGGCAATGGTTACCAAGGCTGCATAGTGACCCCTGGTTCTCAGCACGGGATAAATCAAAATAGAGCCAATGAGAGCAGAGACCCCGGCAGCAGCCAATAAGATCATTAGATGAGGGACGGCTGTGTGTGTAGCTAAAACTGCAGCGGTATAGCTACCGATACCAAAAAATGCTGCCCCGGCAAAATTGACAATGCCTACATAGCCAAATTGAATATTAAGCCCTAAACATACGGTTGAATAAATCAATACCGTAGTCAACATGAGCAAAGCAAAGTGGGAATTATGAAATACGAGTGCCAGAATAAAGACACCTGCAATTGATGCATAAGCTGGAAAGTGGGGATGCTGTCGCACTTCGCTAGCCAGTTTTTCCATTAAGCCAATCTTTTTACCAAGTAAGCTAACAAAGAAAGCCAAAATAACCAAAGCACCAACTTCTAACTGATTTTCAGACCCGAGCAAAAAAATGCTATAGAGCACGCCCAAGATAAAGGTGGAAATTAATAGTTTCATACTTAAACTCGTTCGCTTGATTTTTCAGAAATCAAGCCAGTTGGCTTCAATCCCATAATAATGATGATCACTGTAAATGCAAAAACATCCTTATAGGCACTTGGAACATCAGGAAATAACGCCGGTAACAAGACTGCGCCAACCATTTGCAGGGCCGCAAACAGAAAACCGCCAACGATAGCGCCGTAAAAATTACCCAATCCCCCGACTACTGCTGCAGAGAATCCAATCACGCCAAGCAAAAGGCCCATGCTAAAGTTAATTTCGTTGTAATACAGGCCATTCATTAGGCCGGCCAATGCCGCCAATGCAGAGCCCAACATGAAGGTAATTAAAACGATTCGCCGGAAATTAATTCCCATAATTTGTGCTGTCTCACTATCTTGAGCCACTGCACGGATAGCTAAACCAATTTTGCTACGGGTAATTAAGCGCTGAACAGCCACGATACAAACAATGCCTGTTAATAACAAAATCAAACTGTCGGCTCGTAAGGTGAAGTCTCCCAGCGTAATGCCATCGGCAGGCAATAACCTTGGAAAAGGTTTTGGATTTGAGCCGTTGGGATAGAACAAACGCACAGCCTCTCGCAATGCAAGTCCAAGCATAAGCGTTACCAGAAGCGTATTGATAGGAGGTGCCTTTTGCAAAGGCAAAATTAAGTAACGCGCAATAATCGCCCCTAAAAAAGCGGCAACCGAGAGGCTAATTAAAACTAATATCAAAAGCTGTAGCCATGGGGAATCAAAGGTTTCCGCAATACCGATATATGTAGTTAGGCCGGCAAAAGCACCAACCATCAGAATATCGCCATGCGAGAACTTAATTACATCCAGCACACCAAAATAGAGGGTGAAACCTACCGCAACAATTGCATAAATAACGCCTAACATTAAGCCGTTAAGCGTGTACTGCAAAAAGATATCAAACGACATGCACTATCACCCTCTTTACTTCGGTTACAAATAATTAAGACCTTACGATTACTGCCCTAACTTACGTTGCTTTTTAGCATATAGACTATCTTCCCAGACAACCCATTTGCCGTCTTGCGCAACATACTTCGAGATCAGGGGAACGATATTTTGACGGTGATCGTCAAAACTTACCTTACCAATAATGGTCTCAACATTATTGGTCTTATTTAAGACATCCATCACTTTCTTGCGATTAGGACCAGCCTTTTCAATAGCATCCATGATGAGATTAGCGGCTGCGTAGGCAAATGGCCCATAAGCTTCAGGCCCATCAGGATATTTTTGCTGCGAATACTTTGCAATGAACTCAAGGCCTCCTGGCAACTTTTCCCATGGCGCGCCTTCAATAAAGCACAAAGAACCCTCAGATAATTTACCCAAACCTTCAATATAAGCTTCAGACTTAATTCCAGATGTACCTTCGAAAACAGCCTTAATACCTAGGCGATCCATTTGAGTGCGAATTCTAATGCCAATGGGAGTTAGACCACCAAAGTAAACCACTTCCGGTTTGAGCTCTTTAATTTTAGTTAATTCGGCAGTAAAGTCTTGTTGATCAGCTGTAACACCAAACGTACCAAGTATTTGACCACCATTTTTCGTTAAGAACTGAGTAAAGTATTTATTGTGACCTTTACCGTAATCGGTTGTGTCATGAATAATGACCCACTTCTTATAACCTAAACCGGTGAGAAACTTAGCGGCAACTTCATTCTGATTGATCATAGTGCCGTTAACACGATGCACTTCCTTATAGTCATTGCCATAGGTAATCTCAGGCAATACTGCACCCCATACCATTACTGGTAAACCGAACTTATGATAAACATCGACAGTGCTCATTGCCACAGCGGAGCAATAATGGGTTACGCCGGCAATAATAGAACTATCGGAGGCAATCTTAGTTGCTACCTGAACCCCTACATTTGGCTTGCACTCATCATCGGCAGTTACCAACTCATATTTATACTTAGCGTTAGGATCTTGATTTCTTAAACGTACAGCTAAATCAGCCGAGTTACGACCCCCAATGCCGTTGGCAGAGACTCCGCCTGTTAAGGGCCCAATGTAAGCTATCTTTACCGTATCTTTAGCGGCAACACTTAATGAGAGGCTTGAGCATAAAACTAGAACTAAAGCCGAAACTATTGCTCTCATAACTAATCTCCTAATGGTTTATAAACAAATCTATTTTAGAGCAGTGTAGCAATATATTAATTTCAATATCTTGCTCAACTGATCCCTTTTTTCCTCACGCCCTCCATTTCCGACTAATATTTATTTACTGCCAAAATCAGAGGGATAAGCGTACTGATTAATATATCTAAACAATATACGTTCAAAGTCTATTGCACCGCAATAATTTCCTCCGAAGTGGTGCAAACAAAGCTAGCTGCCGAACAAAGTGCACCAAATAATCACAGTTACTCATCATCGATAGATTTAAATTGCATTATGGCTTTTGATCTGATGCGCTCTCACTCTGAAATCAATTCACTGTCCAGATGCCGATGCAGAAGCTTTGGTGTTATAAATACAGCAATATTGAATTTATGATGTTAAGCAAAAGATTATTTATGTGTTTTCAAAACACAACGCATTTATAAAAAAACTGATAAAAATCTCGGGTGCTACTGGCACACCCTGATAATAGGAGCAAGACAATGTCACTGCACGCCACACCAAAGAGGGGTTTATTCACCATCTTTGCTAGTCTCCTTTGCTCTATGGCAATGCCACTGATGGCCCAATCCAATACTGCATGGCCTACTAAGCCGATTAAGATTGTTGTGGGCTACTCGGCTGGAGGTGCAACAGATATATTAGCGCGCCTAGTGGCCGTCAAGATGGGGAATCAACTCGGGCAAACTTTTATTGTTGAAAATCGCCCGGGAGCAAACAGTAATGTTGGTGCTGAGCTCGTCTCGCATGCGCCTCCAGATGGATATACCCTTTACGCTTTTTCCATTGCTAACACCATTAATACTTCGCTATACCCCAAGCTTGGCTATGATCCGATAAAGGACTTTGAACCAATTGGAATGATTGCCAAGATTCCCAATATTTTAGTGGTATACCCAAATTTGCCAATCAAGACCGTAGCTGACTATGTGCGCTATGCCAAAGAATCCAAAAATGGCATCACTTTTGCCTCCTCTGGCAGTGGTTCGTCGATACATTTATCGGGTGAAATGTTTAAGATGCAGTCAAAAATTCAAATGCTACATGTTCCATACCGTGGAAGCGCGCCTGCCGTAACTGACTTGCTTGGCGGTCAAGTAGATTCAATGTTTGATAATGCGCCCTCAGCATTACCTCATATTCAAAGTGGCAAGCTACGTGCTATTGCCGTCACAAGCGCTCAACGCTCCCCTTTTTTACCTGAAGTCCCTACCCTAGCCGAGTCTGGTTATCCGAACTTTGATGTGCAATCTTGGTTTGCTCTAGTGGCCCCAGCAGGTACACCACGAACAATCATTGAGCAATTAAATGCTGCACTCAACAAAGCTTTAAATACACCCGACGTGCGTGTACGTTTGCAAGAGTTAGGCGCAAACCCAGATCCAGGCTCTCCTGAAAAGATGCGCGATTTTGCAATCGCAGAAGTCAAACGCTGGCGTGAGGTTGTGAAGGCATCTGGTGCCAAGGCTGAGTAAATACTAGTAACGAATAGGACCCAAACACCCCATGTTTCCCATTGATTTTTTCTGGCGTGCTGCACAGCGCTGGCCAGAGCGCACTGCTATTGATACACCTAAAGGCTCCGTTACATACGCATCCCTAGCTGCCAAGGTCTCAGCACTTGCAGCAGGCTTAATGGCGCTAGATCCAACCCCCCAAAGTCGGGTAGCCATTTGCTCCAGTAATAGCGCAGATCATATTGCAGCCCTCCTAGCCGTGCTGGCAAGCGGCAAAGTCTGGGTACCTTTAAATCCCAAAAGTACTCATCCTGAAATTCAGCGAATCGTTAAGATAACTGAGCCCTCGATAGTGATTTTGGATGCTATGTTTAGCCACTTACTCACGGGTACGCCTAGTTTTTTTATCGTCACAGGGGCCGCCGATCCATTAGATCCAAGCTCTGTTAGTTTGGGCGATTTAGCTCAGATACACTCTGGCGTTAATCAACCCAAATTCGATCTAGCATTAGATGCGATCCAGGCAATTAAATTTACTGGCGGTACTACAGGAGCACCGAAAGGTGTCATGCAGCCTTATCGCGCATGGATGGCGAACATTACCAATCAGATTCAGGTGTGGGATTTTGATGAGCATGAACGATATGTGGTTGCAGCGCCAATAACGCATGGCACCTCTACTTACATATTACCGATCCTTGCTCAGGGTGGTTGTCACGTAATACTGGATGGTGCGGGAGCTGAAATTGTTAGAGCCGCCTTCCGTGAGCGCGGTGGCACTGCATGTTTTATGCCGCCAACTTTAGTCTACATGCTCATGGCATTACCAAATGCCTCTCGAAATGATTTTCCTAAGCTACGTAGATTGATCTATGGTGGCGCACCGATGCCTCCAGAGCAAGTTCGTAAGGTACGCGAATTCTTTGGTCCTGTTTTAGGAACTACTTATGGCCAAACCGAGGCACCCCAAATCTTGACGGCAATGCAACCGGAGGACTTTGAAGATCCTCAAAACTGGGCCGCTGTTGGCCGCACCACCTGGTTCAGCGATGTCGCCATCATGTCACCCGAGGGACGATTATTGCCTACTGGCGAAATTGGCGAGGTAGTTGCACGCGGTGATCTTTTAATGAATGGTTATTGGCGCATGCCGGAAAAAACTGCTGAAACTATTGTTGATGGCTGGCTACATACCGGCGATCGCGGCCTAATCGATTCTCGTGGTTACCTTTACCTCAAGGATCGCTTAAAAGATATTGTGATTACTGGGGGGTTTAACGTATACCCCGTAGATGTCGAAAACGCACTATCCCAACACCCTGCCGTTCATGAATGTTTAGTATTTGGGATCTCCGATGAAAAATGGGGCGAAACTGTACAGGCCGCAGTGCAACTGCACTTAGGCCAACAAGCAGATGAGGCTGAACTTATTGCTTTTGTTCGTACCCTCTTAGGACCAGTGCAAACTCCAAAGCGCATTCATTTTTATGATACTTTACCCCGCTCAAATGTTGGAAAGTTACTTAAGAGCGCGGTAATTCAAAATCTGCTCACCCCCCAAACTAACCTAACGAATTCAACCACTTCATAAAATCACACTATGAACACCCCAACTAAATCTACCCCAATTACGAGCCTGTGCACTCATACACTCACAAGTCTGCACTATCGTAATGCAGACTTAGTAAAAGACTTGATGGGCAAAAAGACATTTACTGAAGTTATGCTAATGCAAATTTTAGGCAGAGAACCACGTGGAGTAGATATCCGCATTACCGATGTGGTGCTGATAGTCCTCATGGAGCACGGTCTAACGCCTAGCGCCATAGCCACAAGACTGATTTATATGAGTGCTCCGGAGAACCTGCAAGGCGCTGTAGCCGCTGGGTTATTGGCAGTCGGTAGCTCATTTATCGGGACGATGGAAAACTGTTCAACACTTTTAGATCGCATTACCGCAGCAGCAGACCCTTATGCTGAGTCGCTGACGATTGCACAACACTACAAGCACGCGAAGAGCCCAGTGCCAGGCTTTGGTCACCACCTTCATAAACCCATAGATCCACGCGCCTATAAGCTCTTAGAAATGGGGCGTGCAGAAACAGAACTTAAGGGTAATCATATTAAGGCGCTGGAAATTTTATCTAAAGCCGTTGATGAAGTCGCTGGTCGCCCTATTACCATTAACGCTACAGGAGCTGTTGCTGCACTCCTAGGTGAGATTGGTATTCCTACAGCGGTAATGCGTGGCTTTGCTGTGATCTCGCGCTCAGCTGGTTTAGTAGCACATATCGTTGAAGAGCAACAAAGTCCATCGGGTCGATTTATCTGGGATACCGTTGACCACGCGATTCCATTTGTTGACGGTGCAAATAAAATCAATCTCACATGAGTACCCAGGGTAATTTCGCTCTTGTTACTGGCGGTAGCAAAGGCATAGGACGGGCAATATCTAGGCGCCTCGTGGCTGATGGCATGCATGTAGTGATCTTTGACCTCATTGCTCCAATCGATATGACTTCACAGGAAATCTTTGTTCAAGTGAATGTCGCTGATGAAACCGCATTACGTACAGCGTTAGCAGATGTCGTAGCCAAATACCCCATTACTCGCCTAGTCAATAATGCGGGCATCGTTCGACCAGCCAATATCGATAACGCCACCACTGCTGACCTTTCGGCGGTTATGAACGTCAATGTCACCGCTGCGATTATTTGTGTACAAGCCCTGCTTC
>Ga0316222_1004677_pt1 | contig 12293 bp, 6 predicted proteins | sample TBH18011metaG_FD_206008 | JGI IMG/M metagenome (GOLD analysis project Ga0316222, IMG submission 206008) | Freshwater microbial communities from Trout Bog Lake, Wisconsin, USA - TBH18011 | ecosystem: Environmental > Aquatic > Freshwater > Lake > Hypolimnion/Profundal zone | place: USA: Wisconsin... | reverse complement strand
GCGTGGATCACGGTTGGTTGGGGGAGAAACGAAGACCGAGAACGCGGCGCGAATCTAACATCTTCAAAAGAGGATTGACGTCAATGGCGGCGGGCTAAGGCTTCAACCGCTTCACAACGCCGGGCTGCGCCTCTGCGTCGCGAAGCGATTGGAGTAGGCGATATGCCCGTGCTTCGGTCGTGTCGGATCGCAAGGCAAACAACGTTCACTTTTGCCGAAGCGTTCAATACGCCGAGGGAAAACCGGACGAGGTCGAGGCAGGTGGGCCGCTGTCGTTCGGGCTCGACGACGAGCCCCAAAAGGTGACCCCTGGGGTAATAATCGGCGGGGGAATGATAACCAGGCCGTTGTCATCCAGTTCGTCCACTCTCACGATGGCGGCTTGTTCTGGCCGCTCGCCTGTATAGATGAACTGCCGGCCGTCCGCTCCCGGTTGGTAGGGCACTCGGCCCGCACGGCACTGGCCATTGGACCAGTACTGGTAATGCAGGATCGAGCCGGGATCGTAGGGACAGGTAAAGATCCAAAAGCCGTCGGCCCCCATTTGGGTCCCGATCGCGTTCGCGGGTGTGGCGAAGCCGCCACTCGCACTACCAGACCGCGCCACCGCCCGCACGATCAAGACAATGATGACCACGACCAGCGCGAAGGCAAACAGGGGGAACAAGGCGAAGATAAACATAAATCACGGGGTTGGAGCAGGTTGATTGGATGGTGGTTCTACGGAGAGTGCGGTTCGGGTGCTTCGAGCAAAATCGCGGGGGCCGCCGGCGGGGCCGCATACGTCATCACCCGGAAGCCCGTATCGGCATTGCGGGTGCCAGGCGTGCTCCGATAACGGGCGGCGGAGCGCGTGTATGGGGCCTCGCGCAGCCACGACCCGCCCCGGAGGACGCGCCGCGGTTTGTCCGAGAGCGTGGCATTGGTCTGCACAGGGTCGCTGACCGGCCCTGGGGGATAAGGGCCATACCAATCCCGGCACCATTCAAAAACGTTGCCTCCGATGTAGAGACCCCAGGGGTTCGGTGCGAGCGAGTCCACGGGATGAGTCTGGTTCCACGCATAGGGCTGGCACCAGGCGATCTCTCGAACGCGCGACGGATCGGTTCCGTTATGCCATGCGGTCGTCGTTCCCGCCCGGCAGGCGCGCTCCCATTCGGCCTCCGTCGGCAACAGGAACTTCCGGCCCGCTCGGCGCGACAACCAGTCGCAAAACGCCAGCGCATCGTCATAGGTAATGATGCTGGCTGGTTGAGAACCGACCTGGTCAAAACCGGGATCTTGCCAGGTAAACCGTTTGTCCTGCCTCAGCGCCGCGCCGTCCCAGCCGAACCCACCGCTCGTGCCGCGTTCGGCCTCGGTGCGATACCGCGTGTCCTTCACAAACCGCTCGAACTGGGCCAGGGTTACCGGGAATTTGCCGAAATAATAGTCGCGAGTCAGCGTGACCGCGCGTGGGGTTTCGTCCGCACCGCGTCCGGCTTCGGTAGCCGGCGAGCCCTGCTGGAACTCACCCGCGGCCACAAGCACGAACTCCAGCCGAACGCCATCGCCGAGGTCGACCGAGAGTGATTTCCCGGCCGCGGCTGCCATGGCGGCACTGGCCAGCCAAGCCCACAGGACATTCCGTTGCATAGGGGCAAGGATCGGGCAAGTCGTCCGACATTTCAAGCGGGCAGCGGCGAAAAAACGTTACAAAGCCCGGCGAAGATTGTAGCATCCCTCATAACTAAGGTATGAAAACGGCTTACGAACTGGCAATGGAGCGGCTGACCAAGACGGCGCCCGCAAAGAAACTCACCGATGGCCAAAAACAGGCCATCGCCGAATTGGAATCCCGCTACGCCGCCAAGATCGCCGAACGGGAACTACTGGTCAAGGGCGAGATCGCCAACGCGGTGGACCGCGGCGACGACGCCGCCATCGAGCAATTGGAAAAACAACTCGTCAGCAACCGCAAATCCCTCCGCGCCGAGCTCGAAGAGAAGAAGGAAAAAGCCCGCACGGCCGGCGCCTGACCTGAGCCCTCGACGATTCCCGCCCGGCCGGCCGCTCCCGGCGCGGTTGGTTGGGCGGGAGACACGCGGATGAAGGCATCTGCGCTCCGATAACTCCGATACTGCATCTCCAGTTCTTGCTTGCATCGCCGCGGCGCCTGGGGCGTACTGAGCGCCATGAGTATCCGGATTCCTCAGAAGATTCTGTCCGCGGCCTGGAGACTAGGGGGGAAGTTCGCCCTCGCGCTGGGTCTCGGAGCGGCGGCCGGCTTCCCGGCCTTCGCCGCCGAACGGCATTCGTTTGCCATTGGCACCAACTCGTTTCTGCTCGACAGCCAGCCGTTCCAGATCCGCTGCGGCGAGATCCACGCTCCGCGCGTGCCCCGCGAGTACTGGCAGAACCGCCTGCGCACCGCCAAGGCCATGGGTTTGAACACCGTGTGCGCCTACCTCTTTTGGAACATGCACGAGCCCCGCCCCGGCCAGTTTAATTGGGCCGGCCAGGCCGATGCCGCCGAGTTTTGCCGCCTCGCCCAGAAGGAAGGTCTGTGGGTAATCCTCCGCCCCGGGCCGTATTCCTGCGCGGAATGGGAAATGGGCGGGTTCCCCTGGTGGCTGCTCAAGGACGCCGACATTCGCCTGCGGGCGAGCGACCCGCGCTACCTGGACGCGGCGCGGCGCTACCTCCGCGAGGTGGGACGCGTCCTCGCTCCGCTCCAGGTGACCCGCGGCGGGCCCATCCTCATGGTCCAGGTCGAGAACGAATACGGGTTCTACGGCAAGGACACCGAATACATGGGCGCTTTGCGCCAGGCGATCCTCGACGCCGGCTTCGATGTCACCCTGTTCGATTGTGACCCGGCGCAACACGTTAAGGACGGCCACCGGGCGGACCTGTTCCCGGTGGTCAATTTCGGATCCGATCCCGCGGGCGGTTTTCGGGCCTTGCGCGAGGTCCTGCCGCAAGGCCCCTTGATGTGCGGCGAGTTTTACCCCGGCTGGTTCGATACCTGGGGCGCGCCTCACCATACCGGCAACACCGAACGTTACCTGGCCGATTTGGAGTATATGCTCAAGGCCGGAGGCTCGTTCAGCATCTACATGGCCCACGGCGGATCGACCTTCGGCTGGTGGTCCGGCGCGGATCGGCCGTTCAAGCCGGACACCTCGACTTACGATTACGACGCGCCCATCAGCGAGGCCGGGTGGGTGACCGATAAATTCCAGAAGACGCGCGAGCTCTTCGCCAAGTATTTACTGCCCGGCGAAACGCTCCCGGAACCGCCGGCCCGCAACCCGGTGATCGCCTTCGCGCCGGTCGAGGCCGCTGAGCAAGCGCCCCTTTTCGCTCATCTGCCCGCCGCGATTAGGGACGAGAAACCACGCACCATGGAACTCTATGACGAGGGTTACGGCTGCATCCTCTACCGAACCACCATTCCCGCGGGACCGGCCACGACGCTGGAGGCGGCAGGGGTCCACGACTTCGGCTACGTTTACCTCTCCGGCGAGCGAGTCGGGGTGATGGACCGCCGCAGTGGCAATTTCAAGGTCCGCCTGCCGGAGCGCCGGCAACCCGCCACCCTCGATGTCCTCGTCGAGGCGATGGGGCGCGTCAACTTCGGCCAGGAGGTCCACGACCGCAAAGGACTCTATGCGCCGGTGCGCCTGGGTCCCGGCGCGCCCGAATTGACTGGCTGGCAGGTCTTCCCCCTGCCCTACCGCGAAGGACCTGATAGCTTCGCTCAACTCCCGTTCCAGCCGCAGGGGGCAAAAACTCCTGGGGGCGGCCCGGCGTTTTGGCGAGCGACCGTCCGGATCGAACAGCCGGGCGACACCTTTCTGGACCTGCGTTCGTGGGGGAAAGGGCTGGCCTGGGTTAATGGCCATTGCCTCGGCCGCTTTTGGAATATCGGCCCCGCTCAAACCATGTATGTGCCCGGTCCCTGGCTCCGGGCCGGCGAGAACCAGGTGGTGATCCTCGATTTCCTCGGTCCCGAAAAACCAATGGTGGCCGGACTCGCCTCACCAATCCTCGACGAGTTGCGACCCACGCTCGATTTCGCGCGCGCGCGCCGACCCTTGGTCGCCCTGCACCTGGAGACCGCCAAACCGGTGCAGGCCGCAGCCTTCGCGCCGGGCACGGCCATGCAGGAGATCCGGTTCGCCACCCCGGCCAAAGGCCGGTTCTTCTGCCTGGAATCGCTCTCCGCCCAGGACGGCAAGGCTTACGCGGCCGTCGCCGAACTCGACCTACTGGACGAAACGGGCAAGCCGCTCAGCCACGAAGGCTGGACCATCGCCTACGTGGACAGCGAAGAGCGGGAGCGCGAGGACGGGACGGCCGAGAACGCGATTGACGGCCAGACCGCCAATTTCTGGCACACCCAATGGGGCAGCGCCTCGCCCGGCCATCCGCACCGCCTCGTGCTTGACCTCGGCCAATCCCGGGTCATCAGCGGCTTCCGTTACGTCCCCCGCCAGGGGGCCGGCAACGTGGGTGGAAGGATCCAGAATTACCGGGTTTATATCGGTGACGGGTTGGTGGGTGCGCCACCCACGGCCTCCGTCCCGGGGGTGATCATCCACCACTGTCCCGCCGACTCGCAGATCTTTATCGGATCGCCCAGCCTGGCCAAGCTATCCGATACCGACTACGTGGCCTCCCATGACGAATTCGGCCCCAAGAGCACCGATGGCACTCGCGCCGTCACCCGCGTGTTTGCCTCGCACGACCGCGGGGCAAGCTGGGATCAGGTGAGTCTGGTGGATGGCCAGTTCTGGTCGACCCTTTTCGCTCACCAAGGTTCCCTTTACTTGCTCGGCACCGACCGCCACCATGGCCACATCGTCATCCGACGCTCCACGGACGCCGGCCGCCACTGGACCACACCGACCAACGACGCTAGCGGCCTGCTGCGCGCCGACACGGAATACCATGGTGCACCCGTGCCAGTCACGGTCCACGCTGGGCGCCTCTGGCGGGCCTTCGAGCACCGCGAACCGCCGGTCGGTTGGGGCCTCACCTACTGCGCCGGCATGCTCTCCGCCCCGCTCGACGCCGACCTTCTCCAGGCCTCGAGCTGGACGGTGAGCAATTTCTTGCCCGGTAACGCCCAATGGCTCAAGGGTGGATTCGGCGGCTGGCTCGAGGGTAACGCCGTCGTCACCCCCGATGGCCGCCTGGCCGACCTCCTCCGCGTCGATACGGCGGGGCTACCGGAAAAGGCGGCCCTGGTCGCGATCTCGCCGGACGGCAAAACTGCCAGCTTCGATCCCGCCACCGGGTTTGTCGATTTTCCAGGCGGCGCTAAAAAGTTCACGGTCCGGTTTGATCCCATCTCCCAGCGCTACTGGTCGCTGGCCAGCGTCGTCACTGAACCCGGCCAGCGGGATGTCCGAGCCGGCGCCCTCCGCAACACGCTGGCGCTAACCTGTTCGCCCGACCTGGTCCACTGGAGCCAGCGCGGTATTCTGTTCCAGCACCCGGATGCCTCCCGACACGGCTTCCAATACGTGGATTGGCTCTTCGATGGCGATGACCTCATCGCCGTCTGCCGCACCGCTTTTGACGATGCCGAAGGCGGGGCCCACAACTATCACGACGCCAACTACCTCACGTTCCACCGCATTGGTGGTTTCCGCACCAACGGGGGTTCGGAGGCCCTGAATCGAGCGCTGCGCCACAACGGCGAGAGTGCCATCAACACTGGGGCTCCGGCCCTCCTGGCGTCGGCGACTCCGCAACTCACCTTCCCTGCCACCGACTCCTCGCCCGCTTCCACCGCCGAGGAGGATTCCCTGCCAGTGGCGATCCTTAACGGCGCCGCCCCCGCTGCCACCGAGGACTCGGCTGCTCTGCGGCCGTCGCCTTACCTCGGCGGCGACGAACCGGCGGCGCCCACTATGCCGCGAGGCTCCGAGCGCGGCGTCTATCGTGACCGGCTCGAGCCGCACTGGTTCGCAGACAACACCCGATTCTGGTACCGGGTGGAAACCGGGCCGGGGCGCCGCGAGTTTGTCCTGGTGGATGCCGTCAAAGGCCGGCGCCAGCCCGCCTTTGACCACGAACGGTTGGCTCAAGCCCTGGTGGCCGCCGGGGTGAGCGACGCGCGCGCGGACCGACTCCCGATGGATAGCCTGGAATGGGAGCGCGAAACCGAGGCGGTGCGGTTCCCGGCTGGAGGCAAAGGCTGGCGTTGCGACCTGGCAACCTATCAACTCACCGAACAGCCCTTTACCAACAGCGCCTCAGCGGCGGGACTCCCCTTGGTAGGAGGTCCCCGCGCCAGCCGCCGCACCGGCGAAGAGACCAGCCTCACCTTCATCAACCACACGGCAGGACGGGTCCGGATCTTCTGGCTCGATACCGAGGGCCAGCGCCAGGGCTACGGCGAACTCGATCCCAACGCCACCCGCGAGCAGCACACCTTCTCCGGCCATCTCTGGCTGGTCACGGACGCCGCCGGCAAATCCGTCGGTCTCTTCGAGGCGGCGGAGGGGGCCACCGACGCGGTGATCACCGGCCAACCCCCCGCCGGGGGCATTCCTGCCCGGCCAGGCCGGCGCCGCGGCGGACCTGCCAGCGGCACCTCCCCCGACGGCCGTTGGCGCGCCTCGATTGACGCCGCGAACCTCACCCTGCGCAACGTGGACAGCGGCGCGGAAAAGCAGCTCACCACGGATGGCACCGCGGACGACGGTTACTCGGGCCGATTCTATTGGTCGCCCGATTCCAAGAAACTCACGGTGTTGCGCACACGGAAGGCGGACGAACGCAAGGTCTATCTGGTCGAATCCTCGCCTCGCGACCAGCTTCAGCCCAAATTGCAATCCTACGATTATCTCAAGCCTGGCGACCGCGTCGCGGTGGCCAAACCACACCTCTTCGAGGTCGAGACCGGCCACGAAATCCCGATCGCCGACAAGCTCTTCCCTAATCCCTGGTCGCTGGACGACGTGCGCTGGAGTCCGGACTCGACGCGCTTCACGTTTCTCTACAACCAGCGTGGGCACCAGGTCCTCCGCATCGTGGGCATAGACGCGACGACCGGCCTGGCAAGCCCAATCATCGACGAGCAGAGCCAGACTTTCATTGACTATTCGGGCAAGCAGTTCTGCGAGTACCTCGACCAGACCGCGGAAATCATCTGGATGTCCGAGCGCGACGGTTGGAATCATCTCTACCTGTACGACGCGAAGACCGGGCAGGTGAAAAACCAGATCACCCGGGGGCAATGGGTAGTGCGGGCCGTCGAGCGCGTGGACCCGGAAAAACGCCAGGTCTGGTTCCGCGCTGGTGGCATCCGGCCCGGCCAGGACCCTTATTACCTCCACTATTGCCGGGTCAACTTCGACGGCTCGGGCCTGACCCTCCTGACCGAGGGCGATGGAACCCACACCGTCCGCTATTCACCGGATGGACGGTTTCTCGTGGACACCTTCTCGCGGGTCGACGCGCCGCCGGTCAACGAGTTGCGCCGCAGCGAAGACGGGGCACTGGCCTGTCCGCTGGAGCAGGCCGATGCCGCCGAGCTCCTGGCCGGGGGATGGCTCCCGCCGGAACGATTCGTGGCCAAGGGCCGCGACGGCACGACGGACATCTACGGGATCATTACCTGGCCCAAGGACTTCGACAGCCATCGCCAATACCCCGTCATCGAGAGCATCTACGCCGGCCCGCAGGACTCGTTCGTGCCCAAGTCTTTCTCGATCTCCTCCTCGACACGTAAATTGGCCGACCGAGGGTTCATTGTCGTCCAGATGGATGGCATGGGGACCTCAAACCGGTCCAAGAAGTTTCACGATGTCTGCTGGAAGAACCTCGGTGACTCGGGATTTCCCGATCGCGTGCGCTGGATTCAGGCGGCGGCGGCCAAACACCCGGCGATGGACCTCACGCGGGTCGGCATCTATGGCACCTCGGCGGGGGGCCAGAGCGCTTTGGCCGGGCTGCTCACCCACGGGGACTTCTACAAGGCCGGCATCGCCGATTGTGGCTGCCACGACAACCGGATGGACAAAATCTGGTGGAACGAGCAGTGGATGGGTTGGCCCATCGGGCCCCACTATGAGCAGCAATCTAACGTCACGCTGGCCGACCGCCTTCAGGGCAAACTCCTGCTGATCGTGGGAGAGATGGACAAAAACGTGGACCCCGCCAGCACCATGCAGGTAGTCAACGCGTTAATCAAGGCGGACAAGGATTTCGAACTCCTGGTGATGCCCGGCGCTGGGCACGGCGTGCTGGGCACCCCCTACGGCCAACGCCGGCTGATCGAATTCTTCACCCGCCATTTCCTCAAGGGATGAGGTTGGAGCTTCAGCCTCCAAGCCAGCATGAATGGCCCAACCGACGCTTCATCCACCCCGGTGAAAGGGTGGCCCAGCCCAAAGTGGAGGTTGCTGCGGGGCTGCGCGTGGGGGTGTGCGGGGTGCGGAATGCTGTTGGCGTTCCTGGCGGGGATCTTCCTGTTCCTCTTGGGTAAGACGCCCCGGAGCTACCCCGCCGTGCCGAACCCGATCCCGCCACCGGCGGTTGGCACGGGCCCGGCGGGCTTGCCCGGATTCGATTCGCCCTACCTGGGTCACACGGGGAGTTGGGACGGTAAAGGGGGCGCGATGCTGAGCGCGTCGAAGATCCCCGATCTGGAGATCGAACGGGGGATGGGACTCAAATGGACTTTCATGCCCGTGTATTGGAAAGCGATGGAGCCGGACGGCCCAGCCGACCTGGCGATAGCGATCCCAGTGGCCTGGAAAGAGTTAGACGACTTCGTCGCGGCGGCGCAGGCGCGGGGATTGAACATCCTCATGCAGGCGCCGGTGATGGGTGGCAATGCCGGCGGGCCGCCGCTGTGGGCGGGCCGGCGCCAGGCGGGCAAGTCGGCGCCCATGGACACCGCCGCCGCCGCGGCGTTCGCGGGCAAACTCGCCGCCCGGTACCGTCCCGGCGGGAGCTTGGCGGCCGCGCGCGGCTGGGGCGAGCGTTATGGCGTGCGCGCTTGGGAGTTGGACAACGAGCCGGAAAGCTACCTGACCCATTGGAAGGGCCAGGCGGGAGATTACGCGGAATTTGTCACCGCCGTGGCGGCGCGAATAAGGCAGGCGGACCCGCAAGCGGTTATCGTCGCGCCCGCCCTCGCCGGCGGCGGGGACGGGCTGCACTGGCTGGGGGAGGCGCTGGACGCGCTAGGATTGGCGGGCTCGCCAGAGTTCCGCCGCCGCGCCGCGCCGAGCTCGATCGGCAGGATCGCCGACGTCGTCAGTTTCCATTGTTACGAGGGTCTGGAGACCGCGTTTTCGAGCAAAGACCGAACCATCGAACTGGATTTCCAGGAAATCCGGGACCTCTTTGACCGATGGGAACAACAACCTGAACCGTTCGGTTACCACCGAAAGGCGGACTATTGGCAGACCGAGGGGAATTATGATTTTCTAGGAGTGATGTCCGCGCACCGGCGGGCGGCGTGGCGCGTCCAGTTCATGACCCGGGGGTTCGCGGCCGGGATTCGGAAGCTCTGCGTCATGGACGCTTCGCTTCCCGAGCAGACCGCCGTCCGCTCCTACCTCCAAGCGCTGCCCGATCCCTTTCCCATGACGCCCGCCACCGCACAGGTCCGCGTCTTGACGGGCCGAGCGGCCGCGTTCCAGCACACGGATCGCGCGAGTCCGGGGATCGGACGCGTCTGGGTCGTCTGGGCCGAAGCCGGGAGCGGCGACGCCACGGTCGAGATCCCGGTGCGGCACGGAGCGGTGCGAGTTATCTCCGTGGACGGCGGGAGGCAAACCCTCTCCGCCGTTCAGGGGTGGGTGAGAGCAAAGCTGGCGGGTGACGCGAAGATGGCGCCCCCGATCCTGGTCGTCGATCGGGAGAAATCGGAATGAACCCGCTTCCGTAGTTCGGCGCGGGAGCGCGCGACTCACGGAGCGGCCAGGCGGTAGAAGACGCAACCGTTGATGGCAGAGGCGAAGAACGGGCTGGGCGTTTCCGGGAGATCGAGCCACGGACCGGCGAGCCCGGAGGTTCCCGAATTGGTCTGGCATTGGAGGTGGCAGACCAGATTGGTGGGCCAGGCGAGCAGCACGCCGGCATTGGTCCGCGTGACGGAGAGTTGCAGCGGCGAGGTGAGGTCGTAGATACGGAGGTAATCCACTTGCAGATCTCCGGGAAAGCTGGAATTGGCGTTGATAGCGGCTGGCGAAGGGTTGCCAAGATAACTGCCACCGACCGCCAAATTCATGATGATAAAGAACGGCTGATTGAACGGCACGGGGTAGGCGCCGAGGGAACTCGACCAACTGGTTTGGGTTTGGTAAAGCAAACCATCCACAAACCAGTTGATGGCGTTGGTCGTCCACTCGAGGAGATAAGTGTGGAAGTTGGTCACCGAATCCCCCGGCAAGGTGTAGACTTTGGTCTCATCGCTGCCGGAGTGGAGACTACCCTGCACGTTGGTCAGTGCGCCGCCGTTGTTTTCCACCACATCGATCTCGCCGCAGCCCGGCCAGCCGACGGAAGTGATATTCTCGCCGAGCATCCAGAGGGCGGGCCAGAACCCGGCGCCTCGAGGGAACTTGGCGCGAAACTCGAAGCGGCCATAGGCCTTGGCATAAAGCCCCTGGCTTTTGATGCGGGCGGAGGTGTAACTGGCGCCGCTGTAGGACTCCTGCCGGGCGACGAGGTGGAGCAGGCCGCCACTCACGAAGGCGTTGGTCGCGCGGCTGGTGTAGTACTCCAGTTCGTTGTTGCCCCAACCGCCGGTGCCGGTGCCGGTATCAAACGTCCAGACCTTCGGGTTGAGGGCGCTGCCGTTGAATTCGTCATTCCAAACGATATTCCAGTTGCCGTAGGGCGCCCCGACGGACTGCGCCAGCGACAAATCGTCGAAGTAAACGGACCCGGGGGAATAGCTGGCGTCGCCCTGGAACACGATTTGGTAGCGCAGGAAACTGGTGCCCGCGGGGGCAGTGACGACGGACGCGGTGTTGGTAACCACCAGCGTGGCGGGGTCGTACTGGTTGGTGATCGGCAGATAATGCCAGGCGCCTTTGGGGAACTGCCCGGTGGCAATGAGATTGGTGGTGATGAGCGCCGAGCGATAAAGGGCGAGCAGAGTCCCACTCGCGTTGCGAAACGTGACCTCGATCCAGGCGGCGTTTTGGCCGGCCAACGCATCGCCCGAGCTGGTATTAGCCCAACCGCCCGCCCAATAGCCCGCCCCAGGACCGGAAACACGGTCCTGGTATATGCCAGTGAAGTTCACAACCCCGTTGAAGGCTTGATAGACCTTGTAATAGTTGGTCCCACCGTGGGCGGATGTCGCGCTGGTCTGGCGGTAATTGTTTTGGCCGAAGACCTGCCAGCTTGGGAGACTCAGGGATTGACCCGCCGCGTCAGCCTCGAACCCGGGATTAGTGAGGAGAGTTGCCGACCGGACCGCTTGGCAAGACAACGCGGAGATCACCACCCACCTCAGCCAATCCGACGCGGTAGCACGCAAGCAAACCTCCTGTCCCTTCACCCCGGCCATCTCAACTGCGGTTCTGAAGGGGTCCTAGAATACGGACACTTTTCCGTGTTCACCGCGTCTCCTGTTCGAGCGGTGGTTGTAATCGGTCGCGAAGCGGAGTCACCCGCCGCAAAGGGCGACGCTCGACCCGCCTCAAGCCATTGGTGTCTGATCTTTTCATAGAGACAATAGATTTTCGCTGGCAGCCAGTTGGCCGGGCCAGGCAAAGTCCCGTCCAGCCGGTGCGCGAGGCGCGCCAAGGCCTGGCTCACCTCCGCGTAGTCCAGTCCTCGCGTTCGCTCCCGCGGGCCGTGACATGATAGCGCCCGCCGGGGCGTGCAATGCGTAGTTCCCGTGCCATAAGCTGATTAGAACCCCGACGCCCGCTCCAATCAAGCCCTAAATGGGCTAATGGACTAAGAACAAGATGTCACCCGGGTGGGTTCTCAACGCCGGAAAAACGACGGTGATGCCATCCTGAACTATCATGTCACTATTATAGGACCGCCCCTTTACCGGTCCAAGCGATCGCCGCGCGCGTGCATCTGGGAACCTCCAAAGGCGCCAATGCCAACCCGCACAAGTATATGAGCGGCCAGCCCGGGCCGGAGGCGGAATCGAGCAAACGGGCCAAAAAGGGCAAGAATGAACCATGAAGCAATCTTTGGGTGACCCGGTTACGACGCGAGCAGGCCGCTCTACCTCCCGTGGAGCCGATTCGAAGAGCCCGGGTCCGGGACAATAAACGGGGCGTGTTTCGCAATTTATGTTTAGATTGCTTTAG
>Ga0316222_1004676_pt1 | contig 12298 bp, 6 predicted proteins | sample TBH18011metaG_FD_206008 | JGI IMG/M metagenome (GOLD analysis project Ga0316222, IMG submission 206008) | Freshwater microbial communities from Trout Bog Lake, Wisconsin, USA - TBH18011 | ecosystem: Environmental > Aquatic > Freshwater > Lake > Hypolimnion/Profundal zone | place: USA: Wisconsin... | reverse complement strand
TCATCGCGGCGGGCTGCCGGTGATCATCAGCACCATCGGCGCCTCGATCTTCCTGGAAAACACCGTGCTGGTGCTCTACGGCCCCAGCCCGGAAGTGCTGCCGAACCTGTTCGATAGCCCGGGCATCCAGGTTGGCCCGGTGTTCATGGACAGCCAGTACCTGGCCATTCTCGTCAGCGCGGTGCTGCTGGTGGGGCTGCAATACCTGATCTTTGAGAAGACCCTGCTCGGCAAGAAGCTGCAGGCGACCAGCCAGGACAAGGAAATGGCCTCGCTTTTGGGCATTCCGGTCGCGGGCATGATCCTGTTCACCTTCGCCTACAGCTCGATGCTCGGTGGTATCGCCGGCATGCTGGTGGCGCCGGTGCTGTTCGTCTCGGTCGGCATGGGGGGATTGATCGCCTTGAAGGCGTTCGCCGCCAACATCATCGGCGGCTATGGCTCGATCCCCGGGGCGATCCTGGGCGGGCTTTCGCTCGGCGTCGCCGAGACGATGGGGGCCTCCTACATCTCCGTGCCGTACAAGGACGCTTTCGCGTTCGCGATGCTGCTGATGTTCCTGATGGTGCGGCCACAGGGGCTGTTCGGCGAGAAGATCTCGGAGAAAGCCTGATGATCAAAGCAAGTGCATGCCGACTGAGGTCGGCATGAGCGTGAATCTGGCGTCCGCCCGCGTCTGGCGCGGCACCCCGCAGGCGATATTTGCCTGTGCGGCGGTGATCGGCCTCGCCCTCATCGCCCCCGGCGAGGGGTATTATCTCAACATCCTGATGCAGGCCGCGACCTATGCGATCGCCGTCAGCGGCCTGGTGATCGTGCTCGGCTATTGCGGGCAGATCTCCATCGCCCAGGCGGCGTTCTTCGGCATCGGCGCCTACGGCGTGGCGATCGGCACCGGGGATTTCGGCCTGGGATTCTTCCCGGCGATGCTGTGCGGCGTGGGCGCTGCCGGCCTGCTCGGGCTGATCCTCGGCCTCGGCAGCCTGCGGCTGGGCGGGCATTACCTGGCGATGGTGACGATCAGCTTCCAGCAGATCATGACGCTGTTCGCCACCAACTGGATCAGCTTCACCCACGGCCCCGATGGCATTCGCAACATCCCGCGCCCGACGCTGTGGGGCATGAGCTTCCAGAGCGGCCACGCCTTCCTGGCGCTGTGCCTGGTGTCCTTGGTGCTGGTGACCTGGATGGTTTGGCGGCTGAAAACCGGACGTCTCGGCCGCGCCATGCAGGCGGTGCGTGACAACGAGCTTGCCGCCGGCACCTGCGGCATCAACGTGTTTGCCACCAAGGTGATCGCGTTCGGCATGTCTGCCGTGGTCGGTGGCGTCGGTGGCGCGCTGTTCGCCGGTGGGTTCCAGTATATCTCGCCGGACCAGTTCACCTTTGCCGAGTCGATCGTGCTGCTGACCATGGCGCTGCTCGGCGGCGCGCAATCGCCGTTCGGATCGCTGGTCGGCACCATGCTGCTGGTGATGCTGCCGGAGTGGCTGCGCTTCCTCAAGCAGGTGTATCTCGCGGTCTACGGTGCCGCCGTGATCCTGATCATGGTGTTCCTGCCGGACGGCCTGTGGGGCCTGATGCTGGCGCGGGTGATCCGGCGCGCCAAGCCGATTGTGGGCGAGGTGGCGCCGCTGCCGCTGCTGTCTGAACGCGGCGTGGAAAGCGATGAGATCGTGCTGCAGGTAGAGGGGCTCGCCAAGCATTTCGGCGGCGTGAAGGCGCTGGACGGCATCGATCTCGCGGTGCGTCGCGGCTCGGTGCATGCGCTGATCGGGCCGAACGGCTCCGGCAAGAGCACGTTCATCAACGTGGTGACCGGGCTTTATAAGCCAACGTCCGGCCGGGTGATCTTCATGGGCCAGGATCTGACGCAGTCCGCCCCCTATGTGCGCAACCGGGCCGGCCTGGCCCGCACCTATCAGAACATCCGGGTGTTCCGCGGCATGACGGTGCTGGAGAACGTGATGGTCGGCGCCGAGCGTCCCGGCAACGACATCGCCGAGAGCCCGGCCGCCGTGGTGGAGCGGGCGTTGGCGGCGCTGGATTTCGTCGGCCTGCGCGGCGATGCCCACAAGCAGGTGGGCACGCTGTCCTATGGCCACCAGCGCTATGTGGAGATCGCCCGTGGCCTCGCTGCCAGCCCGCAGACGCTGCTGCTGGACGAGCCCGCCGCCGGTCTGAACATGACCGAGAAGCACGAGCTCGGCGAGTTGCTGCGTCGCCTGAAGGGCCACGGCATGACCATCCTGATCATCGACCACGACATGAACCTGGTGGAACAGGTGGCCGACCACATCACCGTGCTGAACTTCGGCCGCCGTATCGCCGATGGGCTGCCCAACGAGGTGCTCGCCCATCCCGACGTGATCGCCGCCTACCTCGGGGAGCCCCGCCATGAAGCTGCTTGAGATCAAGGGCCTCGTCGCCCGCTATGGCGCCGGCGATGTGCTGAAGGGCATCGATATTTCGGTCGGCGAGGGCGAGATCGTCGCTCTCCTCGGCGCCAACGGCGCGGGCAAGAGCACCACGCTGCGGGCGATTTCCGGGCTGGTGCCGAACGTTTCGGGCACCATCACCCTCGGCGGCGTGCCGCTGCTGGGGATGAAGACCGAGGCGATCGCCAGAATGGGGGTGGCGCATGTGCCGGAAGGCCGCCACGTGTTTCCGGGGCTGACCGTGCGCGAGAACATCATCCTGGGCGCATCCAACCGCAAGTCGATGCCCAAGCGCGAGATGGAGCGCGAGGTGGACGAGAAGTTCGAGCTGTTCCCCGATCTCGTCCGCATGCAGCATGCCCTCGGCTGGACGTTGTCTGGCGGCCAGTTGCAGATGGTGGCGGTGGCGCGTGGGCTGATGGCCAGGCCGCGCGTGCTGCTGCTGGATGAGCCTTCGCTCGGCCTGGCGCCGCTGATCGTGCAGCAGGTGTTTCGCATCATCGCCGAAATCCGCAGGCGCGGCACCACGGTGCTGCTGGTGGAGCAGAACGCCCATGTGGCGCTGTCGGTCGCTGATCGCGGATATGTGTTGGAGACCGGGCGATTGCTGGTGCAGGGCACGCCGGAGCAGCTATGGGGCGACCCGCAGGTGCGCGCCGCCTATCTCGGCGGCATGGCGGCCGCGCACTGAAGCACCTTCGCCGCGGCCGGAGGTGGACCGGCCACGGCGATGCGTCTATCCCGGGCGCGCAGCATCCCGCCGCCGTTTCTGGATAGACCCGCCTCGATGTTCCTCTCCCCTTTGCTTGCCGCCGTCGTCGCGCGTTCCTGCCGGCGTCCGGGACTGACGGTTCTGCTCGGCGTCGTGCTCGCCGCCCTTTGCGTGTGGGTGTCAGCGACCCGGCTTGGCGTGTCCACCGACACCGACCAGTTGTTCTCGGAATCGCTGCCCTGGCGGCAACATGCGATGGCGTTCGATCGGGCGTTTCCGCAGACCAAGGATATACTGGTGGCGGTGATCGATGGCGCCTCACCGGAAATCGCCGAGCAGACCTCAGCCGATCTCGCGGCCGCCCTTGCCCCCGATCACATGCATTTCATCAGCATACGTCGGCCGGATGCCTCGCCCTACCTGGAGGCGAACGGGCTGTTGTTCCTTGACACCAAATCCCTCGGCGCCCTGCTCGACGCCACCATCGACGCCCAGCCGTTTCTCGGCCAGCTTTCGGCGGACCCCTCGGCGCGCGGCCTGTTCGCGGCGCTTGGGCTGATCGGCGTGGGACTGGAGCGCGGCGAGGCCGATCTTGCCAACTTCGCGCCGGCGCTGGAGGCGTTTCATGCCTCGCTGTCGGCCGCCATCGCCGGTCATGCGCAGCCGCTGTCGTGGGAAAATCTGCTGGCGGGGTCGCTCGCCGCCCAGGCCGGACCGTACCGTTTCGTGGAAGTGCGGCCGAAACTTGATTACGACGCGTTGCAACCTGGCGGTGCGGCGAGCGATGCCATGCGCGCCGCCGCCAAGACGCTGGAATTCGTCCGCAGCGGCCAGGCCCATGTGCGGCTGACCGGCGATGTGGCGTTGGCCGACGAGGAGTTTTCCACCGTCGCCGAGGGCATGGCGGCCGGCACCATCGGCAGCGTGCTGCTGGTGCTGGTGTGGCTGACGCTGGCGGTGCGCTCGTGGCGGCTGATCGTGCCGATCGTGTTCACGCTGATCCTCGGCCTGCTGCTGACCACCGGTTTCGCCGCCATCGCGGTTGGCCGGCTCAATCTGATTTCGGTGGCGTTTGCCGTGCTGTTTGTCGGCATCGCCGTTGATTTCGCCATCCAGTTCAGCGTGCGCATGCGCGAACTGCGCGGCCATCTCGGCACCGCGGACCTGGCGTTGGACGCCACCGCCCAGCGCGTCGGCCCACAGATCATGGTCGCCGCCCTCGCCACCGCTGCCGGCTTCCTGGCGTTCGTGCCGACCGATTTCAGCGGGGTTGCCGAGCTTGGGCTGATCGCCGGGGTGGGCATGGTGTTCGCCTTCGCCTGCACGCTGATTTTCCTGCCCGCCGCCATCACCCTGTGCCGTCCGCGCGGCGAGGCCGAGGAGATCGGCTTTGCCTGGGCCGGGCGGCTGGAGCAGCGCCTGGTCTCGCGCGGGCGGCTGGTGCTGGGGGCTGCCGGATTGCTTGGCCTGCTCGGGCTGGTGCTGCTGCCCCGGCTGGTCTTCGACAGCGATCCGCTGCACACCAAGAACCCCAACACCGAGGCGATGCAGACGCTTTCGGATCTGATGCAGAATCCGCTGACCAACCCGTATTCGGTGGATATCATCACACCCGATCTCGCTTCGGCCAACGCCCTCGCCGCCCGGCTTTCCAGGCTGCCGCTGGTGGCCGAGGTGCTGACGCTGTCGAGTTTCGTGCCGGAAGACCAGCCGGAGAAAATGGCCCTGCTGGCGGACGCCGCCAATATCCTCGGCCCCACCCTGGCCCAGCGTTCACCGGCGGCCCCGGTGCATCCAGACGATATCCGCCTGGCCGCCACCAAGGCGCTCGCCCAGCTCAAGCGCGCCGGCACGGGGCCGAAAACCGCCCCGGTGCAGCCGATTGAGGCCGATCTCGCGGCCCTCAGCACCGCACCGGACGCCACGCTGATGGCGGTCAATGCCGCGCTGACGCGGTTTCTGCCGCTGCAGTTGAGCCGCCTGCGGGTGGCGCTGAATGCGCATCCGGTTACCGTCGCCGACGTTCCCGCCGACCTCGCCGTCGACTGGCGGCTGGCGGACGGGCGGGTGCGGGTGCAGGCCATGAGCACGCCGGAAGGCCACGACAGCGCCGGGTTGCACGCCTTGGTGAGCCAGGTGCGCACCGTGGCGCCAGAGGTTGCCGGCACCGCCGTTGCCATTGTGGAAACCGCCGCCACCATTACCCTCGCCTTCCGCTCGGCGGCGATCTACGCGCTGATCGCCATCGCCTTGCTGCTGCTGCTGGTGCTGAGGCGCCCGCTCGACGTGGTTCTGGTGATGGCGCCGCTGCTGCTGTCCGCGTTGGTAACCGTGGTGGTGGCGGTGCTGCTGCCGTTGCCGCTGAATTTCGCCAACGTCATCGCGCTGCCGTTGCTGCTTGGCGTCGGCGTGAGCTTCAACATCTATTTCGTGATGAACTGGCGCGCCGGGGCCATCCGCTTTCTTGGCACCGGAACCGCGCGGGCGATCATGTTCTCCGCGCTCACCACCTCCACCGCCTTCGGCTCGCTGGCGCTGAGCGCCCATCCGGGCACCGCCAGCATGGGCGACCTGCTGCTGCTGAGCCTCGGCTCAACCCTTGCGGTCACCCTGCTGGTGATGCCGCCGCTGCTGCGCGCCATCACGCCTCGGTAGGCAGCGGCGAAGCGGTCAGCCGTTGGCCGCGGTCGCCACCGCCAAGCGCAGCGCATTTGTCCAAAACGGCTTCGCCTTGCGGAAAATGTCCCAGGCCTCATGCAGATCGGCAAGCTCGGTCTGGGTGCCGCGGCCATACCAGCCGATCATGATGCCGGACGCCCGGGCGGTGGGTATGTCGCTGTCCTGGTGCAGGCGCTCCACCATTTCAGTGACCATCGCCATATCGTTGAAGGCGCCGAGCACATCCTGCAGCTTGGCCGCGGCTCGTGCGTAGGTGCGGACGGTGGACGCATTGGGAAACAGTTTGCCGAAGAAGTCCGTGGCATAGCGCAGGTTTTTCAACGCGATGCGCAGTTGGTGGCGCTCCTCGGCGGCCATTTGGTGGAGGCGCTTGCCGCGCTTGTGCACGCGACGGTGCAGTCGCTCCAGGCTGAGGGCGGCAAAGCCGCTGGCGGGGGCGGCGAGGCGCGGCAGACTGGCGCCCGGCACCGTGTTGCGCCAGCCGCGGCGTGCGACAAATTCCAGGGCGGAGAGCACGAAGCGTGTCGTGTCGGTGCTCTGCAGCAAGCTGGCGACCGCTTCGTGGCCGGCGGCACGATGCGGATCGCACGCGGCCAGCAGGGCTTCGAACCCGGGCTCATCGGGGAAGGATATCGCGGGCCCGGTTCTGACGAGGTCGGCAAAGACGTCCCAGTTGCGCGCTTCGCCCATGGCCGAGGCGAGGCGCTTGGCGTCGTCTCGCAGCGTCATGAACGCGGCGCAGGGGAATTCACGTTGGAAGAGCGCGAGCGCCGCACGCAGGCGGCGCATCGCAACGCGCATCTGGTGCACGGCTTCCGGCCCGTCGGAGGCTTCAAAGGCCGGCCAGTTGGCGATGAACTGGCGAATGCAGGTGCCGATGATCGCGCCGATGATGTCGTCCACCGAATAATCCGGCGATACCGGCGACAAGGCGCGCACGGCGGCAGCGCCGCGGCCGGTGCTGAGCTGCATGCCACGCTCGGACGTGCTGATCACGCCGAGCCGGGCCGGTATCGCCTGGGTGAGCGCCAGTCCGGTGGCGAACAGGTCCATCGCGTCGCCCGACTGCAATTCCAAGGCGATCTCACGCACCGGCACGCGGGCGTTCCCGATGGCGATGAAACCGGCGTCGAACGCCACGTCAATCTTGCTGCCGCCCACCGCAACGTGGTGCAGCTTGCGGCGGATGTCGGTTGAAAAACGCGGCAGCAGAGGGCGGCCGTCAACGATGCGCTCAACTTCGGCGGCGACCGGCGGCTCGAACACGGTCAGGTCCGGTTCCGCGGTTGGCGATTGCGCCTCGATTGCGTGGCGCAGGAAGGAGTCGGCGGGGTCAGCTCCCTCAGCCTTCAGTGTCATCAGGTTTGCGCCGCGCCGGCTGCGCATGCGCAGGACCAGGTGAGCGCGCCAGAGGTCGCCGGACTCGGTATCGAAATACACCGACTGCTGGCGCTCGGCCCGATGGCGGTCGGGGCCGCCGAGCAGGGCTGATTGCTGCGCGGTTTGGAACGCGGCTTCGTCCACCAGGAATGTCAGCGCGATATCGCCGGTATCGGGCAGGACTGTCCCGGTCGGTTCGGCGGCTGCTCGTTCCACCGGCTCGGGAGCCGGGGTTTCAATTTCCATCAAGGCGGTCCGTCATGGTTGGAATAGTGCCGGCATCATCTGGTGTCCGGGGCGTATTCGGGTTCAAGGCATTGCATGCGCCGGGTGGGGCGCTCGGGTAGCGATATTGTTCTGGATCGGTTTCATTGGCGCGATCGTTTCCAATCGAACTTCTGCTATTCTAGAGCTTTACACGCAGGAATCGATGCTCATTGTTCGATGCATCGACGACGATCGACGTCAGGATGCCGGTGACGCAGGCGCCGGTGTCAACGCCGATGCGGCTCGGTCCGATCAGCGGGTCCCCATCGGTCGGGGTGTGCCCGTGCACCACGGTGTAGGGAAGCTTGTGCCGCTTCTTCAGAAACCGCTCACGGACGTTCATCAAGGTCTCGGCTGATTGCTTGGCCAATGCAACGCCCGGTTCCACCCCGGCGTGCACGAACAGATGATCGCCGGCGACATAGGTGAGCGGCAGCGACGCCAGGAAGTCCAGATGCGCCTCGCCGACCAGCCTTCTGGCGCGGGCCGGGGCGGCATCCGCGCGGGTTCCGCCATAAGACTCAAGCGTGGCCATGCCGCCGCGCCGGAGCCAACGCTCGAAGCAGGCCTCGTCGCGGCCGGTCAGGGCATCGAGCATGGCTTGCTCGTGATTGCCGCGCAGCACGATCCAGGAGGGAAGCGGCCAGGAGGTCGGGGACCAGGCGCTGGCGGGCCGAACCGGGCCGGCGATGATCCTTTGCAGAACCTGCCTGGTCTGCGGCCCTCGATTGACGACATCGCCGAGAAACACGACGTTGAAGGGGCTGCCGTGGTCCGCTGCATCGGCCTCGATCGCCGCGAGCATGGGCGCCAGCAGATTGTCCATGCCGTGAATATCGCCGATGGCGTAGGTCATGCCCGTCCGCGCCGGCAACAGGGCGGCGGATGCCGGGGCGGCGCGGAACAAGGCTGTGGAGGCGGCACTCATCGGCGGTCGGCGGATCGGTGTTTCGAAACGCACGCATGGCATCCCCAGCACGTCTGATCTCGCCGCATCGCCACCGCCATCCATTTCACCCGATCAAATCATGCCAGAATTTGCGAACCGCCGCGGGCAATCCGTGCCTGCGCATTGGGGAGCGGCCGCGGTGTTGCCCGGTTGTTTGACCGAGATATGGCGTCGCCCCCTCCAGGATACCAGCGTAGTCGAGTTGACCAGCCACCACCACACCGGCGTGCGGGGGCTCGATCGGCCAGGCGACGGCGCATCGTGGGAGTGGTGCTGCGGCATGTCACCGAAACCGCCGCAGCCCAGCCAGCGCGGTGTTGCCCGGGGGCGATCAGCGGGTCGGTAAAACCGGGTTCTAAAACAACAGGCTAGAGAAATTTCGCGGCGATATCGGTGGAGGATCGCACACCGACGTCGTCATAGTGCAGATCAATGAAGGCGTTCGCCTTGACGCGTCCCAGTTCGAACAGTTCCAGCAGGAAGCCCAGGTCTGCGTTGAATTTCGATGATACGTCGAACGCCGCCAGCTCCTGTTCGGCGTCGATGGTGTGGATCAGCAGGCGCATATGCTTGTTCGAATCGAGCTCGCCGCGGTCGATCAGGTCGGAGACGAACTTGATCGCCCGCATCTCGCGCATCAGGCTGGAATTGAACGACAGCGTGGCGGCGTGGTCGAGGATGGCGCGGGCGGTCTTGGGCACTTCGGCGATGTTGATCGGGCTGATCTGCACGATCAGGATATCCGCCCCGCCGCCCATGTAGATCAGCGGAAAGATGGGCGGATTGCCGCAATAGCCGCCATCCCAGTAATGGTGGCCGTCGATCTCCACCGCCTGGAACATGAACGGCAAGGCCGCCGAGGCCATCACCGCGTCCGCGGTCACCTCGCGGCCCTCGAACACCTTGAGCCGGCCATTGAGCACGTTGGTGGCACAGACGAACAGCTTGGGGCCGTTGGTGGCCGCGTGCATGGCGTCGAAGTCGACGACTTCGGCGAGCAGGTCGCGCAGCGGATTGATGTTGGCCGGGTTCAGCTCGTAGGGCGACAGCAGCTTGGAGAGGGTGTCGGCCAGCCGCCACATCGGCGAGAAGGTCATGTTGCCCTTGCCCATCAACCGGTCGAGCATGGTCGGCTGGAACGGTCCCTTGGTGGCGGCCTCGGCGGTGCAATGCCAGAAGCGCTGCATCAGCGCGCGCGCCCCCGCGGCACCGCCGGTGGCCAGGCCGCAGCCGAGCACCGCCGCATTGACCGCCCCGACACTGGCGCCGACGATCGCCTCCACCTCAAAGCCGCCATGCTCGAGCAGCCGGTCGAGCACACCCCAGGTGAAGGCGCCGTGCGAACCGCCGCCCTGCAGCGCCAGCTTGATCCGCTTGGGGCCGGTGGTCCGCGGTTGCCGATCTTGCGTCATGCCGTCATCCCCTGGGTCATGTCTCGTGGGTGTCATTTCTCATGGTAGGCGATCACGCCGTCCCAGTCGGCCGGTGGCGGATTGGCGATCAGCGTGGCGAGCCGGCGGGCGTAGACGTCCGCCAACCCGTCCTGCCGCCCGGCGCTGGTGGCTTGCAGCAACGCCGCGGCATCGGCGAAGCGGCGCTGCAGATAGGCCTCGACGATGCGGTCCCAGTCCTGCGCCCAGGCGATCTCCGCGGCCGGCAGCACACGGGGCTCGTCGAGCGGGTGGTCGGCGTGGCGCAGGCCGAGCAGTTCGTGAATGTCGACAGGCGTGCGTTGGCCCTTCGGCAGCACGCGGTCGACGCGGCGGAAGACGAAATCCGGGCCGGCGGCGGTGCGGGTGGCGTCGCCGACCAGGATCTGCGAGCCATATTGCTTGCTCAGCCCTTCCAACCGCGAGGCCATGTTCACCGTGGCGCCGATGGCGGTGTAGGACATTCGGTCCGATGAGCCGACGTTGCCGATCACCGCCTCGCCGGAGTTGAGTCCGAAGCGGGTGCGCAGCGGTGGCCAGCCGCGCTGGGCGAATTCGGCCACCATCAGGCTCGACAGGTCGCGACAGCGCAGCGCTGCCAGGCAGCCGTGGGCGACATGGGCGAGGTCGCGGCCCGGCGCGTTCCACAGCGCCATGATCGCATCGCCGATGTATTTGTCGATGGTGCCGCTGGCGCCCATCACCTCATGCGTCATCCGCTCGAAATACTCCGACGTCAGCCGCATGAGCTGCTCGGCCTGCATGCCGTCGGCGATGGTGGTGAAACCGACGATGTCGGTGAACAGCACCGTCACCTCGCGGCGCTCGCCGCCAAGCCGGGCGCGGCGGTCGCCGCTGACGAGCTGGCGGACCAGATCCTTGGGCACATAGAGCCCGAAGGTTTGCAGGGCCGCCTTCATCGCGTTCATCGTGTTGGCGAGCCCGGCCACCTCGGTGATATGCGACGACACCGCCATCGGCCGGTCCCACTCGAAACGACGGATGGCGTCGGCCTCGCCGGTCAGGGCTGCCAGCGGCTTGGTGATGGTGTGCGCGACGAAGGTGATCAGCGCCAGCCCGACCGCGCCGGCGACCAGGAACAGCAGCAAGGTGCCGTCGCGCGCGCGTTCGACCGGGCCGGTGAAGTCGCTGACCGGGGCTGCGACGATCACCATCAGCGGCGGCGAGCCGATATTGCCCAGCACCGCCATGCGCACCCGGTAAGGCTCGGCCACGTCCAGCGTGATGTTGCGGCCGGGGGCGAGCTGTCCGGTGGCGAAGGCGATCCAGATCGCGTGCAGCAAGGGGTCGCGCGCGGAGCCGATGGTCATCCAGCCGGCGGCATCCCCGCCCGCCCCGCCGTGGATCGCCAGCGCGCGGTCGGAATGCGCGACCAGGATGCCATTGTCGTCGATGATCATGGCCGTGCCGCGCGGGCTGATGCGCTGGGCGGCGAGGAAATCGCTGAGCGAATCGAGTGCGACGTCGATGCCGAGCACGCCGCCGCCGGGCATGTGGCGCACGATGCTGATCCCCGGCACGCCCAGGTTGGCAAACACATGCAGCACGGTCGTTGCAACGCCGGGGCTGTTGATGGCGGTGCGGTATTCCAGATCGTTGCGCGGATCGCCCTGCGTGGCCGCCTGCGCTGCACCGGGGCGCTGGCCGAGCACATGGTCGGACGCGTCGAGGAACCGCCACTGCGGCGTTCCGGCGGCGGGTTGCAGCAACACGGCGTGGCGGGCTGCCTGGGGCGGGGCCAGCGCCGCGCGGAGCGCCGGCGTCATGGCGGCGAGGTCGATCATCTGCAGCCGGGCGCCGTCGGGACTTACCGCCGAAATCGCCCGTACCTGCGGCAGCATGGCGAGCAGGGCGCCAAACGACGCCTCGCTGGCGCCGAGCGCCTTGCCGCTGCCGACGGCGATGTCGGGCAGATCGGGGGCGACGGCGACGGCTGCATAGAGCGGCTCGATCAGCGCGCTGGTGCGCGCCTCGGTCAGCGCCGTCAGGTCGCCGATCGCCTGCTCCACCGAGGCGATCGCCTGATGCATCGTCACCTGGTAGGTGGCCCAGGCGGTCGAACCGATCACCACGATGAAGACCACTGAGAACGCCGTCAGGATCGTCACCGTCAGGCTGACCAGAAAACGCCGCATCGGCAGGGTGGGGTTGTGCGGGTCGTCGTCGGACGGCGACAGGTTGGCCGTGGCGGTGGCCGCGAGATAGCGGGCGCGGGCGACGTCATGGGGCAAGGCGTCGAGCCGTGCCGCGCCGTCCTCGGGCAGTTCGCCGCAGCCGTCCGCCCGGGCGATCGCCGCCAGCGCGTCGATCTGGGCGCGCGTCACGGCTTGCAGCCCCAGTGCCACGGCCGCCGGGGTGAAGCCGGCATAGCGGCGCAGGAAGCCGAGCCTGCCGGTGTAGCTGGCGATACCGGCGGCGGCGG
>Ga0316222_1004675_pt1 | contig 12302 bp, 10 predicted proteins | sample TBH18011metaG_FD_206008 | JGI IMG/M metagenome (GOLD analysis project Ga0316222, IMG submission 206008) | Freshwater microbial communities from Trout Bog Lake, Wisconsin, USA - TBH18011 | ecosystem: Environmental > Aquatic > Freshwater > Lake > Hypolimnion/Profundal zone | place: USA: Wisconsin... | reverse complement strand
ACAGATTGAGGCCGATGCGGGTGTCTTCGTTGCCGGCTGCCGCCGTGGCATGGGTCAGGGTCGGGGTATGGGCCAGGGCATCCACCTGGACCAGCAGGGTCGAGGTGGTCGATGTCGCAGTCGGAACGGCGGCGTCCGCACCCAACTCACTGGAGGTCGAAGTCACCGTCAGGGTGAAGTCGGCCGCGTTGTGGCTGGGCGGGGTGATGGTCAGGCCGGTCAGTTGGCCGGGGGTCAGCGTCCAGGTCCCATCGGCATTCTCGGTGCCGTGGTTAAGCACGGCTCCCGATGGCACGCCGGAAATGGTGATCGCCGAAATGACCTCGGTGTTGGCGACGTCGGTGGTGGCCGCCGAGATGGTCAGCGGGATCGCCCCGTCCTCGTTGCCATGGGCACCGCTTACCGTCACCGTCGGGGTGTCGGCGACACCATGGACATGGACCGCGAACGAGGTCGATGTGGTGGCGGTCGAGGTCGCGCCGGTGTCGGGGTCGGCGGCGGTGGTCGAGCTCAGCGTCGCGGTCAATTGCATGCCGGCCAGGCCGGCGGTGTTGTAATCGTTCCAGTCGTGGGGCGGCAGCAGATAGATGCCGCCGCTCTGGATGGCGGCGACTTCGCCGGAGGTGAAGCTCCAGGTGCCGTCATGGTTGTCGGTGCCGAGGGCCGCGCCGCCGCTGGCGCTGGCGTAGAAGGCCGAGCCGGTTGCCACTCCGCTCAAGGTTAGGGTCAACGCCTCGTTCCCAACGGTCGGTGCCAGCGCCTCGGACAAATTGAGATTGATGCGAGTGTCTTCGTTACCAGCCGCCGCATTCGCCTGGGTCACGGTCGGGGCGTGAGCCAGGGCATCGACCTGGACCAGCAGGGTTGACGAGGTCGAGGTTGCGGTTGGGGTGAAGATGTTGGACCCCAACTCACTGGAGGTCGAGGTCACCGTCAGGGTGAAGTCGGCGGCACTGTGGCTGGGCGGGGTGATGGTCAGCCCGGTCAGGTCGTGGGTGGTCAGAGTCCAGGTGCCATCGGCATTCTCGGTGCCGTGGTTGAGCACGGCTCCTGACGGCACACCGGAAATGGTGATCGCCGAAATCACCTCGGTGTCGGCAACGTCGGTGGTGGCTGCCGAGATGGTCAGCGGGATCGCCCGATCCTCACTGCCGTGGGTTCCGCTCACCGTCACGGTCGGCGTGTTGGCAATGGCCGCGACATTCACGGTGAAGTTCAGCGGCGCGCTGTCGGCCCCGCCGGTCAAGGTGGCGGTGAGTTGCATGCCGACATTGGCCGCGTCGTAATCGTTCCAGTCGGTTGGCGGCTTGATGAAGAACTCATGGCCGGCAGAGCTGGCCTGGGCGATTTCGGCCGAGGTGAAGGTCCAAGTCACCGTTCCGTTGGCGGCGACGGAGGTGGCGCCGATCGGCTGGGTACCGGCGGCATCGGCGTAGAAATGCGATCCCGAAGCAACGTTGGCGATGGTCAGGCCCAGGTTGTCGGATGCCGCGTCAGTATATTGGGCCAGATTGAGATTGATGATGGCGTTTTCGTTACCGGCGGCATGGGCGCTTTGGCCGTTAACATCGACGATGAACGGCGCTTGCGCCGACGTTGCGGTCAGGCCGGTATCGGTGGCGGTGGTCTGCACCATCAGATTGATGGTGCCGATGAAGTTGTGCGGTGGGATCAGCGTCAGCTCGCCCAGGGCGCTGGCAGGAATCTGCCAGGTGCCGCTGCCGGCATCAGTGCCGACCGGATTGCCGTTGGCATCGGTGAAGCTGGCCCCCGACGGGACATCCATGATGGTGACGGTGCCAAGCGCGTCACCCGAATGAGTGGTGCCGGCTTGGATGTGCAACGGAATCGGAGTGTTCTCGTCGCCGACGGAAATCTGGGCGGCGATGGTCGGAATGCCGACCGACGCGGTTAGCGCCGTGGGCTGGACCGGCGCACTGGCGGCCGCAGTATCATCGACCGCCGCTGCGGCGGTGTGTGGTTCCGCAGCCGGCGCGGTCGGCGCAGCCACCGCCGTCGAGACCGGCGCGGTTGGTGCGGTCGGCGCCACGATGGGCGCGGCTTCGGTGGCTGCGGCGGGGGCGCTCTGAACCGCGACCGCTGCGGCGGCTACGGCGGCAATCGGCGCCGACGCTGTTCCGGCATCGGCGGGATGGCCGCCATCGGGGCCAGTGGGGCGGGCGGCATCGATGGCGGAAATGGTGTTACCGGGGCCATAACCGGGATTGCGCCCGCCATCGCCCGCATCCCGCGCTGCGCCGGTGTCGGGGGTGGCCGGGATGAACTGGGCGGCCAGGGTTGGGGTGCCCTGTTGGATGGCGGCCAATTCGGTGATGCCGCCGCCGCGCTCGCTTTCCTGGGACTGGCGGGACTCGCCGGCTTCCGGCGCCGCCGAGGCGGGCTGGGCCAGGACCGTCAAATCGTCCAGCAGCGCTCGGTCATCGACATGAACAGTCGCGCCAGCACCACCACCTGCGGTTTCTTCAGCCATTTTGTTCGCCCCTGCCGGTCAATTCGGAAGTCTCCGAACCGAGCCATTCACCTCTCGCGCCTCTTGGCTGGGCGCAATTTCGCCAGTCTTCACTGACTCGCAAGTATAATTCTAAACACCTTATTTTGCTAGGGGATTAACCCTATCGGCAATCCCCATTTGGGGACTATGCCAAGGGCATGTTCTGGCTGGGGGCTATCTCTATGGTTGGGTGTGCGCTACTCCCCAAATGGGGACTGCGCCGGCTTCGTTCATACGGAAGTATTGGGGCTATTGCGGCTTCGGCCGCTCGGCGAAAGGAGGACCTGGCCGATGGCACCCAACACGAAGCGATTGGCCGAGGGGGTCGCTGAAATTTCGACGGATATGGTCCAATTCCGGCGATCGATGATGGTCTTTCGCGCCAGGATGGGCACAGTCGAGGCGGACGTCTCCAGTATTGGCGACAAGCTGGACTGTCTTGACAAGCGCTTTGGCGAAATTCGGGACGAGGCGTTACGGGCTTCGGCCACCTGCCGGGACACGGTCGGATTGTGCGACCAATTGCTGGCGCTGGCCGGCGAGGATCAGGCCGGCGAGGATCGGGACTAAGTGGCGGCCAATTCTTCCGCCGCCGCCACGTTGACCAGATGGGTGGCATGCATCTCGGTCAGGAAGTCCACCAATTCGGCATCGTCATAGGTGGGCAGCTTTTCGGCGATGCGTTTGGCCACCCAGCGCTGCCCCCGGATCAAGAGGTCCAAACGCTTCGGCCAGTCCTCGGCGGCGCGGATGGTTTCCAGGAATTCGCCGGTAGCCCGCGACGGAGTGCCGCCCAGGCGGGTGATCTGCTGGGTCAGCCCGGCGCAATAGCGGGCCTCGTCGCCAACCAGCGCCGGTAGCGCCTCGGCCAAGCGGGGCGCAGGGGCCAAGGTCTGAAAATGGCGCAAAGCCTTGGCACCGGCCCGCTCGCATTCCAGCAGCAGGTTGAGGAAGGCGATGGTATCCTGGAGGTCGGCGGTCATGGCGGGACTCCTTGGTGAGGCGTTCCGATTATACATGGGTGTTGCCGCCGGTGATTGAGCCTGGTCAAGCTACCGTTTAGGAGTTCCCATATGAGCAGCGCATCGGCGGAAGAAGTCGCCCGCTTCGAGCGGTTGGCGGCGGCGTGGCGCGACCCGATGGGGCCGATGCGGACGCTGCATGTGATGAATCCCTTTCGGACCGAATGGATCGCCGCCACCGTGGCCGCCCATCACCCAGCCAAGGACATCGCCGGGCTAAGGGTGCTCGATATCGGCTGCGCAGCAGGGTTGCTGTCGGAATCGCTTCAGGATCGTGGTGCATTGGTCACCGGCATCGATCCGGTCGAACGCTCGGTGCGCATCGCCCAACGCCATGCCGACGAGGATGGCCGGGCCATCACCTACCGCGTCGCCACTCCGGAAGTTCTCGCCGCCGAGGGGGCGCGCTTCGACGTGGTCTGCGCTATGGAGGTGGTCGAACACATCGCCGACCGCCCGGCCTTCCATCGCATTCTGGCCGAGCTGGTGGCACCGGGCGGAATGCTGTTCGTCGCCACCATCAACCGCACTTGGCGCTCCTGGTTGTTGGCCATAATCATCGCCGAACGGATTCTGGGGGCGCTGCCGCGCGGCACCCATCGCTGGGATTGGTTCGTCAAACCCGAGGAATCCGATCGTTGGCTGTCGCCACAGGGCCTGCGTCGGGTCGATCTGCGCGGCATGCGCTACTGGCCGATCCTGCACAAGGTGCACTGGACCGGGGATGTTTCGGTCAATTGGGCGGCGGCTTGGCGGCGCGACTGAGCATTTTCCTGTTCCGGCGCCCGCGCCCTGGCGGTATGGTGGCGGCGCATTGAATGCAGGCTTCAGGGACGACATGACCGCCACAGTGAGTGCGTGGACCCCCGCCGAGGGGGCCGAGGAGTATTTCATCGTCGTCAAGCCGGACGGGCGAGGAACCTTTTTCCAGCAGCTCGACCTTCTGTTCGACGAGTACGAGGCGGCGCGGGCTGGGCTCGGCCTGGATGCCGAGACCGGCACCACCACCACCATCCTGACCTCGGATTCCGCCAATCAGGAAGCGGCGCTCCGAACCCATCCCGGTTTCGCTCGCCTGATCGCGGGTGGCATGACGGTGACGGTGGTGCAGCAGCCGCCGGCCAAGGCCAAGCTGGCGATGGTCGCCTATCACGTCCGCCGTCCTGCCGGCAGCGCCACCCGCACGCCACTCGTCGTAGACGGCGTCAAGCCCGGCGCCATGGGGCTGGCGGTGCGTTCTGGTCCCTATGAATACATCTATCTGCGCCATTTGCTGGCGGCCAAGGGCGTCACCGCCGCCGAACAGACCATGGTTCTGTTCGGAACCCCCGACCAGGCGCTGCACAGCCACGGCATCGCCCTGTCCGAGGTGGTGCGCACCTGGATCTACGGCAACGGCATCGACGCCAATTACGGCGGTATCAGCGCCGGCCGCAACCGGGTGTTCGATCGTCTGGGCATCTCGTCGCGCACCGGCTTTCCCGCCAGCACCGGCATCGAGGGCCGCTCGGCCGATCACCGCGATCTGGTGCTGCTCGACGTCTTCGCGGTCAAGGGCCTGGAATACGGCCAGAACCGCCGGATGGAATGCCCCACCCATATGAACCCCACCGTCGAATATGGGGTCACCTTCGAGCGCGGACGCCAATTGGTGTTCGGCGACCGCCGCCATTTCTATGTCTCGGGCACCGCCAGCATCGACAATACCGGCGAGATCGTCCATGTCGGCGACATCGGCCGCCAGACCGAGCGGGCCATCGAGAATGTCGGCGTTCTGCTCGGCAATTCCGGCGCCCGCTTGCAGGATATGCGCTATCTGCTGGTGTACTTGCGCGATTTCGTCGATGCCGACGCGGTCGAGGCGGTGCTGGCCCGAAGCGGCTTGGCCGAGGTGCCGCGAATCATCGTCCTGGCTCCGGTCTGCCGCCCCGGCTGGCTGGTCGAGATGGAAGGTGTCGCCATCGACGGCAAGGGCAATTCGCGCTTCGCGAATTTTTGAACGGGAAAGGAGGGTAGGCCATGTCCACAAACGATCCGCCGTTCCGCTTTCTCGACGAGGCGGCCATCGCCGCCGCCGAGCGGCACCAAGCGCCCTATGACTGGGCCTATGCCGGCGCCGCCATCGATCCCCGCCACCTGGAAACGGTCCTGGCCGACGCGCCCGAGATTCCCAATCGCGGCAGTTATGGCCTGCCCCAGCTCAAAGTCGGCCCCAATTTCGCCGATTTGCTGAACGATCTCGCCGGCCCGCGCTTCCGGCGGCTGGTCGGTGCCAAACTGGGCATCGACCTGGAAGCCTTCCCCCAGGTCACCCTGATGACCGGCAACACCACCGGCAATTACAACGAGGGCTATGCCCACCCCGATTCCCGCCACAAGATCGCCACCGTGATCCTGGGCCTCAGCCGCGATTGGCCGCACGAGGCGGGGCGGATGCGGGTGCTGAACTCGCCCGACCGCGAGGATTTCGTCTTCGAATGCTCGCCGGTCTTCGGCACGCTCTTGATGTTCAAGGTCAGCGACAAATCCTGGCACGGCTTTTTGCCCCAGAAGGGCCGCCGCATGAGCCTGGAAGTGTGCTGGGTCGATTCCGAGGCCTATGTCCACCGCGAATACTGGCGCCACGGCATCAGCGCCTTCGCCAAGGCGGTGCCGGTGCTGCGCAAGATCCTCAGCTACGCGCCGAAGTAATCAGTCGCTGTCGTCCCAGATTCGGTGACAGTTCACTAATTGGTGAGGGGCCGTCGCTCCGGCTGATGGACCGATTCCTGCGGACGCGGTTTTCCCAGCAACACGGATGAGCACGGATGCGGCGCGACCCGCGCCGCGCGCGGATGGAGCGGATGCGGGAACCGTCCGGCATTGCCGCCACCCCCGTCCATCCGTGCGCCGCGCAGCGGCATCGGCGCTCATCCGTGTTGCGATTGACCGCCCGTTACGGTGGCGCTACCCTTCCGGGCATTATCCGCTGGGTGGCGCTAGAATGGGGGTGCATGGTGGGCGGGAGAATTCGGCGACCGGCCGAGGGCAAGATCATCGCCTCGTCCCACTCCCAGGGCCAGGTGCTGATCGAACTCGACCCCACCCAGGCGGTCGCCGACCAGGGCAATCTGGCCGCCCAATTGGCCGCCGCCCGGGCCGAAGCCGCCCGCAACGCCGCCGAGACCGCCCCCGACCCGCTCAAAGCCTTCGCCCCGCCCCCCGGCCTGCCCGAGGACGTGGTGGCGCGCAATCGCCGCCTGTTGAGCGAAGAGGTTGAGACCCAGCGGGCCAAACTGGCCGGGCTGGCCAGCGATATCCAGAAGGCCCAGGCCGATTTGGCCGCCGGCCGCACCACTGTCGATAAGCTGGAACGCACCCTGCCGCTGCTGCGCCAACGGGTCGAGGCCAAGGCCGAATTGGCTCGCGAGCATCTGGTGTCGCAATTGGACCAATTCGACCTGGAGCAAAAGCTGGTGGAGATGGAGCAGGACCTGATCACCAGCCGTCACCGCGTCGACCAGGCCCAAGCCGCCATCGAATCCGCCCGCCAGCAACGCGCCCAGGCCGCCGCCGATTTCTTGCGCAACGCCATGAGCCAGGCCCAGGAGGCGGAAAAGAAGGTCGCCACCCTGACCCAGGATTTGGCCAAGGCCGCCAGCCGCACCGGCCAGCAGACTCTGACCGCCCCGGTGGCCGGAACCGTCCAGGAATTGTCGGTCCACACCGAGGGCGGTGTGGTCAGTCCCGCCGACACCCTGCTGTCGATCGTGCCCGACCAATCCGGCTTGGAGATCGAGGCCAAGCTGTTGAACCGCGACGTCGGCTTCGTGGTCGAGGGCCAGGAGGCCGAGATCAAGCTCGACCCCTTCCAATACACCAAATACGGCACCATCCACGGCACCGTCACCTGGGTGTCGCGCGACGCGGTGCCCGACGACAAGCTGGGGCTGTTGTACCCGGTGCGGGTGTCCCTGGCCAAGACCACCCTGGACGTCGGGTCGCGCCAAGTGGCGCTGGGGCCGGGGATGTCGGCCAGCGTCGAGATCAAGACCGAGACGCGGCGGGTGATCGAGTACCTGCTGTCGAGCTTGCAGCGGTACCAGCATGAAGCGATGCGGGAGAGGTAGGATGAGGGATGGACCAGGCGCCGTGCCGCGCTCTGATGGCGGGAGCCAAAGCCGGTTGAAAGCGCCCCGTCGTGGCAGTCCTGGCGGGCGCGCTATTTTCGACCGGCTGTGCCGGGGCGCCGTTGCCCTTGCGATTCTGTTGTGCCTGACTCCTCTCTGCAGGGCGGAAGCGCCGGCGACGGCGAAGATTAGGACGGAGGATCCGCCGCGCCCGGCGGGACAGCGGCACGATAAGGCCAAGGAAGTTCCGGTGACCGGGGTGAAGGCGGTTGCGGTGGATGTCGATGGGTCGAGTTTCCTGCTCGACGATGATGGCTCGGTGCGGGCATTCCTGAAATTCGATTCCGGCTACCTTCAACATCCTTACGTGATGTACGCGCTCAGCGACATCGTCAGCCTTGCTCCCTATGGCGCGGTCAGGCGCGACGGCAAGGTGTTCACCTGGGATTTGTTACCTCAACACCCTCAGCATCGTTGCATTGGCAGCGGTTCCGAAAGGGAATGTGAAGTCAACACTTCAGTCCGAGGCGTCTACACCTCCCCGGAGATGGTCGAGGGCATCGACAACGCCGTCTCCATCGTCGCGGTGGAGCACTATTTCCTCGCTCGTCTCGCCGATGGACGGGTGGTCGAATGGGGGCGTCCACTCGGGCGGAATGTGGCGGGGAGAGTTCCACAGGACCCATCGAACCAGAAAATCCCGCCGCATGTGATTCCGGAACTGTCCGATGTCGCCGCAATCGCCGTGGCCGATGGTCGGGCCGCCGCCCTCACCCGGTCCGGCGACGTGTTCGTTTGGGATTCGGGCGCGCCGAAGCCGGCGCTGCTCTATTCCAGCCCGGACGTCAAACATGTCGCTCTCAGCCTAGATCATACCCTCATCCTAACCAAGGATGGGCACGTCTTGTATTGGGGGCAATGCTGGTGCCAAGACGATAAGTCCGGACATTACAATAAAGCTAGCTACGTCGCCCGATACGTGGACGAGACGGACAACGTGTCTGCGATCGCGGCGGAGGGAACGCGGCCCGATCACTACGCTATTTACATCCGCCGGGATGGCACCGTCTGGTCGGTCTATCCCCCCGACCCCTCGGAGCATCATTGCTTCCCGGCGTTTTTCGAGCCAGGGAACCCATGGATTCGCGCCAAGCAGAACCCGGGGATGACGGTTCCCGCCATCTCAGCCGGGTTGGGGAACGGTGTGTTCCTTGTGGTCGGCGCCGATCACAGCCTTTGGAAGCGAAGCACATCCCATAAGAGACTTGAGTTAACGCCATTCATGGAGAGATAATCATGGCCGATACTGCATTTGATGGAAAAGCGATCGTTCTCAAGGAGCAGTCGATATTCTTCGGCGGCGACGGAACTGGAGACCCGGATACCGACAAGGATTTTAGCAACGATTATGTGTACTCTCCACTAGGCGTTGTCCCAAACAACGGCAGCGTTACGTTCAAGGAAGACGTCAATGGGACGCCGGTGACCGGCGCCGGCATTGATTGCAATACATTCGTCAGATTCACGTATCTCGCATCAGGGATCAATGTCCCTTCGTTCGGCGCGGCCGCACTCGCGACGGCCGTGACGCCCGTGACGGCGCCGCCCCAAACCATCTATGACCCTAACAGCCGTCAATATGTGCCAAACCCCGCCTATTATTATTCCGGCAGCCAGACGCCAGCGGTCGGCGAAACCATTGTCTTTCCTGCACACGGTGTTTATCCGGCGCATGCAAATCCGGGGACACATGCAAATCCGGGGACAAATCCGGGGACACAATACCAATTACCAAAGCCTTCCCTGCGCACTCTCCGCCCCACACTCGCCCTTCCGCTTGCGTCCCGCCTTTTGGGGCGCCAACGTGCGGCCGGTTTCCGCTTCCAGGCGCGCGACGAAGTCCTTGTCCCCAAGCGGGCGGCCGGTTCGCTCGCCTCGTCGGATCGTCTCACACTCCGTCTCGCCGATGCCTTGGGCCAGGAAGGCCGCCCAATCGGCAACTTGGCGGCCTAGGGCGGGAATGTCGGTGATGCCATCGGATGCGCCGGTCAGATGCGCGTTGGCGCTGGACCACATCCAGTCTCCGGGGCGCGCGACCAGCTTCGCCCGCACCGGGTTCAGTTCGATGTAGCGCGCCGCCGCCATGGTGTGGGCCTCGTCCATGGGGCAGGACGCGAACCGTCCCTGCCACAGGTATCCCCGCCAGTTCTCGCGGAAGTTCACTAGGCGGGAATAGCGGCGATGGGCCTCGGCCAGGGCCGCGCGTAGCGCGCCGGCGCTGGGCGGGACCAGCATCGCATGCACATGGTTGGGCATCAGACACCACGCCCACACCGATACTCCGGCGGCCTGGGCCTGCTCGCCCAGCAGGGACAGGTAAGCGCGATAATCGTCGTCGCCAAAGAACACCTGCTGACGCCGGTTCCCTCGTTGGGTGACGTGGTGGGGCAGATGGGGGATGACGATGCGTGCAAGGCGAGCCATGGATGGACGATACCATCTTCAGGCAAGGGGGGAAATCGGTCCCCGGATGGGCGCCGGCCGTCGCTCCGGCGCCCGTCCGTCGCTTACTGAACCTTGTCGAATTCGCCGCTGATGATCAGTCCGACCTCGTCGCCGACCATCGGGACATAGGTGGTGATGCCCCAATCCGAGCGCTTGATGGTGGCGGTGGCGTTGAAGCCGACCACAATGGCCTTGCTCATCGGATTGATACCGCCGCCATTGAAGCTGGTTTCCAGCACCACCGGCTTGGTCACGCCGTGCAGGGTCAGATCCCCGGTTATCTTGCCGGTGGTGGCGCCGGTAACCTCGACCTTGGTGGTCTTGAAGGTGGCGGTGGGGAATTTGGCGACGTCGAAGAAATCGGGCGTTTTCAGATGGGCGTCCAGCTTGGGATTGGTGGTGTCGATTCCATTGAGATCGACGGTGACTTCGACATCGCTCTTGGTCGGGGCCTTGGGGTCGAAGGCCAGCTTGGCGTCGAAATTGTTGAACAGGCCGTAATAGGTCGAGAAGCCGAAATGGCTGATCGAGAAGATGATCTTGGCGTGGTTCTTGTCGAGGGCGTACTGGCCGCCTTCGAGCTGGCTCAAATCGGTGGTGGCGGCGAAGGCTGGCAGGGTGGCCAGCATCAGGGCGAAAGCGAGAATGCGGGTCTTCATCAGGCAACTCCTGGGTGATCGGCGTTGGTATGACTATCCTCCTTATCTGGGGTGGGGATAATCCGTCACCACGGCAACTCACCGTTCGCGTCAGGAAAATATTTTGGCCGCACCGGGAATTCGCCGATACTGCCTCAAACGGGGGGCGTGATGGATCCGGCTTTGATCGCGACAGCACGGCAACAGTACCAGGCGGGCCGTTGGGCCGAGGCGGCCGCCGCCTATCGCCTGGTGCTCGACCACAATCCCGACCATCCCGAGGCCCTGTTGGTGCTGGGGCTGATCCTTGCCGATGGCGGCGAGTCCGCCCAGGCTGAAGCGTTGTTGCGCCGCGCCACCATCGTCACTCCCGCCAACGCCATGGCCTGGCATAGTCTGGGAACGTTGCTGCAAACCCGTGGCGATGATGCCGAAGCTGTGCCGCTGTTCGAGCGGGCGGTGGTGTTGCAGCCCGGCTTCGCCCCGGCCGCCAACGATCTTGGCGCCGCGCTGCATCGGCTGGGGCGCCGGGATCAGGCGCTGGCCGCCTTTGAGCGGGCTATCGCCGCCGATCCCGCTTTTGTCGGCGCCCGCTTCAACCGCGCCACCGCGCTCGCCGAAATGAAGCGCCGCGACGAGGCGGTGGCTGGTTTTGAACAGGTGCTGGCGCTGGCCCCCGATGCGTGCGAGGCATGGTACTCCCTGGGCGTCACCCTGACCGATCTCGGCCGGCTCGACGAGGCGGAAAAGGCCTGCCGCCAGGCCATCGCCCTTGATCCCGATTATGACGACGCCACCACCCAATTGGCCCAGGTGCTGGAGCGCGCCCATCGCGGCAACGAGGCGACCCAGGTGCTGCTGGAGCATGGCCGGCGCCTCGGGGTGGTGGCGCGTTCGTCTAGTCGCGCCGACGCGCGCCGGGTGCTGATCATTGCCGGGGCGGCCAGTTGCAATGTGCGGGCGTCCTATCTGTTCGACAACAGCCGGTATTCCACGGTCGCGGTTCACCTGCCGCCGGCCGATCCGGATGCGGGGGCGGCGCTGGCGGCGACGCTGCCCGCTTGCGATATCGCCTTCAACGCCATCGCCAACATGGACCGGGCCGGGCCATTCCTGGAAACCGCCGAGGCCTTGATCGCCTGCCTGCCTTGCCCGGTGCTGAACCGCCCGGCCAAAATCGCCCGCACTCGCCGCGACGCCACTCCCATCGAGTTGGCGGGCATTTCCTTCCTGGAGGTTCCCGCCACCAAGCGGGTCGGTCGCGACGAACTGGCGGCGCTGGAGATCCTGCCTGGCGCCCCGGTGCTGGTGCGGCCGACCGGCTCCCATGGCGGCCAGGATTTGCTTCGGGTCGCAGACGGGGCGGAGTTGCGGGCGGCGCTGGAATCCCTGCCGGCGGCGGAATTCTATCTGACCCCCTACGTCGATTATCGCAGCCCCGACGGCATGTTCCGCAAATACCGGCTGATCTTCGTTGATCGTCAGGTGTTCCCCTATCATCTGGCGGTCAATGGCG
>Ga0316222_1004664_pt1 | contig 12323 bp, 18 predicted proteins | sample TBH18011metaG_FD_206008 | JGI IMG/M metagenome (GOLD analysis project Ga0316222, IMG submission 206008) | Freshwater microbial communities from Trout Bog Lake, Wisconsin, USA - TBH18011 | ecosystem: Environmental > Aquatic > Freshwater > Lake > Hypolimnion/Profundal zone | place: USA: Wisconsin... | reverse complement strand
CCACAAAGCGGTGGAAATCTTCTCGCACAGCCCCGTCCACTCGCCCTGGATCGGCAAGGTCTCGAAGCCGTCCTTGGTCGGCTGGAACCGGAAGAACTGCTTGGACTGTTCGCTGGTTCGCATCAGATCGGCGTTCCACTTCGATTTGCCGAACTGCTCAAGACTGGCCTTCACACAATCGAAGCCCGATTCCTGATCGCCATCAAACTGCCCGGTGCAGATGCGGCAATCGTCATGCAGATTAGGCAAAGGCAGGCGATACCCACGTTTATCGGCATCACAAGCGAAGAGCCAGTTGCCTTCGACACTCACAATGTCGTCTTCCTGTTTGGTCAGGACGCCAAACACGATCTTGACCCCGGCCGGAACTTTCCAGACCAAAGGCATCTCGATGTCGGTGGCGGAGGCGAACATCGGCACCATGACCTGGTTGATGAGCTTGAACCGGGCGTGCAGCGGAATGCGGTTAATTGGCACCGACCAAAGCGTGTCGTTCAGGCCAGTATTGGCATGGACGAAGCCCCAGTCCGGGATGTGAAAGACATTGCGGACTGGGCGGGTGATGTTCTCGGTCAGGGTGTCTAGGACACTTTGGCCGACGTTCAACGTCCGTTCACTGACCAGACGTTCGACGAAGGAGCCGTCGGTTTGGAGGATGATTTCGGTCTTTTCCATAAATGATAAAACGCCCGCCTCCCTTAAAAGAGAGACGGGCGCTTAATTGGATTTAGCTTCAGGCCTTGGTGTTGGCCGCCGTTTCAATCCGGACGGTGGCGTTGGCCGGGATGACCGTGTCCCGGTTCTGCTCGATGCCGTCCACGAGCGCCTTGGTGTTGTCCCCAAAGCCCAGCGCGGCCTTGAAGGTGTCGCTGCCCTGCAAATCACCGAAGGTGAAGTCCGCCTCGACCTGTTTGGTGATCTCGTCCACGCCGTATTTGACTGTGATGGTTTTCATTTTATTTCTGCCTTTCTGTTTTTGTTTGTTGTCCGACCCCGGCCAGTTCCCAACGCACTCACGCAGGGATGACCGGGGAAATTAAAAAGGCGCAGAGCAATTAAGCCCTGCGCCTGGTTTTGGTTGATGTTTGAAGGGTCAGCTTTTCTGGCTGACTTGTTTAATGAGCTTGGCGAGTTCTTCGATCTGGGGCGGCAGCTGTGATTGACCCGCGAGTTCCAGCTGCTCGAAATTGGGATAATCGGCAATGGGCATTTCAATACCACCGCCCAGCACATCCTTGAGCTTGCCACCGAACGCCGCAATCATCTGGTTCCAACTCCCGATCTCCTTGACCAGCGCCTCGACATTGCGGTTTTCATAGAAGTGACTTTCGTCACCAACATCATCTAGGCAGCCAAGTGCTTTGGCCTGATCGAGCATGGCGATGACGGTGAGATGGCAGCGCAGGAAGTTTTCCACGCCGCCACACCTCGGATCACTGGCATATTGAGTTTTGCAGAAGCTCGACCAGCACCAGCCAGCCAGTTTTGTGCGGATCTGTTTGCCCCGATGCTCAACGGTCGCGGGATACTGACAGAAGCCGAAGTTGGAGGCTTCACAGCCTTCACCTGGCCAAGTGTCGAACGCAATGATCCGCTGAGGCCTGACTGTGAGGTAGCTGTCGCCCATTTTACCGTTGCCCATGTCGTGAGTGTTCTTGAGCCGGAGACTACCACTGGACTGACAAACGAGCCAGCGCAGCGGATCATCCTTGTCCCGCTTATCGAAGTCACATTCATCGCCAGACAGATCCACGATGTCGCCCACTTCCTTGAACGGCAGATCGTGGGCAGTCTGGTGCAACTGTTCAATCAGCTTTCTGGCCTGGGCGTCACTGCCTTTGGCCTTCAGTTTGTAATGGATGGTGAGTCCCATTTGATTCTCCTTTCAGTTTAAGGTTCTTGGTTACGGGTTTCGACTTCAATCTCGTCACGGTGGACGATGAGCTGGGCACCGAGGCCGAAGGGCTGGCGTTGCAGGGTCAGGTTAATCTGTTCGATGGCCTGATCCGCCTGTTGTTCAGCTGTGCCATGAGTGACCTGATCCGCGTCGAACTGGACTTCCACACGATGGATGGTGATGGCTTTCATTTGATGCAGGGCTTGTTTTCTACCAAATCATCATCGGTGTGAATGCCGCATTTGACGCAGAGGTGGGTGTCGGGGCTGAACCGGTGCTTGCGTTGGCCAGTGACTTCCGCCAGCCATTCCTGCGTCGTCATGGTCTCAATCTCGTTGGCGGTGATGAATGCGGCGCCACCACCAAATGCATCCGTGAGCGGTTTGCTGCAATCGTGGCTCCATTCAAAAGCCACACCGCCGGCGAAACTGAACTTCTGCAGCAGATGCTGGATGAACACACAGGCCGCATCCTGGCCACCGTATTGGGAGTGCAGCCAAAGCCCCCGTTCTGTCGTTGCGGTTTCAAACGTCCAGTTCTCGATTTCCTTGTTCAAGGTTGCGGGAAAATCAGTTGGTAGTTCCTGGGTCTGGTGCTCTTCAGCCTGTTTTGCGATCTCAAAGGCGTAAGCCTGCTGTTCTTTGGTCAGCGGCAGGACGACGCTGAAGTTGGTGTAATAATCGGCCATAATTCCTTTCATTTGAATTTGTTGCGCTCCTGATAAACGCGCCAGACTACCAGGCCAATCACGCCCCAGATCAGGAACGGGACGATCATTTGCAGCAGGTAGTAGGCGATGATGGCCACGACCGCGTAGCCGATGAGCTTGTTCGTCTGTTTGTCATCCATGCGGTCTCCTTTCACTAAACGGCCAGGCACCATGGAAGATGCCTGGCCGTGGGTTGCGGGGTTTTAGATCGTCACTTGCTGGAGCTTTTTCAAGGTAGCGCGCGCAGCTTCGATTTCCTTCTCGTTCACGCGCTGATCCTTCTCCGCCTGCTTCGCTGAGTCGGCCAGCGTAGAGAGATCGCGGATGACGTTTTTCAACGAGTCCTTGATCTTTTCGACCTGGTCAACCAGTGAAGGTGACGTTGCGGGTTTGGGGGCTTGGGGTGGGGCGGCGGTTCTGGGCATTTCAGGTTTCCTTTCAGGTTGGGCCGCAGCTTCAGGCTGGGGCGGGGTTGTGGTTTCAGGTTTGGGTGCTTCTGGTTTGGCCGTTTGCGGTCCGTGGGGGTTCACCGGCATGATGACCATGCGCTTGCCCGGTTTCAGGAACACCAGCGGTTCAAGTTCGGTGTGGATGCGGATTTCATTCAGGCCACAGCGCAGGGCCGTTTGCAGATACTCGCGATTCAGCGCTGTCGTAACGGGTTTGCCGGTGATTTTGACATCCGCAATCTCGGCACTGGTGAACTCCTTGTCGTCCTTGTTCCGGCCTTCGAGATGCAGTCCCTTGTTCACTCGTAGCTGAAGGGTGCGATGTTCCGTATCATCACCGGGCAGCTTGGAGCTGAGGTTGAGCATCTGTTTAATCGCCGCTTCGCCCAGCTCAATCTTCGTCCATTTCTCAGTGTCTTGGGGAACGCACTGACGCCAGTTCGGGAAATTGCCATCAATCTGCTTCACGATGCAATCCCAGCGTGGCGTTGTGAGTTTAACCCAGCCCGAATTGTTCTTGTCTGTCTTCACCGCCAGCTCACATTCACCAGTCAAGAATCCATTCCACTCCAAAAACTTCTGGCGGGAGAGGTTGACGGATTGTTTGAGGTCGAACTTGAACGTGTTGGCGGCGAAGAGACAGCGGCCATTGGTGGAGACGATGGTGTGGCACTTCGGTTCCTTCACATCGAGCAGGGCGCCTTGGATGACATAACGCGAACCGTCCGTGCTACTCGTCTCAAACGCCTGCCTTAAACATTCACCGAAGTTGTCCGGCATCTTGGCGCCGGGTTCAGTGATCTTTGGGGTGGGCGGGAATTCATCCGGTGCCAGCGTAGCCACCGATTGTTCCAAACTTGAGCCTGAGACTTGATACCGGAGCCTGGCCTTGAGCTTGGCTTCCTGGGTAACGATGACATCACCGCCCTTGCCCGTCTTGTTCAACTGCTCGAATGGCAGCAGCACATCAAACGGCTGGCCTGGCTGCGCTTGTTCGAGGTTGTAGCTGACGAACGTATCCAGATCAGTGGCAGACAAACTGACACGTCCATCTTGAGTGCGGGTGAGCCGGACGGATTGCAGGACCGGGAGGTGGGATCTGCGCGAGACGACTTTTGAGAGGCCGGGCAGAGCTTGTTTCAGGTCTGCGGCCGGGAGTGTTATTTGGTTCATGTGATTTTCCTTTCGTTGTTGGTTAAATGTGAAGGCCGGCCATGCGAGGAACACATGACCGGCCAGGTTTGCTGCCAATTGGCAGCATTTTATTTGATGGTTTTACCCTTGGACGGATGGCTGTGAACTTGGCTGCGGATGAAGTTCTTCAAGTTCACTTCGCAACGGTCGTAGAACTCCTTGCCAACCCTCGTAAACTTGTGCGCCCTGGTCTTTGCCATTTCCAGCGCGAACAACTTCACTTTGCGACGGTTGAGCATCATTCGTCGTCCTCCGGCTTGTATTTGAGCTGGCTGACCCGGCATTCAGCGGCATCCACATCATCCCTTGGCCCTAGATAAACGGGCTGGAACAACACGCCGCTCTCTTTGAAACAGTAGAGGTAACGAATTTCGCAGACCTGACCGGCTTGAGGGATTCGGTGATTTGCAGGAATCGTGACGTTGCCGCACGAAACCCAACCAGCCTGACCGATCAACTGCAGCTCAACGCTCCGCTTAACATTGACCTTGGCGACGACGGCACTCAGGGTAGCGACAAACTTGTGCTTGAGCTGATTGCCGCCTGAATTGGGTCTGCCAGGCGTGTAGGGCGAGAACACTTGCTTGAACACGATGCCTTCACGCTTGCCAGCCTTCAGATCCTTCAACAACGCCAGCTTCTGTTCTGAGGTGAAGGCTGTTTCCACGAGCTTGATGACCCGCTGCTGGACTGAGAAAAGCAGGTTCATCAAAGCTGCCAAACGCTCACGGTAGGGCCATGAGCGAATGTCCACGCCATCAAGTTCGAGCAAATCAAAGGCATACAGGTTGTCTCCAATTGATTCACCGTCAATGGTCACGTCAGCATCAAAGCCTCGCACCACATCGAACAAGGGAAGCGCCAGACCCACCGTGTTGCCCTTCTTGTTGACGCCAATGATGTCCTGGCCTTGTTTACGGACGATCAAACGCCGGCCATCCTGCTTTTCCTGCATACACCAGTTGTCGTCTTGGATGAGCTGGAGCACCTGTTCCTCCTCGATGCTGTTGAGGAGTTGGGGAATCAGACCTGACGGCTGTTTGTCGGTGTGCTGATATGGCGTGGCATCCTGGCCTTGGGTGTAGCCTTTGCCCTGCTTCTCTTTCACAAGTTTGTCGAAGATGCGTTTAGCGTCGGCATACTCAACCGGCACGTTGGTCTTGGTGCCGGTGTTGAGGGTGGAACCACGCCGGCCATACGCGAAGTTGACGACGAAGCGTTCACCAGCAGCTTCGATCTGGCACTGGTAAACCTTGTCACTGCTGCCTTCGCGGTAATACAGGGTGATGTTTTCGAGTTTCGGTTGTTCGAGTGTTTGCATTGTTTCCTTTCTTTGGTTGAGGCTTTTCAGCCAGGTTTGATGGGACGAAAGCGGCTTGAAATAACGGGACAGACCGTGGAAAATCAGCGCTTTATTTTATGAATCCAGAGCTCGCTCCGCCGCCACCAATTGCCCCTGAAACCATGAAAGCTCTGCTGGCTGCCACGTCTGAATTTACAGCGGCCATCCCGTGGGAACTCATGGCGGACTGCGATCTGGTAGGGTTGGCCGATCCCAAGACTGAAGAAACCCGTCTGGCCTCGGTTCTGGGCAATGGCGGCGAAGTGTTTGGCGCCGTATTTTATCGCCGGCCTGCGGGACTGCACTGGATATTAAACATGCTGGAAAGCCCGGATTTCTGCGCGGATCTGGATGTGATGGAAGGCATGGACTGCCTGAAAGTGGAACTGGTTCCCAAAAGATATATGCTCAAGGAAGATCTGGCGTTGTTGAAGAAGTTGAACTTCAAGCCGTCAGCCAGGGGTCAGGGCTGGCCGCAGTTCCAATCCACCGTGCCTGGCTGGATGCCGTGGTTCATTGACCAGACCGAAGCCGAACAACTGCTCACAGACCTCCCGCGCCTGACTAGGTTTCACGAACTGTTCCGCCGCAACCCTGATTTGTATAAGGATCATTTGGACGGTGAAATTCCGATGCTGCCCAACCCCATGCCGGATCGGCCGCTGGTGAAAGCGGATCTTGAATGGCGGTCGTTTCTCTCCATTCCCTCGCCCAATGAACCGTTCCGGCCTTCGGATCAGCAACTGACCCAGCTCCGGTCATTGAAACGCGAGCCCAAGTTCAGCTGCGAATATGGGTGCAAAATAATGCCGGGCTCGGTGGTGGAGAAGGGCCGTCCCTGTTTCGGCCGGGTCAGCCTGATGGTGGATCATCAGCGCGGTTTCGTGCTCGGCTATGAATTGAGCCTGGGCACAGCACCATTGTCTGAAAGCGCGGGTCTGGGCTTGGTGACGACGCTGGTGAAAAACGGCTTTCTGCCTGGGAAGCTGTTGATTGATGATCTGCGGCTCGAACCGATCCTGCAACCGTTCTGTGATGCTTTGCAGATAAAGCTTTTGCTGGCCTACGACCTGGATTTCTTGACGGAGGCAATGGATTCACTAGGCGATTTCATGCAGGCCCGCCCGCGATGAAAGAGAAGATCGAAGCCCGTTGCGCTCCCGGTTATTGTGATGAATACTCCAAAAATGACACCGCAATTTTCTGAGCTCAACAAAGTCCGCGTGAATGACGGCAAGAACCCGCCATACGAGGGCTATGTGATCAAGACGCTGTTCAAGGACGGACGCTGGATCTATAAGATTTCCATTTCCGATGACCCAAGCAAAGCCGAGAGCTGGGACAACTGGGCGCCGGAAAAATGGCTGGAACGGATCAAGTAGTTTTGACCCGTCTCATCCTGTCCAAACGCCGCCCTGGTTGTCACTGATTCGGACACTGAAGGTTCCTGACCACCCGTTTACAGGCCAATTTCAGGTTGGCTCGAATGCTGCTTGCTTAATGATACGGCGATTGTTTCCGCCGAATTGTTTGTCAAATGGTTTGGGATGGCGAGGGAATGTGGACGCGCTGAGACACGTCCAGCCCTCGCCGTCTTTTTTACCAGGCAAAATAACCCAGAGCTTTCAGACTCCGGGATTCATTGCCGGCACCTATGACGACGTGATCCACCACTTCGATCTTGAGCAGTTGACCGGCCCGAATCAGATCTCGCGTAACTTTAATGTCGGCTTCGCTTGGCGTTGGGTCACCACTGGGATGATTGTGGATGAGAATGACGCTGCTGCCCGCCACCGCTAAAACTGGCCTAAAAACAAAAAGAGGCACGACGGGACAGGTATCAAGGCTTCCCAATGCTACCAAATTATGGCCGATGATGCGTTTACGGGTGTTAAGCACCAGCACGACCAACGCTTCTTTCATCGGATCATACCAGTCAGCTTTCGGGATGTTCTGCCGCCAATACTGCGCTACCTGGTCCGGTTCCGCCAAAAGCTCGGTCATTGGCTCGCATTCCCGGATACACAGGACTTTGAATTCATGCGGGGTGTAGGGTTTCATAGAAATTGAAAAGGCCGGATACTCAATGAAGAGCATCCGGCCAGGTTGGTTGTGGTTTTAACGCTGGATGGTCAGCTTGTCGTGTTTAACAAACTCACTCACTTCGCGCTTGGTTAATTTTCTCCCCAATACATGAGCTTCGATGTGACCGGTGAGGTCTTCCCAACGAAGGCCTAGTTGAGGATTGTGTTGACGGTGCAGGGTTTCAAGAACTTGCATGGCTTCTTTCTCAGTCAAGGCTAGTCTCAGTTCATTTGCGGCCCGGTGCACGTCTTCCGTTCTCCAAACGATGAGGACTTTATCGCTCAAATATCGTTTCAGGATGTTTATGGCCCTGGGATTGTCCTTGAGTGCGGCCTTTAGCTTCCGCATCAGGTCTTCGGTGATGTTGTTGCTCATAGTTCAATGACGACCTCCATCCCAGCGCCGGCATTCGTTCAGGAATTCACAACCCATGCACCCAAAGCTAGGTGCCGGGATGAAATTCTCCCTGTCCAGACCCTCGACGTAATCTTCCATGAGCCTGAACAGCCGATTGCGCTGATATTCCATCATCGGGCCAGCTTCGGTAATGATGACCTTTGGAACCTTGGTTTTGATGAGGTGATGCAGTTCCCGACCCGCTTCTCGTTTACCGGTGCCTTCTCGATACAGAATGGAATAGCAATCGAGCTGAACCCCATTCTGATGCAAGGCCATGTCGTTGTCTGGGGTCTTGGCCGCTGATTTGAAGTCAACGATGCGACCACCAGCCCTGACCAGATCCAGCACCCCGATCAGCACTGGCAATCCGTGTTTGCTCAGATCAGCCTCTACCGGCACTTCCACAGCTTCCGGCATTTCGTTGCTCTTGATTGGAGTGTCGGTGAAGTATTTCTCCAACACTGACCAGGCCGAGATCTTCTGGTCAGGTTCTTCACCGTCCCAGTTAATCGGGCTGCCTTGATCCAACCAACCAGCATCAAACACTAGCTTAAGCTTAGTGAGGTCGAACGGCTGCTTACGCCACCTCGCCATGTTCCATTGCTGCAATACGAGGTGAACGACTGAACCGTAATGGAGTGCAGCGGTCTTGGGCTTGGTGATCTTGAGCACATACCGGAAGAAGAATTTTAACCGGCATTGGAGCCAGCAGTTTAGCCTAGATGCTGATACGGTCTTCTTCAGCTTCTCGATAGGCACTGGTTCTACGACTGCCACCGCCCCATTTTCTACAAGCGCGATCATCGGGCACCTGCTTTCGGTTGGCTAAACCGGGCATTGCGCGGTTTGCTCTGGCCAGTCTGTTCGAGCAGTTCCTCGATCAGGCCAGATGCTTCGAGCTTGTTTAGGGCTTTGACGCCTTTGCCGAACCGATCCAAGGCCAACTGCTCGACCTTGGCCTTGTCGAGCTTGTTTTCGTCGGTGATCTTGAGGATGAGGTCGCGCTGTTTGTCTGAACAGGCCCATTTGTCGGTTTCAGGCTTGTGCTGACCGTTGCCATGCCCGTTCTGATGACCGTTGCCGTTCGGTTTGGCCGGTTCCCCAGGCAAAAACCCGATTTGCTGGATATTGCTGTCCACGCTTTGCTGTAAAACGCGATAGAGGCGGGCTGATTCCTGTTCAACCTGCGATATGTCCGTCAGCTCTGATTTGAGGCTGACGCTGAACTGATGGCTGCTGTAACCAGGCAGGCCGAGTTTCTTGCTGTAGTTTGCTTCAATGATAAGCATAGTTTTGTCCTTTCGTTTATTGGTTGTGGTTGGGGGGGGGTGAAAGCTAAACGAGCCGGCCAAAGAAGCTGGCCGGGGTATGGGGAACGGGAGAGGTAGCCAATTTAACAACTGACCAAACCCCTCCCATTCCCCGTAAGAAAAGCCTCGATTCAAAAGGCGAATCTCTGCTTCATTGTATTATACCCGTTTAAGCACTGGTCTGGAGAAGGGGGAGGGCATCATCCCGTATATGTGATTTTATGTTTGCAGCGGGGACGGGACGGGATAAGAATCGGGCATGAGATTTCTCGTGCTGCCTCTGCTAGCCCTGCCCATTTACGCCCAAACCCTGGGCCAGCCCTTTGGGCAATTGAAGGAAGAGCAGAAGTTCAAGGATTACACGGTCAGGATTTACCGCAATGAACAGCCACCTCCCGACACCGACAAAAATCCCGCTCATCAAGATGGGCTGGGCTGCTTCGAGATTCTGAAAGCTGGCAGACAGGTGTTTTTTCAGGCAGGACAGTTTTTCGTAGTAGGTGATGTGACCCCAGAATCCGGCCAAACAGTGACGAACCTGATCAAAATGGGGCAAAGCATCACGGACGAAAAACAGCCGAATCTGCTGGTCACGGAATGGGATAGCGGAAACCACTGCTGCTACGTCTTCCACGTCTTTGAGATTGGAGACAAGTTCAGGGAGATTGGCAGCATTGAGGCGGAATATTCTGAATTGTCGGAATTCAGGGATTTGCGGAGAGACGGGAGCCTGGAGTTGGTGACAGCCGATTTTAACTTTTCAAATTGGAATGTTGCCTGTTGTTTCTCCCACTCGCCAACCCTCATTTTACGATATCAACATGGTCGCTATTTGCCTGACCTGGAATTGATGAGAAAGCCCGCGCCCACTAAAAAGGAGTTGGAGGGGATGGCCAAGGAACTGAAGGCTAAATTTGTGGGGATCAAAAAAGACCTGCCCGACGATAAATGGTGTGCCCCCTACCAGATGTGGCAGAAAATGCTGGATCTGATTTATTCAGGAAACATGGCCTCGGCTTGGAAACTCTGTGAATTGAGCTGGCCGGCGAAGCACCCCGGCAAGACGAGTTTTCTGAAGGAATTCACGGCCCAGTTAATGACCAGCCCGTATTACAACGACATCAACCAAGCCAGCTTTCAGAACGGAGCACATCACAAAAGCTGATCAGTGCAGGGGAAAGCGTGGGGTTCAGTATTCGTCCGGGAAAATGTCGCTCAATTTGATCTTGAGCTTGTTCATCACGGTTTCGAGCTTGCTGAGGGTGAGGTGATGTTCGCCCCGTTCAAGCCGATGCAGCGTTGTGTGGGAGACGCCGGTTTTCTTGCTAAACTGGGCATACGACAATTCACCCCGCGCTTTTCGCAGGTATTTGGCCAATTGGACATCCAGGCTCTTTCTCACCCCGGAACTGTGGCAAATCATCCATAACGTATGTGTGATGTTTTTGTTTGACTTGGATTTTCATCGGGTGTGAAATCTGTGGTGAAGCCGCCATCTGCCCGCGACAAGCAGGGAGGTTTCCGCCACAACCGTTCTGTGGTGTGCTAAAACATAGCCTTTGCCGGGGATCAAAGTGGTTCGCCAGCAAACATCCGAGGAAACAAAATGAACACAAAGTCATGGATTGCAAAAAACATCAGCAGAATCGCAATATCGCTGTGTGTATTAACGGCGAGCCTGATCTTTGGCGGCTGTGGCAAACCGGCCGCCCCTTTAAGTTTCAGCTTCCGTGGTTCGGCCATGGATGCTTCCGGCTTGGTCTTACAGGTTCAAAACACAAGTGACAAGGATCTGTCGTGCAGGATGTGGGCCGTGAATAATGTTCAGAACCAGGCGAGAGACTATTCATTCGACCTCGGCCCGTATCAAAAGACCGAAATAGGGATTCTCGAGTGCAACTGGTCGTTCAAGACCGGCGAAGGTGTCACCATCAGGACAGAGGGGTTCCAAGATTTTACATTTAATGTGCCATGACGGGAATCCCGATCGCTTTGAATTCAATCAAGAATATGAAAAAGACCATATATTTATTCGTCTTGATATCAGCAATTGCTTCAGGATGCGCGTCCGACCAGCCTGGCAAGCCAGCAATACCATCCGCTTCACAGCCGCCTGCTGATAGAGATATTGTCTGGGCCAACAAAGTCATAGAACTTGAGTGGGTGCAGGAATATACAAAGAGGCAAACTGAAGAACTGGACAAGCAGCGACAATCTGCTTATAAGCAAATGGTAAAAATGGCCAGCCAGCAGAACGAACTTCAGGACGTGGTGGACGCGATTGATAATATAAAGAGGGAGGCAAAGGCGGATAATGAACTAACCGATTGGGTGGCCAGCAACCAAGACCAGCTCAAGGTAAGTTTCACAGACAAACTAGGCCAGACGAAACAGGAAAGGTTTGAATCTCTTGGATTGCAAGGCGAAGTATTAAAGGACTGGGTTGATGAGGTGGCGGTTCAAGGGAAAAATGACGGGAAATACATTTTATCAGTTTCAGAGGAGTTCCTTTGGAAGAGCCCCGATGGAAGTGGTGGAATTACAAGGGTTAAATTGGGATTCAATTATGAGGACAAAGCATGGGTCGGCCACAAAGTCGTAAACAGCAGACAGTTTTCCAACGATGAACTCTCCGCACTTGGTAATGATAATTCAAAACAAGTCATCAGCCAACTTCCCGAACCTGCACCTGCCAGCACTGCATCTACTGGCTGGAAGCCGAACAATGATACAATAAATGCCCTTTACCAAGCCGGGATTGATATCCTTACTTCTGCGGTTGAAGATAAAGTTGCGCAGTTGATGAAACAATAATGCTAAGTCAAAACACTGATTTATTTGTTTTTAGACTTAAAACATCCGCCCATTACTGCCCACCACATGCCAACAATCGCACCTGCCACGAATTCATGCAGCCAATAAATGTTGGCGGCTATCC
>Ga0316222_1004662_pt1 | contig 12324 bp, 10 predicted proteins | sample TBH18011metaG_FD_206008 | JGI IMG/M metagenome (GOLD analysis project Ga0316222, IMG submission 206008) | Freshwater microbial communities from Trout Bog Lake, Wisconsin, USA - TBH18011 | ecosystem: Environmental > Aquatic > Freshwater > Lake > Hypolimnion/Profundal zone | place: USA: Wisconsin... | reverse complement strand
CTCTGTACACGACAATTTTCCTAGTTTAAATTTTTAGTGCGATTGTTTTGGCGTCAGTGCGCTCATAATCAATCATCTCCGGCGGACATAGAAATAAAATCCAAAGCCGGAGCACATCTTCTACATTTTTGACAGGACGCAACAAATAATGCGTCAGTTCATCCAAGCCATACCGGAATATGCTGCATTCTGGCCGCCCATGTTTCTTTATCTTCAATGGTTTGACGGCCTGCTGTTTCCATTCGCCCGTTTTATGCGCCCAACACAAAGCAATGGCTTGAAGCGCCATGACTTTCTTGATCCGGTAATACCGCGTTAACCGAGTTTCTTCCAAATGAAAACCCCGTCCCTTTAAATTTTGGAACAGATTTTCAATTTCCCACCTTCGCGCATAGGTTTTCACAGGTTCCTGAAAACGCACATTACTCGCCAAAATCAATAATTTGCCGTTCTCCAGTTTTAATCCGCTAAGCCAAACCCATTGTGTGCCTATCCGATGTCTTTTCCCTAATTGGCGCTCCTCTCCCACCTTCATATCCCGGAATAAAGTTTCTACCTTCATCCGCTCATGCCGGTCTGCGGTTAGCAATTGATTCTCTTTCATGCGAATTAAGTACGGGATGTCTTCGCTCATTAACCACTGCCACCACTGATCGCCGATAAATTCCCGGTCTCCCAAGATACCCAAAATCTTGTACTTTCCAAACTGACCAATAAAGCGTTTTAGCAAAGCAATTCGCTCGCGCTGATTAGAGTTACCTTGTTTGTTCAATACTAACCAATAAACCGGAATCGCAATTCCTTTGTACACAATCGCTAGCGTCAGGATGTTTAGATTTGTTTTCCCCCACTTCCAGTTGGTTCGATCCAGTGTCAAATAAAATCTTTTTTCATTAAATCCAAACAGTTGCATAATTAGACGCGCCAGGGCATCGTAATCAAACACAACCGACTGAAAAAATCGTTGAAGTCGTCTATAACGAGATTTTGGCAATGTGTTATCGTTAAAATGCAAACACAGTTGCGTCAAATTCATCCGTTTCGCACGGATTAACGCGACTAACAAACTTATAAAACAATCTAATCGGCTCTTGTTCCACCCCAAATGACCCTGTAAAATCGTTCTTAGTCCATCGTTCAATTCCATTTTACCCTCCAGTTTAGTCGCTTAAGAGTAAAACAGAACAGCGATGGACTTTCAAGTCATAGACTTAGCTTTCTTTCTTAACCTTGTTTGTCAAATTTTGTCGTGTACAGAGAATTTAGCCTTAAAAAACCAGATTAATCCAGAAAAACTGGTGATACTCGGCACCTCCGGCAGCATGTGGGATGTGTTATGCGAACATATCGGCACCGATAGCCATGAACACTGGGCCAGCTTAAGCGACGCCGTGGAAACAGACGCAGTAAACCAACCGCAATTGGATGCATTTGCCCTGCCGATTAGCCAAACGTTACAAATCGACTGCCAGTTAATCCGCATTCCCTATGGCGACAATCTTGAGCAACAAATTGAAATTTTGCGAATGATGGCCGCCGCCATTAATGCCGGGGATACGGTATCACTGGATTTAACTCACGGACTACGGCATTTGCCGATGTTAGGCCTGCTCAGCGCCATGTATTTGCAGACCGCACGGCAGGTTGAGATTAAGGGGATTTATTATGGGGCGTTAGATCGCACTAAAAATAATTTAACGCCGGTGATGCAGTTGGATGGTTTGCTTAATATAGCTGAGTGGATTACTGCGCTGCATGGGTTTGATAAAACCGGTGACATAGCGCCCTTTGCCGATCTACTGAAACAAGAGGGGGTTGCTGACGACACTGCCAACTTGCTTAAAACAGCGGCTTTTCATGAAAGTGTACTGAACATTACAAACGCACGTCGCCCCTTAAGAGACTTTGCCGACAAGACAAAAAACGGCCTACCGGGTATCGGTAGTCTGTTTGCGGACAGTTTAAATGAGCGTATCAGCTGGAAAAATCAAAATACCCTATACCTGCGGCAACGAGAAAAAGCTTTGTTTTATCTTAAACAAGGTGATTATGTGAGGGCGGCTCTTTTGGGTTTTGAAGCCGTCATTACATGTTATATAGAAAAACATAATTCGAGCTCGGAAAAGGAAAATTATGCCATTCGATTACAAGCCAAAGACGATTTAGAAAAAGAATTAGCCCGTGGTTCGCAAGTATTAAAGCAAAGCTATGAACAATTACGCGATATTCGCAATGCCCTGGCTCATACCAATCGCAGCAATAACATAGCTATCGAAAAAATATTTCAGAGTGAAAATTGCTTGCAAGCGACTTTAACAAAACTCCTAAACGACTTATTGCCGTTAAATTAAGGATAAGCTATGCAAGTGCTGGAAGCGAAGTATGAAATCGTCACGCCGATGTTTATCGGCGGCGCTAATCAAACCGATACGCCCGATATACGCCCACCCTCCATAAAAGGCGCCTTACGTTTTTGGTGGCGGGCTTTGCAATGGGGGGCGTGTTTAAAGGATAAAGGCGGCGATGAGGCTGAGGCTTTGAAATTTTTGCATCAGCAAGAGGCTGAGTTGTTTGGTGCGGCTGCTAAAGACGATCAGTTTGGACAAGGTGTATGCCTTATCAAGTTAAAACAGCCTAAATCGCTAGGTATTGAAAAAAACTGGCCTACAAATAACGATGCGGGGGCCGGTTTTCTGGGTTATGGCTTGGATGCTACAAATGACAATCCTCATCGTATTGCTGTTAATCAAAAGCAGCAGTTCAGCGTTTGTGTAACATTGAAACGCCACATAACCGCCGAGCAGATACAGCAATTAACAAACACCTTAATTTTTTGGGGTTTGCTGGGTGGCTTAGGCAGTCGCTCCAGACGAGGATTCGGTTCTGTAGCCATTAAAAACCTAAACGATCAAGTATTTGATTTTAAAGACTCAGAAAGCTATATCAAAACGATAAAAGAGCTAATAGCTCCTATCCACATGGCACCTGGCATGCCAATTTATACGGCTTTTAACGATGCAATGCAGATTGCTAAGGCTGGCCAAGCTAATGATCAACGGCGCTTAATGAATCAACTGGGCGGGCAATACCGGGAGGCTCGCAAACAAGCGGGCCCTGGTCTTGCCAAATTGCCTTTCGGATTACCACTGGCCGGAAATAGAGGAGAAGCGGATGAAACAAATCGGCGGAGTGGCCCATTATTCATGCACATTCATCCGGTCGGTTCGGAGTATCAGGCTTTGATTACCTTTATACCTGCCCATTTTCACCCCGAATACCCTCAAGGCAATCAAATAGAATTTTATCAGCAGGTGCTAAATTATATGAATAGCTTGGAAAAGGTTTATCCATGACAGAACAATACTTCCACTTCACACTCGGCCCGGTGCAAAGCTTTGTCAGCCAAGCGCGGCGCACCCGTGATTTTTGGGCAGGTTCTTTTTTGCTGTCCTGGTTGTCCTCTGTTGCCATGCTGGCGGTCATAAAGCAAGGCGGCAAGATCATTTTCCCTCAAGAGAATCCAAACTATTTAAATTGGCTGGAAAACAAAGGTACTGGTCAGCCACCTCGGCAAGGCTGCGTACCTAATCGCTTTAAAGGCAGTCACGCAACGGTGCCGGAGGATTTTAAACCCGAATTAGTCGAGCAAAGCATACGCTCAGCCTGGCAAGCGCTGGCTGCGCGGGTTTGGCAACAGGATTTAGCCGATTGTCCGCCAGCTACGCGGATAATTTGGGAGCGGCAAGTAACTGGCTTTTGGGAAATCAGCTGGGCATTAACGGATAACATAGACGAAAGCAATCTACTGGATAGACGCAAAAACTGGCGTAATCATCTACCCAGCGCAGAACCCGGCGTAAAATGCATGGGGATGGACGGCTGGCAGGAACTGTCAGGCATTAATACGCCCAATGCCGAGGGGCTAAAACGGTTCTGGAATGACTTGCGCCAATCCGGTGCAACAGCCATCCAAACCGATCTGCGCGAACACGAATACCTGTGCGCAATCGCCTTTATTAAACGCCGTTTTGCCCATTGTTTTGCCGATCTTGTTGCCCCTATGCCGGGCGGTTGGACTTTATACGGCTGGCAAGTCAGTGCTGCCGTGCCATCAGTGGCGTATATGGCGGCTGCGCCCTGGTTGGCTCAGGTATTAAAACAGGCGCCGGAACCCGAATTAAAAACCTTTCATGATGAAGCCAAAAAACTGACTTTACAATATGGCGAATATGACACCCGCTTGGACTGTATCGATCAGGCCTTAACTCAACGTAATGATGCGCGATTATTCTGGAAAACCAAAAGCCTGGATGGAAACGTATTTTTTGAGGCGGCCTTGGCTAATAAAAATATCTATCAAGATCAAAAACAAGCCGGACGGGTTATCGCTGCGCTGAAAGCATTACGACAAGCCATTACCCTGGAACCTGTCAGCCCATTTTATGCGGTATTGATGATGGACGGCGATAGGCTGGGTAGTTTTATGAGCGACCGAAATAATCACCAGAAAATTAGCGAAGGCTTGCATACTTTTACTACTGGCGTAGCTGCCATCGTCAAAGAACATAGCGGCTTTCTGATCTATGCCGGTGGCGATGATGTCTTGGCGTTGTTGCCACTGGAATCAGCGCTTAATTGCGCCAACCAACTGCGCCTGCATTATTTGCGGAGCTTTAAGGATAGTCAGATCGCCACCACCTTATCCGGCGCTATTGAATACGCGCATATCCGTATGCCATTGGGCAAGGTGTTAAGCGATGCGCACCGCTTGCTGGATGATATAGCCAAAACACAAACCGGCCGGGATGCGATTGCGGTGAGAGTCTGGAAACCCGGCGGTCAACATCTGCAATGGGCCATGCCCTGGGAAAAAGCCATTGATAAACCCACTGGCGAAGTGGTGATTAATCGTTTGGCGGACGATTTTAAAAATGATCAGCAAGTCAGCCAGTTTTCAAATAGTTTCTTTTTTAATGTAGAGTCGCGTTTTGCCGGTTTGCAAAGCAAAAATGAGCAGGGTGAAATAAGCTTACCGGTAGGATTTAGCGTTGAAACCCTGCAAAAGCTCATTGTTGCAGAATATTTAAATTCCGGTGTTAATCGGGGCAAGACCACCATCACTTTGAATGAAGCCGAAAAACGCGTTAAAGACTTACTTAGCCAGTGCTTTGTGATTCGCAGAACTCCTGAAAATCAATATACCGAAACCGGACAGCTCAATACCCATGCCATGCAATTGATTCGTTTTCTGGCGCAAAAAGGAGTCGATCATGGCTAAGCCGGGTAAAAAAATTAATTATGCAAAACAACAACGCCGACAAATGAAGCAAGCCCAGTCCGAGGTAACTATTGCCGGCAGCTCTCCTGCTCCTGACAGCAGCAACGACACGCTTAGTTTGCAGTTACATGCGCTGGATACCTGGTTTTTTAGAGAATCCCGCCCGCATGACGCAGCCGGCGCCAGTGAACTGAGCAGCTTATTTCCTCCGCCGATTCGCACCCTGGCCGGCGCTTTGCGTAGTTTTCTTGGTGAACAGCTTGAAGTTGACTGGAACCATTTACCCAGTGATTTTGCCGCCGCCTTAGGCGGTGCGGATGATTTGGGGCCATTGCAACTGCACGGGCCGTGGATTGTACATAACGGCCAGCGGCTCTATCCAGCGCCACTGTATTTGATGCAAAAAGAAAAAGACATCCAGCGCCTAAGCCCCGGTAAACCGGTGCATTGTGATTTGGGTAAGGTCAGGCTGCCGGAATTAGCCCCCGGTTTTAAAGGCTACAAAACCTTGGAGCAAGCTTGGTTAACCGCTAAGGGTTTGGAAAAATGCTTGGCAGGAGAAACGCCTGACAGCCAAGACATCATTAAGAGTGACCAGCTATTTAGTCACGAAGCCAGACTGGGCATTGCCCGTAATAACTTAACCCGCAATGTTATAGAAGGTAAGCTTTATCAAACCCGCCACCTGCGACTTCATGAAGACTTACAAGATGGCGTACACCTTGCGCTGGATGTAAAAAATCTGCCGCCCGAATTGCGGACAAAAATTTCGGCTACTCAATCCGCCATTCTGCGCTTAGGCGGTGAAGGACGCATGGCAAGTGTTACGGTCAACAAACTAACCCAAACTTGCCCGGAACTCAAAGTTCACCAGATTAAAGCTGAACCTGTGAAGCGCATACTGATACATTTTATAACCCCGGCGGATTTTAATGGTCTGCCTTTTCCAGCCGAGTTCAAAATTGAGCAAGATAACGGCCAAACTATCTGGCAAGGCCAGCTTAACGGCATTGCTCTTAGTATAGAAGCGGCGGTGATCGGCAAAGCCCATAGAGAAGGTGGTTGGGATATGCAAAAACACCAACCCAGACCAGTTAAAAGCTATATCCCCGCCGGCAGCGCCTGGTTTTGCCGCCTGGATGAACACACTGATTGGCAAACGCTTAGTCTAGCCCTTAATGGGCAGTGCATAGGCGTAGATACCGCTTTTGGCCGCGGGCAAATTTTGCTTGGCGTATGGCAAGACACACTTAACACCTCAGGAATTTGATTTATGAGCAGCAAAAATGCACTGTTAGGCCTTTGGGCAGAAACCAGCTTGCACGCTGGCGCCGGCGGCTCTGTTTCCGGCATTGATTTACCCATTCAACGCGAAGCGCACAGCGGCTGGCCTTGCGTGTACGGCTCTGCGGTTAAAGGCGCTTTGCGCGCCAAAGCCGAGGATAAGCTTGGTGCGGACAATTGCAGTATTGCTTATGTGTTTGGGCCGAATACCGATCAGGCCTCTGAACATGCCGGTGCCTTGCTGGTGGGTGACGCCCGTTTGCTGTTGTTGCCGGTACGCTCATTAACCAGTCATTTTAAATGGGTCACTTGCCCGGCGTTGTTGGAGCGCTTGCAACGCGATTGCAAGCGCTTAGGTATAACATTAAATTTTACCTTGCCGGCAGCACCAGATAAGGAGCAAGCCTTAGTGGCAAATATAGACGATAACGATTTGTTTTTGGAAGAATACCGTTTTACCAGCCAACCAACTGAACTTGGCGAACTAATTGCGGCATTGCACCAGCTTAGCGGTATTGCTGAAGATGCTCTGCGGCAGCAATTAGCTATCATCCATAACGACCAATTCAGTTATTTATCCAGCTATGCAACGCCGGTAATAGCACATATTGCCATTGATAATGATAAAAAAACCGCTAAGCCCGGCGCACTTTGGTACGAGGAAAGCTTGCCGCCGGAAACCGTACTGTATTGCGCACTGAGTGCTTACCGCTCGCGTGCTGCAAAAGATGGCCTCTCTGCCGATGATATTTTAAATTGCATCACGCAGGATTTATTTGCCGCATCGCCTTATTTGCAATTGGGCGGCAACGAAACCGTGGGCATGGGCTGGTGCAAAGTCACCACGGTTAACAGTAACAGCAGCGAGGCATAAACATGGCGCAAACCATCCAGCAGCAACGCGCGGCTTTTGCGCTGCAACAGATAGAAAAGCTTACTACCGTTGAACAGAAAGACTTTAACAGCTATGCCAGTGGCTTGCCGGCCATGATACACATGAATGGCTTGGGGCAAGCAATGGCATTTTGCAAAATGAAAGGCAAAGATCGCCCGTCTTATGCGGCGCTCTATCAACTGGTTTCCGCTTGGCTGTGTAAAGAAGGTCAACCCTATCACGGCAAAGCGGATGTATTGACCGGCATTATTGAGTCCGATAGGGCGAAATATCAGTTAGCGCAAGCCGAAGCATTGGTGTTGATGAGTTGGGTTAAAAAATTTGCCAAAGCCTATTTGGCGGAGGAAAAAAACGCATCTTCGGCGGAGAAAAATGCATGACAACACCACTCTATCAGGGTCACGATAGCGATAGCCTTAAGAAAAAACCGGATAACGCACACGCAGGCTTATGGTTTGAGCGTTTTTTTAATGGTTATCAGCATAATGGTCAAGATTGGCAAATCCCCAAACCCGATGGAAAAAAAGACGCCAAACGCGACTGGATCAATAGCGTAGCCGGCAGTGTCGGCGATCAAGCATTAAAAGACTACGCCAACCGGCAAAGCCAATTGCTGTGCGAACTTACGGGCCGCAGCCTGCGCTACACCACAGATTGGCATTTTGTCACCGGCATGGGCAATCCGCATCCAGTGGAGAACGGCTTTGCCTGGCACCCAACCTTGGGGGTTCCTTATCTGGCCGGCTCCGTCGTTAAAGGTTTGCTGCGCGCCTGGGTAGAATTAAATGAAGATGCACTGCAACCGGACGAACATAAAGCCCGGCTTAAAAGCTGGTTTGGCACGGAAAGCAAAGATGAAGTTGCCGAGCAGGCCGGCGGCTTTATCTTCTTTGACGCGATTCCCGATCAACCACCATGCCTGCTTTGTGACATCATGACACCGCACATGGGGCAATGGTATAGCGAAGGACAGAAAGGCGACATCAACAACCCCGCCGCCATTCCGGCCGATTGGCATGAACCGCTGCCTGTGTCGTTTTTGGCGGTTAAACAGATGGGTTTGATTTTTAGTATTGCCCCGCGCCTACCGCAAATGGCCGAACAACTGGATGAGGTGTTTGCCGCCTTAACCAACGCCCTGGTATGGCTGGGAGCAGGCGCTAAAACGGCGGCGGGTTATGGTTATATGTCACTTGATGACGAATTCAGCAAGGAACAAGCTGAAGCAGCCCGGCAGCAGGCTGAAAAACAGCGCTTGGCCGCACTCAGCCCGGAACGACAAAAAATTGAACACTTAAAGCAACAGCTGCAAAATAAACAACAGAGTAAGAGTAAGGAAAAGATGGGCGGGGTGTTGTATGTCGCACTTAAAGAGTTAGTGGTGCAAGCTAAAGACTGGCCACCTGCCGAAAAAGCTGATTTATTAAAGATTGCCGAAGACTTATTGGTATTTATTGAAGCCAAAAATAACAAAACAGCTAAAACCTTACTTAATGAATTGCGATAATCTGAAATTAACCCGATGAAGCCATTACCTTGCCACCGTTATCAATTCAAATGTCGCCTGCAAGCGCCGTTAACCCTCAATGACTATGCCGGCTCCATGTTACGCGGCGCGTTTGGTCATGCGTTACGCAAAACCGCCTGTATGACGGGAATGGATAATTGCAAGAACTGTCTGCTTTATCGGCAATGCGCCTACCCCAGAATATTTGAAACCCCGCCACCCAGCCAAAGCCACTTTCAACAATTCAGCCAAATTCCCAATGCTTTTGTGATTGAGCCGCCGCCGATGGGCCAGCAAAAACTGCCGGCAGGCGAATATTTTAATTTTAATATGGTGTTGCTGGGCAGAGCGATAGCTGATTTACCCATTGTCGTGCTGGCTTGGCAAGCTGCGTTAAAAGCCGGGTTGGGAGCTGATCATGCCAAAGCCGAACTGCTGGAGGTGATCTTTGAACCTGGGCAAACGATTGCGCACAGCCTTTATTCCGTGAGCAAACCCCAGCTATTGCCGGCGCCTATATTTCAACCTGAGCCGATACCGGCTTGCCGGCAGATACAACTGCAATTGCTAACGCCGCTACGGATACAACAACAAGGCCGGGTGCTTTCCGATACCCTAAGCGGCAAAGATTTTTTAATGGCCCTGGTCAGGCGTTACTATCTATTGCAGGAATTTCATTCGGCCAATTACCAAGCCCCGGATTTTGCGGCATTGGCCGCGCAAGCCGCATCAATTGAGGTTAACCACCATTTTAAGTGGTGCGTATGGCAACGCTATTCGCAGCGGCAAAAACAGCAAATGACTTTTGGCGGCGTATTGGGCAAGCTGGAACTTAGCGGCGATTTAAGCGTTTTTTTACCCTTACTATTAATCGGACAATGGCTGCATGTTGGCAATAAAACCACGTTTGGTATGGGCGGCTACACCATCCTGTCAACCTAAACCGAGCAATATCATGACAACATTACCCTCTATTCATTTAATTATCGTCACCGGTCAGGCGCAGGCCAATTTGATTCCTATTTTGCAATTAAAACCGGCTATTGTAGCGCTAGCGATTTCTGAATCCATGCGGGAAAACGCCAAGGTTTTTGTTAAGTTGCTTACAAAGCTAGCTAATTATAAGGATGCAGACATTCTTCCATTTGCTGTGCCTGATGCTGGTTTTGAGGCTATTAGATACAGGGCTTTGGAAATTGAAGATGAACTACGCCGTAATTATCGTAATAGCCCGATTACCTATCATGCCACCGGTGGCACCAAAATCATGGCTTTGGGGTTTTATCAAGTATTTCAAGGCCAATCAGATACCGTACTATATACTGATACCGTACATGGACAGATTGAAACCCTACACCCTGAAAAAGCCCCGGCGATTATGATCGGCAAGGTTCTGACTATAGAGAGCTATTTGCTGTCTATGGATAAAACCTATCGCAAACATGCGGACGCAGCTTGGGAAAACAAAGCTAGGCAGCGTAGATCATTAAGTTTTTGGCTGGTGCAGAATATTGAGGATTTGCAAGATTTTTGGCCGGCAATGAACAAATTGGTGCAGGATGCATTGGCAAAAGAACAGCGCGGTGTACCACCCTCGCTAGTGCGGCCAGAACAGCAATTTGACCGCAATCCCACTAACGTATTATGGCAACAGGCCTTGAAAAAAATAGCCGAAGCAGGTATTTGTCAGTGGGATAACCAAAAACCAGAAGTGCTTTATTTTGATAATCCAGATGGTGCAAAATATCTGGGCGGAGCCTGGATAGAAGAATATGTCTGGTTAACAGCCAGTGAATTAGGCTGTGAACAAGTGTGGGCGAATGTCGAATTTACTGAAGCCGCTAGTCCAAAAGATGATATTCGCAATGAAATGGATTGTTTGATTTTGCATAACAATCGATTATCAATGATCGAGTGCAAAACCAGCAAATTCACGAACGGTCAGTCAAGAAACAGTGATATTTTGTATAAATTAAAGACCTTGGAGCACAGTGCAGGGGGGTTATTCGGTGATGCCTGGCTAATATCAGCGCTTAAGCTGGACGAGAAAACCCAAAATCGCGCACGGGAGTATAAAATTAACGTTATCGACAGCACCAAATTAAACACACTGCAAGATGCAATCCGAAATTGGATGAATCGCAAACAATAACCATTCATTGGCTCACAAAATTGTTCTATCACGCGCAACTAACCCGCCCTACGGTTCTGTCAATGCAAAATAGATCAACACGGCAGATTGTCGCCCAAGAAGCTAAAAATTGAATGCTGTCTTTTTTGAATTGTTGACTTTAAGTTTTATCAATTGATTGTTTTATATGCTAAAGTAAGCCTGTTTCAACCGGCTAGGCAAAATTGGAGATGAAAACAAAAACAGCTTTAAAATTAAACGGTTATAAGGGTACCTGTAAGCCAATGAAAGATATTGGATTTTACCGGATAGCTATTAGAAACCTATCCCTGTTCCGAAGGGATTAAGACTTAGCATATAGCGGCAGTATAGGCGGTGTAGTTATATTAGAAACCTATCCCTGTTCCGAAGGGATTAAGACAACTCCATAGCGGGAGTAGCAGCGGTATTTAAATATTAGAAACCTATCCCTGTTCCGAAGGGATTAAGACGCTGGTATTTCAATCCGATGTCGAACGCGAATTCGATTAGAAACCTATCCCTGTTCCGAAGGGATTAAGACGAAGTGTTAGCAAACCAAACACCAGCGTACTGTATTAGAAACCTATCCCTGTTCCGAAGGGATTAAGACGTATAAGGTGCGCTGGTTTGCGGCTTTGAGTTGATTAGAAACCTATCCCTGTTCCGAAGGGATTAAGACCTATGTGGTACAGTTTGCTAAAAGTCTCTTTTAATTAGAAACCTATCCCTGTTCCGAAGGGATTAAGACTTTGCAGCTTTTACAGGTTTTGCTTGTGCAGTTGATTAGAAACCTATCCCTGTTCCGAAGGGATTAAGACTGCGACATTACAATGCCTAATGCAGAACAAACGGATTAGAAACCTATCCCTGTTCCGAAGGGATTAAGACTTTAAAATAATATCCAGCTCGTCTTTTGTTTCTATTAGAAACCTATCCCTGTTCCGAAGGGCCGTAGGGCGGGTTAGCTGTGCGCGATAACCTCGGGTTCATAGTTGCCACAACAATCGCACAGCGTAACCCGCCAAGCTTTTAATCAGCTCACACCGTGTTTAAAACGCATCAGCAACCCGGCGGGTTACGTTGCGGGTTTGTTTTTGCACCAATATTTTAAGCTATCACGCGCAACTAACCCGCCCTACGGTTCTGTTTCAGGTCTGCTATTGCCAACGATAGGGCCGTAGGGCCGTAGGGCGGGTTAGCTGCGCGCG
>Ga0316222_1004659_pt1 | contig 12333 bp, 17 predicted proteins | sample TBH18011metaG_FD_206008 | JGI IMG/M metagenome (GOLD analysis project Ga0316222, IMG submission 206008) | Freshwater microbial communities from Trout Bog Lake, Wisconsin, USA - TBH18011 | ecosystem: Environmental > Aquatic > Freshwater > Lake > Hypolimnion/Profundal zone | place: USA: Wisconsin... | reverse complement strand
TCAAGTTCCTCTGCGTCTTCAACGGAGTGAGGCCCATACCAATGAGCATTGAAGTATTGCGGCTTGAACATGAAATCTCTCCAATTAGTGAGTCAGCGCGTGGTGTGCCGAACGCTAAGCTCACCCACGGCTCTCTGAGAGCGGAGGATGGCAGCAAATCGGAGCAAGGCGAAGGCGCGGAGGCTGCGGAAGCAGCATCCGTGACTGAGCCGGTGGAATTATGACCGCGCTTTTAAACAACCCGCGCGGAGAGCCGTTGGTGTGCAGCGTATGGTTCGGTGTTCTTCGTGTGTAAATCATAGCAAATGGCAGCGCATGGTTCAGTTCTAAGCTGGAGTTGGTCCACCAATCCAACTCCACTTGTAGCGTTGGTTGGCTGCTGGACATAGCAACATCGGGACTTCGATACTAGACTCCTCGATAATCACCTCGGCTCCCGCTTCACGCAGAAGTTCGGCGGCATGGTCTGCTACTTCACCGTCAACACCGGCTACAAGGATGCATGGTGATGAATCTCGGAGGAAATCCGATAATTGCTTCGCATTCTCGAGTCCAATATCAGCCAATAGCCGGAGAGACTTGACCAGTGATAAATGCTTCGCCCCCGAGGAAATAATCTTGATCTGGTATTTCTTCATATTTTTTCACCGAACGTTTAAATGTACCGAACTTCTTCTGTATAAGAAAGTGAGTGTTCTGTATAAGATGTCCTGATATACTGTAACTCACTGATTTAACAACACACTGGAAATGCAACATGTCACCGCCTCCTGCTAACTCAGCACCACATGCGCCTATGCTGCTGGAAGTCGTACGTGAACGCATCCGGGCGAAACACTATAGTCGGCGAACGGAGCAATCATACACGAGCTGGATTAGACGTTTTGTGAATTTTTATCACAAAAGACACCCGCGTGATATGGGCGCACCCGAAGTGGAAGCATTTTTGACCGATCTGGCAGTTAACGGCAAGGTTTCTGCTGCCACGCAAACCCAGGCTTTGTCTGCATTGCTTTTTCTTTACAAGGAAGTTCTCGGGATGGAAGTTCCGTGGATGGGTGGCATGGTGCGCGCAAAAGCATCCATCAGGATACCGACTGTGCTGTCGGTCAATGAAGTGCATCGTCTTCTTGCCTGTCTTGATGATGTCTACGCGCTCATGGCCAGACTGATTTACGGCACTGGGATGCGATTGATGGAATGCGTCAGTCTGCGAGTAAAGGACGTTGACTTTGATCGACTTGAAGTAACGGTGCGAGAAGGCAAGGGCGGTAAGGATCGCGTGACCATGTTGCCGGAAACCTTGGGGCCATCACTTCAGGAGCACCTGCAAAAGGTGCGCGTGTTGTTCGAAATGGACAGAAAAAACGATGCTCCCGGCGTGGCAATGCCGGATGCGCTGAGCAGAAAATATCCGGAAGCGGGCAAGACTTGGGGCTGGTTTTGGGTTTTTCCAGCACCTGGTCTGTCGGATGATCCTGAAACAGGCATCCACCGTCGCCATCACATCTATGAACAGAACCTTCAAAGAGCTATCCGTTTTGGCGTGCGTAAGGCGGGTATTGCCAAGCCAGCCACCACGCACACCTTGCGTCATTCCTTCGCCACACATTTACTGGAGAGCGGCTATGACATTCGCACCGTACAGGAATTGCTCGGTCATTCGGATGTTTCCACCACGATGATATACACTCACGTCTTGAATAAGGGCGGGCGCGGGGTAATCAGTCCGCTGGACAGGCAATGAGATGCATGTCCATGGAACCAAGCATTTATTTTGCGTTTTCCATGACCATTCAATCTCGAAATTTGAAAGCTACTGTACGACCGCTATCCTGAATATAGAGGTCGTTAAATTTCACATAAGTGAAGAGCTGCTGATGGCACGATTCAGCACGTCAGGTTATCATTATGAGCGACTTAAAGCCGGCATTCATTCATTTCATACGAGAATCAAAATAGTATCGGCGCTTCATGTAAAAAGCAAAGAAACTTTCATTTAATTGCTTCAACCTCGCTCTTTCCTCAAATACTGTACGACAAATACCAGTGCGCTCGCGTAAACCAAGACTCACGACCAGCTTATACGCCGAGCTTCCTTCACAGACAGGAATATTATCCTGTATCAGTACGCCAGCCACTTTTTCATTTGCGCACCAAGCGGGGAACCACGTTGCATCATGATCATCCAGGTCAACTTGACAGTTGCTCCAGTCGCGCGTCAAGGCGGCATCTTGCATTTCATCAACAAAGCCATCAAATTCCTGCGGTGATAACCAGGCAAAACGAAGCGCAGCTCTTCTGGCCTGTTCTGCTTTGCCACACCCCGCGTATCCTAATGCCAGCCATCGTTGTACTGCTGAGCGCATATCCGCACCCGGTATTATTTTGGCTATTCTCACGACCTCCTGAAATTGACCGGCGCGCAAATAGAGTTCGGCGGCGAAACAATCAGTCTGTCTGGGTTCAATGTCAGCTTGTTCGGATACTCTAGCCAAAGATTCCCAGCACTTGCGAATCAACAAATCGCCCTTTACGCCCATCACAATTGACGCTGGAATTATCTGCTCACGTATCAGTATTTCTTCGGTGGCGATTGTTGTCGCGATAGCTGAGCAGTCCAGCTTGGTAATATACTCGATCCAATGCTCAAGAAAATCGCAGAGCACCTGAAATTTGTCCAATGCTTCATGGTCAGGATCAGCTGCCACCAATTCACGCATAGCCTGTCGTGTAGCCATATCATCAAAGCGGGCTATGGCAGCAATCAAATCATTAGCTCGCTGAACCGGTTCTGAATCAGCAAAAATATCAAGCTGCTGCATAACCGTCCTGGCAATATCGGTTAATGCAAATCAGGCCGCCATAATTTGAAAGTCAGTTGCATTGGCAATTGGGCGCACAAAGTTCTTTTCACGTCTCATTTCAACAATGCCATAGTTGGACAATGTTTTAAGTGTGCGAGAAAGGTTACTCGGTTTACGCCCTGTCATTTGTGCCAACGATGAAATAGACTCAGGTTGCGCATCCTTGATTACATGAAGCAGTGCTCTGTTGTCGTCACTGAGCACTTCTGCCAATGATTTCATTGATGTGAACCATATTTTTGGCTCATTTAGTTTTGGCTTGTATTCGCCTTTTGCAATCGCATAGATGCGCTCGCGAATTTTTTCTTGCGACATAATGCCTATTACAATACTTTTCATTTTTCCGTCTCCTTCAATACTCTGTCTACGTCAGCGAAAAAATCCTGAAGTAATTGATAAGCATCCTTGAATTCGTAGTGCACGCCTTGATCGGAAATGTGGCTTGTGATCGTAGGGTAAAACTTGCCCTGCATATTTGAATCGACTGAAAGGTTTGATGCCATGCGCATTGTCATACCCCATCACCCGTTTACCATTTTGTTCATGTAGCGTTAAAGCGTAGCGAACACCATGTGGTATCAATGCCGTAGATTCAACGCGCCAAGCATGAATTTCAACCCAAAATCCGTGCTCTTGCTGAACGATATTTCCGTTCAAATCAAGCAGAGTATCAACACCATTGTCAGTATGCATGGCGCAGTATATCAACTGGTGATAATGTTGACTAGTATCAATATCAATAATTTTGGGTGAAAGTCAGGGGGTGAAGAAAGACGAGGGGGTCAGGTCTCCCATTTTGCACCGCCCCCGCTCTTATGTACTTTCATATTCGCAGATTTATGCAAAATGAGAGACCCCACTTTAAGACCCCCTAGTGCTTGATGTCGCCACAGCCCGCGACAGACAGCTTTTCGACAGACAACTTTCAAAACCCGGTATCCGCTTACGAGACACACCGGACCGTCAAGGTATGGCATCTGAACGACTGCTGTACTACTGCCAAACGGGCAGAAAATTGTTAATTCGAATGGCAGCCCCTGTTTTTTGCATAGCTTACTATCGACTGACTCTTACCGAGCAACTTTCAGCTATATTACTTCAATTTCATTCTTCAGATCAGGTTACCCAAACGAACCAGACATGGGTATTTGAAAATAAGAGGGCAATCTTTACTCTCCCGCGGCTTTTGCCAGGAGTGACAATCCGACATCTATTTTGCCTGCACCGCGTTCGGCTCGTAATTGAAATCGGATTTCAGCATCGTATTCCGCAAGCATTACAGTGGTGACCTCATCAATCAAGCGGTTGAGCGGTGTGCCACGATTTTTGGCTAGTGCTTTAAGGCGGCGGTGTTTTTCGTCCGGCAGGCGTACAGTGAGAGCAGTCATTTCAAATCTCCTTCAAAAAATCTTCGGGGGAAATCATCCGAAGGTGTGGAAAGTGCAATTCACCGCGCCGAACATCACGCAAGTTGCGCGTCACAATCAAGTCGGCTCCGCCCGCTACGGCAAGCTCAATAAGATGGTTGTCTGCTTCATCGGGCAAGTTGGGACGCCAAATGTAGTACACCCTTGTCCATTCGCAAACCGATAGAAAAATATCCAGCAAATCGTTGCGTTCTTTTAAGGTCAGTCGGCACTGATCAAAGAGTTCACTTCGCCCCAAAACATCTTCGTATTCCGTCAACAGTGCCGTACCCATCAACGGGGTGCTTTGTCCCCGCAAACAAGCAGCCACTGCATGGTTGGCAGCGCCCGTACCTAAACAGGCACCCAGAAAAATATTGGTATCAATGACAACTCTCATGTCAATATGGTAGCAAAAATACCACCATATTGCCAGCGCAGACTCCCGCATAATTGCCGGTCGCGAGCATCACTAGTGGCCGACTTTTGCCCATCAGGCATTCCATTCGCCAACGTCTGCTGTTCTACTGACACCAGACTTTCAAGTGCTACCCCATGACGGTCGGCAGATGGCACGTTGCCGAAATACGCGCCGCAAAAATAATCGCCATAAAGCTGTTGTTCACATCGACACGGGCAATGCAATTACGTGTAAATAACACGAATCGATTTCAACGGTTGCCGTTACCTCATCAAACCTGATGAATAGTGTGGGTCTCGAAAGAAACGTTAAGAACCTTCCTGATTGCTGAAAAAACCGCAGACAGACTTTCCATAGTAGGGTTGCCGCGAGCAGAAAGCATGCGATGCACACTCTTGCTCGGACGGTTGGTCGCCGTCGCAATTTGCTCAAAACCGACGGTTGCATTAACCACGTCGCGCAGCAATAAGCGAGATGCCTCAGCCTCGCCATTGAGAAACATATCGGTTGCTTCCCTCAGTAATGCTTCAGCGAAAGCAGGATCCGCCTTGATTCTGGCTTGTAATGTTTTACTGGAATCTACAGTGAGCTGTCCCATCATTTATCCCTTTTGATTTTTCTTTAACGTGGCTTTACGGGCATCGTAATCATCGCGCAGTTTTTTCGCCTGCTTGATATCAGCAGCCTGGCCATTTTTTGTTCCACCGCCAAGCAGCACAATTAATACATCAGCGTCATGGATGAGGTAAATCCGAATTCCCGGTCCCCAATCTATTCGATATTCCTTAAGCGTTCCATCGAGGGGTTTTACGTTCCCCATGCTGCCCGCCATCATGCGCGCCCGAGCAACGGCTACTTTTGCAGCATACTCAACGGACAAATCATTGAACCACTCGGCATAATAGTTCTTCTGTTCGCAGGTTACGTATTCTTCAATTTTGACGGTCATAGTTGAATAGTAACCTTAAAGTTACCTCGCGGCAAGATGAAACGGGGGCGTTTCAAAAACTCATGATCAGAATGATGTTCTGCTGGTATCTTTCCAGCTCCCACGAACATCAGGTTTCAGGCTGCCATTCTTCGACCTCGACGGGCTGTTAATGGCACAGACTTGTCTATCGACCCGCATTATTGCACGGCAAAAAGCAGGCGTTTTGCTCAGTTACGTTTACCAGGTTTTGGGCAGCTTTCGACGAGTATGAAAAACCCGTAAAACGTGGAGTTCATCGCCCACAACACGGTATGGAACAACAAATGGATAGCGGTCAACAACCAGTTCGCGTGTACCTGGAACGCGGCCTGCACGCCCGGAAGATGGGAACTCGCTGAGCGAGTCAACCTTATTTTTGACGTACACGAACATGTCTGCTGCTGCTTTTGAGTTTTCTTGAGCAATGTAATCAGCCTCAGCATCAAGATTCTTGATTGCTTTTTGCAGCCATCTAACCCGCATTGCGCTTCCACTTTGCGCTGATGGTATTCACTTCCTCTTCGCTGGCAAAGTCGCCTGCATCGGCCTCGGAGATTGCCTGCGTGATTTCAGCAATCTGCCAAGACTCACGTTCGATATAGTCGCGAATAGCTTGCCCAGCCAAAAATGATTTTGTGCGGCCTGTAGCTGAAGCCAGGGTATTAAGCTGATTGCTCAACTCGTCCGGCAAACGCATAGAGATCATACTCATAGTGCACCTCCTGTTTAGTGTATTACAACGTTGTCATTGTAAATCAAAATCACGAGTGTGGCGGATTTACATGAATCAAAAAATCAAGGGCTCGAATAATTTATTGCTTAGCAGTGCGCTCGATCAATCAAAAGAGCAACATTTCGGTTATGACACCTAGTCATACGCAACGAATGCGAATGACGGCTTTCTTGCTGAAAATCTCACACCTTGACCATCCGCTGGCACTGAACAGTCATTCCTGAATATCAGATTTATTACTGTCTATTTTCAGGATCTCTGACGGCAATTAAGCGCCAAGGAATTTCGCCAGGCATTGTGCATCGGGAATGCTTTGAAAGCTATCGTTGAACATCTGGTTTCATCTAGTGATTTTCTTATGATCTGCATATTTCATCTTATAACCACTTGGATTAAGCGGGTTTGTGCAATGCAAAATCTTCGCTGCATCTTGAAACTATTTTTTATTTTTACTGGCTATGATTAAAATTAGTCCGTGTTTGAGCAAAATATCGCTTCCAGTTGTTTTAGTTATTCTCTTTTCTAGGAGCCTGTCGGCAATTACCGGGACGCCATAGGGAAAAATATGATGTAAAACTTTTCCCATGACAGCCTTCAGGCTTCCCGCTACGCTGAATGCATGGTGCGCTTCACGATATTTTTTACCTTCGGGATATGGTTACTGCAACAACAAGCGGCGCTGCCCGTTTTTGCTTCGGCCTGGCAACTTGCGGTGCTGGCACTGCTGCTAACAGGACTTGCGCTGAGGATTGCAACCCGAACAAGCACACTGCACTTGAGCCGCAGTTTATTGCTCGCAGCGCTTGCCTGTGGCAGCGGTTTTTATTATGCAGCTGCGCAGTCCGGGTAGCGTCTGGCGGTTAGCCTGCCTGATAACTGGCAAGGACGGGATATTGAGGTGACAGGCGTGGTGGCTGACTTACCTCATCATACTGAACACGGCCAGCGCTTTAACTTTACCGTCGAAAAAACCCGCACAGCCGGTGCCAGTGTACCTCGACATGTTTAGCCTACTTCCGGCAGTTGACAGCGTAAAATCAGCCGCTAAAGTACGGGGCTACTGGGATTAAAGCGAATAGGGAGAATCACCAAATGGGTGAAGCCAAAAGATGCGCAAAACAGGCCATCGTCAAGCGCGTGGAGCCGATGGTTGTCGACACGCCGGGCGGGCGAATTCATGTGCAATGGGATACAGAAGCCAGTGCCACGCCAAATGGTCAGTTAAGCTATCTTGCCGAGTTTTTGCATACAGCCGGTATTTACGAAGCGTGGATTCAGGATTGCCCGCTGCACTACAGCAGTCCCAATGCCCCGACAAAATATGACGTACTGGGAACCCTGTTGCTATCGATTTTAGCCGGCCACCCATCGCGCAACTGTACCATGACCGCGCCGATTGTGAAAATGGCTTTGATGAGTTGAAGAATCAATGGGGCTGGGATAGCCGCTTTCGCGGTTTGTGCGGGGCGCGGGAAAACAGGCGATCGTACAGCCAGCGCGGCAATATTTTGAGTAAACTACCGATCATGCCCATCTGCCAGGGGATCACAGCGTAAGCTGTTTGCCGCTCAATGGCATGCACCATGCGCCTGGCCGCCTCATCAACTTCCAGAATAAACGGCATGGTATAGGGATTGTTTGCGGTCATCTCCGTTTTAATATAGCCAGGACATAAGGTGATTACTTTCACCCCGCTGTCATGCAGCTCGACGCGCAACGATTCCAGATAACTAATCGCTGCAGCTTTAGAGGCGGAGTAGGCACTCGCGCCCGGCAGACCTCTGAACCCTGCCACACTGGCAATCCCCACCAGCGTGCCGTGTCCTGCATTGCGCATCAACGCGACAAAAGGCTGAAAAGTTTTCACCATGCCCAGTACATTAATTTCCATCACCTCTGCGAAGGCATCAATATCTTCTGCATATTCAGTGAGTGTGCCGACGCTTACACCGGCATTGGCGATGACGACATCCGGCAGGCCGGCACGACTGATGAAATCACAGGCTGCCTGCTGCAACGCAGCGGCATCCCTTATATCCAGCGCATAGCAATGAACCTGCCCCGGAAATTCGGCTGCAAGCGCCTGCAATAATTCTTTGCGGCGCGCAATGGCGGCAACGATGGCACCTTGTTTGAGATATTGCTGAGCTAACGCCAGGCCCAAACCGCCGGATGCCCCGGTAATGACGACACGAAAACCGTGTTCAGGATGCAGGATACCGGATTCAGGAAAAACTATTGCCCCGCTGTTAACGGAATCCTGAATCCCTAATCCTCGATCCTTGCTGCTGATCAATGCTTGTGTTCCTTGCGTTCCTTGCGCACCATGCTGATAACCTCATTCAGTGCGATCAAGGTCTCAGCCGGTTCCATGCCGGTAATTTTATATTTCCCATCCACGATCAGCGTTGGCGTGCCTTCTATCCCGTAAGTACGGATCATTTGTTTGGCGCGAACGATGTCGCTGCTGACGGTAAAGGAATTATAGTCTGCCACGAACTTCGCCCTGTCCACACCTTTGCTGGCGACAAATGCGCCTATCGAGTCAAGGTCGTACAGGCCGATTTGCTTGACATGAATCGCCTGATAAATTTCATTATCCAGCGGTTTGATTTTCCCCATTGATTTCAGCACAAAATAAGTTCGTGCCAGCGGTTCAGTCGAATCACGGAAAATTGTCGGCATAAACTCCAGATCAATATCAGCGGGCATGGTTTTTTCCCAGACTATCAGCTCATTGTGCAAATGAAAGCAGTGCGGGCACTCATAAAAGAAAAACTCAAGCACCTCAATTTTTTTGCTGCTGGCAGGTTGCGCGGGGTTAAGGAGCGTGTAACTCGGCACAGCGGCATAAGCGCTATTAAATAGCATGAAAAAAACAGCAACAAGCAAACTTTTAAGCACCAACTTCATTTAAAACTCCTCAGGATGTAAATAATAAATAAGCAGAAGTATTAGCGTACCGGAATGGCTTCCAGTCCGCTTGATTTTAACGCGCCGCGTGCGCTGGTAAATTCCTGTTTGCTGTGGAACGGACCTACCCGTACACGATGAATTTCACCTTTGCCCGGCAAAGTTATTGTTTGGATACTGGCCTCCAGCCCCTTCATTGCCAAAGTGGCCTTGAGTTCTTCAGCATCATCAGCATCGGAAAAAGCACCTGCTTGCAGATATTTTATGGCCGGTTTGCTCTCGGGAATCTTATCGGCTGGCCGTGCATCAATGGGTTTTGGCGCTGTCGCGTCAGTTGATTTTGGTGATGCCGCGTCAGTTGGTTTTGATGGCGCATCAACTGTTGCATCTGTTTTATCAGTTAATACCTTGTAAAACTCAAAGCGCGGCTTGGCCTCTGCCACCTCTGATGCCCCGCTCGTCTCCACTTTACTACTTGCTTCCACACCGGATGCAGCGCTTGCTTTTGCTTTGACTGCAGGTTCAACCAGTTGTCTGGCAATTTCTACGGAGGGTTTGACATCAATATTCTTATTAACGAAGGGGCTGGGTGATTTCAGAATAAACCAGGCCATTCCGGCCGCCAGCGCTACGCCTACCACCATGCCAACCAGAATGCCAGCCAGCATAGGACTGCCATTCTTTGTTGTGGATTTATTGCCTGAAGCTCTGCTCATGTTTAATTCCAGTTATCTTGGTGAAAATAAAATCACATCTTTTCCGGTGCACTCACGCCCAGCAGAGCCAGTCCGTTAGTCAGCACTTGCGCGGCTGCGGCGATCAGTGCAAGACGCGCGCACTTGAGTGCTTCATCGTCAACCAGAAAACGCGATGCATTATAGTAGCTGTGAAATGCGGCAGCCAAATCCTTTAGATAAAACGCCACCAGATGCGGTGCCAGATCCTCTGCCGCATTTTCTATGACCTGCGGATAGTCAATCAGTTGCTGCAATAAGGCGGTTTCATATTCGCTGTCGAGCAGGCTGACATCCGCCTGCAACAAAGCCAGCCGTTCACCGCCCCAAGCTTCCAGTACGGTACTGATGCGGGCATGCGCATACTGAATATAATATACCGGATTGTCGTTGCTTTTTGATTTGGCAAGATCAATATCGAACACCAGTTGAGAGTCCGGATGGCGCGCCGCCAAAAAATAACGCGTCGCATCGCAGCCCACTTCATCAATCAGATCACGTAGCGTCACATAACTGCCGGCACGCTTGGAAATTTTTACCTCTTCGCCGTTTTTGAGCACAGTGACCATCTGGTGCAGCACGTAATCCGGCCAGCCTTTAGGGATGCCGATATCGAGTGCCTGCAAGCCTGCCCTGACGCGGGTGATGGTGCTGTGATGGTCTGCGCCCTGTTCGTTGATGACGCGAACAAAACCGCGACGCCATTTATCCAGATGATAAGCCACATCCGGCACAAAATAAGTGTAACCGCCATCGGATTTTCTCATCACCCGGTCTTTGTCATCGCCAAAATCAGTCGTGCGTAACCAAAGTGCATCATCCTGCTCATAAGTATGGCCGCTGGCAATCAGCCGTTCCACTGTCTCGTCAACCTTACCTTCACTATATAGTGCAGATTCCAGCGAAAACACATCGAATTCGACATTGAAGGCGCGCAGATCAAGATCCTGCTCGCGGCGCAAATAAGCCACGGCAAACTGGCGTATTGCCACCGTATCATCTGCATCCGCTTTTCCTGTGGTGCGTTGATCGTCCGCCTCTACCGTTTCGCCAGCCAGATAAGCGCGCGCCACATCAGCAATGTAATCGCCGCGATAGCCGGCCTCCGGCCAGGAAGGGTCCTCAGGCGTAATGCCTTTGCAGCGTAATTGCACCGAGCGCATCAGATTTTCAATTTGCGCCCCCGCATCGTTGTAATAAAATTCACGCGTGACCTGCCAGCCTGCCGCGTGCAGCACATTGCACAGACAATCGCCCACCGCAGCGCCGCGTCCATGCCCTACATGAAGCGGTCCTGTCGGATTGGCTGAGACGAATTCAACCTGTACGCGTCGACCGCCGCCCAGATGCAGATGGCCGTAGCCTGCGCCAGCCGTCAGCACTGAGCGCACGATCGCCTGTTTGGCCGCACGGGTGATAACCAGATTGATAAAGCCGGCACCGGCGATAGTCACTTTTTCGATGACGTCGGAAGCAGGCAAAGCGGCAATCAGTGCCTGAGCAATATCGCGCGGTGATTTTTTCAAAGGCTTGGCCAGTTGCATCGCCAGATTGCAGGCGTAATCACCGTGCGAGGCCTGCTTGGGGCGCTCGATTAAAATAGTCGCCGCAGTATGCTCAGGCGCTACCTCGCGCAAGGCATGCGCAAACAGTTCAGAAATATGGGTTTTGAAATTTAATACGGCAGACATTAGGCGGCACCGGTAAACATAAAATCTGCGCAGTTTCGACTTCGCCTGTTTAAGGGGCGGGACGCGGTATGCGGGCAGAATTTGCGGAATAAGGACGTAGCGACATCGCCATGCCCGTTCTAAGAGCGGTGGATTATAACACCTGAGTGCTTCATGAGCCGGCGCACAATCGCATCGGGCTTCGGGTTCCCCTAATGAAAAGAACCTGGTCGGTGGCAGGTCGGCTGCGTATAAGCTTTCAGCTGCCACACTTCGTTTAGCCGCATCATCTACGCGATTTTATATCACGCTAAAAGCCCTATGTGCCAAGCAGAACTGTCCAATAGCGCCCAAAGCATTCCCGACGCATAATGAGCAGCAAAAATTTATTAACCGTTAAATTTGGCAAGCAGTCATAAAAGAGATGGTAACAAAACCGTGGTGAGCCACAATACGCAATAGGTCATTCAACGCTGCTCCTTGACATCCTCCCCTGCCTAAGCCCGCAAGGGGCTTCCCTCAAAACATGTCGCCTTACGGCTCGTGTTTTTGAATGAAAGACAGGGGATTCCTACAGCCTCAACCCCGGAATGTGATTGATGGCTTCGGTGAGTTCCTG
>Ga0316222_1004654_pt1 | contig 12346 bp, 24 predicted proteins | sample TBH18011metaG_FD_206008 | JGI IMG/M metagenome (GOLD analysis project Ga0316222, IMG submission 206008) | Freshwater microbial communities from Trout Bog Lake, Wisconsin, USA - TBH18011 | ecosystem: Environmental > Aquatic > Freshwater > Lake > Hypolimnion/Profundal zone | place: USA: Wisconsin... | reverse complement strand
GGCCCCTTTCAAAAGAAGAAAACGAAACGCTTTCAAGGTTTATTGAAGACAACAAAGATTATTACTCCTGGATGTCTGTTTTAAAATAAAATAACTATTTATTAGTAAATAATACAAAAAAAAGGTAAAAAACCATATATAGATGCAACTTACTGAACAAGTACGAAAACTATAAAAGATAGCGGGAATATTAAAAGAATCAGATTCTTATTCGGACGATAATAATGAAAATAGTTTAAATGATTTATTAGTTAAAGATGAAAAAGGAAGTCTAGTTAAAGGATCTGAGGGTCAATGGCAAATTAAACCCAATGAATTAAATACTTTAAAAGATAGGTTAGCTAAAAAATATAATCTAGATCCTAAAACAATAAAAACTTATAGTGAATATACTAAAAATATAGAGCCCTACTTTAAAAATGGAGGTACTTTAAAGAACATGAAATCTAATGTAATTGTTGCCCCAGGGGAAGGTGACATAAGTGCAAATGATTTAGGAGTATTAAGTACGCTATTACTACAACATTAAAAATATTCCTTTCTCCCGAAGGATGCAGTTGAAAACCTAGTCCCGTAAGATTGGGTTTTCTCTTTTAATGTTCTTCAACTGATACAAAAGTATCTTTTTTAAGATTCTTAAGATAAAAGAATTTATCTCTTCTTCTAAAGTTTATTGTTTTATAACTCATTCTAGTTAGTCTTGCTTCCTCTGCAATCTTATTACTTACAATAAGTTTCCCCAAACTTTCGTGAGTACCTTTTTTAGCTTTTGTACTAGGTAATTTATTAGGATATATCACTTTACCTGTTCCAGGTTTACTGATTTCATTCTCTTTTGTTATCCCCAAGATATCTTTTATTTCTTGATTGTAGTTTAGTTTAGAGTATTTATAATACATTTCTACTAAATCTTTTTGCATATCAAGATTAATAAAGTCTTGTACTGTAAGTAATCCGTACTTACCAATATTTAATTTAGATTTTAAAGTTAAGGTCCTTAAGGATAAGGACATGTTCTGCAGTGTTTTTGTTTTTATAACTTTCATTTTTTTTTATTTTAAATATAAGTATATATTGAAAACAAATATATAAAATATGTATATATGATCCTAATCATTTTTTAATTATTTACTTTAATTTGTAATAATTAATTCTACTTTTTAAAGTATTTATTACATATATAGAAATATAAATCTCACTGTAATATATGTTAAAAATTATTGGAGAATTTGCAGAACTGATATCTTTAATTATTTTATTTTTGGTAGTTACTATCACACCTGCAAATAAAAAAAGTAATCAACCTGAAAAAGTCTCTGTTTCAAAGTCAAAATAGTATTCTTTAGTTTCTCTATTAAATTTTACTAATTGCTCAGCTAGAGCCATAGAAGCATATATTTTAGCTGTAGTTACTGTAATATATAACTCGTGAGCTATTTTGTCTATAGGCATATTATGGTGCTCTCTTATAAGATCTACAATCTTATACTTTAATTCATTATCTTTCATAATTCTTTTATATATACATATTTTTTAAAATAATAATTTTTCTATTTTTAACCAATCTACGTAAGGTCTACTGTGATTTTCTGTTAGTAGAGGACAACCTAAGGCAATATCATCTATGTAATTATGACAGTAAGCTTTAGGAGAAGTAGTCCAAGAATGTTGTTCAGGATTCTGTTGTATTGCCCACAAAGGTATTTCTTTTTCTTTAAACCAATCTACTGCATCTTGAAGATACTTTTTATCCCTCATTGTCCAAAGTATTAATTTAGCTCCACTACTAACCATCTTTTTAAGTACTCTTTCAGCGTGAGGTGCATCTTTACCTACAATGGGGAAATCATGTGTGACGCAAGTCCCATCAAAATCAATACAATATATTTGTCCTTCTAGTTTTTTCATTATTATTATTATTAGTTTATTTATCTATCTACTTATTGAATTTTCATTTGCTAAAAACTATTTTACTAAATTTAAAACCTACGGCTATTGCTTCTTTACAGAGTTGTGCATACACTTCAGGGTTTACTTCATTATCTTTTATTGCTTTACCCATAGCTACTCCTATTTGATCTAAATTTTTAGATTTAATTATTTTTCTGTAATATTCTGTTAACATATATAATATTTATTTATTTTTTACTAATGTGAATTTTCCCCTGGCTATTACACTTCTAACTCCTTTAGGTGTATATTCTTCTTCATTACTTAATATAGCATAAAGTCTGGTACCTAATTGTAAACACAATGCAGGATAGCTTTTTACTTTATTTGGATAATATCTTAAAGTTATGTCCTTAAAACGTTCAAAAGTTTCAACATCATATTGTATTGGGGTTATTGAAGAACCATCTTTTACAGGTTTATGTAAAATACTAGGATTGTACAATTCATGGCTCAAGCTAAGTTCATACAAATAAACTATATCTCCAGTAAAATAACATCCTTCTATGTTGTAAGTAGATGCTTGTAAACTAGTAAGTTTTTTATATTTAGGATCTACATAAGGAACTATTGGGGAATCCCATATAACAATATCTCCTTTAAAATCTTTAAACTCTTCACAAGCTAATATAGCATTTTTATAAGGAATAATATCTTCTCCTCTAATATATAGATTTTTTTCTTCTTCTTTGTCTTTAACCAACTGTGGAGCCAGTATAATTTCTAGTAATTCTCTTAGTTTCATTTATATATATATATATATATATTTTAAATTATTACCTTATCAAATTTTTTAATCCATTCAAACCAAGTAAGATCCGTTTCACCACAAGCTTTATGATATCTCCAATGATAATAAAATCTATCTTGAGAAGATTGCTTATAAGATGCTATTAAAGTTTGTATTTCTTTTACTTGCTTGTCTATTTCTTTAATATCCTTTAAAAATATATCTAATTTTTCTTTGCGTAATTTAAATTTTTCAATTTGTTCTGGGATAGTATATCCTTGAATTAAATTATGTAATATGATATTTTTAAGATTTTCAAACTCTTCTTGAGAATTATTATATTCAGCTACTATTTCATTGTAAGACTTTAAAAGAGATTCTTCCTCTATCTTAAATGATTCATATCTATGCTGTAATTCTTTATCTTCTAAGTCTTCGTGTAAAAGTTGTTCACAAGGGGACTTCTTTTGTTTTTCTTTTTTCATTTTTTTTTTTGTAAAAATACTTTATTTAATAAAAGGTTCAAGAGAAAGAATAATTCCCCCAAACAAATAATCTTTTGCTTGTTGCTCTAGCGATAACTGATCATAAGGAACAAAACAAGGATGTTCTTTCTTTTCTGCATCTTTAATTGGTCCGTATTTCCATCCTTCTGCTTCTTTTTGAGCTAACCAAGAATTGTGAGAGCACATTGGGGTTGCATCTGGATTATCCAAATGAAATAAAACTCCGTTAATTGCAGAATCAATCTGCCATTGTGGTGCCTCTTCCCAAGAAGGTTGAGAAAAATCACCCTGCGTTTGGCATAAAGCTCTGTTGGCTTCATGGCAAATTTTTGCTACATTTTCTACTGTCATATATATTTTTTTTAATTTATTTTTTTTAAATAGGTAAATTAACGCATTACAGTTCCATCAGGTCTAACCTTATTTCTCCAATGGGTTATATCTCTGTTGTTATAAGCCCATCCGGTGTTGTTCCAGGTTTCGTAATGTTGATTATCTACACCTGCACGAAATACTTCATAATGCCCATATTCAGTTGGCTTAACATCAGGATATTTATTCCAAGGATCACGGGTTGCCATCCATTGTGCGCAATCCTTGAAACCCGTTTCGTAAATTAATCGGTCAGTATCAGAATTTACAATATCTAAAAATGTCATATAATCTGTTTGTGGATACCTTGCCTTTGCGCCTTCCTCAGCAGCAAGTTCTATTTCTTTTGTCATGTTAGTGGGTTATTAGTAGTGTAAAAAGCAATAGTTGAACGACCAAATAGCACATGGCTGTCAATATCACAATATTAAACTTGTCTTTGGATTTGATTATTCCCCATATCAATAATAAAATGATTAAGGGTAATAATAATGATGCTGTAATTTGATTATCTGTCATAACTCAATTTTGTTTATCCAGCTTTTGTTTAGCAAACCATTCATCAAATCCTGACTCGGTGTTTGTGCCAGCTTTGGCGTTCCACCAGTAATAAAAGAACTTTAGAGCAATTTGCCTAACTTCCTCTTCTGTGTACAGCTTGGCATACTCCACCACTTCCCTCTCCCGATAGCTATCGGGATGCTTTAATGTGGCGACTTGGCGGGTTGGGTAGCCCAATTCAACGGACTCATCATGCGATTCGTCATTAGACTCATCGAACCAATCATTAAGCGGTTGCCATTGCCACTTAACCTCTATCTCATCCCCCCTAACCTTTGTTCCGTCAGGTAGGTGGTCGGTGAGGAGAATGTCGGGGTGTTCATCCGAAAATTCTTTCCAAAGTGGGTTTACGATAAACCTCGAAGTTGATTTAGTGGACTCGACCATGTTCTGAAATGGGTTATCAGCCACGAGCCATGTCCGCCCGTACAGGTTTTTTGCTGTGTAGGTTTCTGCTAATGTCATATTAAAAATCTTTAAAACTAAGCGTATCGCTTTTGGCTATGGTAAATCCTTCTCTCGTTAAAAATTGAACAACCGCTACAACATCATTTGCATTGATAATGTGACGATACCCGTTATAGATTTTTTGTTGAATATCTGATAATGATTTGTAACCGAGCAAATCCATTGCTTCCTGTTGGTTTATTTGCTTTTTAGTTGTCATGGGCTTATGTTTGAAAATTTTACTAATTTTTGATTAATTCTAAATTCCACCCTCATTTTTTCATCTTCATTAAGAGGCAAAATCTGATACATCGCATCAATAGATTTTAAACCCTCTTTTGTCGGATGTGGGTCGTGGATTAATTTTCCGTTTTGCCAAATGGTAATATGGTAAATGTCTCTTGGAGAATAGCCAGCGCAAAAATAATACCTGTCTTTTAACAGTTCTTTGTATTCCGCTATCTTTTCAGCATCCATGTGGGAAATGTCATCCAGCATATCGTCGTGAAAAACCCTAAATAAATAAGATTCTTCATCTTCCCATTTATAACCTTTAAGATTCAAAAATCTATCTCGGAGGTCATCATAAAAACAACCACTAAACTGATACCATATTTCAAGATTCGGTACTTCTGTAATAGGCAAATCTAAAAATGATGCAATAACAGCAGCATAGCAATTACCTCTAATTACTGTTTCACCTGTGGTCTTTTTTACCACTACTTTATTTTGAGTTACCGGGGTCATATCTCTTTCCTTTTATGTGTTAATGATTTTGATTGTACTCTAATTTGTTTAATGCAAGTCCGGCTTCGATCAGGCCAAATACGTCAAAGTGATGCTCTACCAAACTTTCAAATGCGAACTGAGGCAATGCCCCCGGCTTGAAAACTATATCAGTATTAAAAAGTTGACTATAATACCTATTATACATTTGGTCGCCAAATAATTGCCTTAGCGTCAACTCACTTAAAGGAATGAGTAAGGGTTGTATTTCATGCAGGCTAAATTCATACTCTCCTACGTTGTATTTATAGCTCAAATAAGCTACATCGTCATATAGGGCACACAATGTTGCAATCTTTGCTTCATCATCGGATACCTTTAGGCCATAAGGCAAATACACCGCTAAGTGTTTAATTTCCAGTTTTTTCATCTTGTTGGGGGGTTAAGGGCTTTTGATGCTATTTTATCAATTTGATTAAATACATGAGTTGCGTCTTTTGTACCCCATGTTGTTAGTCCCTTGCATTGTTCGAGTGCTTCACGCAACCTCTCCACCTCTTGTTGAAGTTCGGCTGTTTGTTGCTTACTGATTATCTCTTGCTCTGTCATTCCATCAATAAAAATGGCTATCATGTTTCTATCAGCAGGCAATCCCAATGATTCTATTTCGTTAAAATAATCTTTAGCTATTTCCTCTTTACTTTTCATGGCTGTGGTTATGGTTTTACTAATTTGATATTTGATACTTTCATTGACCGATTTGCAGCCACAAGTTTTTGACGGGTAGGCATGTCGCAAATGGGTGATCTGAAAAACTCTTTCCATTTTCTTTTTGATAGTGAGTAGCTGATATAATCTTCATCAACCAAATCATTATCCGGCCATTTCTGCCATGTGGTAAATCGCCTGTAGTAAACGTTCATCACTTCCCCTCCTGAATTATGTCCAAAGTTTCTTGGGCTGTTTTTTGATCTACTGAATTGCTCATGGCTAATTTTTTAAATTGTTGCTGTATTCGTTGTAGATATCAATAAACTCCCGGCCAACATACTTGGCGAGTTCGCCGGACCGTAAAACAAGGCGGGACCCGACGTACGAAGACGAGTAAGCGTAACCGTCGTCCGAAAGGACGAGACCCGAAGGGTTAGACTCAAAACAAGGGAAGTATTTAGCCTCGTGGTCGTTGCGGTAATCAGGTACCCATCCCTCGTTAAGTGCCTCAATGATTGTGGCCAGTTTAACGTAAGCGTTTACACTGATCTTAAAGTCATCGTCGGTAGATGATGGATAGGGCAATAATTCCTCATGGTCAACGCCAAGCTCGGCGCAAGCATCGGCAAATGATTTAATGCGGTCGGTAATTTTCCCGCTAAATACGTCCTGTCCCAGCAAGTCGACTAACAGGGCTTTACCCTTGGCATCGGCATTTTTAAAGGCTGCCAGGGCATTTTTTTTGGTGATAGTGATTTTACTCATCGGTTTAAAGTTTTATGTCCTCCAAAATCATAGCCATTTTATCCCCGTTGTATTCGTTTTTGGTAAGGTTCAAAAATTCAAATGTTGTCATTTTGCCGTTTAAGTCAATACCCTTTGACTTCACAAACATCAATCTACCACTTTCACAACTACCAGTTATTAAACCATGCCATGTAAACCAGTCTTTATTGGGGTATTGTTTGTTTCGCTCAAACGTTTTGACAAATTCCGCTTTTCGTTCCTCAAAAGACATCGAAGCAAAGAACTTATTATGAACATCACGTAGTGCCTGTTCTTTCGTTTCCCCGTGTGCAAAATAGTTACCTGACTTAGCGATGTATTGTTTTACAGTTGAATAGTCATCCCTAATAACTTTAACCTTTGCGATATTACCAACAATGGATAAAAAGATACACGGTATTTCGTCAATGTAATAAACGGGCTTACCTTTAAAAGATTTTAAAGATGATATCTTTTTAGTGATAAATCCCTTTCGGTAGTCCGTCATGGTTATTACCCCATAGCCATAGCCATAGCCAGAGCCATAGCCACAGCCAGAGCCATCGCCAGAGCCATCGCCAGAGCCATCGCCAGAGCCATAGCCATCGCCAGAGCCATAGCCAGAGCCATAGCCATAGCCATAGCCAGAGCCATAGCCATCGCCAGAGCCATAGCCATAGCCAGAGCCATAGCCATCGCCAGAGCCATAGCCAGAGCCATCGCCAGAGCCAAAGACATTGCTTAACGGCTCAATTTGCATAAACTTTTTAATTAAATCTTCCATGCTTCTACCGAATTAATACTGTCAACGGCCTGTTGTGTGCAAGGGATAACCTCAATTACTTGGGGTAAATAAACACCTTCCTCATCTGTTACCGTCATGGTAAATTTACAACCACTTGGATTTTTAGTCCCCTCTAACGCTAATTGAATTAATGATGCAGCCCCCGACCATGACCATAACATACGGCAGTTAGTTACTACCGCTTCAGTTCCCTTAAGTGTTTTTTTGTTGCCGAAAAATACTCCTGCTGAGTAAGTGCGAAAAATGTAGAATTTTTGATCTGTTTTCATTTTTATTTTTGATTAATTTGTTTAAATTTTTATGCCCCTTGTTGGTTTCCTTATTGCTGATTAGTTGCTTTCTTAATTGCTGTGCAGGCTGCTACCTGCCTGTTTTTATAACTTTTCTTTTCCCTGCATTGCCAGCTTTTCCGGCATAAAGTGAATTGTATATTTTGACAACATACTTTTCATCTTCAGTTAGTGTTTCACCTCTGCGAAGTTTGTCTATAAAACCTGCGCCATCCATTTTTATCTTTTCAAGAGTTTCCATTTTTTATTGGGTGTTGGTGGGTTAACTTGTTCTTGTGACTACAATAGTCCCGTCATCATATTGTGTTATTATCACATCAAACAACGGGTTAGATTTTTTATACATCGCTAATGAAGCCCGAATGTTTTTAACATTATGACCGCTTATTGATATTTTTTGACCAATCTTTTCAAGGTGCTTAAACGGATATTTTGTGCCTTTTCTTAGTTTTAATTTAGCCATATTATTAATTATTGTGGAATAAACCGGAGTCGAACCGATGTTTGGTAAAGTTCTTCAGCTCTAATATACACCGTGTACTTAGGTTTAAATTAGTTTATTATTTATCGCTATGTGCATGTACATGTAATACCCTTATACTATTATCCCCTGCATTACAAAACAAATATACAACTAACTTTTAATAAAACAATAGCTAAATAAAAATAAATTAAACTTTTTTATATCAAAACTATTATTTAGCTTTGTTGAACACAAAAAAAGAAAACCAAAACAAATGAAAGATGAGTAAAGCACAACTTAAAATCGTAAAGCAGGAACAACCCTAAGTAAAAATTTTGTTTCTTTTGTTTCTTTTTGTTTCATAGCATCAAATATAGTGATATAATTTAATTATACAATTTGTATCTACTACAAATATAATGTTATTTTTTAATTATACAAATTAAATTTTTTAATTTTTCCCTGGGTAGGAATATAGTGCAGAGCTGTAGTTTATAATTTCTAAAAAACTTATACTATATAACTAAAAATATAGTTTACATTTAACAAATAAAAAGATAATATATTAATTATATCCTTTAAAATCTACCCTCTTTTAAATAAGAGGGTAGATATTACTGCAGTGTTAACTATAGTATACTGCAGTAACAATTATATTATATTATACAATTATAATATATATTTTAAAGAAATTAATAATTTAAAATTATCTATTTATAAGAAATATATTTTAAATATAATAATATTATTATACATAAAAGATATATAAAATATTATATATAATATATAAAAAACAAAAAATATTTTAATAATCCAAATTTATTTTAACAAAAAATGAAAGAATTTCTAAATAAATTATCAACGCTAGATTGGTTAGTTACTCTTTACGTAATTTTTATTTTATGGGGAGGATTAAATTATAGTAAATCTTTTTTATATTTTAAAAAATGGAAGAAAAAGTCTTAATAACACCTCAAGAAAAAATAGATGAGTTAGAATATTTAAATAAAAAATATAAAGAGGCTCTATTTAGAATTTATACTCATAAAAAAAATAGTACTTATTATATAGATTACTTGGAATTAAAAGAGATAGCTGAGGAATCTTTAAATTTAAAATATGAAAAATAATAAAAAAAATCCAATATGGTTAACTGACCCTGAAGATCATGATTATTTTGCAGCTCAAGATTACTTAGAATTAATTTATGATAGTAAGACATGTATTAATATTGTAAATAGATTAATAGAAGCTCCTACTATAATTAAAAAAGCTAAAGATATTTTAAGATCAAGTGATTTAGAATTAGTTAATAAAAATAATATACACGTACAATCAAACATTAAAAAAGTCAAAAAAGGTAAAAAATTATCTCCTGTTTTATTAGTTTATACTGGAGGTAAATTAATTATTGCAGATGGATACCATAGAGTGTGCTCTATTTACTATCTTTCAGAGGATTTAGATATCCCATGTAGGTTAGTATCAGCTAATTAAATTAAAATATATTTGTAATTACAAATTATTATACTTACTTTTACAATATAAACTATAGTTTTATTAATAAAATGTTATGAAAATAGCTACTGTATGTTCTGGTATAGGTTCTCCTGAACAAGCACTAAAAGATTTAAATATAAATCATGAAATAGTATTTGCTTGTGAAATAGATAAGTACGCTAGAAAAAGTTATTTAGCTAATTTTAATCCCAAATACATGTTTGAAGACATGACTAAAGAGAGTTGGGAGGGCAATCATCTATATTCTGATTTATTCATTGGAGGTATACCTTGTCAATCTTTCAGTCTTGCAGGTAAGAGACTAGGGGAACAAGATCCCAGAGGCCTTTTATTTTATGATTTTTACCGTTATGTTAAAATTCAATCTCCAAAATATTTTATTATAGAAAATGTTAAAGGTCTTTTAAGTGATAAAAAAGGAACTACTTTTAATAATTGGTGCTCTTTGCTAGGTCAATCTATAAATGGAGTGTACAATGATGTTAATCACGAAGATAGCCTTAAATACAATTTACATTATAAAGTATTAAATACCAAGGATTACGGTTTACCTCAAAATAGGGAAAGAGTATTTTTAGTTGGTATACGAAATGATTTGCCTAACTATTTTAAATTCCCTGAGAAAGAGTCTTTATTATTGTGCATAAAAGATATTCTTGAAAATGAAGTAGATGAAAAGTACTTTATGAGTGAGGATATTGTAAGAAATTTTATTCCTTATAATAATCCAAAGAGTAAAGATAATAGTACTTTAAAATTGATGGGGCATTTAGATATGCCTGGGCATGAATCAATGAATAGAGTGTATGATCAATACGGAATATGCCCTACTATTAATACAATGTCCGGAGGTAATAGACAGCCTAAAATTATGATTAGTAATGAAAGTAATTTGAAATCTGATAAATCAATAATACTAGGTAAAATAAACAGTTCTCAAGATGGAATTGTATTTGATGTAAATGGAATATCTCAATGTTTATCAGCAGGACACGGAAATTCACCTAAAATATTAGATAAATTTAGAATAAGAAAATTAACTCCTAAAGAATGTATGAGATTACAAGGATTCCCAGATGACTTTAAACAACCTGTCTCAGATACTCAAATTTATAAACAATCGGGTAATACTATATCAGTTAATGTATTAAAATCTATTATAAAAAATATTTCAATTTAAAAAAAAATAATCAAAAAATGATTAATAAACAAGAACTAAAGCCTTACTTAAAAGAGGCTGCTGATTTGATTAAAAATGGACACACTAAAGCATCAGCTTTTAACATTATTATTAAAAAATATTCTTTAGAAATTTCAATTAGATCTTTATATAGATTTATGGAAGAAATTGATATAGAAGATGATCATTATTCTCTAGCTGAATTTTGTAAAGAAAAAGGAGTTAACATAAAGAATGTAGACAAGTATTGGTTGAAAAACGGTAGTATTTCTGCATATATAAAGGTTCCTGGTTCAGATGAAGTAACTTTTGATGAATTAAGACAAGCTTTTATAGAGGATTTAAAGAAATTTGCTCCAGTTTATCCAACAATAAAGAGATCTTCTATCGATGACCCTCATCTTTTAATTGTGGACCCTGCAGATTTGCACTTTGGTAAATACTCAACAGTATCTGAAACAGGAGAAGAAACTAGTACTAGTGTTACAAAAAAGAGATTTTCAGAAGGTATAGATGGATTAATAGATAAAGTAAAAGGATATAAATTTGATAAAATCATATATGTTGGAGGTAATGATATAGCACACGTTGATAATCCTTTCAATACCACTACAAAGGGTACTAGACAAGACGTAGACGGTCTTTGGTATGAAAGTTACCTTGTAGGAAAACAATCCACTATAGAGGCTCTAGATAAGCTTCTTACCATTGCTGATGTACACTTTGTATTCTGTCCTTCTAATCATGATTATATTACTGGATTCTTTTTAGCAGATGCTATAAGCAGTCATTATGCTAACAATAAAAATATTACTTTTGATGTAACCCCAATGCATAGAAAGTACATACAATATGGTAAATCTTTAATAGGCTTTACTCATGCAGATGGAGCAAAAGAGGGAGATTTACCTGATTTAATGAAAAGAGAAGCTAAACAAGCTTACAGTATTAGTAAATATAATTACTGGTTGTGTCATCATATACATCATAAAATTACTAATGCATACAAAGGAACTACTAAAGTAAAATTAGAAAAGGATCATAGAGATGTTACTGTTATTAATACAGGTTTATCTCTAATTGCTGAGGATTATTGTCACGTAGAATACGTTAGAACTTTAACCGGTACTGATTCATGGCACGCTAAATACGGGTTTTTACATGCTCCTAAAGCTATGGAAGCTTTCATATTCCATCCTTTATATGGTCAAGTAAATAGAATTTCTCATTTGTTTTAATAATGACACAAATAAAATTTATATTCCTATCTTTTTGTGTAGGTATTATAATAGTACTAATTGCTTCCTTAATTTATAGGG
>Ga0316222_1004650_pt1 | contig 12354 bp, 6 predicted proteins | sample TBH18011metaG_FD_206008 | JGI IMG/M metagenome (GOLD analysis project Ga0316222, IMG submission 206008) | Freshwater microbial communities from Trout Bog Lake, Wisconsin, USA - TBH18011 | ecosystem: Environmental > Aquatic > Freshwater > Lake > Hypolimnion/Profundal zone | place: USA: Wisconsin... | reverse complement strand
CACGGAGGAGCTCAGCGTCACGGCCAGCGGCGTGGCCGCGGGGATGGACCAGGCCACGTCGACCCTCTCCACCGTCACCGAGGCCACCTCCCAGATGCGCGCGACCATCAGCGAGATCGCGCAGACCAGCGAACATGCCCGGACCATCACCCAGGAGGCCGCCAGCCAGGCCGATACCATCAGCGCGGCCATGGAGGAACTGGGGCGCTCGGCCCGGGAGATCGGCAAGGTGACCGAGACCATCACGAACATCTCGTCCCAGACCAACCTCCTGGCCCTGAACGCGACCATCGAGGCGGCCCGGGCCGGCGCCGCGGGCAAGGGCTTCGCCGTCGTCGCCAACGAGATCAAGGGCCTGGCCCAGCAGACCGCCACGGCCACGGACGACATCAAGGCCCGCATCACCGCCATCCAGCACTCCACCATCGACTCCGTGGCCAACATCGCCCAGATCTCCGGGGTGATCCGCAACATCAACGACCTGGTGGGTTCCATCGCAGGCGCCATCGAAGAGCAGAGCACCGTGACCCAGGGCATCACCTTCAACCTCATCGAGGCCTCCCGGGGCGTGGAGAACGCCAACGAGCAGATGGGCCAGACCTCCCAGGTGATCCAGGGCATCGCCCGGGACACCGCCGACATCAACGGCGCCTCCACGACCATCAAGGAGGGCAGCGGCCAGGTGAAGACCCACGGGGATGAACTCTCCCGGCTGGCCGAACGCATCGACACGATGGTCCGGCGCTTCCGGGTGCGGTGAACGCAGTCGTGGCATCCTGGTGAGGCGCCCCGCCCCGTCAGGGGCAAGCGCCTTCCCGAGGCCACCATCATGGGCAATCCGCACGCCGACCCGCCACCCGCCGCCCCCGGACCGGGCGAGGACCCCTTCCTCTGGCTCGAGGACGTCACCGGGGACCGGGCCCTGGCCTGGGTCCGGGAACGCAACCTCGAGACGGCCCGGGCCTTCGAGGACGGGCCGGCCTTCAGGGAACTGGAAGCCGACCTCCTGAGGATCCTGGATTCCGACGCGAAGATCCCCTTCATCACGCGGCATGGGCGTCACTTCTATAATTTCTGGCGGGACGCCCGCAATCCCCGGGGCCTCTGGCGGCGCACCACCCTGGCCCGGTACCGCAAGCCCGACCCACGGTGGGAGGTCATGCTCGACCTCGATGCCCTGGGCCGGGCCGAGGGGGAGAACTGGGTGTTCAAGGGCGTCGAGTTCCTGGAACCCGGCCACGAGCGCTGCCTGGTCTCCCTCTCCCGCGGCGGCGCCGACGCCGGGGTCACCCGCGAATTCGACGTGGCGACCCGGACCTTCGTCGCCGACGGCTTCCGGCTGCCCGAGGCCAAGGGCGGCGCCACCTGGATCGACCGGGACACGGTCTTCGTGGCCACGGACTTCGGCCCGGGCTCCATGACCGACTCCGGCTACCCCAGGATCGCCAAGCGCTGGCGGCGCGGCACGCCCCTGTCGGAGGCCGTGACCGTCTTCGAGGGGAGTCCTTCCGACATCGCCGTGGGCGCGAGCCACAGCAGCACCCGGGGCTTCGCGCGGGATTTCGTCCAGCGGTCGCCGACGTTCTTCACCAACGAGGTCTTCCTGCTGGGTCCCGACGGGGCCCTGACCCGGGTGGACAAGCCCGACGACGCCGAGGCCAGCTTCCACCGGGCGTGGCTGCTGCTGGAACTCCGCAGCGCCTGGACCACCGGGGGGCGGACCCACCCCGCCGGGGCCCTCCTGGGCATCCGCCTCGACGCCTTCCTCAAGGGCCGCCGGGACTTCGAGGTCCTGTTCGAACCCACCCCCACGACCTCCCTGGCCGGGCACACTTGGACGCGCCACCACCTCATCCTCAACGTGCTGGAGGACGTGAAGAGCCGCCTGTCGGTGCTCACGCCCGGACGGGCCGGCTGGACCCGCCAGCCCTTCCCGGGGGCCCCGGCCATCGGCACCGTCGGGGTCGGCGCGGTGGACGCGGACACGTCCGACGCCTTCTTCATGACGGTCACGGATTTCCTCACCCCCACGCGCCTGTGCCACGGCCGGGTCGGCCAGGTGCCCGAGCCGCTCAAGGAGACGCCGGCCTTCTTCGACGCGTCCGGACTGGAGATCCGCCAGCGCTTCGCCACGTCCGCGGACGGCACCCGGGTGCCCTATTTCATGGTCGCCGCCAGGGACCTGCCCCGGGATGGCGCCCGTCCCACCCTGCTCACCGGCTACGGCGGCTTCGAGGTGTCCAGCGTCCCCTCGTACAGCGGCACCGTCGGCCGGGCCTGGCTGAGCCGAGGCGGCGTCTACGCCCTGGCCAACATCCGGGGGGGCGGCGAGTACGGTCCCCGCTGGCACCAGGCGGCCCTGAAGGCGAACCGGCCCCGGGCCTACGAGGACTTCGCCGCGGTCGCCCGGGACCTGGCCGACGGGCAGCTCACCTCCCCGAAGCACCTCGGCATCATGGGCGGCAGCAACGGCGGGCTCCTGGTGGGCAACATGCTCACCGCCTACCCCGGGCTGTTCGGCGCCATCGTCTGCCAGGTGCCCCTCCTGGACATGAAGCGCTATACGAAGCTCCTGGCCGGCGCCTCCTGGATGGCGGAATACGGGGATCCCGACGTGCCCGGGGAGTGGGCCTTCATCCGCGGGTTCTCCCCGTACCACAACGTGCGGGCCGGCACGCCCTACCCCCCCGTGCTGTTCATGACCTCCACCCGGGATGACCGGGTCCACCCCGGCCATGCCCGCAAGATGATGGCCCGGGTGCGCGAGGTGAGCCCGGACGCCCACTATTTCGAGAACATCGAAGGCGGGCACGGCGGCGCCGCGGACAACCCGCAGACGGCCCACATGTGGGCGCTGGCCTATACGTTCCTCTGGCGCATGCTGGCGCCGTGACGGCCGCATGAATTTTTTGAAAAAAAGCCTATCCCTGAAGGTCTTCCTCCCCCCGGCAGGGGTTAATGAGCTATCACATGATCGTTTATTGGCAAAACAAGGCATATTGTCATAACATATACAGTTTTTTCATCTCGATTAGACTGGAAAAGGTGTTTACCATGACCCATACCTTTTTTCTTGGCATACGCGGGCGGATGAAGCTACCGGAACATCCCCCCCGACGACGACAGGCACCCGCGGGGAGGTCCCCGACAGGTGCGGACAGCACGGATTCATTCCAACAGGTGAGGTGACGGCGATGTCAGCGGAGAACCAAGTGGACGTGGCGTTGGTGGGCGGCGGGATCATGTGCGCGACCCTGGGCACCATGCTGAGGGAACTGGATCCGGAGCTCACGATCCACGTGTTCGAGCGCCTGGGGGGCCCCACCCAGGAGAGTTCGGAGGCCATGAACAACGCCGGCACCGGGCACGCCGCGAACTGCGAGCTGAACTACACCCCCGAGCAGCCCGACGGCACCGTCGAGATCAGCAAGGCCCTGAACATCAACACGTACTTCGAGGTGTCCCTGCAGCTGTGGTCCCATCTGGTGGAGACGGGCGTCATCCCGGCCCCGAACCGCTTCCTCACCCGGGTGCCGCACCAGAGCTTCGTCTGGGGCGAGGCCAACACCCACTTCCTGCGCGCGCGCCACACCCAGCTCAGCGCCACGGCCCAGTTCGCCGACATGAAGTTCAGCCAGGACCGGTCGGAGCTGATGGAATGGATGCCCCTGGTCATGAAGGACCGGGACACCGCCACGCCCATCGCCGCCACCCGGGTGGAACGCGGCACCGACCTGGACTTCGGCGCCCTGGCCCGGCAGATGTACACGAGCCTGGAGGGACGCGGCAACTTCGGCATGAACGTCAATCAGCACGTCAAGGACCTGCGCAAGGACGGCGAGTTCTGGGTCCTGTCCCTGAAGGACCTCGTGACCGGGGCGACCCGCGAGGTCAAGGCCCGCTTCGTCTTCCTCGGCGCCGGCGGCGGCGCCCTGCCCCTGCTGGTCAAGTCCGGCATCCCCGAGGCCGCCGGCTACGGCGGCTTCCCGGTCAGCGGGCAGTGGCTGGTGTGCAGCAACCCCGACCTGATCGCCCAGCATGACTCCAAGGTCTACGGCAAGGCCTCCCTGGGCGCGCCGCCGATGTCCGTGCCCCACCTCGACACCCGCAACGTCGACGGCAGGCGCGAGCTGCTGTTCGGACCCTACGCCGGCTTCACGACCAAATACCTCAAGCAGGGCTCGTACCTGGACCTGCCCCTCTCGGTCAACGCGGGCAACATCTATCCCATGCTGGCGGCGGGCTGGCACAACATCGACCTGACCAAGTACCTCATCGGCCAGGTCATGCAGTCCCCCGAGGACCGCATGGCCGCGCTGCGGGAGTTCATCCCCAAGGCCCGGCTCGAGGACTGGCGCCTGGACATCGCCGGCCAGCGGGTCCAGATCATCAAGAAGGACGCCAAGCAGGGCGGCAAGCTGGAGTTCGGCACCGAAGTGGTCTCCTCGGCCGACGGTTCCCTGGCCGCGCTCCTGGGCGCCTCCCCCGGCGCGTCCACCGCGGCGGCCACCATGGCCGACCTCATCCAGAAGTGCTTCAAGACCAAGGCCCAGACCCCGGCCTGGCAGGAGGCCCTGCGCAGGATGATCCCCTCCTTCGGCCACACCCTCTCCAAGGAACCCGACTTCCTGAAAACCATCCGCGACCGCAACAACGCGGTGCTCGGAATCCAGTAGCCTAAAGGCCCGTGGGGGCCGGCGGTGCAGTGACGCCGGGGAATTCGCGCCGGGTGCAGTCGGGGCAGATGCCGTGGCTGAACTCCACCTCGGCATGGTCGTGGATGTAGCGCTCCAGCTGCCACCAGCCGCCCTCGTCGTCCCGGATCTTTTTGCAGTAGCTGCAGATGGGGATCATGCCGCGCAGGGTGCGGACTTCGGCCAGGGTGTTCTCCAGGTCCTGGGTGCGGGCGGCGACCAGATCCTCCAGGTGCTCCTGGTTGGCCAGGAGGGTGTCGGCCATGCCATTGAAGGTCCCGCCCAGCTGACCCAGCTCGCCCCGGCCCTGGGGCGCCCGGGCCGAGGCGTCGCCGGCGCCGAAACGGCGCATGGCCTCGGACAGGCGGTGCAGGGGGCGCAGCAGGGCGCGGCCCAGGGCCAGCCCCAGGAGGAAGACGGCGAGGGTGATGCCGACGGCCACCTGCAGGGTTTTCCACAGGGCCCGGTGGATGGGCAGGAGGAGCTCGCGTTCGGGCACGGAGACGACGACCACCCAGGGCCGCTCGGTCAGGGTGGTGAAGGCCCCCCACCTCGAGGTGTCGCCGGTCCGGTACTTCAGCGTCCGCGCCTCGCCTTCGTCGCGGGCCCTCCGGAAGGCCTCCAGGAACGGCCCGGGATGGGCCTCCACCGGGAAGGTCCGCCCCAGGAACTGCCGCGTGCGACCCAGTTCGGCCTGGACCGCCGGGGCCAGGGGCATGATGGCGCGGTACTGTCTTGCCCGATCGCTGTGGGCGATGACGATGCCCTCGGCGTTGATCACCGCGGCCGTGCGGCCCTGAAAGGCGGCGCTGCCCACGGCCTTTTCCACCTCCTCCACCATGAACTCGGCCACCAGGACGCCGGCGACCCCGTTCCGGCCGCGCACCGGAGCCGCGGAGAAGACCCGGGGTTCCCCGTTCACGGAGCCGATGACCCAGTCCGAGGTCGCGAGGTGACCGGCCATGGCCTCCTGGAAGTAGGGCCTGAAGGCGAACGACTTCCCGTCGAAGGACCGGTTGCTGGAGGCGACGCAGCGCCCATCGGGGCTCATCACGAACAGGGTGGAAAGGCCGCGGGTCCGGACGACCTGCTGCTGGAGGTCCAGCCAGCCCTCCATGGCCTCCTGGAGGCCCCGGGGGGCCTTGCCGCCCCGCACCCCTCCCAGGTAGTCCTGCACGTTCCGGGTCGCGGCGAGGTGCTCGGCCAGGCCCCGGCCGGACGCCAGATAGAGGTCGATCCGGGTGGCCTCCTCCCGGGCGTGGGTGGTCAGCTCGTTCAGGCCATGCTCGAGCTCGGTCAGGCGGGCCCAGGAATAGGCATAGATCCCCATGCCCACCACCGCCAGGAGCACGCCGAGGGCGAAGGCGGAGCCGATCTTGAAGGACAGCGAGTCCAGGGTCCTGCGCAGGGGAGGGGCGAGCATGATGGAGAATGGTGACATCCCCGCCATGGAATTCAATGGGCTTCCTTGGATCCGGCAAGGGGTGGATAATCCGGGGTGTGACCCTCATCCTCCCCATCCAGGACCCGGCGCTGCTGCAGCAGCAGGCCATGCAGTCCATGTTCGACTGCTTCGAGAGCCTGTGCGAAGGCACCCTGATCGTGGACAAGGCCGCCCGGGTCATCTGGATCAACGAGCGCTACGCCCAGAGGCTCGGCGTCGACCCCGCCGAGGCCCTCGGCCAGGAGGTCGAGGCCCTCATCCCGAACAGCCTGATGCGCCAGGTGGTGACCAGCGGCCAGCCCATCCTCATCGACATCCTGGAAACGGCGAACCAGACCTTCGTGGTCCAGCGGTTCCCGGTGCGGGACGAGCACGGGGAGGTGGTGGCGGCCGTGGGCTTCGCCCTGTTCGGCCACTACGAGGCCCTCAAGCCCCTGTTCCAGCGCTTCTCCAACCTCCAGTCGGAGCTGGCGCACGTGCAGAAGAAGCTGGCCGAGGCCCGGCGCACCAAATACACCTTCTCCTCCTTCATCGGGGACAGCCCGAACATCATGGAGGTCAAGCGCCTGGCCCGGCGCGCGGCCCTGCTGAACGCGCCGGTCCTCCTCCAGGGGGAGACCGGGACGGGCAAGGAGCTCCTGGCCCACGCCATCCACGCGGGGGGGCCCCGGTCGGAGCACGCCTTCGTGAGCGTGAACATGTCCGCCGTCCCGGAGGCGCTCCTGGAGGCGGAGTTCTTCGGCGTGGCCCCCGGGGCCTACACCGGGGCCGACCGCAAGCCCCGCCCCGGGAAGTTCGAACTGGCCCACAAGGGCACCCTCTTCCTCGACGAGATCGGCGACCTGCCCCTGGCCCTGCAGGCCAAGCTGCTGCGGGTGCTCCAGGACCAGGAGTTCGAGCCCCTGGGCTCCAACAAGGTCATGAAGGTGGACGTGCGCATCCTGGCGGCCACCAGCCGGGACCTGGAGGCCATGGTCGCCGGCGGCACCTTCCGCAAGGACCTCTACTACCGGCTCAACGTCCTGAACATCCCCCTGCCGCCCCTGCGGGAGCGCAAGGGGGACCTGGCGCTGCTCTGCGAGATCCTCCTGGAGAAGGCCGCCCACCAGAACGGCACCCGCACCCGCGAGCTGAGCCCGGAAGCCCTGGAGGTCCTCCAGCGCCACCACTGGCCGGGCAACGTGCGCGAGCTGCAGAACGTCCTGGAACGCGCCTCCATGAGCAGCGACGAGCACCGGCTCGGGGCCGCCGAGTTCCCGGAGCTGGCCAGGCTCCCCGCCGGCGCCGAGGACCATCATCCCCCGCCCGCGGCCTCCACCTACGCCGCGGCCATGGACGAGGCCGAACGCCGCCTCCTCCGGGCCGCCCTCAGGACCGCCCACGGCAAGGTCGCGGACGCCGCGCGCACCCTGGGCATCGGCCGGGCCACGCTCTACAAGCGCCTGACCGCGCTGGGAGTGGATCGGCGCACGGGCTGAGGGGGCGGCAACGGAAATCCGTGGCCGGATCCAGGGGAAGTCGGGGAGAATGGGATCCTTTCGCGTCGGAGCCGGCATGAGCCAGAGCAAGCATCCCCCCAGGATCGTGACGGCGGCCGCGCTGTTCGACGGGCATGACGCGGCCATCAACATGGTGCGCCGGCTGCTGGTGGCGCAGGGGGCGCAGGTCATCCACCTGGGGCACAACCGGAGCGTGGCCGAGATCGTGAAGGCGGCCACCGAGGAGGATGCCGACGCCGTCTGCGTGTCGTCCTACCAGGGCGGGCACGTGGCCTTCTTCACCTACCTCGCGGAGCGCTTGAGGGCGGTCGGGGCCGGGCACATCAAGGTGTTCGGGGGCGGCGGGGGCGTGATCATGCCCGAGGAGATCCGGCGGCTGGAGGCGGCCGGCGTCGAGAAGCTCTACAGCCCGGACGACGGCATGCGCCTGGGGGTCGAGGGCATGATCGCCGACCTCCTGGGGCGCATCCCCGTCCGGGGACCGGCGCAGGCGGCAGCGGCCCCCCTGCCGCCCTGGGAGGACCGGGTGCGGCTCGCGCGGGGTCTCACGGCCGCGCTGGAGGGGGCCGCGGCCCCGCCCGAGCCGCCGCCGGGGACCGATGCTGGAGGCCCAGTGCCGGTGGTGGGCCTCACGGGCACCGGGGGGGCCGGCAAGAGCTCCCTGGCCGACGAACTGGTCCGGCGGCTGCTCCTGGACTTCCCGGACCTGAGGGTGGCGATCCTGGCCATCGACCCCACCCGCAAGGCCTCCGGCGGGGCCCTGCTGGGGGACCGCCTGCGCATGAACGCCTGCGGCAGCGACCGGATCCTGTTCCGGAGCGTGGCCGCGGCCGGCGGCCCGGACACGGTGGCGGCGGTGAACCGGGGCGTGGCCTACCTGAAGCGCGCCGGGGCCGGGCTCATCCTCGTCGAGACCAGCGGCATCGGGCAGGGGGACACCGACATCACCGAGATGTCCGAGCTGGCCGTGTACGTCATGACCAGCGAGTTCGGGGCGGGCACCCAGCTCGAGAAGATCAACATGCTGGACTTCGCCCAGCTGGTCGTGATCAACAAGTTCGAGGACAAGCGCGCCGAGGACGCCCTCATGGCGGTGCGCCGCCAGGTGCGGCGCAACCGCGCCATCCCGCCGGCCGTCCCCGACGCCCGCCTCCCGGTGTACGGCACCGCGGCCGGCCACTTCAACGACGCCGGCGTGGACCGCTTCTACCTCGACCTGCTGGCCCAGCTCCGGGACCGCTTCCACCTGGACCTGCCCTCCAGGCTCGCCGACCCCGGCCCCATCGCCTTCTCCTGCGACCGGTCCAGCCCCATCCTGCCCTTCGAGCGGTCGAAGTACCTGCAGGAGATCGTCCGGTCCGTCCGGGACTACAAGGCCCGGACCCAGACCCTGGCGCGCGCCGCCGACCGGGTCCAGGCCCTCGAGACCGCCTGCGCGGAACTGGGCCAGGCCGAAAGCCTCCCCGTCCAGGCCCGGGCCGACGAGGCCCGGGGCGCGCTGGGCGCCACGGGCCAGGCGCTGCTGGAGGAGTGGGCCTGCCTGCGCGCGGCCTACGCGGGCGACACCTTCACCTACCGCGTGCGGGACCAGGACCACGTCCTGCCCCTCACCCGGACCAGCCTGTCCGGCACCCCCATCCGCAAGGTGGAACTGCCCGCCACGGACCGCTGGGGCGACATCATCCGGTTCCTGCGCCTGGAGCACGTGCCGGGCAGCTTCCCGTACACCGCCGGCGCCTTCCCGTTCCGGCGCTCCGACGAGGATCCCAAGCGCCAGTTCGCCGGTGAAGGCGGGCCTGAGCGCACCAACCGCCGCTTCCATTTCCTCTGCGAGGGCGACGCCTCCAAGCGCCTGTCCACCGCCTTCGACTCGGTCACCCTCTACGGGGAGGACCCCGACGAGCGCCCCGACATCTACGGCAAGGTGGGCGAGAGCGGCGTGAGCATCGCCACCCTGGACGACATGAAGCGGCTGTTCGAGGGCTTCGACCTCTGCGACCCCAACACCTCGGTGTCCATGACCATCAACGGGCCCGCGCCGGTGATCCTCGCGATGTACTTCAACGCCGCCGTCGACCAGCGGCTGGCCCAGGCCGGCACGGTCGATGCGGAGACCGCGGAGCGGATCCGCCAGGACACCCTGCGCCGGATCCGCGGCACCGTGCAGGCCGACATCCTCAAGGAGGACCAGGCCCAGAACACCTGCATCTTCTCCGTGGAGTTCGCCCTGCGGATGATGGGCGACGTCCAGCAGTTCATCATCGACCACGGCATGCGCAACTACTACTCGGTGAGCATCTCCGGCTACCACATCGCCGAGGCCGGCGCGAACCCCGTCTCCCAGCTGGCCTTCACCCTGGCCAACGGCTTCACCCTGGTGGAGTACTACCTGAGCCGGGGCATGACGATCGACCAGATCGCGCCCTCCCTGTCGTTCTTCTTCAGCTCCGGGCTGGACCCCGAGTACAGCGTCCTGGGCCGGGTGGCCCGGCGCATCTGGGCCATCGCCATGCGCGACGCCTACGGCGCCAGCCCCTCCAGCCAGAAGCTGAAGTACCACATCCAGACCTCGGGCCGTTCCCTCCATCTCAAGGAGATGAAGTTCAACGACATCCGCACCACCCTGCAGGCCCTCACGGCCCTCCTGGACAACTGCAATTCCCTGCACACCAACGCCTACGACGAGGCCCTCACGACCCCCACCGAGGCATCCGTGCGCCTGGCCATGGCCATCCAGCTGATCCTCACCCGGGAGTTCGGCCTCTACTGGAACGAGAACGTCTTCCAGGGCTCGCACTTCATCACGAAGCTCACCCAGGACGTGGAGGAGGCCGTGCTGGAGGAATTCCTCAGCCTGAACGCCCGGGGCGGCGTCCTGCGCGCCATGGAGACCCAATACCAGCGCTCGAGCATCCAGGAGCAGTCCCTGCTCTACGAGACCCGCAAGCACTCCGGGGAGCTGCCCGTGGTGGGCGTCAACACCTTCCAGCGCGAGGATGCCCCGGAGGAGGCGCCCCAGCCCGTCAGCCGCGCCACGGACGCCGAGAAGGACGACCGCCTCCGGGCCCTCCGGGCCTTCCAGGCCCGGCATGAGGCCGAGTGCGGGCCGGCGCTGGAGCGGCTGCGGGAGCGCGTCCGGGCCGGGGGCAACCTGTTCGAGGTGCTGATGGAGACGGTGCGGGTCGCGAGCCTGGGACAGATCACCGGGGTGCTGTACGAGATGGGGGGGCAGTTCCGGAGGGCGATGTGATCAGCCCAACCCCCCGCGGCTGAGCCAATAGCAGGCAAGCGCAGCCGGAATTTTCAGGATGGGCGTCCCCTCGATCTCCGTCACGCCGAAGTCCGCGATCTCCCGGGTCACCACATACCCCCGCCTGGCCTTCTTCTCCCCGCAGAACTGCGCCAGCCCCCTCAAGTCCCGGGCGTCCGTGTGCTGCGACCGGTATTTCACCTCGAAGGGCACCAGCTCGCCCCCGATGTCCGCGATGATGTCCACTTCCAGGTCCTTCCTGCCGCGCCAGTAGGAAAAGCCGATGCTCTGGCGGTAGAAGCGGGTGTAGACATGCTTGAAGAAGGCCGTCTCCACGGCCCTGCCCAGCGCGGGGCCATCATCCAGGAGGGCCTTGCCCTTGAGCAGGACGCTCGGCGCGATGGCGGCATCGGCCAGGTAGATCTTGGACCGGCCCCGGAGGACTTCCTTGCCGTAGCCGTGAGGCTTGAGCTGATGGATCAGGTGGGTCGACTCGAGCAGCTCGATGAAGTTGCTCACCGTGGGCCGCTTCAGGCCGAGGTTGCCGCACAGCTGGGGCAGGTCCAGCAGTTCACCGTCGTGCAGGCACAAGTAGAGGAAGACATGCTCCAGTTCCACGATCCGCCGTACCCCGAAGAGGGCCGTCATGTCCCGCTTCAGCACCTTGTCCACGATGTCCTCGCGCAGGAGCTTCTGGGCCAGGGTCAGGGACTCCGTCAGGGCGCACTGGGGAAAGCCGCCCCTCAGGATGTAATCGTGGAAATGCCCCGTCAGCGAGCCCGCATCGGCGCTCACCCGATGGCAGGCCGAGGGCGTCCAGTCGAAAAGGGCCTGGAGCGAGGAGACCTCCGGCAGGGGAGGTTCCGGCAGCCCCTTGATCTGCATGAACTCGAAAAACGAGAGCGTCGCCAGCTGCAGGGTGTGCCACCGGCCAACCCCGGACTCCTGGCCCTGCAGCGTCAACGGAGTCGCCGAACCCGTGACCGCGATCCGCCGGCGCTTGTCGAAATCCACCTGGTGCTTCAGCCAGGTCTGCCAGTCCGTGGTGGCCTGGATCTCGTCAAGAAACAGATACTCCAGGCCCTCGGCCGCAGGCTCCACCTCCCGCCACAGCCGGATGACCCCCTCCAGGCCATGGAGTTTCAGGAGGGGGTGGTCGAAGGTGAGGTAGAGGATATTGCCTGGAGGCACGCCCGTCTTGAGCAGCCGGTCGATGCACTGGAGGAAGAGCGTGGTCTTGCCGATCTGCCGGGCACCCGCCAGCAGGAGGGCCCGCCCCACGGGGGGGGCCTCCACCCATTCGTAAAGCTCCCGGAAGGCCGCCCTCCGCCAGGTCGGCAGGTCAGGCATGCCGGCCCCGGTCCACCAGGGATTGTATTGCCGGAGCACGGAGGTGAGTTCTGCCTGATTGCCGATCATCTTTGCCTCGAAACGAACAAAATGCCTCGATCAGTTAAAATATACTTT
>Ga0316222_1004649_pt1 | contig 12358 bp, 15 predicted proteins | sample TBH18011metaG_FD_206008 | JGI IMG/M metagenome (GOLD analysis project Ga0316222, IMG submission 206008) | Freshwater microbial communities from Trout Bog Lake, Wisconsin, USA - TBH18011 | ecosystem: Environmental > Aquatic > Freshwater > Lake > Hypolimnion/Profundal zone | place: USA: Wisconsin... | reverse complement strand
GGTAATACATCGGGCCGCCGCAATGGCCGCACCGGACGATCCCCCGGAACAGGTTTGTGAAGGTCCCTTTGTCCCGGCCCGCCGATCCTTTCCGTCGTCCGGTCATCGCCTTCTGTGCCCGGAAGAAAAGATCCTCCGGCACGATGGCGGGAAAGTAGCCTTCGATGGGCGGCCCTTCTGGAACGCGGACCCCATCCTTCATCACACCGGGCTGGAACCGCCCGATCACCGCCTCGCTCGTCAGGATCTGGCGGATGCTGGTATTGCGCCAGCCCTTGGCTCGACCGAACGGAATGACACCCTCTTCATTCAGCCGCCGTGCGCACATTCTGCTGCCGATTCCCGATAGACATTCCTCAAACAGGCGGCGGACAATCGCCGCTCGATCTTCCCGCACCCGGAATTCCGTCCGGGCCTTGTTGATCGTCAGCCATCCAGGAATAGACCCCGTGAGCTTCACCCTTGGATCGGCCTGGGCACGGGCTCGCTTGGCCTTCCAGCTCTCAACCAGCCGCGCCGATTTCATGGCGCTCTCGTCATGGGCGCGTGCCATGTAGACGATGGACATCAGCAGCTTGGTGAAATCCCGATCCACCTCCGCCTTGGAATACACTTGGCCGTCCGACAGGGTGACAATCGATACCCCGGCGTCGATGATCGACAGGAACAGCCGCAAGGCGGTCGTGACCTGCTCCCGCGAGAGGCGGTCCAGGTTCTCCACCAGCAAGACGGATCCCGATGGAATTTCACCATCGCGGATCAGATCGAGAAAAGTCGACAACGTCCCCTCGGTGCGGTTCTTGCCTCGGAAGGCCGAAACGCCGAGGTCCTGCATGGTTTCGTTGAGCGTCAGGCCGTGTTTGGTGGCATACTCCCTCGACGCCTCAAGCTGCCGTCGAAGGGAGTCGCCCTTGATCTGTTCCGGGCGCGACATGCGCAGGTAGGAAAATGCGAGAGCCATGGTTCCGGTCCGAGCGAAACGGAATCCCAGCTTAGGCTGAGGGTGTAGCATAATCCAGTGTCCTATCTTCTGTTTAATAGGACAAGCCTTTACCATCGAGGCGGCCCGAGCAGGCGATGCCGGCAAGGGATTCGCCGTGGTGGCGGGCGAGGTCAAGGGCTTGGCCAATCAAACCGCCAAAGCCACCGACGACATCGAAACCCAAGTGGCCGAAGTTCAGACGGCAACGGGAGAGGCGGTAAAAGCTATTCGCAGCATCGCCGAGATCATCCGGCAAATCAACGACATATCCGAGACTATTTCCACCGCCATCGGCCAGCAAGGCGCCGCTACCCAGGAAATCGCCAGCAACGCCATCTCCGCCGTCACCGGGACGTGCGAAGTCAGCGACAACATTCAGGCCGTCAGCAAGGCCGCCATCGATACCGGCCATTCCGCGCACGACGTCTTGGTTGCCGCTACCGATTTGGCCCGCGACGCCCAACATATGCGCGGCACCGTGGACAACTTCCTGAACGCGGTTCGCGGCGCGTAGATTAAAAGGCCCCTGCGGGAGGAAAAATGCCGTCCACCAGGGTTCTCAATTCCTGTCTGGCGGTGACTTCGCTGATCGACAGATTGGACGAGAGCTTGGGGTGGCGTAAATCGAGAAGGGTCAAGCCTTCAAGAAACATCGACCGGTAGATCACCCGTTCGCCTAGTCCCGGCAGCAGGCGGAAGCCGATTCGTTTCGACAAATCGTCCAGCAGTTGGGCCATGCCGCGCTTGTTGCGGGCGTCCAGCGACGACAGGCGGTTGCGGACCACGATCCAGTCGACCATGGCTTTTTCACCGCGCATGGCCCGGCGCTTCTTGGTGTCCCACACCAGTTCGGCATAAAGGCTGGGTTCCTTGATTTTCAAGGTGGTGGGGTCCACATGGGCCAGCACGTCCAGATCAATCAGGCTGTCGTTCAAGGGGGTCACCAGCGTGGTGGCGAACGAGTGGCCCAGCCGGGACAGGTAATGATCGCTGCCCGGCGTATCCAAGACCAGCACATCGTGACGCCGCCCCATATCGGTGATGGCCGCCAGCAATTTGGCTTCGTCGGCGGCGGGGTCCGAGGTGGGCGGGATGGCCGCGTGTTCCGGGCACGGCAAGTCCAGGCCGTCCTTGGCGTTGCGGGTCTCGCGGTTGTGCAGGTAACGGGTCAGGGTGGCCTGCCTAGCGTCCAAATCCAGCGAGCCGACGCTTAAGTTCCGGTACAGCAAGGAAACGATGATGTGCATGGACAGCGTCGATTTGCCCGTGCCACCTTTTTCGTTGCCGACGACGATGATATGGGCGTTGCTCATGCAATCCTGAAATGAGACATGTTTAGGTTCCGAGAGACTAACAGAGCGGCCCTGGCTTCGCTAGTGCGGGATAATTTTTGATGGGATATTCCCGCCACGTTCGGACAGAGTTGCGCAATACTGTGAGCTTTAATTCGTAACATGCGTTAAGGTCATGCGTGCGGTTGGTGCAATGTCATTAAAAAAAGACACATTAATTTCAATGCAATAATTTAAAAATTGCGGTTTACAACAAAATTATAATCGCATAATCGCAAAATATGTGCGGAAAACATTGTGAAAATAGGTATTCTGCGGTTGACGGTTGGTTGGCGCATCCGTATATAAGACGGGAAAACGCATTTAATTGTATGTATGCGACAAGTGGAAACTTATTACGGAGCATAACGCAATGATCGAAAGGCGCGTCTTAAGGGTGATATCCGCCGCGATCCTGTTTGGGGTGGCGCTGTTCATGCGTATTGAAACGGCCATGGCGGAAGATTCTCCGGCGGTGACGCCGGAACCTAATGAAGAGACCGTCACCAAGGCGGATATGGAAAATTTCGTCGATCTGATGTTCTCGAAGCGCAATGCGGGCATGATTCGTCCGCGTGATGGAAAAGTTCATAAATGGATCGGCCCGATTAAAATTCATGTCTTTTGGCCGCGCTGCGAAGAAGTGGTTGGCGCTTACGTAAAGTAATTTATTGAGTATACCAATATATATTTAAGTTGCGACGGCGGTAATTATGCACATGTATAAATACAAATTATATTTTCGGTGTAAAATATAATAATATGTATGATTTATTGATAAAACAGTGGTGCGGAGTTGAGTAGCTGATGAAAAATATTATAGATGAATTGGATAAAATGTGTTGTTACAAGGTTCTCCATGTACGACAATGAATGCGACTTTAGTATTGTATTCATGAATAATATCATAAGTGAAGAATGTGGTTACTCCCGTACCTGTGGTGTCGCAATGGAACTTATATACGATAATCTTGCGGATAGACATTTTGTAAACGGCGGTGAACATATTCGTTTATTGGATAACTTGTATATTTCAGCTCTCTACGACCGATCTGTACTGGTCGGTGAAGATATCAGTACGGCCAAACCCAAGATCGTCAATGCGATGATCGAAACCCTTGAAAGGAACAAATGATGATATCGCAAACGGTTTCAAAGGCTTCGGCCGTAGCAATCATGGCTTGTGCCGTATGGGGAGCGGATGTTGATGCTGCCTGGGCGGAGGAAGTGTTCTTGCCTCCTGCTACGGTGTCACAGTCGGCAAATGATAAGGACATCACCAAGGAAGATATGGAAAATTTTGTCGATCTGATGTTCTCGGAACGCAATGTGGGAGTGTTTCTTCCGCGTGATGGAAAAGTCCACAAATGGATCGGCCACATTAAGATCCATGTTTTTTGGCCGCGTTGCGAAGGGGAGATCGGTACATATGTAAATGATCTAAAAGAATATTCAAATATTGATTTGAGTTATGAAAGCGGTCCAGACTCAGACGGGAGCGTTCAAATTCTTATTATTGTGGTGAATAATGGAATGGAAATTATAAATAATAAGAATATGTACGATTGGATTATTACACACACCTATAAAAATGAAGAAAATATGAAAAACATGCTGGATGAACTGGATAATAAAGGATTGATGGGGATATATCAAACTTATAGCAATGATGTCGATAGAAAGATTCTTTTTATGCAGAATATACTGCGTGATGACTGGGTTAATGTCCACGCCTGTGGTGTAGTAAAGTCAGTAATATTCGATAATATTGCTAATAGACGATTCGTAAAAGTCGATGAGCATTTTGGTTTATTGGAAGATTTGTATATTTCAGCTCTCTACGACCGATCCGTACTGGTCGGTGAAGATATCAGTACGGCCAAACCCAAGATCGTCAATGCGATGATCGAAACCCTCGAAAGGAACAAATGATGGCAAAACCACCTATGGTTAATGATTCCCCCTATGAAATCCCTGGTGGAACTATACAGCTAGAAGGACCTTTTAAGTACCAAAACGGCCCGGTATGGTACGACAAAAACGGTTGGCATTGGGGAACTCCCGATGATACGCTCCAACAGCCACCACCTCAGCCGACCAACCCCGATCCCGGGCCGGATTTTGGAACCTTCGGGCCATATCGGCGATCATCCGACCTCGATCCCGGCACCTCCAACTCTGGGCAAAGCTCGTTAAGCTCTTCCTCACCGATAGATAACGGCGACTTTTCCGGTGTCGACGCCGACATGCGCACTTACGCCAACGACATCTTCGGTCCCGGTTCGCAAACCTATTTCGCGCCGATGTCCGTTGCCTTGGCCGAAGACGGCAATCCCCCCAACTACGGCACGCTGCTTGGGTCCGACCAGGACGACGATGCCGCTTAACCCTTAAAGGAAAACACTCATGAACGACCACGTTATCAAACGTCACGATACGATCCACGTTCATTGGGTCGGCCAGTGCAAAGCCGATCCCGAATTCGGCGGTTCCGATTTCCATCGCAACCTGCGCATCGCCAAGACTGCTGTGGACCGTCTGGGTGGCCGCGGGTTGCGCAAGGCGCTGGAGGAAACCGGAATGGGCAGCCATCCCGAGATCGTCCGCGCATTTTGGAAAATGGGCCATGTCTTGAGCCAGGCCAAACAACAAAGCCCGGCATCGGAGCCAAAAGACTGGGGCAAGATTTTCTACCCCAATTTCCCCAACCCGTAGCCAATCGCATGTTCCGTAATCCATGGTATAACCCCTGTCACAATAATTTGTGACAGGGGTTTTCTTGTGATCGAACAGGCGGATTGCGTGGTGATCGGGGCGGGGGTGGTCGGATTGGCGATCGCGCGCGCCTTGGCGCAAAGCGGCCGCGACGTCCTGGTTCTAGAGGCGGGCAATGCCATCGGCACGGGCATCTCTTCGCGCAACAGCGAGGTCATCCATGCCGGGATGTATTATCCCACCGGCAGCTTACGGGCCAAGCTTTGCGTCGAAGGCAACGGCATGTTGCGCCGTTACGCGACGGATCATCGTGTCGATTTCAAGATGGTCGGCAAGCTGATCGTGGCGACCGGCGCCGACGAATGCGATGCGCTACAGGGAATACTGACGAAGGGGCGCGCCAACGGCGTTTCCGGTCTAATCCCCATATCCGGCGAGCGGGCCAAAGCCATGGAACCGGACGTGGCGTGCGTCGAGGCGTTGTGGTCGCCCGATACCGGCATCGTCGACAGCCACGGATTGATGATGGCTTTGTTGGCGGATGTCGAGCAGGCAGGCGGTCAGGTGGCGCTTAACGTTCCGGTGATCGGCGGTTCGGGAACCGAATTGCGGACGGGCGGGAGCGAGCCGATGACCGTGAAGGCCAGGAACGTGGCGATCGCCGCCGGGCTGTCTTCGCCCGCCGTGGCCCGGTCGCTGGGCCTGAAGGCGGTGCCGTGCGACTATCTGTGCAAAGGCAATTACTTTTCGGTGCTGGGCAAGTCGCCGTTTTCCCGTCTGGTCTATCCGGTTCCGGTCAAGGACGGCTTGGGAATTCATTACACGCTCGGCCTTGACGGCCGTGGCCGGTTCGGTCCCGACGTGGAATGGATCGACCGCGAATCCTACGAAGTCGATGCCGGTCGCGCCGCCGGTTTCGCGGCCTCGATCAAGCGCTATTGGCCCGGAATCGAAGGGCGGGAACTGGTTCCCGCCTATGCCGGAATCCGGCCCAAGATCTACGGTCCAGACGAAGCGCCCGGGGATTTCGAGATTCATCACGGCAAGGCGCATGGCGTATTGGGGTTAGTCGCCCTTTATGGTATTGAATCTCCTGGGTTAACCAGTTGTCTGGCGATAGCCCGGATGGTGGCGGAGATGATGTCGTGAAATTGGTCGCGCTGGCGTTTCTGGTTTTGATGGGGTTGGCCGGTTCCGCCGTGGCTCAGGAACGCCCGGCCGATTGGAAGCCGCCCTTGCCGGAATCGGTTCCCAACTACCGGGAACAATGGCGCAAGGTGGTGATGGAACTGTCCAATTACGCCAAGGGGCGCAATCCTAAATTCGTCATTCTGGTGCGGGTCGGCGCCGAATTGTTGGTGCGCGGAAGCCGCGAGGAGGAATGGGACAACGTCCAGGACCCCAGGGGCATCAACTATGACAAGCGCTTGCCGCTGGGCGCCGCGTTCCGTCCCTATGTCAACGCCCTGGACGGGGTGGTGTTCGACAACATCTATTGCGGCGACACCGCTTTTGAAAATAAGCCGCTCGACGATCTGATCAAATCACGCCTGGCCGACGACCAGAAAATCGCCCAGGAATTAAGGGCGGGCGTGGAACGCCCGCTTCCCGCCGTCGAACAGGGGCCGTTCAGCAACGATCCCAAGATCGAACTGGCGCGCGCCGAGGAAATCCGTCGCAAAGCGGATTTGGAAGACCATAGACGCCGGGTGCTGCGGGGCATGGCGGCGCTCAAGACCTTCAACCGGTCCATTCTTTCCATCGAGAATTGCCCCACTCAGGCGGCGGTGGATCAGGCCTTGCGGGCGGCGGATCGGGACCGGGTGCTGACCTTCGCCGCCGTTCGCGATCCCAATCTCGATCAATTGCCGGTCAATCGTCCTTTGCACGAAAATGCCGCCCCCGTCGCCAGCATTACCCAGGTTCATGCATGGCTGCCCAACTTGAAAGGCGATGCCTACGGGAGCCGCGAGGAATGGCTGTCCGCCTTGTCCAAGACCAATTACGACGCATTGGTGATCGATGTCGGATGGCGGGGGCTGGATTTGTTCAACAAGGCGGATATCGCCAGATTGAAGCTTAAAAGACTGGGCGAGCCGCGTTTGGTCATGGCTCAAATGCCCATGGGCCGCGCTTTCGATTGGCTGTGGTATTGGCAAAAGGGGTGGGAAGCGGGCAACCCGCCGTTCCTGTTCGCGGTGGACCGGCGCGTTCCGGGGGCGTTCATTGTCGATCCGTTTTCTCCACAATGGCTGGAGATTCTGGGAAAGTATATCGCCGGAGTCATGGATCTGGGTTTCGATGGGGTGATGATGGACGACCTCGATACGTATCTGTGGTTCGAAGATTTGATGCCGCTGGATCGCTGAACATGCTGAAGCCGTCCCGCACCTACGAAGAAGCATGCCGAACCTTCCGCTGGAGAATTCCCGACCGCTACAATCTGGCCTTCGACCTGTGCGACCGGCAAACCATGAACGGCGCCGACGGGCATCGCACCGCGTTGGTGGTGGACGACGGCGACGGACAGGTAAGCCGTTATAGCTTTTCGATGCTGCGCGACTTGATCAATCGGGTTTGCGCATTGTTGTCGACTTACGAAGTGGGGCCGGGGGACCGGGTGCTGATTTCGTTGCCCGCGTCGGTCGAAGCGGCGGCGTTGCTGCTGGCCGTCCCGCGCATGGGCGCGGTGGCCGTTCCGGTTCCGCCGACCGAGCCTTTTGATCTTATGGTCGGCCGCGTCAATAAATGCGGAGCGAAAGTGGCGGTGGTGGCCGGTCGCGCTTTCGAATGTTTGATGGATCGCCGGGATGCGGTCCCCGCCCTGGTTGCCGTGCTGTCCGTCGATGGAACCGGCGGAGGCGATTTCAGGTCCTTGCTGGAACGGGCGTCGAGGTCCCGGGACATCGCCTTGACCAGAGCCGACGATGCCGCCTTTTTATTCTATCCGCATGGCGAGACCGCCGGAATTCTGCACGCGCATCGATCCGTTCCCGGTAATCTGCCGGCTCTGGAATTCGCCTTGGGGTTCTTTCCCCAACCCGGCGACGTGCTGTGGACCTCGTGGGATTGGATGGGATTCGAGGGGTTGCTGTGGGCTGTGATGCCCGCTTGGCACCACGGCGTGCCGGTGATCGCCTCGCCCCATCCCTTCGATCCGGAACGGGCCTTGGCGTTAATGGCCGATCACGGCGCGCGCACGATCGTCATGCCTCCCGACCATTTGGCGGCGCTAACCGACGCGGCGTTTCAAAAAAGCCACACCTTGCCGCGCGCCATCGCCACCGGTCCCGACCCGCTGCCCCAGGCTTTGCACGAAGCGGTGGAGCGCGCTTTCGGCGTCGGCGCCAACGAGATCTGGGGAACGTGCCGGGTGGGGGCGGTGGCCGCCAACAATGCGTCGATCATGGAGCGGCGGAACGGTTCGCCCGGCAAGGCCGTTCCCGGCGTGTTCGTCGAAGCCTTCGACTTTACCGGGGCCAAGCAGTTGGGGCCCGGTCACGGCGGCATCTTGGCGGCGGCGCCAGATACGCCGGGGGCCTGTCTTAGCGTATGGGGCGACGGCAAGATCGGGCTGAAGGCCGCAGGCGGTTGGATATTAAGCGGATGGAGCGGGTGCCGGGATCTGGACGGTTATGTTTGGCCAGACCCCAGACCGGGACTCGATCTTCCTATCCCGAAGGAGCCCGTCAAGGAGGCTGCCGTCGATTCGTCGATTCGTTTGGATGGGCCGTCGCCACGGGACCGGTGGTAGATCGGGTCTAGTCCCGTTTCAGGAATACGCCGTGACGGATGTCGGCGGATTTTCCTTCGTAATCCACCCGAACGAATTTTCCGCCCTCGGCGTCGGTCAACAGTTCCATGCCCAGCCGTCCCTGCTCGATGGCGGTGACCACGTCGGTTTCGCTGGTGTCGAGCGCCTTGGCCGCGGCGGCGATCAATTCATTGATCTCTTGGAACATTTCACGGGATTGGGGGTCGGTCATCTGGTCCATTTGGGTTGCCTTTTTTGTTCGAACGAGGCGATGCCTTCCAAAGCCTCGGGACTGCCGAGAACTTCGGCGAAACGAAGGGATGCCCAACGCATGCGGTCGGGATCGTCGGGCGTGTTTTCACAGACGCGTATGGTGTCCATGGCATTGGCGATGGTCGCCGGGGCTCCCTTCAAGATGGCGGCGATCATCGATTGTTCCATGACCGCCAACGGATCGTCCGTTTGATCGCCGGTTTTAGCAGCTGCTACGCCGTGCACAAGACCAAAAACCAAAGCTTGGCGGGCGCCGAAGGATTCTCCGGTGACCAGATAGCGGCGAAGACAGCGCGCTCCCAGGGCGGAGGTCAAATAAGGGATCATGACAGACGAGGATAATCCCCGCCGCGCTTCGGGCAGGGTGAAGCTGGCCTGTTCGGCGGCGATGGCGATATGAGCGGCGGCGGCCAAGCCCACGCCCGCGCCGTTGGCGGCGCCGTGAACCACCGCCAGAACCGGTTTGGCGCAGCGGTCGATGGCGTCGAACATTTGCGCGAATTGCATGGCGTGGCGCTGCCGGTCCTCGATGACGGCCGAGGTTATGCCGCCGAGCCACGACAGATCGGCTCCGGCGCAAAACACCGGCCCTTCGCCTTTTAGAATCACCACGCGGACGGCGCTGGCCACCGACAGCTTTTGAAAGGCTTGGGTCAGCAGGACGATAAGGGTTTCGTTCAAGGCGTTGCGGACTTCCGGCCTAGCCAAGGTCACCGTGGCAACCTCGTCTTCGACCGCCACTTTCAGAACCGTTTCCTCGCTCATGGTTTCGCTCTCCAATCCGTTTTTGCGCGACACTTGACGGGGGGCCTGCAAGTTCGCTAAACATCACCCCCCTATGGCGGGAGTAGCTCAGTTGGTCAGAGCGCCAGATTGTGATTCTGGATGTCGCCGGTTCGATCCCGGTCTCTCGCCCCAAGATTCGATCATACTGCGGATGGCGATTTTCGCCATCCGCTTTTGATTCTACCGGGTGTGCCCCAAGATGGGGGCATTGGGGCAGAAGCAACGAAGATGAAGTTGCGACACTGCCATCAAATTTGGACGGATGGGTCATCCACCTGAGAAATGTCGGCTTAACTGTAAATTACGAGTATGCCGTCAATCATGCGTTTGTCATCTCGCCAGCATCACTTTGCAAAAGCGAGTCGGGTTTAGAATTCTGGTCCGCCCAACATTCCCCATTTGCAATAGACCCGCACGGCCATCGCCTGTGACCAGATAGTCAGCCTGTCCTGTAACCGCGATAGCCACCAAGAAGATGTCGTCAGGATCGTTCAACACCGTATCGGCCGATGCGCTTTCAAGCACGATGGCGCGTTGAAGGTTGTTGATCATGGCTCCAACCCGATGCGGTTGCAGAATCTTCTGAAATTTCGGGTATCGACTGGCGCGTCGCAATTCGTCGAGTTGGGTTAATGACGTAACCAGTTCAAATTTTGCCGCACGCCATGCCCGATAGATTGCGTCCGGCGGGCCGTGTGGCGAAATGAGAGCGGAGAGCAAAACATTGGTATCTAGAACAACGCGCATCAGCGGCTACGCGCCCACGTTAACGCCTGTTCAATAGCACCGTTTATTTCGCCTTCGCTCAAATCCGCATTGGCGGACTTCGACTGCTCGGCAGACAATTCCAAGATATGGGCACGTACCGCTTCCTGTATGAAGCGGGACAGGTCGCCTTTTCGCCCCCCGCCTTGACTGGCAAGGAACATCCGCAAATTTTGATCCGTTTCGGCTGATACCGCAATATTCCAACGTACTGTGTTCATGATAGCCCTAAATCTGCGTTATGCGCATATGTGTTTATGCGCCTATTTGCCCTTGCTGTTCAAGACAATCCTGAACGCGCCTCGATCGGTCTTGTTCGCCGTCGCCTACGACTGTCAATCCCGCCTTGACTTGCCATCATCGTTCGAAACGGGCACCATTGTATCTGGATTGTAATACGGTCTCGCGTCAGCGGATACGGGGGCAGGGCGATGACGGAATCGATGGACGCGGTGCTGCTGCGCTTGATCGCTTTGGTCTATGACGCAGCCCTTGATCCGACGCGTTGGTCCGCGGTGGTCGCCGCCATCAAGGAAGCCGTTGGTGGTGAAGCGAGTGCGATGCTCCATGTGGACCAAGCCCTCGGGTCCCCAAGGTGTACGTCCGACATCGTCGGAGTATCTGGATACGAAATGTCGGATCTGGAGACGTATAGATTCTACGCGCCAATCGATACGCGCGCACTTGTGATGAAGGCGAGGCCATTAGGGTCCGTGTATGTCGACGATCGGGATCTCCGTTTCGGCGCGTTCACGGAAACAGAAATCTTCAATGATTTTTTCCGACCGCGCTCCCTTGGGCATGGAATGTCCGTGAATTTTTTCACCGACGATAACCGTCTTTCATTCTTAAGCGTCCATGGCCATCTGAAAACCGGCGCCTTTGACCCGCAGACCATCCGCCTGTTCGAGGCTTTGGCGCCTCATGTGACCCGCGCGCTGCAACTTCATCGCCAAACGACTCTTTTGCGGATCGAGCGCGACGGGGCCACCCAGGCCCTTGACGCGCTGGCCGCCGGGTTGATCGTGGTCGATCGCAATGCTCGACCGCTGTGGGCCAATGGAACCGCCGAACGGCTGCTGCGGATTGGCGACGGGTTGGGGGTGGTTCAAGGTCGGTTGGCGGCGACGGCTCGGCCGGGCCAGACCCAGGCGTTGCATGCCATGGTCGCCGAGGCGGTGGCGACCGCATCCGGCGTCGGGGCGGAGGCGGGGGCCGTTCTGCGCCTGGAACGGCGCGAGTCGGGATCGCCGCTGGCCGTCCTGGTCTGTCCGTTGCGGCCCGATGACCCGCTGTTCCAACGGGGGACGCCCGCCGCCGTGGTGCTGGTCAACGACCCGGATATCAACCCCTCCCCCCGAGCGGCAACCTTGGCGCGGTTCTATGGATTGACCGCGGCGCAGGCCGAACTGTTGGCCGCCCTTGTCGATGGCCAACGCATCGCCGATTACGCCGACGAAAAGGGCATTTCGATGAACACCGTCAAGGCCCATCTCAAGCGCATCTTCGAAAAGACCGACGTCAACCGGCAATCCGACCTCGTTCGCGAGGTGCTGACCAATCCCGTGATCCGGGTTGGCGGCGGGAACTGACGGTTTGCGCACCCCGCATTACCCATTCGGGTGATGCGGCGAAATCCGCCGGGCAATAAGCTTGCGGCGTGATCATTATTTTGACGCAGGTCAAGCCCATACTAAATTAATATGGTAACAGTTTGTATCAACGTTAATCAATTGCAGGTCCGGGGGGGCC
>Ga0316222_1004645_pt1 | contig 12363 bp, 13 predicted proteins | sample TBH18011metaG_FD_206008 | JGI IMG/M metagenome (GOLD analysis project Ga0316222, IMG submission 206008) | Freshwater microbial communities from Trout Bog Lake, Wisconsin, USA - TBH18011 | ecosystem: Environmental > Aquatic > Freshwater > Lake > Hypolimnion/Profundal zone | place: USA: Wisconsin... | reverse complement strand
ACCCGGAATTACGTACGGATACAGCATCAGCACGACACCGATCCACTTCACGTATTGATGGCTGGTTCGTTTTCCGTAATAAAAGGCCGCCATGCCAATAATGCCGAACACGATGGCACCAAAAATATAGGCGGGACTGGGAAAGGTCAGTCCCATTTCCTTTAAAGTATTTAATTCATCCATGGATTGAGTTGGTGTCGTTGCTGTGAGCCAACCCGCATTCTATTGCAGAAACCGCTCGGAAAGTTATCCACGCGAATTCAATATCAGCTGTCGTTTCTTCGGTTCAGGCACCATTTTTATTGTTCAAAAAAACATAATTCAGTTACTATGAACCAACTATTCATCGAATGAAACAAGCATAGCCATTCGAACCCGTCCCAAACATCGATGCCTCTATGATCAATCTCAATCCACTTCGATTTTTTCGCAGAATCAGACAATTGGTCAAGGAGGAGGTACGCCGCAGTGAATTTGAGACCTGTCTGGTCTGCGGATCCAGAGCCACCTTTCTGGACGCTGTTGACTTTAACAAATCATGCGAAGAGCCAAGGGGAAAACTGCTGGAGCCAAGTGGCAAATCCATTCAATATCATCTTTGCGACACTTGTGGATTTTGCTTTGCTCCGGAATTTCGTCGCTGGTCGTTTGACGACTTTGAACGGCTCATTTATAACAAAGACTATGAATCGATAGACCCTGACTACAAATTTATCCGGCCAAACGCCAATGCCCATTTTCTGGCGCAGCAATTTGGGAAGCACATAAATAAAATCCGACATCTTGATTTTGGCGGCGGAAGCGGACTGTTGAGCAAAACACTGTGCCATAGCGGATGGACCTCAAATTCCTACGATCCGTTCGTCGATCGAGGCAAGAATCCTGAGGAATTGGGAAGCTACGATTTGGTAACGGCTTTTGAAGTCTGTGAACACGTACCAGACCCAGTTGATTTATTCGATACCCTGAAAAAACTGTGCAAACCGAATGGCTTGATTTTGTTCAGCACCTTGCTGTCGGATGGGGAAATTGCTCGTTCAAAAAGGCTCGCGTGGTGGTATGCATCGCCGAGAAACGGGCACATCAGCCTGTATTCGCAAAAAAGTCTGAAGCTGCTTGCCTCGCAACGAGGATTGAATTTAGTGAGCTTTAACGCGAACCTGCATGCCGCGTTTTCATCCGTGCCTGAATGGGCTGACCAATTGATACGAGTACCGGACGACTCGCCCCAAAATAATCTGAGCGCAGAGATGAAGGCCGAGGCAGCCAAAAATCGTGGCAATGCACTTTTGGGTTTGGCTGACTTTTCAGGCGCTGTTGCTTGCTTTCAGGAGGCATTAAGCATACTTCCTTCGTACGCCGAGGCCAAAGTCAACCTTGGTGTGGCACTGCGACTGTCAGGTCGTCTTCAGGAATCCAAAGAAAATCTGCAGGATGCCATTGCCTTGAAGCCGGCTCTTTGGCAAGGTCATTTTCAACTGGGCAACCTGTTGCACGAACTCGGCCAGTATCAACCGGCTGCCGACAGCTACCATCAATCGATTGAACTCCACAACAGCAACCCTGAAAGTTATTGGCGACTCGGGCTGTCGCTGGTGATGCTGGAAAAATGGACGGAAGCGATTCAGGCTTTTGATTGTGCAAATGTGCCAGACCATGACCTTCCAGACGTTCATTCCGCCTTCGGGCTTGCACTGTTGAAAACGAGTCAATTCGAAGCTGCCCTGCGCCATTTGCACATCGCGCTCGGTTTCAGTGAAACAGCCAATCTGCATTTTCTTATCGGAACAATCCAGGAAGAATTGTCACGGAGATCAGCCTCATTGAAAAAGTAGCAACCGGATTACCTCTTAAGATTTGCAAAGACAAAACCAAACTAATGAAAGAGTAATGAAATGACGATTTTTAATTGGTTCAATTCATCCGAGGCCGAGCAGTTCGGACTGTCGATTGCCGATTTTTTTACTGAGCGGGTTGCGCCATCATCGCTTCCGACAAATGATAAAAAATCGCTGCGCAAAGCCAGTGAGGCCACCTCCAGGGTTCTGGCCAAAGTGGAACTTTTTCGCAAGGAACACAAGTTGAACACGTTCCAGAAAGCCAAGCTGGCGAAAACCATTCAGAGCGAGCTGCTGCATCGCGGCTATGATGAAAAGGTGGTACTGGATTTGGTCAATCTGGTGGTTCGAGCCCTCTGATCCTGCTTCGCGAAAAAATTCCGCATATGACGATATTGAACAAATTGGGCACCAGCTTCATGAGGCTGTTCAATTCAGACTCAAGCCCGAACGCGCCGCAACCGCCCGTACCCGAAAAGCCAGAGGCAAGCGAACCCGGTGCACAACAGATTGAAACTCTGCTCTCCCTGTTCGCTGCAGGGCGCCACCAGGAAGTTGCATCCATCGCTTTTGCTCTGACCGAACAAATTCCGCAGCATGGATTCGGCTGGAAAATGTTGGGTGCGGCGCTCACGCAGACCGGGCACCACAGGGACGCGCTGTTGCCCTTGCAAAAGGCGACGGCACTTTTACCGGCCGACGCCGGGCCGCACTATAACCTGGGCACCAATCTCAGGGCATTGGGTCGTCTGGAGGAGTCCGCAGCGAGTTGTCGGCGCGCATTGGAGCTACGGCCGAATTTCGTCGAGGGGCAAAACAATCTGGGCTTCACCCTCTTCGAGCTTGGTGATCTGGAAGAAGCCGAGGCGTGCTACCGGCGCGCGCTGGCGATGAATCCTGAGTATTTCGAGGCGACCTGGAATCTGTGTATTTTACTGCTGGCATCAGGCCGGTACAGCGAAGCCTGGCCTGTTCATGAATCTCGTTGCGATCCAAAATTGAAGGAGTTAACCGTTGAAGCTCCGGTCCTTCCTTTTCCGCAATGGCGCGGCGAATCTCTGGTCGGCAAGTCGCTTTTGATCTGGCCCGAACAGGGCTTCGGTGATTTCATCCAATTTATACGCTATGCACCGTTACTCAGAGAGCTTGGTGTCGATCGACTGACCGTGCTGTGTTCTCCACCACTCAAACCATTGCTGGCAAGCGCCGCAGGTGTGGATACGATAATAACGGATCCGGCATCCGTTGCGCCGCATGACTACTGGACGCTGCCTATGAGTCTGCCGCTGCGCTTCGGAACAACGCTGCACAACATACCTGACGCAATTCCCTACCTGCACGCGCTGCCGCAACGAGTGGAACAATGGTCGGCGCGCGTGCCGACGCAAGGAATCAAGGTTGGTTTGGTATGGAAAGGCAACCCGATACACAGAAACGATGTCAATCGGTCATTACCGGCACTGAGCACGCTTGCTGCGCTATGGAGCGTTCCTGACATTACGTTCGTCAGCCTTCAAAAATGGCAGGCAGAGGAGGAAGCACTGGAAGCATCGCTGACATCGGCCGCACAACCACTTATCCATCTTGGCAACGACATTGTCGACTTCGCCGATACAGCCGCGATCGTGGCCCAGCTCGATCTGGTGATCTGCGTCGATACTGCCATTGCGCATCTGGCCGGCGCCATCGGAAAACCCTGTTGGCTGTTGCTGCCCGCACTGGGCGTTGACTGGCGCTGGCTGAGGGAACGATCCGATACGCCCTGGTACCCGGAAACCATGCGCCTGTTCCGGCAAACGAAACCGAATGATTGGACAGAAACCATACACGACGTGACGAACGCGCTGCGACAAAAATTCAATGGCGGATGATTTTGGAACCAGCCAGATTGAATTGGCTGGCCCTGTTAAATTACCTGAGTCTGCGCCTCATCACCCAGGCGCGCACGAATTTCACCGATCTGCCAGGCCTGCTCACCTGCCGCAGTCAACTGCGCCAGTGCGGCAGCAGCGTTTTCCTGAGACAGGATCACGACCATGCCGATACCGCAGTTGAAGACCCGGTGCATTTCAGAGTCAGACACATTGCCGTGCTGCTGCAGCCAGGGGAACAGTGGTGGCATGACCCATTTGGCATGATCCAGAACTGCGGTCAGGTTTGCGCCCAGCACGCGCGGTACGTTTTCGACCAGACCGCCGCCGGTAATGTGCGCCATGCCTTTGACTTCCAGAGCATCGATCAGCGCGAGCAGCGGTTTGACGTAAATACGGGTTGGCGCCATGAGAACATCGGCCAGTTTTTTACCGTGAAAATCGCCATTCAGATCCGGCTTGGCCACTTCAATGATTTTGCGTACCAGTGAATAGCCGTTGGAATGGGCGCCGGAAGAAGCCAGGCCCAGAACCACGTCGCCGGGTTGAATTTTTGACCCGTCAATGATTTTTGATTTTTCAACCGCACCGACTGCAAAGCCGGCCAGATCATATTCACCGTCCGGGTACATGGACGGCATTTCAGCAGTTTCACCGCCGATCAGGGCGCAGCCGGCCTGTTCACAACCCAGCGCGATACCCTTGATGACGTCAGCCGCGGCAGCGACATTCAATTTGCCGCAGGCGAAATAGTCCAGAAAAAACAGCGGTTCGGCACCCTGCACCAGAATATCGTTGACGCTCATGGCCACCAGATCGATGCCCACGGTGTCATGCCGGTTCAGATGGAACGCCAGTTTGAGCTTGGTGCCCACACCGTCGGTGCCGGCGACCAGCACCGGCTCCATGAATTTTTTACTCACTTCAAACAGCGCACCAAAGCCACCGATACCGGCCAGCACGCCTTCACGCATGGTGCGTTTTGCAAACGGTTTGATCACATCGATCAAGGCATCACCGGCATCAATATCAACGCCTGCGTCACGGTAAGAAAGGGAAACTTGAGAAGGAGTAGTCATATGTAGTTGTGGCTGAAATTCGGCTATGTATTAAGGGAGGATGCAGTAATTGTGAAGAAAAGGTGTTCTATCAGGTAAAATCCGGTGTTTTGATTGTTTGCAGCTGCACCGCGCCGATAAACCGCCAATTAAAACCGGCATTTTAACCCAAAAACCCCGGCACAGAACCGACAAATTCACTCCAAACCCGACCATGACCTTTACTAAAGAACAATTTCAAACTGCCCTGTGGCTGCTGTTCTTCATTGCGCTGGTGATGTTGCTGCTCATGCTCGGCCCGGTACTCATGCCATTCGTGACCGGTGCGATTCTGGCTTACATACTCAATCCGCTGGTCGATCGCCTGTGTGAATTTACCATAGTCAGATGGTCGATTCCGCGCGCCGTCGCCGCCCTGCTGGCCATGGGCCTGCTGCTGTGCTGCATCCTGACCCTGATTCTGATCATCGTGCCCGTGGTTGAAGATGAAATCCCGCTGCTGCAGGATCAGATCCCCAAATTCCTCGATCAGCTGCACGACACGGTGCAGCCGAAACTGGCTGAGTACAATATTCACGTGCAACTCGACAGCGCCAGCATCAAACAGAAACTGACCCAGCAGGTGTCCGAAAGCGGCGCCAAATTTGGCGCCGCTGCCCTGTCTTCAATCCGGGTCGGCGGCACCGCCGTTCTGGGTCTGATTGCCAATCTGCTGCTGATTCCGCTGGTGCTGTTTTACCTGTTACTGGACTGGCACGCCATCGTGCAGCGTGTGCATCTGGCGATTCCGCGCCGCTGGGAAAAACAAACCACCGACATCGTGCAGGAAACCAATGATCTGCTGGCCCAGTATCTGCGCGGCCAACTGTGGGTCATGCTGGTGCTGGCCGCTTACTATTCCTGCGCCTTAAGCCTGGCCGGCTTTACCGTTGCACTGCCGGTCGGCATCCTTACCGGCCTGCTGGTTTTTATTCCCTACCTTGGTTTTGGTTTCGGACTGTGCCTGGCCATCATTGGCGCCGTGCTGCAGAATGACCCGATGCATGGTTTGCTGCTGGTGGCCATCATTTATGGCATCGGCCAGATCGTCGAAGGTTTTTATCTCACGCCGCGTCTGGTCGGCAAGCGCATCGGCTTGCCGCCGCTCGGGGTGATTTTTGCCCTGCTGGCGTTCGGTCAGCTGTTTGGGTTTATCGGCGTATTGCTGGCACTGCCGGCCGCAGCCGTGACTTCCGTGGGCTTGAAACATGTGCGCAACCTCTATTACCGAAGCCGTTTTTATACCAACCCATGAAACAATTGCTGTTGAAGCTGGACACGGACCGTCCGCAAACCCTGGATTCTTTTATCGTTGGCCAGCATGCCGAACTGGTAGCGCTGCTGCAGCTGTTTCAGAAGCGCCAGCCCGGCAGCTTTGGAGAACGCGCTGCCTATATCTGGGGTGAACACGGCGCCGGCAAAACCCATCTGCTGCGTGCGCTGCAAACCGGATCAGCGACGCGCTGCCTGAATCCGGCTGCGGCCCTGGCCGATTTTGAATACGGCCCGGAATGTGATCTGTATGTGCTCGACGACTGCTCAGAACTGGATGCCGATCAGCAGATCGCCGCGTTCAATCTGTACAATCAGATCAAGGAACAAGGTGGCTTTTTTGTGGCTGCCGGCACGCTGCCACCGGCGCAGCTGGGTGTGCGGGAAGATTTGCGCACCCGCCTGGGTTGGGGTCTGATTTATCAGCTGCGTGACCTGACCGATCAGGAAAAAATAGCGGCACTCGACAGCGCTGCAGCCGCACGCGGCGTGACCATACCGCCCGATGTGCTGCCGTATCTGATTACCCACTTTCAGCGCGACATGCCTGCCCTGTCCGGCATGCTCAATGCACTCATCAATCTGTCACTGGAAATGAAACGTCCCATTACCTTACCGTTTTTACGCGAAGCCATGAATAAACAGACTGCCCAACAAATTACAAAAACGCAGGCCGGCAATGAATAACACCCGTATCGCCATTTTCGATCTGGACCACACTTTGCTGCCGATCGACTCCGACTATGAATGGGGCCAGTTCCTGTGTGAAATCGGTGCGGTCGACCGTGGCTATTTTGAACTGTGCAACAAGAATTTTTATGGGCAGTACCAGGCCGGCACTCTGGACCCCAGAGAATATCTGGAATTTGCACTGTCCACTCTGGCGCAGTTTTCAGCCACCCAGCTCGCCGCCATGCATGAGTTGTTCATGAACGATGTGATCCGGCCGGCCATTCTGCCGGCAGCAAAGCGTCTGGTGGCCAGACATGACAAGGATTTACTGCTGATGATTACGGCCACCAACCGTTTTGTTACCGAGCCTATTGCCAGAGAACTGGGTTTCACGCACCTGATTGCGGCCCAACCGGAATTCTCCCTGGACGGCCGGATAACAGGTAAACTGCTTGGCACGCCAACCTCCGGCATCGGCAAAGTCAGACATTTGTTGGAATGGTTAAATAAACACAACAAATCACTGAACAGTTTTGAACGCAGCTATTTTTACAGCGATTCTCACAACGACATTCCGCTGCTTGAACTGGTCAGCCATCCGGTGGCCACCAATCCGGACGAAAAATTAACGGCACATGCCAACAAGAACAACTGGCCCATCTTAGAGCTATTTAAATAATGATCAAGCAACTATTCAAAAAAATCTTTGGCCAGTCGGAGCCCAAACCGGCCAAGCCGGCAGTCGCCAAACTCAAAACCCTGACCGTCAAAGAGCACGGCATTGATCCGGAACTGGTTTCAGGCAATGCAATCCGCGTGACCAAAACCCTGCAGGATGAAGGTTACAAGGCGTTCATCGTCGGCGGCGCCGTGCGCGACCTGCTGCTGGGCGTCAAACCCAAGGATTTTGATATTGCCACCAATGCCACGCCAGACCAGGTCAAGCGACTGTTCCGGCGCGCTTTCATCATCGGCAAACGGTTTCAGATTGTCCATGTCATGTTTGGCTCGGATCTGCTCGAAGTGACCACCTTTCGTGGCGCCTCCGTAGATGAAGCCCCCAAGGATGAGTTTGGGCGCGTGTTGCGCGACAATACCTTCGGTGAACAACCTGAAGATGCGACCCGGCGCGACTTCACCATTAACGCCATGTATTACGATCCGGCCAGCCAGACCGTGCTGGATTACCACGGCGGCATGGGCGACATCCGCAAAAAAATGCTGAGAATAATCGGCCAGCCGGAAGCACGCTACCGCGAAGATCCGGTACGCATGCTGCGCGTGGTGCGGTTTGCCGCCAAGCTCGGTTTCGACATCGCTCCCGCTACCCGGGCCCCGATTGCCGTCATGGCGTCACTGATCGACAACGTGCCGACGGCGCGCGTGTTTGACGAAATGCTCAAACTGCTGTCCAGCGGCCATGCACTGGCCTGCCTGAAACAGTTGCGCAGCGAAGGTTTGCATCACGGCCTGCTGCCACTGCTGGACGTGGTCATGGAACAGCCGCTCGGCGCCAAATTCGTCACGCTGGCCTTATCCAATACCGATGACCGGGTGCGTCAGGGCAAAACCATTTCACCCGGCTTTTTGTTTGCCGCGCTGCTGTGGCATCAGGTACTGGAAAAATGGCTGGCCTATCAGGCCGCCGGCGAATTTCCGATTCCGGCACTGCATCTGGCTGCCGACGATGTGCTACAGACCCAGACCGAATCACTGGCACTGCAGCGCCGCATCGGTTCCGACATGCGCGACATCTGGTCGATGCAGCCGCGCTTCGAACGACGGGTCGGCAAGACGCCTTATAAACTGATCGAGCATCCGCGCTTTCGGGCCGGTCTGGATTTCCTGGTGTTGCGCGCTGCCTCCGGCGAAGTGGAGCAGGAACTGGCCGACTGGTGGTCGGAATTCCTGGCCGCAGAAGGCCACGTTCGTGACGCCATGCTGGCTGCCAAGCCACAACGCCCCAAGGCAACACAGACCAGCGCAGCCAAAAAACCGGCCGTGAAAAAACCGGTTGATCCGGTCAGTGAAGACGATGCCATGCCGGCATCCGCAGCGGCCCCCAGGAAGCGGCGCCGCCGTCCCAGAAAACCTGCTGCTACCGAATAAGCAGCCGGCATGAACGAGTCCGGCCAGCTCGCCGTTGCCTATATTGGACTGGGTGCCAATCTGGGTGACCCCGTCTTTGCAGTACGTTCAGCGCTGCAGGCACTGTCACTGCTGAAGTCAACCCGGTTGGTCCGGCAGTCCAGTCTGTACCGCACCGCACCGATGGATGCCGACGGCGACGACTATGTCAACGCCGTGGCCGAACTGCACACCACACTGTCTGCAGCAGCACTGCTGCTTGCACTGCAGCAGCTTGAACAGCATTTTGGTCGGTCACGCAGTTACCGCAATGCCCCGCGCACACTGGATTGTGATCTGCTGCTGTATAACCGGCAAATCATCGACACCCCCACCCTGCAGGTTCCCCATCCGCGCATGCATCTGCGTGCCTTTGTATTGATACCACTGGCCGAGATTGCGCCGGAGATCGACATTCCCGGTCTCGGTGCCCTGAGCGCGCTGCTGCCTGCCGTGGCACAGCAGCTTATTCGCCAGATTGCCTGATTGCCTTGAAATTTAACTAATTTCAGAGCGAATCTGCCGGCTTGCTCCCACGCGAACAGGACAAATGGTCAGATAGGGCTGACCAGCGGAATATTATGTTGCCCGTGGTTAATGTACATTAAGGTGCAATGGGTCTGAGTCTGTCCCCGGCATACTGAACAATCAAACAAAACGGGAAATTGTTATGACATCTGTTATTTATCAGTCAACCAAACATCCGGTCCGCAGTCTGGCGCGGATGAAGGGATTTTCGTTGATTGAATTGATGGTCACGCTGGGTGTTGCCATTATTCTGGCTGCTATTGCTGTCCCTCAGTACAACACCACCATGCAGACACAAAGGACGGTGGCAGAAATCACCGCCCTGTCGAATGCTATGCAATATGCACGTTCCGAAGCGATAAAAGAAGGTCAGATGGTCAGCGTGTGTGTATCGTCTGATGGGGCAACATGCACCGGCACTACATGGCAACAGGGCTGGATCATTTATTCGAATCCCACTTCTGCCGCAGCCTATGTGTCAGGTACTTCGATACTGTTAAAGACACAGGCAGCCTTCATTACAACCGACCTTTTCACGACTGGCGCTACTGCCGGCGTTACCGTTGTTAACTTTAACCGCGACGGCTTTGGTGTCAATCTTTCCACGACAAATACCGGTTTGCTGTTCAGGGTGTATACCGCCTCGACCAACAGTGGGGCAACCCGCTGTCTGTGGATCAGCGCCACCGGTAATCAGTACATTCAAAAAGCGCTCGCGACTCCCCTGACAGAACAAGGTGCCAACAAATGCGTATAAATAATCACACCAGAAAAAAGCAGCGTGGTGTCAGCCTGATTGAAGTTCTGATCGCGCTTCTGATCACGGCCATCGGTGTTCTGGGTCTTGCAAAAATGCAGGCGCTGACGGTTGCCAATTCACAGGTATCGGGCTTGCGCGGACTGGTCGCGCTGCAGGCATCAAGTCTGGCTGCACTCATGCACAGTAACAAAGGCTACTGGCAGGTTGCCGGTACGCTGACGCCAAACTGTCAGGGCACCAATTCGTGTGTGATGACTGGAACCACTATCTCCGGCACTTTTGGTACGGCACCAACATCGTGCCTCAATACCAACCTGTGCGGCACGACACCAATGGCTGCCTGGGACATGACGCAATGGCTGTCCCAAATGAATGCCCTTGCGCCCACCCATACCACCACGATCGATTGTTCAGGTGCGGGCACAACTACCCTGCCAGTGGTTTGTGAAATTAAAATAACCTGGCTTGAAAAACAAACAGGGGGGGGAACGGCAACGGCAAGTCTTGCAGCCGCCACCCCAGCCGTTACTCAAGCTTATTACCTCTACGTGCAGCCATGAACCCTATCTCCCACCCCCCCCTGCATCGGATGCCAAATCAACAGGCCGGCTTCAGTCTGATTGAATTAATGGTGGCCGTACTGATCGGTATGTTCATCGTGTTGGGGCTGAGCCAGGTTTTTCTGAATATGTATTCGACATCCCAGTCGCAAGGCACCCTGTTTCAATACCAGAACAATCAAAGGCAGGCGATTCTGGCACTGACCAATATAACCCAGTCAGCCGGCTACTATGCGGCGTCACCGACCAACATCAACTATGCACAGACAGCGCTGCCGGCAGTTACCAATTCAGGGGACGGTTCGACTTTTATAGCCGGAGCCGGAATCGTTGGCACGACCGGTACCGGCTCGACGCAGCAGGATACTTTGAATATTTATTATCAGAGTTCAGGCACTGACAATATCTATAACTGTCAGGGTGGTGTCACGACGGTCGGCTCATATACCACCGTCATCAACAGCTTCTCGATCAACGCCAGCAATCAACTCGTGTGCACAGTTAAAGTTGGTGCTGCGGCTGTATCGACGCCACTGGTATTGGCCAACAATATCAAAAACATGACCATTCTGTATGGCATTGATACCACCGCTGGCGGTGGCAGTCCACTGATGACAACCAACACCTATATGACCGCCACCCAGGTCGGTGCAGCCAGCTACTGGCCAAATGTACGAGCAGTACAGATTACCCTGAATTTTTGCACTCCAAACCTGTTCAACGCGGCGTCAACCAGTTGCAGCACAACGACGCCATGGGTACAGACCATCAATTTTATGAGTAAATCATAATGAAGAACTTACAACGCCACGAACAGCTGGCTCTGCAAAAACAGCGCGGCGTCGCGCTGGTGGCCAGCCTTATCATTTTATTGTTGATGACAGTAGTTGGTCTGAGCATCATGAACGGCAACGGTTTTTTTGAAAAATCCGCTGGCAATACCCGCGACAAACAACGCGCCTTTCAGGCTGCCCAGGACGCGTTGCTGTATGGAGAATGGTGGTTGAGCTATGGCGGCGGCAACCTCAACTTTCAGACTACCTGCACCACAGCTACGACATCGCCGACAACCTTGCAGGTGTGTGGTGGTACCGGCGCCGATCCTGGCCCCAGCACGGCCAATCTGGCAAACATAAAGTGGTACACCAAATATACCCCTCCATTCATGCAGATTCAGACCAGCGCAGCCAATGCAGCCAGTGGCGGGGTAACCGACAGTACGGTTACAACCAGTGATGTGATTTATGCGCAGAACCCCGGCATCTATATCAACTGCATCACCTGCGGCACAACCCTGCCTTCCGGGGTGACAGTTTACCGGGTTACTGCTATCGGATATGGCGGGATCGGCGGGACCAATGGAACCGTGGCAATTGTCCAAAGTGTGGTCGCTTCTGCGGGACCAGTTGCCACGCTCCCACCCAATTATGGCTCATTCTGATCGGATACTGTGCCGCTGACAGATCATGGTTGAATCAAAGTTAAATAAAGAAAATCTTAGGAGTAATTAATAGGCGGATTCAATCTCGAAGTGCAACCACATGTTGATGCGATTGTAGCTGTTTCATAAATACTTGGTGAGGCGTTTTGAAGCCGAGACATTTTCTGGGTCGATGATTTAAATTATTCATTGCCCAC
>Ga0316222_1004644_pt1 | contig 12364 bp, 7 predicted proteins | sample TBH18011metaG_FD_206008 | JGI IMG/M metagenome (GOLD analysis project Ga0316222, IMG submission 206008) | Freshwater microbial communities from Trout Bog Lake, Wisconsin, USA - TBH18011 | ecosystem: Environmental > Aquatic > Freshwater > Lake > Hypolimnion/Profundal zone | place: USA: Wisconsin... | reverse complement strand
GTCTCCGGCCCCATTTGCGGGTCGTCGTGGGTAGGTGGGGGGGGGCGACGACCCGCGGGGGACGACTAGTCCAGCCGGCGCCAGAAGCTGAGACGCTGCGACGGGACGAAGCCACAGCGGGCCAGGAAATGGAGCAGATCGAAGCTGTTCCACGACACCTGGGTCTGCACCTTCTCGACGCCCAGCGACGACAGATTGGTGATCAACTGGCTCATGAGGGCGCGGCCGACATTATGGCGGCCATTGGCGGGGTCGACGCCGATGGTGTCGAGAATGGCGGTGGGCTGGGCACGGCCGAACTCACCATATTCGGTGCGGGCCATGACGAAACCGGCGAACTGTCCCTCGATTTCCGCCACCAGCGACACCCGCACGCCGGACTGCTTGGTGACTTCGGCGATTTTGCGCTTGTAGTAGCTGGAACGATCGCGCCGCATCACCTTACGATCGATGGAGACGATGAAGGGGTAATCGGCCTCGGTCAGCGAGCGCACCGGGATGCGGTCCCGCGACAGGGCCGCGAAATCGTCGCCCGACGGATCGGACAGGTCGATCTCGCTGCTTTGCTCGCGCTGGGCCAGGGGGGCTTCGAAATCGGCGGTATCGCCGGCGGAGCGTTCCAGCACCAGACGCGGCGCCAGTTCAAAGCCGGCGGACTGGAAGAACCGGGAGATGCCGTGCTCGGTCCAGTTGGCCTGGGTCTGCAATTCCCGGACGCCCCGGCTGCGCATGGCGTCTTCCACCGCCGCCATCAGCTTGCGGCCGAGACCGGAGCCCCGCTGGTCGGGGTCGACGCCGATGGTCTCGATCACGCCCACCGGGCCGGCGCCACCGAACTCGCCGTCCAGGATATGGGCGAAGATGAAGCCCTTGAGAACCGCGCCGTCGGCGGCGGCGATGGTCACGAAGCCCGCTGGTTCCGCCGTGGCGGCGGCCATGCGCTTTTCATGATAGTTGCGTCGTAGCGATCCGGTGAGGCGGAGATCAAGCTCGATCACCCGTTCGAGATCGGCGGTTACGATATCGCGGATTGTGGTGCTCATGGAACTCGCGAACCTCCCAGACTCTATGGGCCCCATCCCTTGACAATCCCGGTGGCAACCCTTGACGGCGGCCCCGGGCGGGGGGTACCCTGTTAAATGAATAATTCGGTACGATAATACCGAAATAACCCGGCAGGTCAAGAGGGGGTTGGTATGAAGTGGGAATTTCCAGGTAGGGTAGCGGTGGTCACCGGCGGCATGCGCGGGATCGGCTTCACCATCGCCCGGGGTTTGGCGGCGGGTGGCGCCGAGGTCCATGTGTTCGACCGCGAAACCGGCGATCTGCCCGGCGGCATGACCGCCCATACGGTGGACGTGTCCGATTCGGCCAGCGTCAACGCCGCGTTCGCCGCCATCGGCAAACCGGTTCATCTGCTGGTCAACAATGCCGGCATCACCCGCGACCGGACCCTGCTCAAGATGAGCGACGAGGAATGGCGCGGGGTGATCGACGTCAATCTCACCAGCGCCTTTTACACCATCCGCGCCGCCGGCCCGGGCATGGCTCAGGCGGGGGTGGGGCGGATCGTCAACATGATTTCCATCAACGGGCTGCGCGGCAAGGTCGGCCAGGGCAACTATGCCGCCTCCAAGGCCGGCATGGTCGGCCTGACCAAGAGCGCCGCCAAGGAATTGGGCGGCAAGGGCGTGACCTGCAACGCCGTGGCGCCGGGCATGGTGCTGACCGAGATGACCCTGAAGCTGGATCAGCAATTTCGCGACAAGGCCCTGGCCGAGGCGGCGCTGAACATCCTGCCCGATACCGACGATATCGCCAATGCCGTGCTGTTCCTGCTGTCCGACGCGGCGCGCTGCATCACCGGCGAGATCATCAAGGTGGATTCGGGCCAGTATATCTGAACCGCCGGGGGCATCTTCGGTTCGGCGCCCATATTTTCGCCATGATCAACGGCCATCCTGGGTGTATCCTGGGATGGCCGTTTTCATGGGCCGACTGGACTTTGTTAAGAATCATCGCGTATAATCGCAGTCAATGGAAGCTGGCGCGAAGGATGTCGCCATGTGGTCCGCCAAATCCCCCCTCGCCATCTCGACCGCCCGGTGCGGTTCTTTCCCCATCGCCTTTGTTTCGGCGATGGCTGATCTGCGGAAATCTTTGGGCTTGCCCTTTGTATTTGCCAAATCCGATACAAACATAAGTGTAAGGACCTGTCCGCCTGCGGCCTCGGCGCGGCGGCGGATCGCTGGACTCTCCCTCGGCAAGGAGTGACGCCATGGCCGTCTCCGAAGACATCTTCACCCGCTACTCGCGAGCCTACGAAGGTCGCAAGGAAGTTGACCTCTCCCTGCTGGACTACCTGGAAGGCTGCCGCGACGACCCCATGATGTACGCCTCGGCCGCCGAGCGCATGATCGCCGCCATCGGCCAGCCCGAGATCATCGATACCGCCAAGGACGCCCGCCTGTCGCGGGTGTTCATGAACCGGACCATCAAGATCTTCCCGGCCTTCTCGGAATTCTTCGGCATGGAGGAGACCATCGAGCGCATCGTCGGTTATTTCCTTCACGCCGCGCAGGGGCTGGAGGAGCGCAAGCAGATCCTCTATCTGCTGGGACCGGTGGGCGGCGGCAAGTCGTCGCTGGCCGAGAAGCTGAAGGCGCTGATGGAGGTTCATCCCATCTATGTGCTGAAGGCCGGCAAGGAGCTCAGCCCGCTGTTCGAAAGCCCCCTGGGCCTGTTCGATCCCGACACGCTGGGGCCGGTGCTGGAAGACAAATACGGCATCCCCAAGCGCCGCCTGCCGGGGTTGATGAGCCCGTGGGCGGTCAAGCGCCTTGACGAGTTCGCCGGCGATATCGCCAAGTTCAAGGTGGTCAAGCTGTTCCCGTCGCGGCTCAAGCAGATCGCGGTGTCCAAGGCCGAGCCCGGCGACGAGAACAACCAGGACATCTCGACCCTGGTGGGCAAGGTCGATATCCGCAAGCTGGAGCTGTTCAGCCAGAACGATCCCGACGCCTATTCCTATTCGGGCGGCCTCAACCGCTGCACCCAGGGCCTGCTGGAATTCGTCGAGATGTTCAAGGCCCCGATCAAGATGCTGCATCCGCTGCTGACCGCCACCCAGGAAAGCAACTATATCGGCTCGGAAAATATCGGCGCCATGCCGTTTCTGGGGACGGTGCTGGCCCATTCCAACGAGGCGGAGTGGCAGACCTTCAAGAACAACCGCAACAACGAAGCCTTCATCGATCGCATCTGCGTCATCAAGGTGCCCTACTGCCTGCGGGTGGCCGAGGAGCAGAAGATCTACGACAAGCTGATCTTCACCTCGGAACTGGCCGCCGCGCCTTGCGCCCCCGGCACCCTGCAGATGCTGTCGCGCTTCGCGGTGCTGTCGCGCCTGCGGGAACACGAGAACTCCAACCTCTATTCCAAGATGCGGGTCTATGACGGCGAGAACGTCAAGGAGACCGACCCCAAGGCCAAGCCTATGCAGGAATACAAGGATGCCGCCGGGGTCGACGAGGGCATGGACGGCATTTCCACCCGCTTCGCCTTCAAGGTGCTGTCGTCCACCTATAATTACGATACCCACGAGGTCTCGGCCGATCCGGTCCATCTGATGTATGTGCTGGAGCAGGCCATCAAGCGCGAGCAGTTCCCCGAGGACACCGAGAAGAAGTACATGGAGTTCATCAAGGGCGAATTGGCACCGCGCTATGCCGAGTTCATCGGCAACGAGATCCAGAAGGCCTATCTGGAAAGCTATCACGATTACGGCCAGAACCTGTTCGACCGCTATGTGGACTACGCCGATGCCTGGATCGAGGATCAGGACTTCAAGGACCCCGATACCGGCCAGATGCTGAACCGCGACCTGCTGAACCAGGAACTGTCCAAGATCGAGAAGCCGGCGGGTATCGCCAATCCCAAGGACTTCCGCAACGAGGTGGTGAAGTTCGCGTTGCGCTCGCGCGCCGCCAAGGGCGGCAAGTCGCCGTCCTGGACCTCCTACGAAAAGATCCGGGAAGTGATCGAACGGCGCATGTTCAGTCAGGTCGAGGAATTGCTGCCGGTGATCAGCTTCGGCTCGAAGAAGGACTCCGACTCGGAGAAGAAGCACTCGGAATTCGTCGAGCGCATGATGAGCCGCGGCTATACCGAGCGTCAGGTCCGCCGTCTGGTGGAATGGTATATGCGGGTCAAGCAGGCGGGGTGAGGAGGCCTCCCCCGCCCCTCCCCGGAAAAGCCAGGGGAGGGGGGACGATGTATCGCTCGGAGTTGCGGCCAAGGGCCGGCGCGAGTTCGTGTGAGGGGTGGGCGGAGCCCACAGTGAGGGCATGTATATGAACATCATCGACCGCCGCCTCAATCCTCAGGGCAAGAGTCTCGCCAACCGGCAGAGATTCCTGCGCCGCGCCCGCGCCCAGATCGTCAAGGCGGTGCGCGAGGCCTCGGGCAGCCGGTCGATCCAGGACATCGGCAACGGCGAAAAGATTTCCATTCCCATGGACGGGCTGCGGGAGTCGAGCTTTCACCGGGCCGCCAAGGGCGGCATCCGCGATCATGTGGTGCCGGGCAACAAGGAGTTCGTCGAGGGCGACCGCATCAAGAAGCCGGAGGAGGAGGGCGGCGAAGGCGGCGGCCAGGGCAGCCCCGATGGCGAGGGCCAGGACGATTTCGCCTTCGTCCTGAGCAAGGAGGAGTTCCTCGACATCTTCCTCGACGACCTGGAACTGCCCGATCTGGTCAAGAAGAAGATGAAGCAGACCGATTCCACCACCCCCATGCGGGCGGGATACTCGGTCACCGGCTCGCCGGCCAATATCAATATCGTGCGCACCATGCGCAATTCCCTGTCGCGGCGTATCGCCCTGCGGCGGCCCAAGCCGGCCGAACTGGCCGAGCTGGAGGCCGAGATCCGGGCGCTGGAGGAATCCGGCCTGGACCCCGAGCAGCTGTCGGTGCTGCGGCTGGAATTCGACCGCCTGGTGGCCAAGAGCAAGCGGGTGCCCTATATCGACCCGCTCGATGTGCGCTATTCCCGGTTCGAGCACGTGCCCCGGCCCATCACCCAGGCGGTGATGTTCTGCCTGATGGACGTGTCGGGTTCCATGACCGAGCATATGAAGGATCTGGCCAAGCGGTTCTTCATGCTGCTGTTCCTGTTTCTCAGCCGTCGCTATCGTCATGTGGACGTGGTGTTCATCCGCCACACCCACGAGGCCGAGGAGGTCGACGAGGACACCTTCTTCTATTCCACCGAGACCGGCGGTACCGTGGTCTCCACCGCCCTGGTGGAGATGGAGAAGGTCATCAAGGACCGCTATCCGGTGGGCGACTGGAACATCTACTGCGCCCAGGCCTCGGACGGCGACAACACCTCCTCCGACAACGCCAAGACCGCCGGCCTGCTGGAGGACGTCATCCTGCCGGCCTGCCAGTATTTCGCCTATATCGAGGTCGGGGCCGAGTACAAGGACTGGCTGGGCCGCGATTCCGACCTGTGGCGCACCTATAAGCAGGTGGTCAAGCCCGGCGGCCATCTGGCCATGCGCCGGGTCAGGGTGCGCAGCCAGATCTTCCCGGTCTTCCGCGACCTGTTCGCCAAGGAGCGCCACGACAGCACCACCTGGGCGGCGGGGGGAGAAGGGCCATGACCGGCACCACCACCGATACTCCCCAGGCCGACACGCCCCTGTTCGTGGGCGCCGACTGGGATTTCGACAAGGTGTGGCGGGTCTACGACGCGGTCGAGGACATCGCCAAGGGCGAACTGGGGCTGGTCACCTATCCCAACCAGATCGAGGTCATCACCGCCGAGCAGATGCTCGACGCCTATTCCTCCATCGGTATGCCGCTGATGTACAAGCACTGGTCGTTCGGCAAGCGCTTCGCCCAGGACGAGACCCTGTACCGCAAGGGCATGCGCGGGCTGGCCTATGAGATCGTCATCAATTCCAGCCCCTGTATCAGCTACATCATGGAGGAGAACTCCATGGCCATGCAGACGCTGGTGATCGCCCATGCCGCCTTCGGTCACAACCACTTCTTCCGGAATAACGGCCTGTTCCGGCAGTGGACCGACGCCAAGGGCATTCTCGACTACATGGAATTCGCCAAGGGCTATGTCGCCCATTGCGAGGAGCGCCACGGCCATCAGGCGGTGGAGCGGGTGCTGGACGCCGCCCATGCCCTGATGAGCCATGGCGTCCACAAATATCCCCGCAAGCGCACCCCCGATCTGGCCGACGAGGAGCGCCGCGCCGCCGAGCGCCGCGCCTATCAGGAGCAGATGTACAACGACCTGTGGCGGACGGTGCCCAAGGCGGCGGCGACCCGGCAGGGGTCGCAGGAACTGGCCGAGCGCAAGCGCCGGCTGGGTCTGCCCGAGGAGAACCTGCTGTATTTCCTGGAGAAGATGGCGCCCAAGCTGGCGCCGTGGCAGCGCGAACTGATCCGTATCGTGCGCAAGATCTCCCAGTACTTCTATCCCCAGAAGCAGACCAAGATGATGAATGAGGGCTGCGCCACCTTCACCCATTACACCATCGTCAACCGCTTGCATGAAAAGGGTCTGCTGTCCGACGGCGCCATGCTGGAAATCCTGCACTCCCACACCGCGGTGGTGTTCCAGCCTGATTTTGACGACCGCCGCTATTCCGGCATCAATCCCTATGCGCTGGGCTTCAACATGATGAGCGATATCCGGCGCATCTGCGAGGCACCGACGCCTGAGGACCGGGCGTGGTTTCCCGATTTCGCCGGCAACGGCGACCCCTATGGCACGCTGCGCCAGGCCTGGGCCGATTACCGCGACGAAAGCTTCGTGCTGCAATATCTGTCGCCGGCCCTGATCCGCAAGATGCGGCTGTTCAAGATTCACGACGTGGCGGAAAACCCCGAGATGGAGGTTACCGCCATCCACAACGAGCGCGGCTATCGCGAGGTCCGCAAGAGTCTGGCCCGCAGCTACGACATCGCCCATCTCGAACCCGATATCCAGATCGTCGACGTGGATCTGGCCGGCGACCGCCGCCTGATCGTTCATCATCTGGTGGAAAACGGCATGCTGCTGGACGAGGACGAGGCCATCCGGGTGCTGCGCCACATGGCCAATCTGTGGGGCTACGAGGTCCGGTTGGTCGAGATCGAGTCCGCCACCGAGGCGGTGCTCAAGACCTACGAGGACGTGGCCCCCACCGGGGCGATGTAATCCCGCCGCTCCCAGGCAAGCGAAACCGACCCGCATGGGCGCCATGCCGGCGCCCATGCGGGTCCGGCTCCGGGTTGGCGATCAGCGCGAATGGGCGTGATGGCCCATGGACCCATGCACCCGCGCCTTGGTCAATTCGTCGACGTCGAGTTCGCCGTCATGGTTGATATCCAGACGGGTGAATTCCTGGCTTATGAAACCCATATATTCCTGCTTCGAGACCTCGTTGTTGGCATCCTTATCCATCAACTGCAGCAGTTGCTTCGCCGCCGCTTCGCCGGTGATGAACTTCTTGTCCGAATCGGAGGCACGGACATGCAATTTCGACAGTTCACCCACATCCAATGCACCGCTCTTGTTGGTGTCCAGCAAGGTGAATTCATGTTCGAAAAAGCCCATGAATTCGTCCTTCGAGACCTTTCCGCTCTTATCCTTGTCCATCAAAAGCAACAATTGCTTGGCGGGAGCTTCGCCGGCGGCAATGTTGGTTGGGGCATCCGCAGCGAATGCCGCTCCAATCGTCGTGGACGCGCCAAATAATCCGGCGACAGCCAGCACCTTCATCAAATCACGGAGCATTGGCCCCTCCTATTGATGCCGTGATATAAAGATGATTGTCCTGGAGAAGGATATCAAATACAGAGCGGTAAGTCCAGGCCATGAGCGGAAGTCATTGCGGATAATCCTGACAGTGACTTTTATGAATTTTGATTATGTGGTGTGATGATTGTGTCTGCATGTGCGCATAAAATCGTCATGCCTCGACCCGGTGAGGTGGCTATCCCCGTTTTTTCGCGGCGAGAACCTTCAGGGCCGCGGCGATGCGGGTGATGGCGTGGTGCCAGCTGCCATCGGCGGCTTGGCGGAACAGCCTGGTCTCGGGATAGAACGGGCTGTCGTCGCGGTGCTGTTGCCAGCGCCAAGTGAAGGCGTCGGGCAGCAGGACCCAGGTGGGCTTGCCCAGGGCGGCGGCGAGATGGATTTCCACCGTGTCGCCGCCCACCACCACGTCGAGTCCGGCGATGATGGCGGCGGTTTCGGCCAGATCCAGCGGCGGCGGCGTGATCCGTTCCACCAGGCCGTGGGCGCCGGTGATATCGATCTCGGCGGCCAGATCCTCGTCCACCAGGGCCATCAGCGCCAGATCGGGATCGCCGGCCAGGGCCAGCATTTCGGTCAACGGACAGCCAAGCCCGGCCGGCCGGCCTCCCCAGGCGAGGCCGACTCGCAATTGCTCGCTCTTGGCGAAGCGGCGGGGCCGGGTCAGGCCGGGCAGCGACAGATAGGCGCGGGTCTGGGGGCGGGCGACGGCGTCGGCGCCCAGCAGGCGCGGCAGATCGGTGAGCGCGGCGCGCAGGTCGCAGGGCGGCAGGGACGCAAGGGCTTCGAGCGGCTCGCCGGAGGACACCACCTGTTCCACCCCCGCCAGTTCGGGGATCAGCGGCGCCAGATCGGGCTGGCAGAGCATGGTGATCAGGCCGCCGCGACGTCCCGCCATGGGGATGAAGCGGCTCAGCATCACCGCATCGGCGAGGTCGCAATCCTGGTACAGCAGGAGGTTGCGGGCCAGCAGATCGTCGCCCTGCCACGGCGGAATCTCCGGCGCGGGCGGCGCCAGCGCGGGGCGGTGCCCGAACAGCTCGAAGCCGGCGGCCAGTTCGCCGGCCGCCACCAGGAGTTGGGCCAGGGTCCAGGCCGCCTCGGGATGGCGGGTCCGGAGGGGGCGCAGCAGATCCATCGCCTCGTCCAGGCGGCCCTGATCACGGCGCAGCAGCGCCAGTTCAAACCGGAAATCGGCATTGTCCGGCTCGGCCGCCAGGGCCTGGCCGATGGCGGCCTCGGCCTCGTCATGGCGTTTCAGTTCGCGCAGGGCGGTGGCCAGATCGGCCGCCACCGGGGCGGCGGCGGTGCGGGTCAGCGCCCGCTGATAGCACGACACCGCGGCTTCGCGCCGGCCGGTCCGATACAACATCATGCCCTTGCCGGCATTGGCCCGGGCGGCGAAGGGATCGCGCATCAGCGCCCGGGCCTCGGCCTCGGCGGCGTCGTCCGGCCGGCCGGCATCCCGCAAGTCCTGCGCTTCGTCGCTCGCTTGCTCGGCTTGCATCCGCGCCGCTGCCATATCCTCGGGCGAGGGCGGCGGCTGGAGCGGGCCGTAATGGGCGGCGGGCGCGATTCCCGCGGCCAGGGCCAACACCACATATGATCCGTCGGGGACGGGATCGTCATCGAGGGGGACCACCGGCCCGACCGCCGTGTCGGTCGGGAACCGCCACAGGCTGAAGCCCGCCGCGGCCACCAGGGGGAGGACGCTGGTGGCGGGGCGATGCTCGAAGATCATCACGGCGGGGCCATAGGGGCCGAGACCGCCCAGGATATGGCTCTCCCAGCCCACCTGCCCCAGCCGCAGCACCAGACGCCGCGCCGCCATATCCGGGCGTTGGCCCAGCAGGGTCTCGAGCCGGACGGTCCGGCCGGTGGCGGGAATGCCCTCGGGCAGGGCGAAGACCCGCATTCCCCCCCGGGCGGTTTTGGCGGCCAGCACCGGTTGGTCATCGTCTCCCAGGGCGGCGGTGACGATCTCGGCCGCCGCCTCGCCGTCCAGTCGCCGCCGCAGGGACTCTGCGGTGGCGGGATGGGGTTCCACCGCCAGCACCCGTATCGCATCGGCGGGATGGGCCGCCAGGGCGGCGGCGGTGAACCCGCCATCGCCGGCGGCCACGTCCACCAGCAGGTCGCTTGGCCGCAGATGGGCCGCCAGCAGGGCCGCCTGGATGGCGGCGGCGCCGTGGAGGGCGCGCCGTTCCGCGTCTTGGCGGGCGGCGGCTTCCGCCACCCGCCGCGTCAGTTCCGTCCGTACCATGGCGATCACCGGCCTCCAGTCACCGGCCCTGGTCTGGCGGAACAGCCGCATGCCGGGATACCAGGGCGAGTGGTCGGTACCACGCATCCAGCGCGGATGGCAGTCCAGCGGCAGCAGCAGCAGAACCGGCTTGTTCATGGCCCCGGCCAGATGAGCGGTGGCGCAGTCGCCGGCGATGATCAGATCCAGTTCGGCGATGCGTCCCGCCAGATCGGCGAAGTCGGCCACGGTGGGGCTGAGATCGGTGACCAGCGAGGGATCGCCGAACGCGGCGGCGGCCTGGGAGGCGCGGCTGAACTCCAGGGAGAACGTCACCACTCCAGGGATTTCGGTCAGCGGCAGCAGCAACGGGAAGGGAATGGCGGTGGCGGAATCGTTGCCGGCCCAAGCCAGCCCGACCCGGACCGCGGTGTCGGGCGGAACCAGGATCGGCCGCCGCCGCCGGGGCGGCGCCTCCAGCCAGGCGGTTTCGGGGATGGCGTCCAGGCCGAAGCCCAGCCGGAGGGGCAGGTCGGGCAGGGCGACGAAGGCTTCGACCTCCAGGTCGCCCGGCAGGGGGTGGTCGTCGGCCAGGACGCGCTCGATCCCCGCCATGCCGTCCAGCAGGGGAATCATGGGGGGCTGCACCACCAACGCCACCCGGGTACCGCGCTCGGCCAGCAGGGGGATGAAGCGGATCAGGCGCAGCGTGTCCGACGCGCTGTCCTCGGCATGGACCAGCAGGAGGCCGCCCTCCAGGGGGCCGCCGTCCCAGCGGCGGCCGGGCAGGGTGGGATGGGCGGTTCCGGGCCGATGCCAGCGCCACTCGGAATCGTGCCAGGAGTCTTCGAGCCGGCCGTTCATGACCGCCAGATCGGCGCGGGCGAGACGGGCCTCCACCCATTCGTCGTCCAAGGCCAGGGCGCGGTCGAGATGCTCGGCCGCTTCCTTCAGGCGCCCCAGCGCCATCAGCGACCGGGCAAGGCCGGTATGATGGGCGGGGTCGTCGGGGGCGAGGCTCAGGGTGTCGTGGGCGACGTCGATGGCGCCGAGATGATCGCCCTGCCGGGCGAGGTGGCGGGCCAGGGCCGCCTGGGCCGGGACATGGGCGGGGGCGAGGGTCAGCGCCCGGCGCAGACAGGCTTCCGCCGCCTCGGCATGGCGTTCATGGGTCAGCAGGCGGGCCAGACCGCACCAGGTATAGGGCGAGTCCGGCCGTTCGTGCAGCAGCAGGTCGTGGATGGCGCGGGTTTCATCGGTGCGGCCGAGCAGGCGTAGCGCCTCGGCCATTTCCAGTCGGGCGCCCACATGGCGGGGGTCGGTCTCCAGCAGACGGACGCAGGTGCGCAGGGCATGGTGGGGATCACCCGACAGGCGATGGCATTCGGCGATGGCCAACAGGACATCGGTCCGCTCGGGGTCCATCTCCTCCACCTGGGCATAGGTAAGGATGGCGGCGCCGTAATCGCAGACCCGCCGTGCCGCCGCTGCCTCCAGCAACAACGTCTCGATGACCGCCGCGGCCGGGGCGAGCGGCTCCGCCCCAGCCCCGGCCTTAGCCCCAGCCCCGGCCTTAGCCTCAGTCGTAGCGTCTTCGTCGATGTCTTCCACTTCGATCATGGCCCAAAGTCAAACGCGGCGGCGCGCTTTAATCAAGCGCAATCGGCGTGGGCAGCGCAATCCATGGGTAAAGGCGATACGGGTAGGTGCCAACTGATGGCACGCCCTGGACAAGTGGCCTGAATTCTCTCAGACTCCCCTAAGGAAACGGGGGACTCGGAGGATATGAATGCGCTGGTTGATGCTCGCGGTCGTGCTGTTGGCCGTCCCGGCGACGGCGGAGGCTTGGCCATCCTGGCTTTTCGGAGGGGAACCCGCCAAGCCGACCGCGCCGGCCGGCCATCCGCCGGCGCTTGATTTCGGCGGCAAGACCGGCGATTGCGCCATGACCTTCGACGACGGTCCGGGCGAGCATACCGCGAAATTGCTGGATCTGCTGGCGGAACGCCAGATCAAGGCGACCTTCTTCGTGCTGGGCGAGCATGCCCAGCGTTATCCCGATCTGATCCGCCGCATGGTCGGTAACGGCCACGAGGTCGAAGACCATTCCTGGGACCATCCCGACATGCGCAAGCTGGACGAGGCCGCCCGCCAGAAGGAGATCGAGGGGACCGTCACCGAGCTGAAGAGTCTGGGCGCCGATCCCCGCTTCTTCCGCCCCCCCTACGGTTCCTACGATCCCGCCCTGGTGGCACTGGCCCATAAGGACGGTCTCGAGGTGGTGCTGTGGTCACGCGACA
>Ga0316222_1004643_pt1 | contig 12364 bp, 10 predicted proteins | sample TBH18011metaG_FD_206008 | JGI IMG/M metagenome (GOLD analysis project Ga0316222, IMG submission 206008) | Freshwater microbial communities from Trout Bog Lake, Wisconsin, USA - TBH18011 | ecosystem: Environmental > Aquatic > Freshwater > Lake > Hypolimnion/Profundal zone | place: USA: Wisconsin... | reverse complement strand
TGATCTTTTCTACATCTTCCGAGCAAAAAACGAATATGGCCATGTTCGCCTGGGGCTCAGGTAAATCTTCAGAGGGCTGGAAACGCTCGCGGTAAGCTGCTATGGCCTCCGGACCACCATTTGGATTGATAAAGTGCGCAAAAGATAAACCCATGCCGAAATGAGCAGCAAATAACCCACTTTCGCCGCTCGAACTCAACAACCACATCGCCGGTATAGTTTGAACCTGGGGTATTGCTCTTATTTTCGCCTGCGGTGTGCCTAAGTCGCCCCTGTCGTGCAAATAATTGCCAAGGTCATACAACTGTTCTATAAAATCCTGTTCCCGGAATTGGTTGGAGGGATTAAGCGTAGCTGCCGTTAATCTGTCGGTACCCGGCGCGCGGCCCATCCCAAGGTCAACCCGACCCGGAAACAAAGCTTCCAGCATCCTGAAGTTTTCGGCAACCTTTAACGTGCTGTGATTCGGCATCATCACCCCGCCGGAGCCTATACGAATATTTTTTGTTTGACTGCCCAGGTAAGCAAGCAGCACCTCAGGCGTTGAGCCGGCAAGCGCGCCGGTATTATGATGTTCGGATACCCAAAAGCGGGTATAGCCAAGCTGATCTGTATATTTTGCTAATTCGATGGTTTCTTTAACTGCCTGAACGGCGGTAACTCCTTTACGGATGGGGGATTGATCGAGAACGCTGAGACGGATTTGTTTTGTGTCCATATTTTTAAAACGCAAAAATACGGAAGGCCTTGTAGAGGAAATGTAAAGATTTTGGGTTAATCCACCTTCATTAAACTAAAGGCGCTCACCAACCGGGAAAAGGCTCATTTAATTCTTGATATTATAATCAACTATGGTTTCGGTCTCGTTTAAGTTACCGTAGATATAGGCGTCTTTCTCTATCAGCCCAATGCCCTGCGCCAGGTAAAAATCATAATAAGCAATATTATGAAACCCTGTCGAATCGATCTTCATCTGCAAATTGACCGAGGTATGTACGACATTTACGAATGTTTTACCACCCACTACCCTGGTGATATCTCTTTCCAAAATAGTATTCACTGTACGTACCGGGTTACTTTGGAATACCGATTGAGCGTATGTTGAACAAACCGGACTGGTGGTCCAGCTATAGCCAACATTAGCATTATCGGTTAGCAGCTGTAAAAAAGTTAAACCATAAGGAGCTGACTGTGTAAGTAAGCCAGACACGTGGCTACTATTATAAAAATAGGCAGTACCAGCGCCGTAGTGTCGTGAAAATACATTGGCGTCATAGCATTTAAGGCCGTTTAGGTTGCTTGTCCCGCCGGTAATGGTAAAACTTATAGTATCGTTGTATACGCCATAAATGGGCGCCATATCTGTCTTCTCTCCGTATATCGAGTCGCGATACTTCCAGGTAGAACCTAATGTTTCAGGAAAGTAACTATTAGCTGGCGCCGGTGGTGCCGGAGCATAGGCGTTGTCTTTACAACCCATATACACAATTGCCAATAAAGCCAAAACTACAAGTAAGTGTTTTTTCATTTGTTGTCAAATTTTGTTCCTGTTTGATGTTTAATTAGCGGAGAAAATAGAGGTCTATTCACGGTCTGCCAAATAATCAAAACCAAATCATTTACTCAATTATGCCGGGATTAAAATTTACTGGATGAAACAATAATTTACCGGCTGCTTTTAAAGGGTTTTTTATTCAACAGGCTACACCCTGCCCCCAAAAGCAGATATTAATACGGAGAAGAGCGGTAAAAGGTTATTATAATACCTTAGTATGGCCGATTATTAAAAATTAAAAGGAAATTAAAAGAGGAAGGGAAAGGGTAGTTTTGATTGATTTTTTGAAAAAAGCGGAGGAAACGACCGAATTGAACCTACCCTTCAAAATGGTAATATATCAAATTTGACCGATTTAAAATTACCCCGTCGCAATTTCCAATTTTTACTACCTTTAGCCTGCCACCCCGATTATAAAACATGGTTGAATGAGTGCTTCCTTAATTCTTTATATCATCCTGGCTTATTTCGGCCTGCTAATGCTGATAGCCCGTTTAACTTCGAGGCATAACAAGGATACCAGTTTTTTTGATGGCGATAAGTCTTCCCCCTGGTTTTTGGTAGCCTTTGGGATGATCGGCTCGGGCATCTCAGCAGTTTCCCTGGTTTCCATTCCCGGCAATGTAGGGAATAACAACCTGTATTATTTTCAATTTATCCTGGGTACTATCGTTGGTTATTTGTTTATCGCTTTTGTGCTCACCCCAATTTATTATAAGCTAAAACTGGTATCTATTTACACCTATTTAAATATTCGTTTTGGTAATATTACCTACAAAACCGGCTCCTTATTCTTCTTGGTGTCCCAAAGCTTCGGGGCGGCGCTCAGGTTGCTTTTATCAATTAAAATTCTGCAATACGCGTTTTTTGATAGCCTGCATATCCCTTATTTTCTAACCAATAAATCGGGCATCAAAACCATCGTATGGACGGATGCCCTGCAATCTCTGTTTTTAATCACCGTAATGGTGGTCTCCATTATTGTTATTAAAAACTCATTGGGCTTATCCCTTGGCGGGATGATCAGCGCTATAGCACATCATCCTTATGCGAAGCTATTTGATTGGGACATGCATTCGGGCTCCAATTTCTTTAAGCAGTTTATTTCGGGCTTACTGATAACCGTGGCCCTGGTTGGCCTGGATCAAAGCATGATGCAAAAAACATTGACCATCAACAATGTGAAAGGTGCGAAAAGAAACGTTTTGGCTTTTAGCTTTTTTATTGCAGGAGCCCAAACCCTGTTTTTAGGATTAGGGATCTTACTTTACATTTTCGTAGAAAGGCATGGCATAAAACTCCAGACTGAAAACGGTCAGATGGTGAATACCGACGGGTTGTACCCCTTTTTAACCCTGCATTATTTAGGTAAAATTGGCGCTGTAGCATTTTTCATAGGTGTTATTGCCTCCACTTTTGCCAGTATTGATGCCTGCATTGCCGCCCTGACCACCGCGTTCAGCTATGATTTTATGGACATTGAGAGCAAACCGCATGAGTTGAAAAAGAAAATAAAAAACAGGGTTTTGCTGGGTGTTAATGTGGTGATGTTTTTTATTGTGATGGCTTTCTGGAGCAGTCAGGGCGCTATTATCAACACCATATTTAAAATAGCAGGCTATACTTATGGGCCAATTTTAGGCTTATATTTAACAGGCTTATTTTCAAAGATCAGTTTAAAGGAAAAATTTGTGCCGCTTGCCTGTGTTGGCGCAGCACTGCTTACCTGGCTGTTGAATACCGTATTCATCAATGTATATAAATTTGATTTCGGATTTATGAATATCCTTGTAAATGCGTTGCTTACTGTTTTATTTTTGGTATTGATAAGAAAGAAGGAACATGCCGTTCAATAACAAAGACCACAGTATAGAACTTACAACAGACCCGGATGATTTTGCTATTTGCGCGAAGCTGATGGCCGGCACGGATCCCTGGATAACATTGAAAATGGATGAGGAGGCTTGTTTAAAAGCTTTTGAAGGTTCATTTAGGGAAGTGTTTGTGCTGAAAAATGAAAAGGAAATAATGGGCTTTGTTATTATGCAGCCGCTGGGCACGTTTAAAGGCTATATACAAACCATTGCCATCAATGAATCTTACCGGGGCGCAGGTTATGGTACCCAATTGCTGCAATTTTGTGAGGACAGGATCTTAACCTATTCACCCAATATTTTTATCTGCGTTAGTTCGTTTAATCATGGGGCCATCCAGCTTTATACTAAATTTGGCTTTGAATTGGTGGGGGAGCTGAAAGATTTTATAAAAAAAGGATTTACCGAATTGCTGCTTCGAAAAACGGTCGGGCCTGTTGTTGGTTATAACGGAGTATCGGCCCAAAACATAAAAAACGTATGATATACACGCTTAAAAATACTTTCTATAATAAGCTTAGTCTTTTAATTACAGGCCTGTCACTCATCTCAACTTTCGCAATAGCCCAACCGGGGAAAGTAGTTGAAACGCGGGCAGAACTCATACATCGTATCGACAGCATCCTGCAAAGTCAGGTTAATGACGGCAAGATCCCGGGCGCGGTAATTCAGATCAAGCAGGGGGATAATGTTATTTATAAGCAAGCTTACGGCTATGCGCAAAAGTTTAACTACGAACACGAACCGCTGGCAGTTCCGGATAGAATGACAACCGGGCACCTCTTCGATATTGCTTCGCTTACCAAGGTGGTTGGCACAACAACTTCCATAATGTTACTGGCCGACCATGGCCTGCTCAACATAAACGACCCGGTAAGCAAATACATTAAAGCCTTTGGCAGTCCGGATAAAGCCGCGATTACCATCCGGCACCTGTTAACCCACACCGCCGGCCTTTACGAATGGTACCCCCTGTATTACCGCGCTTCCAGTAAACAGGAAACTTTTAAATTAATAGGCGAACTGCCGCTTGCTTTCCCGGTTGGTACACAGCGTAAATACAGCGACCTGGGTTTTACCATCCTGGGTGAAATTGTGGAAGTGATTTCAGGGTTGTCCCTTGATCAGTTTGAGAAACAAAATATTTTTATCCCGTTGGGGATGACAAACACACTGTACAACCCGCTAACAAAAAACCACGACTATAAAATAGCCGCAACCTCCTTTGGTAACCCATTTGAATACCGAATGGTACATGATCCGGCGATGGGATTTCAGTTTAAAGAAATAAACCCGAACCAATGGAACGGCTGGCGTCACTATGTTTTAAAAGGCGAAGTAAACGACGGCAATGCATGGTATGCCGAAAAAGGGGTTTCGGGCGCGGCAGGTATATTTTCGACAGTGGATGACCTGCAAAAACTGGTGGATATGCTGATGAATAAAGGGAAAGTTGGTGCGGAGCAATTCATTTCAGAAAACACCATAAATACCTTTTTAACCAAAGATAAATTTAATAACGGTCTCGGCTGGATGATGGACCCTATAAATTCTTTTATGAAAAACGGCCCCGAAGGCACCTTTGGGCATACCGGTTTTACAGGTACGAGCATCACCGTGGTGCCATCAAAACAGATCTCTATTATTTTACTGATCAACCGGCAGCAAATGGGACTTATTGGCGGTAAAGAGTACTATAATCCGAATTCAATCAGGGCGCAGGTGTTTGAGGCGGTGATGAGGTATGGGGAATAATTATATCGACCCCTTTTGTAAGTGGACTTGAATAGTAGCTGCTACAGGCATCGCTTGCGCAATATTTAACCGACGGCGCTTAAATACGTCAGGAAACACGGAGGTAATGTTTAAATTGTTACCTTGGAAGACTTTTTAAAAATCACAAAAATGAAACGGGAATACAGGATAGTTTTGATAGGATGGCTTACAGTTGGGCTATTTGACGCTTTGGGTTCAATCGCATCAAAGCAATTCAACTTTAACTATACCCTTTTAGTTACAATTTCATTTATCATCTACTGCGTTTTTGGTTTTTGGGGAACCAAAGAAAAAACATTAGGAACGGGAGTACTAATTGCAGCAGCCATAGGCTTTTTTGACTCAACCATAGGGTGGGAAATTTCGATGTTTTTTAAAGCAAATACGGGCAATCTAAAAAATGATCCATCTATTGGTGTTTGGATTATCACAGTATTAGTTGTTACCGGCCTTGCCGCCTTGTGTGGACTTGCTGGCGGTGGACTTGCAAAAGCAATGAACAGGCCCCCCTCTAAATAAATCCAAATTGAACATCGGAATTTTTACTTACGGAACCCGTGGCGATGTGCAGCCATATATTGCCCTGGCATTGGGGTTAATGGAAAACGGGCATCGGGTAACTATAGCCGCGCCCGAAAATTTTGCTGCATTAATAGAGGGTTTTGGTGTTGCTTTTCACCCGCTTTTCGGGAATGCAGAAGAAGGGATGAATTCGCCGGAAGGACAAAGTGTACTGCGATCCGAAAATACCATCAAATTGATGAAGTATTTTTTTAAAGTACTTCGTGGCATAAAAACACCTTTGCGTAAAAGCTACCTGGACGGGGTTGATAAGGTGGATTTTATCATAGCAAACCTGGCTACGCTCCAAATTACAAGCGCAATTGCCGAAAAACAAAACAAAAAAATTGCCTTTACTTATTTCATGCCGCCGGTTGTTCCGACAGCCGAATTTCCCTTAGCCGACTTTGATTTTCTTAACTTCCCCTGGTATAATAAGCTGACTTATAAATTAGCCTATGCGTTTTATTGGAAATTTATAAAAGAAGAAACCGTCGAATTCAGGGCGGAATTAGGGCTGCCGGTTTTAAAAGAGAGCCTTGTTAGTCACATCGGTAAACAAAAGATATTAGATTTGTATTGCTTAAGCCCGGCATTGATACCGCAACCAAAAGACTGGGATGAACACCATAAAATAACCGGCTTTTTAACTGTTCCCAAACATTATAGGGAAAACCATCCGGCCGATGAAATTTCATCAGCCTTAACCAATTGGCTAACAGCGGGTGAAAAACCAATTTATATCGGCTTTGGAAGCAATGGCATAGGCAACCCGGAGAAGTTTGTAGCTATGTTAAATGACATCCTGACAAAAACCAATGAGCGGATTTTGTTTTGTACGGGCTGGGGAATGTTTGAGAACCTGCGTGTCCACGAAAACCTGTTCGTAACAAAATATGTAAATCACGAAGCAATCCTGCCAAAATGCAAAGCGGGAATATTTCACGGTGGTGCAGGCACATTGGCAGCTATGTTAAGACACAATTTGCCGGTAATCATTATTTCGTTTTACACCGACCAGCCAACCTGGGGTAAAATAATTGAACGAATGAACTTAGGCGTTCATATGCCAGTTAAACAGCTCAATTCAGGAAAACTGTTATCAGCATTGGCGCACGTTCAAACGGACGAACTAAAAAGAAACGCTGCCAAAATTGGTCGGCAAATCAGGAATGAAAATGGACTTGAAAATGCGGTTAATGAAATTGAAAAATATTTTGCTTGAAAATACCACCCCATTTTCACAATCATAAAACACAAAAAAGGGATGATTCTAAATGGAAATTTAAAATCATCCCGTATATTTTCGGTAACCAGGTTTATTTTCCCGGATGCCCGCCTGGGCCACCTTGAGGAAGACCAACCGGTCCGCCTGGTCCACCTTGCGGAGGGCCGCCCGGACCACCCGGACCACCAGGACCCCTGTGTTCTTCAGGTAGTTTAACTTCAGGATGCGATACCCCTCTGTGGCAGGTATAGCAATTTACACCGGTTGTTAGTACCATGCCGAGTGAATCTTTGGTGCCTTTAAAATATTTTGTATTTATTTTGCCCATCATTTTATACATCTCGCGAGCCATATTTTTCTCTGGTTTCGCATCATTGGCAAAGTTCATTTTATTGGTTTGTGCGTCCCTTACATGGCAAAAGTTGCAATGTACGCCTAAAGATGCAGACCAAACATCCATCGTATGGTCAAGTACCCGGTAAGGTACGTTTTTGGGGAACACCTTAAGGTTAACCAATTTTGGTTCTTCGCGTTGCTGCTGTGGCATCGACGCTGCAACACCCAGTGCCATCACGGCAAACAAACCCGCTGTAATTGTTAGTTTTCTGTTAATTAACATAGTTTAAGATTGAAATTTTTATGGTTTAACGTGTATAATATTTTAATGTATGGTATCGCGCCTCAAATAAACATTTTATATTTTTTATAAAAAAGTTTTATAGATATAATCCTTAAAAATATAGATGGAAAGCCAGTTTTGGCCGATGAAACTAAAATTTCATATAGGACCCGTTTTTTACTTCTTTTAGCCTGTTTTTTGATTTTACGATTATCAAAAGAACTCTCTTCCGAAGCAGGGCAATGGCTCAATGGAACGGCTGGGGGAGTAATTGGAGGGTGAATTAAACCGCGACTACTTTGTGTCACCCATAAATTGACGCTAAGTCTGAAAGTTCGAAGGTCGGGAAAGGCCGGAAGAAAAAATTCAAGTTGGTTCAATAAGCAATTCCTAAATCAAACCCGTCGCCCCTTCCATACAATGGTTTTGGTGAGGTGTTTTTGTATCGACAAAAAAGCGATGATAACCAGGTTTGCCATTTGTAGAGGGTGCAGTATAATGTTATAAAATACCTTTTGCCCGGCGGATAAGGAGATCATTACACGGGTAAGGATGATCAGTCCGGTCATGAAAAATATGAGCTGAAAGTTAAGTGTCATGATAACGAGCATTGGCCCGGCAATCAACAGTAAAATGTAAACCAACAAACCAATGACGTTGTAGTTAAAAGCAGCGAGGGCATTTTTGCTGAACCCGCTGAGAGCTGCATGGTAACCTCTGTACATCCTGCAGCTGATCATGCCATTTGCCAGTAAAACCTCCCCGTTATTGCCCGCGATCTTTATTTGCCTCATAATGGCAGCATCTTCCACTATTTGGTCCCTTACCAGTTTGTGCCAGCGGTTTTCCCTGTAAATAGCTGCGTCGAATAGCATAAATTGCCCGCATGCAGTGGCGAAGCCGGCATTTTTTGTAAGGAATACCAGTCGTAACGGCAATAAATTCAGCAACAGGTAATGCAAAAGTGGCACAGTTGTTCTTTCTCCAATGGTAAGCATCTGCTGGTCGGCAAACAAGCTTAATAAACCCAGGTTATATAATTGCATCCGATGAACGGCACTGTTGATAAGACCATTGCTGATATTTTCGTCCGCATCTAAAAATAAAAAAAACTTCCCGTTTGCTTTTTTCGCCAATTGGTGGCAGGCATAATTTTTACCAATCCAGCCTTCAGGCAGTTTACCTCCCTTTATTACGGTGAAACGGGGATGGTTTTGTGCAAATGCCGAGCAAATTGCATTAGTACCATCGGATGAATCATCGTCATAAATTATTACCTCATAGTTTTTATAATCCTGTTGGTGAATTGAGGTGAGCAGTGCCAGTATATTATCTTCTTCATTGCGCGCCGGTATCAATATGGATACCAGATCATCATAAGCCCTGTTTACCCTTGTTAGCTTTGGGTTGGATATAAAATTAAAAACTGTTACTGTAAAGCGCAGTATGATGAAAAATAACGTGATTGAAATAGCGATGATCAATTTATATTTTATTATGGGTAAGCGGAGCTGTCATTATTTTCAAAGATATAATTCCGGTCTGCATTTTTTAAATAAACATGCGCTTGCCCAATGGTTATTTAAAATATCCGCGATACTGTTTTTAACCGCGTAAAAGTACCCGAAAGGATTTTGGTTTTTACTCAGAAAAATAGCGTTAAAACACTTCCCAAATCCCGTAAATACCCTGATCGCTTTGTATTAATAATAATTCAATTTTGGATCATAGAATTCAATAAATAATGACTTGTTTTTTGAATTCTATTTTATCAAAAAAATATTATTACACATTTTAACCATTAAAAACATGAAAAAAATCAACTACTTATTGCTGCTCTCAACAGTTGTAATGCTGTTTGCGGCATCATGCGGCAAAAATGGCGCCCCGGGACCTCAGGGATCAACTGGCCCAACCGGCCCAACTGGACCAACAGGTACTATCGGCCCTGCCGGCGCAATTGGCCCAACAGGTGCTACCGGAGCAACAGGTACTGCCAATGTAATGTATTCTGCCTGGATTACTCCTGCAACGTATGCCAAAACTACAGTTTTCGGGTCTTTTCATTTTGACGCCAATATAGCGGCAACTAAAATAACACAGGATATTTTAGACAAAGGCGCTGTTATTGTGTATGGCAAACTGGATGGCTACGTTACTACAATATGGCCAACAAACCAGGTGAGTCCGTTGCCAATAGTTATTACGTACATGGATGGCAGCTCGGCTGATATCGATACATGGTCGGCCAATGTTACGCTTGGCAATATTGAAATTGATTTAGTATCCAGCTTGAATGCTTACGGCAGCATTTCCAATGCGCACCAGTTCAGGTATGTAATTATTCCAGGCGGTGGCTTAGTGGCTGCAGCCAGGCTACATATTAATCTTAAAGATTATAACCAGGTAAAACAGGCTTTTAATCTGCAGGATTAATTGCTGTTGAATATGGTATGATATGGGGGAAATTTGAAGCTCCCCGAATTGTATCATCTAAAAAGGTGCTATAAAATAAAAACGCCAAAGGTTTCGATCTTTGGCGTTTTGCATTATTACCTATAAAAGATTTGCTAAACATCTCTTTACACGCCAATGAATTTTTATTGCCTTAAAATGCGTATTTTTGTGCGATTTTTTGCATAGCCGGAATTTACTTTTAGCCAAAGCTTTAATTTTTATCGAATCCCAGCTATACATTAATTTTCAAAAAATATTATGTTAGAGAAATTAGAAGCGATATTTCAGCGCTGGAAAAATGTTGAAACCGAATTGAGCAGCCCCGATGCTATGGCTGATATGAAGCGTTTTGCCCAGTTAAATAAAGAATATAAGGATCTTGCCAAGGTTGTGGATGAGTACAATATCTACCGCAACATTATGAGTAATATTGATAGCAACAAAGAGATCTTAGCCACCGAAAAAGACGAAGAATTCCGCGAAATGGCCAAGGCCGAATTGGATGAATTACTGGTTAAACAGGATGAAATGGAAGAGGCTATCCGCTTAATGCTGATACCGAAAGATCCGGAAGACTCAAAAAATGCAATTATTGAGATCCGTGGCGGCACTGGCGGCGACGAAGCAGCATTATTTGCAGGCGACCTTTACCGGATGTACATGCGCTATTGCGAAAAACGTGGCTGGAAAACCGAATTGGTTGACTATACCGAAGGTACATCTGGCGGCTACAAGGAAATTGTGTTTAATGTTAATGCTGAGGACGCCTATGGAAATTTAAAATACGAATCGGGTGTACACCGGGTTCAGCGCGTGCCTGATACCGAAACACAGGGGCGGGTGCATACTTCCGCCGCTACAGTTGTAGTATTGCCGGAAGTTGACGAGTTTGACATCGACCTGCAGGTAAGCGATATCCGCAAAGATCTATTTTGCGCATCCGGACCGGGCGGGCAGTCGGTTAACACTACTTATTCCGCAGTAAGGTTAACGCACATTCCCACAGGAATAGTGGCCCAATGCCAGGACCAGAAATCGCAGTTGAAAAACTATGATAAGGCTTTGCAGGTGTTGCGCTCGAGGGTTTATGAGATGGAACTGCAAAAGCACCTCGAAATAACCTCCAAAAAACGCAAAACGATGGTCTCTACCGGCGACCGCTCTGCTAAAGTGCGTACCTATAATTACCCACAGGGGCGCCTTACTGAACACCGTATCGGCTTAACTATTTACAACCTGCCTGGCGTATTGAACGGCGATTTACAGGAAATTATGGAAGCCTTGCAATTTGCTGAAAATGCAGAGAAGCTGAAAGAGGGCACTGTTGCGTAAATAGGTTATCATCTAAAATTAACGTATATTGTTTATATCAAATAGGCCTCCGGAAGGAGGCCTATTTTTTTTAAATCCCATAAGGATGGTCGGTTGTTAGGAAGAAACAGACCCTCAAATACGTTATGATTCTTATTTTGAAAACTTTCAATGACCAAATACGTTATCTTAGATGCATCCTAATCATTCAACAATGTCAGCCTCAAAAATCTTTGCTCCCTATGCTATTATCCGCTCTTTTCTGCGCTGTATTGTTTTGTTATTTCTTTTGCAACTGCAAACAAGCCTTAGGGCAGATGCCCAGTCTTCTGTAAGCTTTCCCCTCAGGCTAAGTGCAAACAAAAAATATCTGTCCGATCAAAAAAACAAACCTTTCCTTATTAAAGAAATATCGGCCTGGGGATTGATCCAGGCATTATCAGTAACGGACGAGGCCGCATTTATTGATAGTGTAAAACGCAGGGGCTTTAATACGCTTTTGGTAAGTATTATTTCTTTTGATACCAGGTTTGCCGGTAATCCGCCCAACTGGCAGGGTATCCCGCCATTTAAAACACAATGGGATTTCTCAACATACAATGCCGCTTATTTTAATCACGCTGACAGGTTTTTGCGAATGGCTAAAGCAAAAGGTATGCTGGTACTGCTGGTGCCCTGCTACCTGGGCTATAAAGGCGACCGCAACCAGGGTTGGTGGGGGCAATTGCTTAGCCCTAATAATAATGTTGCTAAAAGCCGGACTTACGGGCAATTCCTCGGGAAACGCTATAAGGACTTTACCAATATTATTTGGGTGGCAGGTGGCGATAACAAAGGCGATAGTGCGCTTTACAGCCATATGGACAACATTATAAAGGGAATTAAAGAATGGGACAAACACCATTTATGGACCGGTCATTTTGAGTCGGCGCAGGGGACGAACTGGTCATCGGGAAACAAGCTGTATTCAAAATATATGGATC
>Ga0316222_1004640_pt1 | contig 12367 bp, 10 predicted proteins | sample TBH18011metaG_FD_206008 | JGI IMG/M metagenome (GOLD analysis project Ga0316222, IMG submission 206008) | Freshwater microbial communities from Trout Bog Lake, Wisconsin, USA - TBH18011 | ecosystem: Environmental > Aquatic > Freshwater > Lake > Hypolimnion/Profundal zone | place: USA: Wisconsin... | reverse complement strand
CGCCGCCCCGCTGACTCTCGCCGAAATCACCGCCGCGCTGGGCTCGCTGCCGGGCTGGGCGTTCGAGAACGATGCGCTGGCGAAGACCTACACGTTCGGGAATTTCCGCGAGGCGCTGAGCTTCATGGTGCGGGTCGGATTCGAGGCGGAGGCGCTGAACCACCACCCGGAATGGACCAACGTCTACAACCGCGTCGCCATCCGGCTCAACACGCACGATGCCGGCGGCAAGGTGACCGCGAAAGATTTCGAATTGGCGAAGAAGATTTCGGCGATTGCGTGGGTGAAGTGAGCGTTCTGCCTCGCCGCAGCTGGTGGCTGATCGCGAGTAGCTGCGAGCGTGAGCGAGCGGGGATTGAGCTAAACGCCGGCGGAACGATCCGCCGCAGAGCCACTCGCTCACGCTCGTAGCTACGAATTCCCAGCTACGGCCCGCGCTCAGGGCCGCGGCAGGAATTTCGTTTCGGGCTGCGTCAGGACGAAATGGTCGATGAGCCCGAGCCCGATGAGGATCAGGCCGAGACCCCAGAACACGATCATCGGCAGGCCGACAATCAGGCAGATGAGGTCAATGATCTTCATTTTGCGCGGGGCCCGCAGCTGCACGCCCGTGGGGCCGTCGCTGATGACGACCCAGCGTGCTTCCACCCAACGTGCGATTTCCGCCTGGTAGGCAATAGCCGCCTCCTCGCTCGCGTCCGGGTTGAGGAGGGTGGAAGGCTTGGCGCCGCGGATGAAGGGCGAGACCGAGCGACGCAGGCGGATCTCGGACCACATCATGTGGGCCGAGTCGGCGTCGTTCTTCATCATGCCCACCCAGTCCACGTCGAGCAGGTCCGGCGCGACACTGTGAACGGCGGTGGAGACGTTGCCCGTGTAGCCCTTGGCGTTCGCCGTCAGCCAGATATCCTTCCACTGCGGCTCGGTCGGCCAGCGCACGAGGCGGCGGTCAGCCAGCATGTCCCGCAACTCGCGTTCGGTTTTGTCCATCCGCCGCGAAACTAAGGCCCGAAGACCCCGGGGCAAAGCTGAATTAGGGGTCGGATGAAATTGAAAACGATCTGCGGGACGCCGCGTATTGGCGTGCGCCCTGGCGAATTTGTCCCGGGACAGTTTCCGGCTGGCGGGCTTAGGTGAATCGCGGGATGGCGACGACCTGGCCGCCCTGCAGGGCGGATTCGTGGGCGCAAATGCCCGGTGCGCACCAATCGGCGGCCTTGAGCTCATCGATGGCCGGGCGCCGTTTTTCCACGATGCTGCGCACGAATTCGTGGACGAGATGCGGATGCGACCCGCCGTGTCCGCCGCCGTGCTGGACTGACGGATGCTCGCCGCGGGCGTCGAGTTTTACGGCGCCGGTGAATTCCCGGATCTCGGGCGGCAACCGGTGACCGTAATCGGGCACGTAGACGCGCTCGTCCGTGGTGGTGCGAGCGCCGGGATGCGCGCCGAGCTTGCTGAGCTTGAACATCACGGGCGGTTCACCGTGGACCTGCGCCGCCTCGAAGGTCGCATCCTCGCCGTAGATGCTGAACGACTCGGCATATCCGCGAGCGGAGTGAAACAACGCGCGGGTGATTTCCATTGCGAGCGGCGGGTCGCGGTCGAGTTCGAAGACCGCAGTCTCCATCGGGAAGGGATTGGCGTGCGGCTGCTTCAATTCGTCGCGCATCCACCCACTGCCGAGGCAGCGCACGCTGCGCGCGCGGGTGTTCGCGAGGGCGAGGCACGGGGCGACGGCGTGGGTCGCATACCACATCGGCGGTAGCCCGGCCCAATACGGCGCCCAGTTCTCCATGTCCTGGAAATGCGCGCCGCTGAGGAACTGGAGCGACCCGAAGAAACCACGGGCGTGCAGCTCGGAGGCGTAGAGAAACTCCCGCGCATAGAGCTGCGTTTCCATCATCATGTAGTTTTTCCCGCTCGAGCGGCGGGCCGCGATGATGGCGCGAATGTCGTCGAGCGACGTCGCCATCGGCACGGTGCAGGCGACGTGCTTGCCGGCGTGGAGCGCGGCGATGGTGTGGCGCGCGTGGTCGGGGATGCCGGTGTTGAGATGGACCGCGTCAATTGACGAGTCGGCCAGCACTTCCTCGAGCGTCGCGACCGCGTGCCTCACGCCGAAGCGGGTCTGCAGGTCGCGGAGCCGCGTGGGAATCGCGTCGCAGAGCACGAGCCGGCCGACGTCGGGATGCTTCTGGTAGATCGGGACGAACGCGCTCCCGAAGCCGAGACCGACCAATGCGACGTTGAGCTGGGGCATAAGCGGGCCGGCTGACGGACGTTTACGGAGCAGACGCCGGGCCGATCCCGGCGAGCTGGCGGAAGTCCGCTTCCTCCTCAGGCGAGAGCGGCCGGCGAAACTGACTGCCGGCGTTGGCGACAATCAGGTTGTGGCCCGACAGGTTGATCACGGTGGTATCAAAGTTGGAGTGCTTCAGGCGGATCACGATGGCGGGAGATTCCGAGACATGGTTGCGGCTCCAACCGGAGCTGTGGGCCGTGATCCACGCGGCGGTCGCGCGGGCCTCCTTTTCCACCAGCGCGCGCGATGAAGTCATTTTCCCGTCGCGGTAGAAATCGATCGTGCCGCGCATCGCCGTGGGCACGCTGGGGCTGCACGCGCCGACCAGCAGGGCGAGCGCGAGGGCACAAAGGACCGGCGCAATTTTTGCAGGGAAGTTTACCCGTCCATCCTGCGCAGCAGCCACAGGCGAGACAAGCATCGGCTGGCGCAGCCGCGTCGGCCACGCCCGAAAGGCGGCAGCTTGCCTTGCCCGCGGCCCGGCGCTATCTCGGCCATCGGTCGGGGCGTCGCTCGACGGGCCCCGGCGCAACTCTGCAATCATGGCCACCGATCTCGAATTTCCCGCCAACTCGCATCCACGCCTCGGGCGGTCTGCGGCTACGCTGGCGGGCCGGGAGAGTGACCGCGCTCCGCTTTATTTACCGGCGATTTCCTGCGGCGTTTCGTCGACGATCCTGGGCCGGCCGGTCCACACCGGCACCGGCTCTCTGCACTTCGCCGAGGTGGCGGCGTGGGCGGATGGTGACACGGCGCATGCCGAGTTTGAGGGGCGTTTGATCGAGGATCTGGTAGCGGTGCACCGCGCGCTCGACTTGGACGTACTGCGGATTCCGTGGCGGATGAACGTCCGGCCCGATGCGCGGATCGACGACTACACGTTTCGTTTCGGACCCGAGAACGGCGAACATACGATCTGGCAATATCAGCCGGTGACGGCGGATTTCAGTGTCAGCTATCAGTCACCGCGAGTCGACTCGCCTGAGACGCGGTTGCGCAAGGAAGTGGCGCGGCTGGAGGCGGTGGACTTGGTGGCCGCGGCGCGGGCCGAGATCGCTCCGGTCGCTGGGCTATGGCGAAAGCATGGCGGGGAGTTTTTCGTCATCGGCGCGTCGGCGCACATCGGCGTGGGGCTCGCGCCGGAAACGCTGGAGCTGATGGTCGCCGAGCCCGACCTCGTGCGGCGCTGGTGTTTGTTGCAGGCGGACTTTGCCATCGCGGTGGGGCGGGCGGTGGTCGAGGCGGGGTGTCCGCCGGTGATGCTCGGCGGCGGGGATCTCGCGGGGAAAAATGGCCCGTTCTACTCGCCGGCGATGTTCCGCGACCTGGTGCTGCCGGCGTATGTGAAAGCGCTGGCCGAGCTGAACCGGCTGGGCGTGCATTATATGTTCCGCAGCGACGGCAACCTCTGGCCGCTGGCGGACATGATTTATGGGGAGGCCGCGTGTCCGGGTTACGGCGAGACGGACCGGGACGCCTCGATGACGGTCGCCGCTGTGCGCGCGCGGTTTCCGCGGCTGGTCATCTGGGGCAACGTGTCCTCGTCGCTACTCGCGCGCGGCACGCCCGGGCAAGTGCGCGACCAAGCCCAGGCCGCGCTAGCCGAGTCCGGGGGCCGCGGCTATTTCCAAGGCTGTTCCAACGCGATCATCCAAGGGACGCCGGTGGAAAACGTGCAGGCGATGTTCGGCGTGCGGTGAACGGGCGGGTGCTAGCCGCCGGCCGAAACTTGGGACGCATCCGCTTGGCCAAGGCAGGTCCTAACTTCGCGCGTAAAATGCCCCATGGTAGCTCACTTTTCCCACCGCCGGACGCCCGCCAAATGTCAGCGACTGAAAATGGTGGGGAGGCACGCCGTCTAGGATGCAATCGGGACGATGGTTGAACCCGAAACGGCCATAGAATTTGGGCGAGCCAAGCACGACACAACCGGCGGCGCCTCTATCTCGCAGTGCAGCCAGCCCAGCTTCAATCAAGGCGCGACCAATTCCCTGACGCTGCATGTCGGGTGTAACCGCAATCGGTCCAAGGCCGAACCACTGCATCGATCCGTCCGAAATTTGAACGGGCGAAAATGCGACGTGCCCCACGATTCTCGCATCCAATTCGGCAACGAGGGATAAGGATAGGGCGTTGCTGCGCCTCAGTTCTTGAATGATGAACTGTTCGTACGGCTGCTTGTCTGGCCGCCGGAAAGCCAGCTCTGTGACATCGAATATGGCGGCAATATCCCGGGACAATTCCTGGCGGATCACTACTCCTGGGAGCATGTGCTGGATTCAATTGGCCGCCCGGAAAGTCCGGATTACAGCCCCAGCATGAAGTTGAACGTCCGGTCGCTCTCGCCCGGGAGGCCTTCGTGGCCGTAGTCGGGGTAGATCACCATGTCCTTCTTGGCGGTGATCTTGTTGTAGGCGGCAAATTGCGAGCTCGGCGGGCAGATCGTGTCCATCAGGCCGGTGTACATGAGCACCTCGGCCTTGATGCGGGGGGCGAGGTGCTGGCAGTCGACGTAGCCGAGCTTCGTGAAGATCTCGTTCTCGCGCGCGTGCAGCGGGTCGAACTGGCGGAACCACGTGCGCAGCTCCTCGTAGGCGTCCTTCGCGAGGTCCATTTCCCAGACGCGGCGGTAGTCGCAGAGGAAGGGGAAGACGGGCGCGGCGCGCTTGATGCGCGGCTCGAGCGCGGCGCAGGCGAGCGTGAGTGCGCCGCCTTGGGAACCGCCGGTGGCGCCGACGCGGGTCGCGTCCACCTCGGGCAGACTCATCACCACGCGCGCCAGCTGGGCGGTATCGAGGAAGATTTGGCGGAAGAGCAGCTTCCGCGGGTCGGGATCATCGAGTCCGCGGACGATCTGGCCGCGGTAGGTTGTGCCCTTCACGCCGCCGACGTCCTCGGAGCGTCCGCCCTGGCCGCGGCAGTCGAGCGCGGCGACGCTGAAGCCCTCGCCGGAGTAGGCGAGCCGGCCGGCGAAGTCACCGCTGCTGCCGGTGTAGCCGTGAAACTGGAGGACGGCGGGGTTCTTGCCGTCGGACTTTTTCGGGCGGATGTATTTGGCATACACGCGCGCGCCGCCGACGCCCGTGAACCACAGGTCGAATGCCTCACTGCGGCGCGGGTGGATCTCCTTCGACAGCACCAACTCCGGCTTCGGATCGGTGGCGTCGAGCTCCTTGAGCGCGGCCGCCCAGTAGGCGTCGAAGTCCGCGGGGCGGGGATTGAGCCCGGCGTAGGTTTTGAGTTCGGCGAGAGGTTTGTCGATTAGGGGCATAGCGGAATTTTCGATTTTCGAATCTCCCTCCTTCGCCAAGGCTACGGAGGGCTGGCTGATTTTCGATTCTCCAGGCAAGTCGCCTGGGGGTCGGAGCCAGTGACTTCGGAGGGAAATCGGGAAAGAGGCAAGACGCAGGGTGGCGAAATGGTAGCTACGAGCGCCAGCGAGTGGATGCAGTGTCGCCAGTTGGACAGGCCAAAGCCACTCGCTGGCGCTCGTAGCTACAGGATTCGGATTGTCTCGGGTGGCTACGCGCGCGTGAGTAGCGGCATGAAAGTCGCCTTCATTAGCGGGACGAGCATCGTCAACTCCAACCTGTTTGCGGCGTGGGCGGTGAAGACGATCGAGACGCCGTTTGGGCCCGTCACCTACAAGACCAAGGGCGACTTTGCGCTGATCAACCGGCACGGCTACGCGTTCCCGCTGCCGCCGCACTCGATCAACTACCGTGCGAACATCCGCGCGCTGGCCGACCTGGGCTACCAGGACATCGTGTCGCTCAACTCAGTCGGCTCGCTGAAGAAGGAGCTGCCGCCGGGGACGTTCGTTTCGTGCGGCGACTACGTGGGACTGCAGCAGGGCCCGGCGACGTTCTTCGACCAGGAGCTGAAGGGCGGCGCGCCGGCGATCGCCAACAACCTGATGCCGCGGATCATCGCGGAATTGGCGCCGGAGTTTAAGATTCATCCGGGCAAGGTTTACGTCCAGCTGCGCGGGCCGCGGTTCGAGACGAAGGCGGAGATCCGGATCCTGCAGCACTGGGGCGACGTCGTCGGCATGACGGCGGCGCACGAGGCGGACCTTTGCAGCGAGCTCGGGCTGCGCTACAACAGCCTCGCGCTGATCGACAATTACGCGAACGGGCTCGAGGGCACGGAGATTGACTTCGCGAAATTCAAGGACCTCGTGAAGGACAATCAGGCGAAAGTGAACCGGCTGTTCACGCGGTTGCTGGAGATTTTGGGCTAAGGGTGCCCGCGAATTACGCGAATTGGCGCGAATGGAGAGGACGGAAGTCGGGCTCCGGAAAATTCGCGCCAATTCGCGCCATTCGCGGGCAAGGCTCGAGGTTTGCGATTTGGCTTTCGTGTAATTCGTGTGTTTCGTGGTGATCACTTTATGAAAATCGGCGTACTGGGGTTGGGGATCATTGGCGGAGTGTGGGCGCGGCATTATCACGCGGCGGGCGTGCTGGCCGGGGCGTGGAATCGCACGCCGCAGCCGGACTTCCCGCAGTGGCAGCCGACGCCGGAGGCCGTTGCGGCCGCGGCGGACGTCGTGCAGATCGTCGTCGCCGACCCGGCGGCGGTGGACGACGTGCTGCAGCGCATCCTGCCGAAGCTGGGCCCGGGCAAGGTCGTGGTGCAGTCGAGCACGATCGACGCGGCGAGCAGCGCGAAGTTCGCGGCACAGGTGGTCGCGCGCGGGGCGCGGTATCTCGCGGCACCGTTCACCGGCAGCAAGCCGGCGGCGGAGCAGCGGCAGACGATTTTCTACCTCGGCGGCGAGCGCGCGCTGGTGACGGAGCTGGAGCCGTTGTTGAGCCTGGTGTCGGCGCACCGGTTCGTGATCGGCACGAACGAGCAGGCCTGCACGTTGAAGCTGGCGATGAACCTCAACCTCGCGGCGCAGATGGAGGCGCTAAGCGAGGCGCTGACGATGACGCGCCGCGCGGGCGTGACGGACGACGTGTTTTTCGACGCGATGGGCAAGAACGCAGGCTATTCCGGCCTGACGAAGCTGAAGGAGCCGAAGCTCAAGGCGGGCGATTTCGCGCCGCAGTTTTCGGTGAAGCACATGTCGAAGGACATGCGCCTGGCCCTCCACTCGCCGGAGGGCGCAGGCCTGCCGGTGCTCGGCACCGTGCGTGCGGCCTTGCACGCCGCCGAGGCGCGGGGGTGGGGCGACGAGGATTTTTCGGCGCTGATCAAGTTGTTGAAGTCGTAGGCCGCCTGCTTGCAGGCGCGTTTCGGAGCGCGAGCAAGCTCGCTGCCTACGTATTAATCCTTGGTAAATCCGTGTTTTCGGACCGCCCGGCGGTTTGACGTCGGGGCGGGCTGTGTCACGTTGGGTGCCCATGAGCGATTTCATCCAGACGGCGCAGGTTACGGAGGCGAAACAGGCGTTGGACCGGCTCCGCGCGAGCATGCGGGTGTCGATCAAGGGCAAGGACGACGTCATCGAGCAGGTGCTGATCTGCCTCGTCGCCGGCGGGCATTTGCTGATCGAGGACCTGCCGGGCGTGGGCAAGACGACCCTCGCCTACGCGTTGGCGCGCTCGATGGACTGCACGTTTTCCCGTATCCAGTTCACGAGCGACCTGCTGCCGGGCGACGTGACGGGCGTCGCGATCTATGACGAGACGACGAAGGAGTTCGTGTTCAAGCCCGGCCCGATTTTTGCGAGCGTGGTGCTGGCGGATGAAATCAACCGGGCGACGCCCAAGACCCAGTCGGCGCTGCTCGAGGTGATGGACCGCGCGCGCGTGACGGTGGACGGCGTGGCGCATGCGGTGGGGTCGCCGTTCATGGTGTTCGCGACGCAGAACCCGGTGGACTATGAGGGGACGTTCCCGCTGCCGGAAAGCCAGATGGACCGTTTCCTGATGCGGCTGCAGATGGGTTATCCGCAGCCGGCGGACGAGTTGGAGATTTTACGGGTGGCACGGACGGCCTACGACGCGATCGCCCAGTCGGCGGCGGTGACGCGCGCGGACGTGCTGCGGCTGCAGGCGCTGGTGCACCAGGTCTTCGTTGAGGACAGCGTGCTCGATTACATTTTGCGGATTGTGACGGCGACGCGCAGCGAGGCGGAATTCAAGGCTGGCGTGAGCGTGCGCGGCGGACTCGCGCTGCGCACGGCGGCGCAGGCCCGGGCGCTGGTGCACGGCCGGGATTTTGTGCTGCCGGACGACGTGGTGGAGCTGGTCACGCCGATCCTGGGTCACCGCCTCGGGCTGGCGCGGCAGACAAGTGACGCGCTGGAAGAACGGCGCGCGGTGATCACGGTGTTGCGCCGCATTTTGGCCGCGTTGACGCTGCCGACATGAGCCATCGGATCGTGGTGTCCTTGGTTTCGCTCCGAGCGGTTTTTAACCACGAAGGGCACGAAGCTCACGAAGATCGGATTCGGACCCTTGGTGAGCTTCGTGCCCTTCGTGGTTAAAGAAAGACCTCCGTGCCCCCCGAATTGAAAAGGCCCCTGCAGCCATCGCCGACGTCCGTCGCTCCCACGGCCGGTTGGTCGGGGCCGGGTGCGCGCGGGAAGCGGCGGCGGTTCACGTGGAACGCGTTGCTGTGGGCGCTGATCTTCCCGCAACGCGGGCAGCGCATCCTGCCGACGTTGTCCGGCACGCTCCTGATTCTGCTGTCCCTGGGCATCGGCATGGCGGCCTACAACTCGGCGAACAACATCCTGTTTATCACGCTGTCGCTGCTGCTCGCGTGCCTGATTTTGAGCGGCGTGTTGTCGTGGCTGAATTTCCGCGGCGTGTCCTGGCGGCTGGAGGTCGCGCCGCCGCTGCGGGCGGGGCACGAGGCGGTGGTCGGGCTCGGATTGCGCAACGGCAAACCGTTTCTGCCGACCTACGGACTGTGGTTCGAGCTGCTGGCGCGCCCGGTCGAGGAAGGCCCCCCGCCGCCGCCCAAGTCGACGATCACGGGCAACGACCTCGGCGATCTCGACGTGCGCGCGGCGTGGAAGCAGTCGGCACTGGCCGAGCAGCGGGGACAATTGTTCCTCCGGGAGCGGCTCGACCCGCGCGGCGAGCTGCGGCTGGACTGGCTGTTCAAGCCGGCGAAGCGCGGGCGGCTGAGCGTCGAGCTGGCGGGCATCGGTTCGCAGTTTCCCTTCGGCTTCCTGCGCAAGCATCTCACGACGGAGCTGCGCGAGGAGCGGTTTGTCTGGCCGGCGCCGGTGGATTACCGCCGCTTGGCGGAGGCGGGCGCGCGGCGGACGGCGGGCGGGGAACGCGCGACGCGGGCGGGGCAGGGGCTGGATTTGCTCGCGTTGCGGCGATACGCGTCGGGCGACTCGCACCGGCTGATCCATTGGAAGGCCAGCGCGCGGTCGCGAACGCTGCTGGTGCGGCAGTTTGCGGCGGAGACGACGGAGGGATTTTCAGTGTGGCTGCGCACGGACGAGGCGATCTGGACGCGCCCGGAACAATTCGAGCGACTGGTGAGTTTCTGTGCGACGCTGACGGAGGACTTGTTTCGCGCCGGCCAGCTGACGGCGGTGGCGATCGACGACGAAGCGCCGGTGCCGGTCCGCCGCGTGCAAGACTTGGAGCAGGTGCTGGATCGGCTGGCGATCATCCAGCCGCGCAAGGAACTGGGCCCCGGGCATGCGGCGCTGGCCGCGGAGCCGAGGGCGAAACGCAACGTGCTGACCTTTGCGCCCGACGGGGCGCAGACGGTGGCCGCCTATGTCGATGGAGAAAAAACGGCCACAACTTAGCCTCGAGGAACTGCACCAGCTCAAGTGGCTGCTCGGCGGCGTGCTCGTGCTGCTGTCGGTGTGGACGGTGTTCTACCTCGAGATCGAGGCGTGGACGCTGATGGGACTGACAACTGTCGCGGTGATGGCGGCGCTGATCCGGCCGTCGCTTCCGGCGCGACTGCCGCCGTGGACACACCGGCTGGTGTTCCCGGCGGTGGTGATGTTCTTCATCGGCGACCTGTGGCTGAACACGCAGGTGCTGCCGGCGATTGTGCGGCTGGACATCCTGCTGCTGCTGTATCGCGGCGTGTCGTATCGGCAGAAACGCGACGACCTGCAGGTGATCATCCTCGGCCTGTTCCTGATCGTGGTGGCGGGCGTGCTGACGGTGTCGCTGGCGTTTGCGGCGCAGATCCTGGTGTTCACCGCCTGCGCGCTGGCCTTCCTGCTGGTGATCAACCTGGTCGAGTCGGCGGACGCCGGGCGGCCGAAGGAAGCCGCGCCGCTACGGGTGCCGGCGTGGACGCATCTCGGCTGGCGGCGGCTGTGGTCGCGGCTGCGCGAGGTGGCGGACTGGCGCGTGCTGGTGCTCGGCGGCGTACTGTTCGTCGGCGTGGTGGGCGTATCGGCGCTGCTGTTCCTAGCCATCCCGCGTTTTCAGCTCGAGAACAGCCTGTTCCTGGAGCGATTTGCGGCGAAGAAGGCCCGCACCGGTTTCAACGACAACATCAAGTTTGGTGACGTGACGGAGATTCAACAGGACACGAGCGTGGCGCTGAGCGTGGACGTGACGGACCGCAGCCAGATCCCGGCCACGCCGTATTGGCGGATGCTGATCCTGGACGAGTATCGGTCGGGGTCTTTCCGGCTGTCTCCGCTGCTGCGCTACCGGGAGTTTTCGCGCGGGGAGCGCGTGGGCGACACGCTGCGCGGCACGGCGAAGCCGGCGCGGGGCGAGCCGGTTTACTGGACGTTCTATTTTGAGTCGGGGGTGAGTCGTTACCTGCCGCTGCTGGGGCCGTTTGCGCAGCTGCGCTTCCGCGAGACGCAGAATTACCGCGTGGCGACGAACCTGGGCGTGGTGGCGCTGCGGGAAGAGCCGGCCGCGATGACGGCATATCGCGTGGAAGGCATGGATGCCACCGCCACGCTGCCGGATGCCAATTTCGCGCTGCGTCTGCTCAAGCTGCCGGGCACTGATCCGCAGAGCACCACGCTGAAGCTGCTGGGTCTCGGCGTGAACGCCGCCGACCAGGCGACGCTGGCGAGCATGGTGCGGGAAATCACGGGCGGTGCGGTGTTGCCGGTGGCGGAGTTTTCGCGGAGGACGGAAGCGTGGCTGGCGCGGCGGCACCGGTATTCGCTCAACCCGAATGTACCGGGTGGTGCGGGCGATGCGTTGGTGCGGTGGATGGCGTCGGGCGAGGCGGGTCATTGCGAACTCTTTGCCGGCTCGTTCGTGTTGCTGGCGCGCACGGCGGGCCTGCCGTCTCGCGTAGTCACGGGTTTTCGTGGCGGCACGTGGAATGGTTACTCGAACAATTTCACCATCCGCAACTCGGACGCCCACGCCTGGTGCGAGGTGTTCGACGCGGCGAACTCGACCTGGCTGCGCACGGATCCCACGCCGGGAGTGGACGCGGGCCCGGGCGAACAGGCGAAGGGCGAGGCGACGCTGGCGCGGCGGCTGGACCGCAGCTGGGCGGCGCGCTGGGACAGCCTGCGGGTGTTCTGGTATCGGCGCATCGTGAACTTCGACCAGCGCTCGCAGGTCGAGACGCTGAAGGCCGTGAAAGAGGCGACGGAGAAATCGGGCCAGCAACTGCGCGTCACGCTGAGCGAAATGGTGGAGCGCCTGAAGGCTTGGCTGGCGTCGCCGTGGACCGCGGAGCGGGTGGCGAAACTGCTGGGCGGCCTGGCGGCCTTGGCGGGACTCATCTGGGCCTGGCGGGAATTTGGGCGCGGCTGGTGGCGTCAGCTGCGGCGCAATGCGCCGGGCGGCGACCCGGTGAGGCTGCAGGCCGGGCGGTGGCTGCGGGAATTGTCCAACGTGGCTGTAATCGCGGAGCCCGCGCAGGCGGGATCAGCGATCCCGCCCGACAACCGGACGGTGGCGACCGAGACGGCGCGAGTGACGGACGATTTGCAGCGGCTGCGGTTTGGCGCTCGGGTGACTTGGTCCGAGCCGGAACTGGTTTTCCGCCGGGCGCGAGCGGCGGTGCGTGTGGAGCGTCGGCGGGTGCGGGGACGGACCACGTAGGTCGGGGTTTATCCCCGATATTCTTTCGGCACGTCGGGCGTAAAGCCCGACCCACCAGACGCCTCAGGGCATCTTGAGCGGCGACACG
>Ga0316222_1004639_pt1 | contig 12369 bp, 10 predicted proteins | sample TBH18011metaG_FD_206008 | JGI IMG/M metagenome (GOLD analysis project Ga0316222, IMG submission 206008) | Freshwater microbial communities from Trout Bog Lake, Wisconsin, USA - TBH18011 | ecosystem: Environmental > Aquatic > Freshwater > Lake > Hypolimnion/Profundal zone | place: USA: Wisconsin... | reverse complement strand
CCCCACAGGACCAGGAACCACTTGCCGCCTTCCGAGAGCCCGAACCACAGGATGATGATGGGGACCAGGGCGATGGGCGGAATGGGGCGCAGCATCTGGAACACCGGCACCAGCAGATTGCCGATCAGACGATGGCGGCCGGTGGCGATTCCCACCAGGATTCCGCCCGCCGCCCCCAGCCCATAGCCGATGGCGACCCGCGATGCGCTGGCCCACAGATCGCGCCAGATCAGGCCGCTTTCCACTTGGCGGTACAAGGCCCTCAACACGACCAGCGGGCTGGGAAACAGCACCGGATTGACCCAGCCGCTGGACGATAATCCGTGCCAGAACAGAAGGAAGAGCGGCACCGACAGGATCAGCGCCGCCCGCTCCAACACTCTGGTCATTTGCTGCCCAGCTTGACTTGGCCGGGCGCCGCCGCGCGCAAGGGCTCGGGCACGACCACCTTGGAAAAATCGGGAATGGCGGTGGCGCCCTGAGGGGCATTGCCGCTTTCCAGCCGCCAGGTGGCGTGGGTCTTCAGGGTTTCCAGCACGCTGTCGTCCAGAACCACGTCATAGCGGTAATCACCGAAACCGGCCGCCAAATCCGCGCGTGGCAGGTTGACCGCCTTGGCGATGATGGTGATGGCTTCTTCCCGGTTGGCCTTGATCCAGTCATTGGCCTCGACCAGGGCGGCCAGGAAATGCTCGGCGGCCTTGGTATTGGCGGTCAGCCAGGGCTTCAGTGCGACGATGTTGAAGGTCTCGCCGTAGACGCCCTTGGTGTCCAACTCGCTGACCTGGGCGCCCAGCGCCTTCTTGCCATTGGCGATGTGGGGTTCCCAGACGTCGTAGGCATCAATGCTGTTATTGGACAGGGCCGCCACCATGTCCTGGGGCTGCAAGGCCACTAGGGTGACATCCTTGGCGGTCAGTCCAGCTTTCTTGAGCAAGGTGGCGGTATAGACCTCGCTGCCGGTTCCGGCGGCGAAGCCGACGCGCTTGCCCTTGAGATCGCCGAGGGTGCGGATACCAGACTCCGCCCGGGTCAGGGTCTTGACGTCGGACACGTTGATCCGGGCCAGCACGGCCAAGGGTTGGTCGTTGAAGACGGCGGCGGTGATGGGCGATTCCGCCACGGTGGCGAGGTCGGCTCCGCCGCCCAGCACGCTTTGCAACGCAGCCCGGCCCGAGGTGAAATTGCTGAGCGTCACGTCAAGGCCGTGCTTGGCGAGAAAGCCCTTCTCCTCGGCCACCAGGGCCACGCCGGAAATGGGCGACAGATTCTGAGCCAGCCGCAACGGCTCGCCCGCCTGGGCGGAGAGGGGCAGGGCGGCAAGAAGGAGGGCGAGGGATCGGGGCAGAAAACGCATGGTGGCTTCTCCGTCAGGCGGATTGAGGACAGGGGATGCCGGTGGCTCCCAGGGGGAGGCCGAGAGCGCGCTGGAACCGTGCCGCCAGCTCTGCCAGGGCGTCGTCCGAGAACGCCGGTGCCGCCAGGGTGATGCCAGCGGGCAGGCGGTTGGGGCGGAATCCCGCCGGAACCGCCACGGCAGCCAGATCGAGGAAATTGACGAAGTTGGTGTAGCGCCCCAGGGCGGCGTTGCGGAGGATGGGCTCTTCTTCCAACTGGGCGATGGTCCAGAGGGTGGGAGTGGTCGGCACCACCAGAAGATCGGTGCCGGCTAATGCCAGCTCCGCCTGCCGCCGCAGGGCCTGCAGGCGGTGCAGGGCGGCAAAGACCTGGACTCCGCTATACTGTTCGGCTCCGGCCAGGACGGCTCGGGTGATGGGGTGCAGCGCCTCGGGCTTATCTGCCACGAAGCTTCCGATGGAGGCGACCCGTTCCGCCAGATAGGGGCCCTGAAACAGCAGGGCGTTAATCTCCAGAAAGGCGGAGTAATCCACCGCGACCGGTGTTCCGCCCAACAGTGTCAGGGACAAGACGGCCTGACGAAACAGCGCTTCATTGTCGTCATCACCCAGGAAATCCAGGAAGGACTCAGCAGGAACGGCGAAGCGGAATTGCCTGGGAAAGCCATTCCCAACCACGGGCTGGCGTGACCATGGGTCCTGAGGGTCGAAGCCTTCGGCCACCCGACGCACCGCCGTGGCGTCGTCCACGATCAGGGCGAAGATCGAGTGGCAATCAAGGCTGCGGCTGGTGCCCACCGAGCCGCGAAGGCTGAGCAGCCCCCGGCTGGGCTTTACCCCCACTACGTTGTTGAAGGAGGCCGGCACCCGCCCCGATCCGCCGGTATCGGTGCCGATGGCGAAGGAGACCAGGCCGGAGGCCACCGACACGGCGGAGCCAGAGCTGGAGCCGCCGGGAATATAGGCGGGATCGAAGGGGTTGCGGGGAATGCCATAGGGGCTGCGAGTGCCCACTAGACCGGTGGCGAGCTGGTCCAGATTGGTCTTGCCGATCAGGATGGCGCCCGCGGCCAGCAACCGCTCGATCACCGGGCTGGACGCATCCGGGCGATAGGCGAAGTCCGGGCAGGCGGCGGTGGTCGGCAGTCCGGCCACGTCGATGCAGTCCTTGACGCTGAAGGGCAGGCCGAACAGCGGTAGCGCTTTCCGCTCCGCAGGCGACAGGGCCTCCAGCTGACGGGCGCGGGCCAAGGTTTCCTCGCGCGGGATGACGCTGATCCAGACTCCGTCATTGCCGTTGGCGGCAATGCGGTCGTGGATTCCTGCCACCACCAAGCGGGGCGTGGTCGCACCGCTTCCATAGGCGGTAACGAGGGCGGCGAAGTCCAGGCTTTGGGTCATGGCCCGCACCTGGCGCGAAAGGACTGATCGGGCATTTGCCGTCCCCCGGGAGTGTGCAAAGTCCAGACAGTCTAGCGAGTGGTAGATTTATGTATGTAAACTAATTGCCTTCGCTGTTCCGGGCATCAGGTTGGAGACGGCCTTACTGGTCATGACCCGGACCTTGTTTCATGGGGATGGGCGGATCGCCGAGCACTCGACCTTCTTCATCCGGCCCAAGTGCTACAGCTTTGTCCTGAGCCATCGGTTCTAACAGTCTATTAAATGCTAGATAAGCGTGGTAACCCGGATGTCACTCCTGAATTCCGCGAGAGGCAAGCCCGTGACTCCTCCTGATCCAGATAGGCACGGCTGGGGGTTGGTGTCGGCTTTGGCGGCGGCGCAGCTGGTGTCATGGGGGAGCCTGACCTACAGCTTCTCGCTGCTGGTGATTCCCATGGAGGCCGAACTGGGCTGGGGCCGGACTCAGCTCAACGGCGCTCTTTCTCTGGGCCTGCTGGCGGCGGGTCTGCTGGCCTATGCCGTCGGGGCCGCCATCGACCGGGGCGGCGGACGATGGGTGATGAGCTTGGGTTCGGCGCTGGGGGCGGCTTTGCTGGCGGGCTGGGCCATGGTGGACAGCTTGTCGATCTTCTATGTGATCTGGATCGGGCTGGGCGCCGCCATCGCGGCCAGTCTCTACGAACCGGTCTTTGCCGTGGTGACCCAGCTGTTTCCCGCCAGCTTTCGCACCAAGATCACTGCCATCACTCTGGTGGCTGGTTTCGCCAGCACGCTGTTCATGCCGCTGACCCAGATGCTGATCGGCGCCTATGGCTGGCGTCACGCCCTGCTGCTGCTGGCGATGTGCATGGCGGTGGTCTGCCTGCCTATCCATGTCTTCGCGCTTCCCAAGAATAGCCGTCATCAGCGGAGCGAACTCGTTTCACGTCAGGAGAGCCGGGCCATGGTCCGCCGCGCCGCCGGAACCCGTGCTTTCTGGGGTCTGCTGATCTGCTTCACCGCCTATTACGGCACCTTCAACGCCATGATCTTCCACATGGTGCCCATGCTGACCGAACGTGGTTTTTCCCCCGCCACCATGATCGGCGCCATCGCCGTGATCGGTCCTGCCCAGGTGGCCGGGCGGGTGGCATTGCTGGTCCGCCGCCCCCGCAGTCAGGCGGTGGGTGGTTGGGTGATCGCCCTGTTTACCCTGGCAGTAGGAGTGCTGGCTTTGGGCGGTCAGTCCCTGGTGGCGCTTTATGTCTTTGCCGTGCTGTTCGGTGCCGCCAACGGCATCATGACTATTCTGCGCGGCACCGCCGTTCCAGACCTGCTATGGCGGGAAGGCTATGGCGCCATCAACGGCGCCCTGTCCATGCCCGCCATGGCGGCCAAGGCCGCCGCGCCCTTTGCTGCCGCTCTGATCTGGGAGATGGGGCAGAGCTATGATGCGGTGCTGTGGACGGTCATCGGCGGCGGCGTTGTGGCCATGGCGGGCTTTCGGCTTGCCGTTTCTAGATCGGCCTGAACCGGGCGGTGCCGTCGCGGCGGATCTGGTCCACCAGTTCCAATTCCCAGGCGATATAGCCGCGCATGGCCTCCTCGGCGTTATCGGTTCCTTCATAGGGGCGGCGATAGACGTCATCCACCGGCGATAGCGGGTCCTTGATGCCACTTTCCAGCGGAAGACCCGCGGCTTTCCAGGCCTGGGTGCCGCCTTCCAGCACCACCAGCGGCCGATTGAGCGCCGTCAGGGCGTCGTCATAGGAGAAGCGGGCCAAGGCTCCGTCAGGGGAGGTCAGGACCACCAGTCCTGGTCTCAGTCCTCCCGGCAGATCCTGGGTGAAACGCGAGCGGATGGCGAAGCGCGCTCCGGGAATATGGGCGGTTTTGTGGATCGGGCTGGTGGCCAGATCGATTACCGTGGCATCGCCGTGGTCGAGCAGATTCCTCAGGTCCGGAACCGAGATCAGCGGTACCTGACGGGCCGGTTCGGGCCGGGGCGGCAGCCATTTGCCGCTTCCCGTGACCAAGCGGTTCAATCCCTCATCCAGCACATAAACATCGTTCCAGCCCAATTGCCGCAGCCACGATCCGGTCATGCGGGCGCGAACACCATCGCTGTCGGCCAGAACCATGCGGGCGCCGCGTACGCCGACATATTCGTCGGTGGCCTGGACCAATTGGCCGCCGGGAGCGTTGAAAAAGCCGGGGGCATGGCCGGCCTCGTGCTCTTCGGGCAGGCGCACGTCGAATTTGAACAGGCTGTGCCGGTCGGCTTCGGCCTCGAAGCGGGCGAGGGTGGCGCGGTCGATGATGCGCACACCCGCCCGCTCCGCGACCCCTGATGCAGCATTCCTTGCCCAGGTCAAGGCTTGCTCATTTGGCGCCTCAGTTCGCCGCTGGGCTCCGGTCTCCACCTCCAGCCCGGCCAGGGTCCAGCCGATGGTGCCATTGCGCAAAGCCCGCACGGGATTGGGCAGGCCGGCATTGATCAGCGACTGGGCTCCGATGATGGAACGGGTCCGGCCGGCGCAATTGACCACCACCAATGTGTCGGGTGAGGGGGCGAGGTCGCGGGCGCGCAGCACCAACTCGGCGCCGGGGCAGTCGATGGAGGTGGGAATGGTCATACGGCCATATTCGCCGAAGGGCCGGGAGTCCAGCACCACCACGTCGCCGCCCTGATCCAGCAGTGCCTTCAGGTCCAGGGCGTCGATCATGGGGGTGTGGCGGTGGGCCTCGACCCATTCGCCGAACGCCTTGCTGGGGACATTGACGTCGCGGAACAGTTCACCACCCGCCGCCTTCCAAGCGGCAAGTCCGCCTTCGGCCACGGATACGTCGCCATAGCCCAATTGGCGAAGGCGGTCGGCGGCTCTGTCGGCCTCTCCGCCGCCATCGTCGAACAGGATGATCGGCACCCTCAGTCGGGGGACCAGCCGGCCGATGTCCAGTTCCAGGCGCGACAGGGGGAGATTGACCGCGAACAGCGGCTGGGCTCGACTGTGGGGGCCTTCCTCCCGCACGTCCAGGAAGGCGATTTCATCGCCCGCGCTTAAGCGGGACCTGATCTGGATGGCATTCATGTCAGCTGCCCGACAGATGGTGAATCTCGGGAAAGAACAGATCCTTCCAACTGGCGGGCGCCTTGCGGATGGTTCCAACCCGGGCCATGAAATCGGTGTATTTGGTGATGTTCTGCGGCGCGATGGTGTGGCGGATATCGGGGTCTTTCAGCAGCGCCTCCACCTGTTCCGGCGTCTGTTTGGCGTTTTCCAGCCGCACGAAGATCTCTGCCGCCTTGGCCGGATTGTCGCGGATGATGGCATTGGCCTCCTCCACCGCCGCCAGCACCAGTTTGAAGACTTTGGGATTGTCGTCGTGGAAGCGGGTGGTGGCCCATAAGCCGCTGAAGGTGGCGGGACCGCCGGTGACGTCGTAGGAGGACAGCACCCGGTGAACCTTGGGGTCCTCCAATTGCTGGTACTGATAGGGCGGGCTGGTGAAGTGGGCGGTGATCTCGCTCTTGCCCGAGAGCAGGGCGTTGGTGGCGTCGGCATGGGACAGGCCGGTGGTCAGCACGTCCAGCCTGTCGTATTGGCCGAAGGCCTGCTCGGCGGCCATTTGCAGGATGGTGGCCTGATAGGCGACCTTCACCGCCGGTAGGGCGATGCGGTCCTTGTCGGTGAAATCCTTGATGGATTTGATGTTGGGATTGATGGAGTTGAGGAAGGCGGGCTGGGAGTTCAGCGCTGCCACCGCCTTGATATCGGCATTGCCCCTGGTCTTGTCCCACAGGGTGATGAAGGGAGTGATACCGGCTGCGCCGAAATCCACGCTGCCCGACAGCAGGGCATCATTGACGGCGGTGGGCTGGCCCAGCGCGGTATAGCGGGCGGTAAGCTCCATCCCTTGCGCCTTGGCCTGCTTCTCCACCAGCTTCAAGTCTTGCAGCAGATAGACCTGGAGATAGCCCAGACCGGTCATGCGGGCGAAGCGAACTTCCGTCACCTCGGCCCAGGCCGGGGAGGAAAATGCCATGGCGGCGGCCAATGCCAAAGTCCTGAACTTCATCTCACTGCTCTCCTCGGTCCGTCTGCGGTCAATAATAGGTCCGTCAGCGCGCGGGGAATCTGTGCCGGGGTATAGACCACCGCGGCTCCGGCTTCGGTCAGGGCGCCGCATTTGCTCTCCCAACCGCCCTCGGTGCCGCTGATGATGGCCCCGGCATGGCCCATGCGGCGTTCGGGCGGGGCGAAGCGTCCGGCCAGGAAGGCGACCACCGGCTTGTCCATGGTCTCGATCACCCGGGCGGCATCCTCTTCCATGCGCCCGCCGATCTCGCCCAGCAGGACCACGGCATCGGTGCCCTCATGCGCGGCGAAGACGGCCAGCGCCTCGGCAGTGGTGGTGCCGGGCAGGGGATCGCCGCCGATGCCGATGAAGGCCGATTGACCCAATCCGGCGCGGGTGAGGTTCAGGCAGACCAGGGTGCCCAGGCTGCCGCTGCGCGAAATGACGCCCATGCGGCCCGGCTTGAAGACCCTGGTGTTGAAGGCGGGCATGATGCCCGCGAAAGCTTGCCCCGGTGTCACCAGACCGGCGGTGTTCGGCCCCACGATTCGCGCCCCAGCCTCGCGCGCCAGGGCGTGCAGCGTCATGACGTCATGGATGGGGATATGCTCGGTCAGGATCACCACCAGCCGCGCGCCGGCGGCGATGGCGTCGCGGCCAGCCCCCAGGGCGGCGGCGGGGGAGATGAACAGCAGGGCCGTGTCGAACCCTCCCCCGTGAGCGGCGGCCTCGGAGCCGCTGGCCCAGACGGGACGCCCCAGATGGGTCTGTCCGGCGCGGCTGGGATTGACGCCGCCCACCACATTGGTGCCGTGAGCGATCATGCGTTCGGTCCAGAAGCTGGCCTGCTTGCCGGTGATGCCCCAGATCAGGACCCGGTCCTTGGCGGAGAGTATCATTGCGCAGCCTCCACCGCGTGGCGCACGGCGTCTTCCATGCGGTCGAAGGGCTTGACGCCCAGACGATCCCGCAGCAGCCGTACCGCCGCATCCTCGCCGGTGCCGTGGACGGAGAAGAACACCGGAATCGTGGGCTTCAGCTTGTCCCAGGCGTCCAGGACGCCCTCCACCATGACATCGGTGCGGGCATAGGCGCCGCAGAAGTTGATCACCAGACTCTTTATCGCGGGATTGTCCAGAACCAAGGCGAGGGCGGGGGTGGCCTTGGTATAGGCATCGCCGCCGATCTCCAGGAAATTGGCGGCGCGGCCCCCCATATGGGCGATGACGTCGACGGTGGTCATGGTCAGGCCGGCGCCATTGGCCAGTACGCCCACAGTGCCGCCCAGATCCATGTAGGCAAGTCCCAGTTCGCGGCCTCGGCGCTCGCACTCGCTCTGGCGCTCCGGGGGCGTCAGGGGCTGTTCGGGGTGACGGAACCGCGCGGAATCATCCAGGGTGACCTTGCAATCCGCGGCCATGAGAGAACCGTCGGCGAGAATGGCCAAAGGGTTGATCTCCACCAAAGTGGCCTCCGCCTCGCGCCAGATGCCGTAGAGGCCGACCAGAAACACCGCCAGGGCATCCGGATCGGGGATGTTCAGGCCCATGGTCAACTGGCGGGCGGCGTCGAGGCCGAGGCCGCGAAGGATATCCACCGGCAGCCGCCGCACTCCCGGCGCTGTGCCGCAGAAGCCGGCCTCCACCTCCTGGCCGCCATCCAGGGAGAGCAGGATCAGCGGTCCCCTGGTCTCGGTGTCGATGGTCACCGCCGCGTAAAGCTCGCGCGCGATGTCCAGGCGTTCCTCCACCAGCACCCGGCGGATAGGGAAGCCCAGCAGGGTGGAGCCCAGCAGGGATTTGGCGGCCTGGGCCGCCGCCGCCGGTCCCTGGGCGAAGCGGATGCCTCCGGCCTTACCCCGCTTTCCCGCCGGAATCTGGGCCTTGACCACCACCGGTCCAAAGGCGGATGCCGCGGCGGAGGCATCGGCCCCGCTGGTGCAGAGGCGGGAGCGCGGCACCTTGAACCCGGCCGCAGCGAGCAGCGCCTTGCCCTCGTGTTCAAGCAGGTCCATGGCCGTGCCGCTCCCAATAGCTTCCGAAGAGATCAGCCTCGCCGGGGCGGTCCTCGGCGATGGGTGTGACCAGATGGGTGATGTTGACGAAGTGTCGCCAGGACAGATTTTCGCTGATGGAATTGCCGCCCCAGGTTCCGCAGCCCATGGACAGGGTGAAGCCCAATCCGTTGTCGAAGCCGCCACCATTACCGAAGGTGTGGGCCTGATTGACCAGGACCCGCACGGCGTCGATCTCGTCGGCCAGCCGCCGCGCCCGTGACGGGGCGCGGGTGTGGATGCCGACAGAATGGCCGCGTCCCTGATGGTTCAGGATGTCACGGGCAATCTCCACGGCATGATCGAAATCGCGGGCGCGGTAGAGGCTGAGCACCAGCGAGAGTTTTTCGCCCGAGAACGGCTCTTCCGGCCCGATGGCTTCGGCCGGAACCAGGAAGAAGCGGGCGTCGTTGGATTTCGGCCCCAGCTCGAACCGCTTGGCCAGTACGGCGGCATCCCTGGCCACCAGGGCACGGTCCAGCTTGCCGCCTTGCCACAAACGGGCGGCGATGCGGCTCTGTTCGCCGCCATCCACCAGATAGGCCCCGGCTCGGCTTAGCGCCTCCACCGCCCGGCCATAGACCGAGTCGATGATGATCAGGGCATTTTCCGACGAACACGAGGAGGCGTTGTCGAAGCACTTGGACGCGGCGATCTTGGCGGCGGCATCCTCCATGTCCGCAGTCTCGTCGATGATGACCGGCACATTGCCGACGCCCACCCCGATGGCGGGAGTGCCGGAGGAATAGGCCTGACGCACATTGGCCTGGGAGCCGGTGGCGACCACCAGATCAACCTGACGCATCAACTCGGCGGTGGCTTCGCGGCTGACCTGGGCGGGCAGGATCTGAACCAGATCGGCGGGGCGACCGATACGTGCCAGTTCAGCCCGCATCAGCGCCACCGCCTGAGTGGTGGTCTCCAGCGCCACCGGCGAGGGGGCGATGATAATGGCGTTGCGGCCCTTGATGGCCATCATGGCCTTGTTGACCGGGGTGGCGCCGGGATTGGTGGCGGGTGTGATGGCGGCGACCACACCCACCGGCTTGGCGATCTTGATGATGCCCTTGGCGGTGTCCTCCTCGATCACGCCCACCGAGCGGGCGCGCAGCAGATCGCGCAGAGTGCCGAAGGTCTTGCGCTGTTTCTTGATGATCTTGTCAGCCACATTGCCCAGACCGGTTTCCGTCACCGCCCGTTCGGCCAGATCGCGGGCGCGGTCGGGCCGGTAGATGGCCCAGGCCAGGGCCGTGACCGCCTCGTCCACCTCGGCCTGATCCGCTTGGCCAAAAGCGGCCTGGGCGGCGCGGGCGCGGGCGACCAGTTGGGAAATGGCGGTCGGGGCGGACATGGGGCACTCCGATGATCACGAGGAGTTGCTACGGTGCCAATGAAAAAGCTATAAGTCTAGTAGTTTAAAGATAGTGCGTTCGGCGTTTGGCCTGCCGTCACGAAAGGAAGCCCCCATGTCCGTCTCGAAAATCCTTTGCTTCGGCACCGTGGCCCTACTGTTCAGCCTGGCATTCGTGGGTAAGGCCCGCGCCGAAGTGGCGGAGATTCGCATCGTCCGTCAGATCGGTCTGGGCTATCTGCCGCTCTACGTGGCCCAGGAGCGGCAACTGATCGAGAAGCATGCGGCGGCGGCGGGATTGGGGGTGGTGAAGGTGACCTATCTGCCTCTGGCCACCTCGACGGCCATCAACAGCGCGGTGCTGTCGGGTGAGGCCGACTTCGCCGGGGTGGGGGTGCCGCCCTTCCTGACCGCCTGGGATAAGACCAGGGGCAATCTGGATGTGCGGGCGGTGGTGGCGCTGAACGAGGAGGCCATCTATCTCAACACCACCAATCCCAAGATCGCATCGGTCAAGGACATCACCGATAAGGACCGCATCGCTTTGCCTGCCCCCAAGGTCTCGCTGCAGGCTATCGTCCTGGCCATGGCGGCGGAGCAGGCCTTTGGCGAGGGAAACCATGACCGGCTGGACCATCTGGTGGTGCCGCTGGGCCATGCCGACGGACAGATCGCCCTGCTGTCGGCCAGGACCGAGGTCAGCGCCCATCTGACCAGTTCGCCGTTTCAGTACGAGGAACTGAAAGACCCCCGCGTCCATCGGGTGTTCAGTTCCAATGATATCGTTGGCGGCCCGGCCACCTTCAGCGTTCTCTACACCACCGGACGCTTCCGCACAGCCAATCCCAAGCTGGTTCAGGCCGCAGCAGCGGCGGTGGCCGAGGCGATATCGCTGATTAATGCCGATCCGGCCCAGGCGGCGGCGATCTATGCCCAGTATGACAAGCCGAAACTGAGCCAGGGGCAGGTGCAAGAGCTGATCGTCAATCCCGAGAACAGCTATTCCACCTCGCCCCACAACATCCTGAAATACGCGGATTTCATGGCCAAGATCGGTCTGAACCGCAATCGCGCCGCCAGTTGGCGGGACCTGTTCTTCGCCGAGACCAGCGAGGGGAATTAGACGGCTCGTTTGGGGATGCGGTCCGAACAGGGCAGGTTGGTCTGGCAATGGCCGCAGGAGTGATAGCCCCATTCCCGATAGGCGGGGCGGATATGGGCATTGCCGTGGCCCATGCAGGCGAGATGGTCCTTGCCCTCTCGGTCGATGGCCTGGGCCGGGCAGCGCTTGATACAGGCGCCGCAACGCTCATCCGTCTTCCAGGTGCAGTAATCGTAGATGCCGTCATAGGGCCGCACCGTGGGCGCAAGCTCCAGATCGGTCACCACGCTGGCGATGCGTCCTGCGGCGCCCTTGGCGGTCAGCAATCCGGCGTGGAGGCCGAAAGTCCCCACTCCGGCGATGAAGGCCACATGGCGCTCGGACCACATGGGCAGCATGTCCACCGCCTGATAGCGCGGGTCCAGATTGGCGGCTGCCGCGCGGGCGCCCTGTTTTTCCAGGTAACGGACCAATCCGCGCCGCACCACATTGACGAAGACTTCGCCATTCTGACGGCTGGACACCCATTCCAGCGAGGGCAGGGGCGAGGCCTTGGCGTAGCTTTTCTTGATGGATTTGGAAAACGGCAGGAAGAGGCTGATGACCGATTTGGCGCCTGACAGCCAATATTCGGCCCCCACATGGATCTCTCCCACGACGCCCGGCTGTTTCAGGGTCTGAAACAGCGGATCGGCGGCCGAGGCGATGCCCAGCACCGGAGTCTGAAAGATGGGGGGATTGTCACCCTCGGGCAAAGCATTACGGGGATCGCTCTGCACCAGATCGTCCAGGAATGCGCCGATGGAGGCGGCGTCCACGGCGGATATGGGACAGCGTGATGTGGCATAGCCAAGGGATTGCGTGGTCATGTGGGGAACACCTGTTCGTCGGAATAACTGCCCCGGTTCAGGCCATAGTGCGGATTCCGATTTATCCGGCCGGGGATTCCGATTCCAATCCGGCCACCCATTCCGATCCGTTTCCGGCCACCTGTACCGATATGATTTCGGCCGGTCGGAGGGTGCCTGCCCAGCAGGTCTAC
>Ga0316222_1004638_pt1 | contig 12370 bp, 10 predicted proteins | sample TBH18011metaG_FD_206008 | JGI IMG/M metagenome (GOLD analysis project Ga0316222, IMG submission 206008) | Freshwater microbial communities from Trout Bog Lake, Wisconsin, USA - TBH18011 | ecosystem: Environmental > Aquatic > Freshwater > Lake > Hypolimnion/Profundal zone | place: USA: Wisconsin... | reverse complement strand
GCATCGACATACCGGGCAGTGGTTCCGCGTCCATCAGAACCTCTCCCTCAAAGCCGCTCTCGATGCCATCATCAACAATGGAATACTTCATCCACTCTGACGACCGCGGCCTTCCCCGGATGGATACGAAAAGCGTCTTGATGAGCATACAGCAAGATGGCGCAAACGAAAACGGCCTGAGGCGAACCTCAGGCCGTCTTCATCGAAGAGCAGGGGCCGAATTAGGCGGCCTTGCCGAACTTCTCAACAGCAACCGTCACGCGAGCGGCGATCGGAGCAGACACCTGCTCGGCCAGCTTCACCGAAGCGTCGGTCAGCTTGCCGGTCTCGGCCAGGGCTTTCTCGAAGCCAGCCTTGGTCAGCGAGGTCTGCAGGTCGAAAGCTTCCTTGACCGACTTCACCGAGGTCAGCGCCTTGGCGTTGGCAACGGCTTCGTCATACTGCGCCTGGGCGGTGGCGGCGACGTGCTTGCCAAGGTCCTGCAGGCCGGTGGCCAGGATCTGGCTGGACTTCATGAAAGCTTCGACATTGGCCTGGCCGAAAGCCACGAATTCTTCAGCGCCTTTGATAACCTTGTCCATGTTCGTAGATACCTCAGTTTGGGTGTTTGTCAGTTTTGATACGATCTGGGACACGCTTTTCTGCACGTCCGCAACAGTCTCTTGCAGCTTCTCAACAACCGGGCTGTGCGCCACGCTTGCTTCAACTTTCGCCGCTTCGGCCTTAACTTCAACTGGAGCCACAGCGACCGGAGCCGCCTTGGGGGCTACGACCTTCTCAGTCTTGACCGACGCAGCTGTACTTTTTTTGACAGCCATGCTACCACTCCTTCATTACCACCTTGGTGGCCCTCGCGATGTCCTGCGAGGAGAGGCCTGGTGGCGTGACATTCGCAATTGCTGCGTTGCAACACGAGCTTTCTATGCCCGTCTCGTTCCAGAAGCAAGAGTTTTTTGTGCACTGCACAAAAAATGTGAATGCCTTGATATATCAGACCGTTGCGCCCGGGTAACACGTTGAATCGTCTACATGCTGGTCGGCGCTGCTGGACAGACCACGATGTCGATCTCTAGGTTTTGCCCATGACGGAACTATGGAGAGCGGCGCCGATGGCGCGCTGCGTCATGCTTTGGGCTGCACGCTTCGGTCTGCACGTTGGGCGGATGGGCGTAAGCTTGTGCGCGTGCTTGCTCGCGACGGCACTGTCGGCCGCGCAGGCATCCGCGCAGATCGGCTCCGAGCGCTATAGTTCGATCATCATCGATGCCACATCGGGACGCGAATTGTCCTCGGTCAATGCCGATGAGCCGCGCTATCCGGCCAGCCTGACCAAGATGATGACGCTCTACCTGACCTTTGAGGCGCTGCATGCGCGTCGGATCGGGCTGGACACGCTGGTGCCGGTCAGCGCTCATGCGGCGGAGATGAGCCCCTCCAAGCTCGGCCTGGTTCCCGGCACCAAGATGACGGTTGAGCAGGCGATTTTTGGGCTGGTGACGCAATCGGCCAATGATGCGGCGGCGGCGTTGGGAGAGTTTCTCGGTGGTAGCGAGCCCGCCTTCGCCACGCTGATGACCCAGCGTGCCCATGCGTTGGGCATGGAACACACCACTTTCCGCAACGCCTCCGGCCTCCCCAACCCCGAACAGACCACCACGGCGCGAGATCTCTCCCGACTGGCGGCGCATCTGCTGGCGGATTTTCCGGCCGAATATCACTATTTCTCCACGCCGAGCTTCCGCTTCCATGGTCGGGTTTTCGCCAATCATGACCATTTGTTGGAAAATTACCCCGGCGCCGATGGCCTCAAGACGGGCTTTATCACCGCATCGGGGTTCAACCTTGTCTCCTCGGCGGTGCACGGCAATGTGCGGCTGATCGGTGTGGTGCTGGGGGCTGCGCGGGCGCCGGAGCGTGATCGCCATATGATGCTGCTGTTGGATCGCGGCTTTGCCATGATGGGCGAACCCGGCGGGGACGCACACGGCGAGGCGCGCAATATCGCCTTACTCTCGCACGCCGCCGCCGTGCCTCTGCCGCCGCCGGCACCACCCGGAACAGGTTCGGGGCCGCGTTGGGCGGTGCGGGTTGGCGCTTTCAGTTCCGAATCCGCCGCCCGCCGCGCCGCAGAGGCCGCGCATAAATGGACGGATGCGGGGCGTGTTATCGTCTCTCCCACCTCACATGAGGGCCGCGCCGCCTGGCGGGCCGAGTTGGTCGGTCTCGGCCCGAGTGAGGCATCGAGTGCCTGTAATGTGCTGGAACGGCACAAGATCAGCTGCGTCGTGATCAAGCCGGAAGCCTGACACGGCGCGGGAGGTCAGGCAGCTTCCCGAATTGACCGCAAAAAGAGCTCCATGGTCCGCTTGAGCTGATCGGATTGACCGGTCAGGTCGGCAGAGGCGTGCTGCACAGTGGCTGCAGCATTGCCGGTCTGATTGGCCGATTGATTGACGGCGACGATGTTGGCCGTCACCTCGGAGGTTCCGCGCGATGCCTCCTGCACATTGCGTGCAATCTCTGTCGTCGCGGCCCCCTGCTGTTCAACGGCGGAGGAAATGCTGGCGGCAATTTCGCTGATGCGCTCGATGGTCTGACGAATGTCCCGAATGGCGGTGACGGCTTCTCCGGTGGCAGATTTCATGCTGTCGATCTGCTGGGTGATCTCGGCGGTGGCGCGAGCGGTTTGGGTGGCGAGTTCCTTGACCTCGCTGGCCACCACAGCAAAGCCTTTGCCGTGCTCGCCCGCCCGTGCCGCCTCGATGGTGGCGTTCAGGGCGAGAAGATTGGTCTGTGCCGCAATGTCGCCGATCAGCCGCACCACATCCCCAACCTTGTCCGCCGCAGCGGACAGGCTTTCAACGGTGCTGTCGGTCATCTGCGCGCGCAGGGTGGCATCGGCGGCCACGGCCGCACTTTCTTCCATCTGGCGGGCGATTTCATGCACCGACGATGCGAGTTGCTCGGCCGCGCTGGCAACCATTGAGACATTGTTCGCCGCCTGCTCGGCAGCCTCAGTGACAACAGCTGTCTGCGATTGTGTTGCACTGGCCGATTGCGCCAACGAACCTGCCGAACCGCGCAGATCGGCCGCCGAGCCGGTCAGGCTATTGACCACACTGAGCACGCTGGTTTCGAAATTGTCGGCAAGCCGCTCCCGCTGGGTGACAAGCGACCAGCACAGCATCGGGCCGACATAGACTCCGCGGCGATCGCGCACAGCGGAAACCCGCAGTTCCATCGTCTCGGTGCCCATATGAACCTTCGCACGCCACGGCAGGCGGGACGGATCGGCGAGAATGGCATGCTGATGCGCTGGATTGCGATGGAAGACATCAATGTTGGTGCCGACGATCTCGTCAGGCCGCGTGGGCAATTGATCCGCCACGCTGCGCAACGTCTCAATTGTGGCCGCATTGGCGTAGGTGATCAGCCCGGTTTGTGGATCGGCCAGGATCACCGGGATCGGCAGATCCTGCACCATACAGCCCAGCCGGTCCGCCCGAGCGACGGTTTCGCGCAATTGGGCAGCCGCATTGGCAATGCTGCCGATTTCATCCCCGCGCCGCGTTGGCCGCAGATCAACCGAATCATCGCCCTCCGCCAGACGGAGCAAGCCCGCCGAAAGTCGCCGCAGCGGCCTGATCACGGCAACGGAGGCGGCCACCCACAACAACAGGCAGAGCAGCAAGACCATCACCGTGGCGACAATGCTCACCAGTCGGCTTTGAGCGAATTCGGCGCTGGTTGCCGTCAATTCCTGCTGGATTGATTGCGCCTGCGCGTCACGCCACTGACCGGCCAAACCGATGACCTCCCGCGTGACATCGCGGATATCAACCAATGACGCCTTGGCATGGGCATCGGCACCGCGCATGGCCAGAAAGGCATCGTCATATTTCGACAGCGCGACATCGGATTGCTTCATCAGGCTGACCATCGCCGCTGAGACATCATGCCCCGCCAGACGCTGCATACGCTCCCGCGCATTGGCAACCGCACGGGCAGCAGCCGGGATTGTCCCCAGGTCGCCCAGAGCGGTGAAGCGTGCCACGTTCAGCCGCGCTGTCAGAAGCTGTTCATTGATCTCGGCCAGCAAAGCGCGATCATCGGCCTCTAAAGCAGCATCAGCCTTGGCCTGATCGACCAGCGCCGATACCGTGGTGCCCAGACCGGCCAGGGCGAGGTTATTTTTCTGTCGTACCGCGAAGGCATCCTGCATGGCGGTGATCGCCGGCGGAACCCGATTGATCGTCGCCTTCCATTGCTGTGCCAAAGCGAGACTCGCAGGATCGGCCACGGATTGGCCAAGATCGAAAATTTCCTTGATCAAAGCCGTTGTTCGGCTCTGAATCTCCGCCAGGATGTCCGGCTTCTGATCGAGCGACCACCCCCGCGCCAAATCGCCGATGGCTGCGACCTCAATGGAGATGCGCGAGGCGGTGAGCAGGCTTGCGGTGCCCTCCCCACTGCGTTCCAGCCCATCCGAGGCACGGGAGAATGCGCCCAGCACGCTCCATGTGGTGCCACCGACCGATGCCGCGAGCAGGAGCGCGACCAGAGCGAGTTTGAAAGTCAAACTCCGCCAGCGCGATGAGGACAATTTCATGATGCGACCCTTTGATGCTGGTCGCAGATTGCGCGCGAATGATCACCAAAAGATTGACGTCACACGATTGATGCGTACGCAGTGACAGCCATAGGAGACATTGATGACAAATTTCTCACCGGACATGCTGGCGGCATCGGCGGCCGGGCTGGCTGTTTTTCTGGCGCTGATCCTGGTTGTGCTCGCCGTGCAGCAATCCGCCCGCGCCGCGTCATTGGAGCGGCGACTGCGTGATGATCAAGAAAGCCTGCGCGGCCTGATCAATGATCTCGACCGCGCCCTACGTCATGAAATCGCCACCGGCACCCGCGCCGGGCTGGAGGCGGCGTTTGATCGTGTTCAATCCGGGCTGCAGGCGCAGTCGCTGACATTGGCCGAGTTCGGTCGCCATCAGCGCGAGGCCATCGACCAATCGCTGCGTACTTTCGGTGAACGGCTGATCACGCTGGAAGGCATGCTGCGCGAGGAGCAGGAGAAACTGCGCACCCAGGTTGCCGAACGGCTGGAGGTGATGCGGGCGGGCAACGAGAAGAAGCTCGACGAAATGCGGCAGGCGGTGGATGAGAAATTGCAGGCCGCGCTTGAAAAACAGCTGCGCGACAGCTTCGCCAACCTGCAGGAACAACTCTCCGCCGTGCAGCAGGCCATCGGGCAGGTGCAGACGGTGGCGGGCGAGGTGGGCGATCTCAAGCGCTTGTTCTCCAACGTGAAATCGCGCGGCGGCTGGGGTGAGGCGCAGCTGGAGGCGATGCTGACCGACCTGCTGCCGGTGGGGGCGTTCGAGAAAAACATGCAGCTGCGAGAGGGCAGTCGCGACGTGGTGGAATTCGCCCTGCGCGTGCCGGGGCGTGATGGTCAACATGCCTGGCTGCCGATCGACAGCAAATTCCCCACCGAGGATTATGCCCGGCTGATCGCGGCCAATGAGAGCGGATCACGCGAGGAGGAGGAGGAGGCGCGGCGGGCGCTCCGGCGCAATGTGCTGCTGGAGGCGAGCAAGATCCGCGACAAATATATCGCGCCGCCCCGCACGCTGGATGTGGCGATTTTGTATCTGCCCTCCGACTCGCTGTTCGCCGAAGTGGCGCGCATTCCCGGCCTGATCGAGCAGGTGCGGCGGGATGCGAACACAATGGTGATGGGCCCCAGCCTGCTGCCGGCGTTTCTGCATACATTAAAGGTGAGCTACGCCACGCTGGCCCTGGAACAAAAGGCCAGCAAAATCGGCGAGATGCTGGCCGCCGTGAAGCTCGAATGGGGCAAGTTCGGCGAGGCATTGGCGGCGATCAAGAAGCAGGCAGATAATCTCAGCTCCGGCATCGACAAGACGCTGATCCGTCAGCGCGCCATCGACCGCAAATTGCGCACCGTCGATGCGGTGGACAATGTGCAGGCAGATCTCGTGCTGGGGCTTTCCGATACGCTGGAGATTGCGTCGGCGATGGACGAGGAGGAGTGATCAGCGCTTCTTCGCTGCCGCCAGCCCATGCTTATTCGCCAGCCGCTTGGCCATCCAATAGCCGATGCCGCCGCAAATCGGGCTGGAGAGCAACATGGCGATCCAGCCGGCATTCTGCCCGCCCATCACCAAACTCATGCCGACGAACAGCAAGATGCCGCCAACAAGGCCACCAATGATGGCAGCGGAGAGGCCGAGAACGAGGATGTCTGCTCTGGTGATCATGAAAAGCGTGGCTAAAGCCTGCCCGCGTGTTTGACAAGCGTGTGTCAGACCACTAAACGCCGCCCCATTGCCGGGAACGTGGACGGTGCCATTGTGCGCCGCGCCCGCTGTTTGGCGTCTTCGAAGTTCGGGGCGCTTTTCAGACTACCGGTACACCGGCCGATAAGCCCAGGGTAAAGCCCAAAGGGTCCGGCCATATGTAAAGGAGTCCGCGCATGACTAAGCGCGCCGAGAGTAAGTACAAGATCAATCGCCGCCTTGGCGTGAATCTGTGGGGCCGTCCGAAGTCGCCGATCGCCAAGCGCGAATACGGCCCGGGCCAGCACGGTCAGCGTCGTAAGGGCAAGCCGACCGATTTTGGCATTCAGTTGATGGCCAAGCAGAAGCTCAAGGGCTACTACGGCAACATCGGCGAGAAGGCATTCCGCAAGTATTATTTCGAGGCCGTGCGCCGCAAGGGCGACACCTCGGAGAACCTGATCGAATTGCTGGAGCGTCGCCTGGATGCGGTGATCTACCGCATGAAGTTCGCCGTCACCCCGTTCGCTTCGCGTCAGTTCGTCAACCACGGCCACGTGATGGTGAACGGCAAGCGCGTCAACATTCCTTCCTATCAGGTGAAGGACAATGACGTGATCGAAGTGCGCGAGAAGTCCAAGCAGATGGTCGCCCTCCTCGATGCCACGCAGAGCAACGAGCGCGACGTGCCGGAATATGTTGAAGTTGATCACCGCGCCATGAAGGGCCGCTTCGTGCGCGCTCCGAAGCTGTCCGATGTGCCGTATCCGGTGCAGATGGAGCCGAACCTGGTGGTGGAATTCTACTCGCGCTAATCAGCGCGACACTGGTCTTTCGGGCAAACCCGCTGCACCCTGTGTGCAGCGGGTTTTTCTTTGCCGATATGTTGGAAGTGGGAGATGGACATGACGGATGCAGCTCTGGTCGAAGTCACACGCGGTGACTGGGTGGAGTCGACCCATGCGGGTGCTGCCGTGGTGGTGGACACGGCCGGGCGGGTGGTGTTCGGCTTGGGCGATTACGAAGCGCCGGTCTTCCCGCGTTCTGCCGTGAAGGCATTGCTGGCCTTGCCGTTGGTGGAAACCGGGGCGGCGGATCGGTTGGGGTTGACGGATGCCGAACTGGCGCTGGCCTGTTCGTCGCATTCCGGCCAGGTGGAACACACCGAGACAGCGGCCTCGATGCTGCGCAAAGCGGGGCGTGAGCCGGGATGTTTGGAATGCGGCGTGCAATGGCCGAAATATGAGCCCAGCGCGCAGGCGCTGGTGCGTCAGGGCCAATTGCCGACGGCGCTGAACAATAATTGCTCGGGCAAGCATTCCGGCTTTATCTGCCTTGCCTGTGACAGCGGTGTCGATCCGACGGGATATATCCGCCCCGAGCACAAAACGATGCAGCTCGTCACGGCGGCGCTGGCCGAGGTCAGCGGCTCAAAACTCGATGAGCGCAACCGCGCCATCGATGGCTGTTCGATTCCAACCTACGCCATTCCGTTGCGCGCCCAGGCGCTGGCCTTTGCCCGTTTTGGCACAGGGGCGGGTTTGTCGGCGGATCGTTCGCGGGCAGCGGCCCGGCTGCGGCGGGCGGTGGCGGCACATCCGTTCATGGTCGGCGGCACCGACCGATTCGACACCGGCCTGATGGAAGCGTTGGGCACGCGGGTGTTCAGCAAAACCGGCGCTGAAGGCGTGTTCTGCGTCGCTCTGCCGGAACTCGGCCTCGGCATCGCTGTGAAATGTCGCGATGGCGCAGGACGTGCCGCCGAGGTGGCAACGGCGGCGTTGGTGGATCGCTTTCTCAAACCGGAAAACGCCAAGTTGCACGCCTTGATGCGGCCGAAATTGATCAATTGGAACGGCATCGAGGTGGGCCAATTGCGCCCATCTGTGGGTTTGCTCGGCTAAGAGGCTTTTAGGCGCAATTTTTGGACGATATGCCTGTTGCGCAGATCCGATCCGCGACTATCATCCACCAATCACACTAGGGGGATCGTTGCGATGCGTTCCAGGTTAATGATGGCCGTCATGGCGGCAGCACTGTCTCTGCCGGCGTCTGCGGCAGAGTTCAAATGGGCAAATAACGGCGACGTACGGGCGATGGACCCGTACACGCTGAATGAAACCGTACAGAATTCGCTGCTCTCCAACATTTACGAAGGCCTGGTTCGCCGCAACAAGCAGCTGCAAGTTGAGCCCGCGCTGGCCACCAGCTGGGAAAAACTGAGCAACACCGTGTGGCGCTTCCATCTGCGTCCCGGTGTGAAGTGGCAGGACGGCACGCCGTTCACCGCGTCTGACGTGGTGTTCACCTTCAAGCGCATCGAATCCAAATCCTCGCAGCTGGCCGACACCGTGGCTTCGGTGAAGGAAATTCGTAAAATCGACGATCTCACCGTCGAAATCGAAACCAAGGGTCCGGACCCGTTGCTGCTGTCCGAACTGGTGTCGATGGTGGTGATGAGCGAAGCTTGGTGTAACGCCAATAACTCGCAGGAACCGGCCATTGTCGGCACCAACGAGAACGCGGCATTGCGCAGTGCGATGGGCACCGGGCCGTTCCGCTTGGTCTCGCGCGAAGCTGATCGCCGCACGATCATGGAAAAGAACCCCACTTGGTGGGACAAGGCCGAACACAATCTCAACCGGTTCGAGTTTGACGTCATCGCCTCAGACCCGACCCGCGTGGCGGCCCTGCTGTCGGGCGAAGTTGACATGATCTACTCGGTGCCGCTCCAGGACATGCAGCGCATTGCCGCAGATGCGAAGCTGAAGCTGATCCAGGGGCCGGAACTGCGCACGATCTATCTCGGCATGGATCAGGCACGCGACGAGCTGCTGAAATCCAACATCAAGGGCAAGAACCCGCTGAAGGACAAGCGCGTGCGCGAAGCCTTCACGTTGGCGATTGACGAAGATCTGATCACCAAAGTGGTCATGCGCGGCCAGTCCAAGCCGACCTATGAGCTGTTCGGCGAAGGCAATGGTGGCTTCAACGCCGCACTGAACAAGCGTCCGAAGGCCGATCCGGCGAAGGCGAAGGCGCTGCTGGCCGAGGCTGGCTATCCGAACGGCTTCTCGATCACGCTCGATTGCCCGAATGACCGCTACGTCAACGACGAAGCGATCTGCACCGCCATTGCCTCGATGATGGCCAAGGTGGGCGTGAAAGTGGAAGTCTATGCCCGCACCAAGACGAAGTTCTTCGCCGAGGTGGGCTATCCGCGGTACGAGACCAGCTTCTACCTGCTCGGCTGGACGCCGGACACCTATGACGCTCACAACGCCCTCAAGCAGCTGATTGAGACGCGCGGCGTCAATGGCGGCGGTCTGGGCAATGACGGTGGCTATTCGAACAAAGATGTCGATGCCGACATCGAAGCGATGGCCACTGAACTCGACCCGGTGAAGCGTCAGGCGGAAGTTGATGACGCGATGCGCCGCGTGCAGGAAGATTATGGCTCGATCCCGCTGCATCAGCAGACCATCGTCTGGGCGGCAAAGAAGAACGTGGACATCGTGCAGCCCGCCGATAACCGCATCTTCATGCGTTGGGTGAATATTCACTGAGCAGAAAAACGCATGGCGGGCCGATGACCCGCCATGTGTGCCACCGATACGGGGCGGGTCGTGGACCCGCCCTACGTCTTTCGCAATGACGATGTGATGCTCGGCAAGCGCGCTTCTATTGCGTCTCCGCTGCCGCTATACCGCCCGCTATGAGCACCGACACTTCCAGCGAAATTGCGCGCCGTCGTACCTTCGCCATCATCTCCCACCCTGACGCGGGCAAGACCACCCTGACCGAGCGCCTGTTGCGTGCCGGTGGCGCCATTCAGCTTGCGGGCAATGTGCGCGCCAAGGGCGAGCGGCGCCGCACACGGTCTGACTGGATGGGCATTGAGCGCGATCGCGGCATCTCCGTCGTCACCTCGGTGATGACGTTCGAGTTCAAGGATTGCGTCTTCAACCTGCTCGACACACCGGGCCATGAAGATTTCTCGGAAGACACCTATCGCACGCTGACGGCAGTGGACGCCGCCGTGATGGTGATCGACGCCGCCAAGGGCATCGAGGCGCGCACGCGCAAGCTGTTCGAAATCTGCCGTCTGCGCGACATCCCGATTCTCACCTTCATCAACAAGATGGATCGTGACAGCCAGGACGTGTTCAACCTGCTCGACGAGGTGTCGTCATCCTTGGCGCTCGACACCGCTCCGGTGACATGGCCGGTGGGTCGTGGGCAGGATTTTGTCGGCACCTATGACATGCGCAAGCTGACCTACCGTCTGACGACTCCGCTGCCGCAATCCGATCCGCGCTTGATCGCGATGGATGAGGAGTTGGAACTGGTGCGCGCAGCTTTGCCGGAATTCGATCTTGAATCGTTCGCCGCAGGGCACCTCACCCCGGTGTTTTTCGGCTCGGCGATCAAGGATATCGGCGTGGAAGATCTGCTCGACGGTTTGGCCGAATACGGCCCGCGCCCGCGCGCGCAACCCGCCGATACGCGGGTGGTGGAAGCGACGGAGAGCAATCTGACGGCCCTGGTGTTCAAAATTCAGGCGAATATGGACCCCAACCACCGCGACCGCATCGCCTTTGCCCGGATCTGCTCAGGCAAGCTGATGCGCGGCATGCGGTTGAAGCAGGTGCGCACCGGCAAGCTGATCCCGCTGCACGCCCCGCAATTCTTCTTCGCGCGGGACCGCCAGATTGCCGATGAAGCCTATGCGGGCGATGTGGTGGGCATTCCCAACCACGGCACGTTGCGCATCGGCGATACGTTATCGGAAGTGGAAGACATCAACTTCGTCGGCGTGCCGTATTTCGCCCCGGAAATTCTGCGCCGCGTGCAGATTAAGGATGCGATGAAGGCCAAGAAGCTGCGTCAGGCGCTGCAGGAACTCGCCGAAGAAGGCGTGGTTCAGCTATTCCGCCCGCAAGACGGCTCACAGCCGATGGTGGGCGTGGTCGGCACCTTGCAGTTGGACGTGTTGCTGGCGCGGCTGGCCGGCGAATATGGCGTGCCGATCAGCTTCGACAACACGCCCTATCAGCTGGCGCGCTGGATGTATGGCGACCGTGCGGTGATCGAGAAATTCGCCTCGGAAAACCGCTCCAACATGGCCGACGATGTGGATGGCGATCCGGTCTATATGGCCACCTCCGCCTTCATGATGCGCCGGACGACGGAGTTGAATCCAGGGCTGACCTTCCGCGATATCAAGGATTTCCGCGCGGATAAGAACGCAGCTTGACGTCATTGCGTCCGACTGAATAGCGCCGTGTCATCCGTCAACGGCATGCCGTGGCGGATGACGGTTTGGCCGTGCGCCTGCTGAGCGCCGCACTCAACTGCTGCCCATTCTGCGCCCACTCCGGCTACCGATTTCATCAAGCACCAATTGATCCTTTGCCATCGCGGCCTTCACGTCGGCCAAGCGTTGTTCTTCGATCAGTTTCTCCACCGCCTCCGCCGCCGTACGGGCGAGGTTGAACAAGGTACGAGCCCGGATGGAATCTTCCTCCGCCCGCCGCCACATCGCCTCCGCCCGCGTCTGCGCCGCCCGACCGACCGGCAGCCAGGCGGCGAAACTTTCCACCGACACGTCATCGGCCTCGGCCGAGCAAGCAGCCGCCATCTCTCGCCGAATGGCCAGTTGCGCTGCCAATGTCGCCTCCTTCGCCTCGGCCGCACGCGCTTCGGCCGCCAGCAGATCAGAACGAGCGGCCTCCATCTCCGTCCGGCGCAGGCGCAACACTATGGGCAGCGGATCTCGACGCATCATCACTCTCCTGCGCCCAAAATATCGCGCAGATGCGTAAAGGAATCATGAAGACTGCTGAATTCATGCCGCCCCTGTCGCAGCAGCGCCTCCAGCTTTGGCACCAATCGCAGCGCTTCATCCACCCGCGCATCGCTGCCCGGCTTATAGGCACCCAGCCGCACCAGATCGGCCATCTCCGTCTGCACGGCCAGCAATGCCCGCGCCCGCGCCACCAACGCCGCCTCATCGGCCACCAAACACCCCGGCACGGTGCGTGACAATGAGCGCTGAA
>Ga0316222_1004635_pt1 | contig 12372 bp, 7 predicted proteins | sample TBH18011metaG_FD_206008 | JGI IMG/M metagenome (GOLD analysis project Ga0316222, IMG submission 206008) | Freshwater microbial communities from Trout Bog Lake, Wisconsin, USA - TBH18011 | ecosystem: Environmental > Aquatic > Freshwater > Lake > Hypolimnion/Profundal zone | place: USA: Wisconsin... | reverse complement strand
TCAGCCAGATGCTGACCCTATTCACCACCCCGGTGATTTACCTGGCCTTCGAACGCCTGGCAGGTGGCCGCAAGCGCAGCAAGCGCAAGGTCCAGCGCGAGAAGCCGGTGGAGCTGGCGGCGGAGTAGGTCTGAGAGTCAGCCGGTAGGGCGGAGGATCAGCGCTCGCACGACGGCATCGGGATCGGCCTCGATCACCCGCAGCAGCGTGGTTGCCGGCCCCGAAGGGCTGCGCCGTCCTTGTTCGTATTGCTGGATGGTGTCGAGGGTAAAGCCGAACCGCCGGGCGAACTGTGCCTGGCTCAAGCCCAATCGCGCCCGCAGCGCCCGCACCTGATCGGCGGAAGGCGGGGGATATACAGGCTCCGCCGCGTTTTTCGCGCTCTTAGCCTCGTCCCATTCGAAGTCCATGCCTGCCCAAACTATACGTCAGCGTGCGTCAAAGACGCAGATGGCGATCCCGACAACCCCGCCACCACCGCCGCCGCTTCGTCGAAGGCAATTTGCAGCGCGGCGTGGAGGGTGTGGGCGGTGGCGACGTCGTCCTTGACGCAGGCGGTCTCGAACTCGGCGGCCAGGCGGGCGAAGCGGTAGGCGCCGGCGCTGTTGCCGGCGCCCTTGGCCGAGTGGGCGGCCTCGCGCCCGGCGCCGCAATCGCCGTCGGCGAGCGCGGTGGCGGCGGCGGTCAGCAGCGGGCGGGTCGAATCGACGAACAGCTGGAGCAGCTCGCGCGCCTCCTCGGTGACGTCGCCAAAAATCTCCCGCATCGGCGTCAGGTCGAGCACCGGCGGAAGATTGCCCTCGGTCTCGATCGCCACCGGCGCGTCCACAGTGATGGCGACGGCGCGTGCCCGGCGGAGCGACACCGCCCGCGGCAGCAGCTGGCGGATGGTGGAATCAAGCAGGGCGCGGTCGATCGGCTTGGCCAGGAAGGCGTCCATGCCGCTTTCCTGGCAGCGGCGCGCCGTGCCGGTCAGGGCGTCGGCGGTCAGCGCCACGATCGGGATGTGGCGCTCGCTGCCGGCCTCGGCGGCGCGCACCCGGGCGGCCAACTCGTAGCCGTCCATTTCGGGCATGTGGCAATCGGTCAGCAGCAGGCCATAATCGCGCAATTGCATGCGGCTCCAGGCTTCGCGCCCGTCGGCCACCAGTTCGATGGCGTAGCCCAGCCGGTCCATCAGCCGGCGGATCACCACCTGGTTGGTCGAATTGTCCTCGGCCACCAGCACCAGGGCGCCGGCGGCGGCGGCTTCCTCGACCGAGGGCGCCGCCAAGGCCGGGTCGCCGCCGCCGGGCCGCCGCTCCTCTTCCTCGTCGAGGCTGGCGCGGCCGGCCGCCGCGGCGACAATCCGCCACAGGCGGCGGCGATGGATCGGCTTGGCCAGCACGGCGAACAACCCGGCGCGGCGCACCTCTTCGGCGGCAGTGGTATAGCCGGCCTGGGGCACCATCATCACCATCGCCGTCTTGGCGTCGCCACCGGCCAATTCCACCAGCGCCGGCGCCACCTCCAGGCGGGCGCGCCAATCCTGGCCGCCGTCGATCAGCGCGACGTCGTAGGCCCAGCCGGCCAGCGCGGCCGCCCGCACCGCGGTCAGCGCCGCCTCGACGGTGGTGAACCCGGCCACCTGGGCGCCAAGATGGCTGAGATAGGACTCGAGGATGGCGCCGGCGGCCGGGTCCTCGGCCAGCACCAGTACCGCCACGCCATCGAGGCGGGGCGAGCCTTCGGCTTGCTGCGGCGCGATCTCCAGCGGCACGCTGAACCAGAAGGTCGAGCCCTCACCGGTGCGGCTGTCGACGCCGATGTCGCCGCCCATCATCTCGACCAAGCGGCGGCAGATCGACAGGCCGAGCCCGGTGCCGCCATAGCGGCGCGAGATCGAGGCGTCGGCCTGGCAGAACGGTTGGAACAGCCGGGCCTGGGCCTCGCCGTCGAGGCCGATGCCGGTATCGGCGATGCTGAATTTCAGCGTCATCGTCGTCTGGTCGCGCGCCAGTGGCTCGACGGTGACGCGGACCCAGCCGCGATCGGTGAACTTGATGGCGTTGCCGGCCAGGTTGGTGATGATCTGGCGCAGCCGTACCGGGTCGCCGACGAAACCATCAGGCAAGCTGGGATCGACATAAGTGAACAGGCCGATGCCTTTTTCCTGGGCGTGCGAGGCCAACAACTCGGCGACGCTTTCGACCATTTCGCACAGCGGCGCCTCGACCGTTTCCAGCGTCAGCTTGCCCGCCTCGATCTTCGAAAAGTCGAGGATGTCGTTGATGATGGTCAGCAGCGACACCGCCGAATCGCGGATGACGCGGGCCACTTCGCGCTGCTCGGGCGGCAGGTTCATGTCTTCGAGCAATTGCGCCATGGTCAACACCCCGTTCATCGGGGTGCGGATCTCGTGGCTCATGGTGGCGAGAAACAGGGTCTTGGCCTGGCTGGCCTCCTCAGCCAGCATCTTGGCCTCGGCCAGCGCCGCCTCCTGTTCCTTGCGCTTGGTGATGTCGATGGTCGAGACGATGACCGCCGGCTGGCCGTCCATCTCGATCCGCGCCGCCGACAGCATCGCCCAGAATTCCTGACCGTCGGTGCGGCGCATGCGGCTTTCGAAATCGCCGACGAAGCCGTGGCGCAGAATCAGCTCGACGATATGGCGGCGGTCGTCAGAATCGGCATAGAAGGCGCTGGCGCTGGAATTGGCGCAATTGTCGGCGTCAACCAGGTATTGCTCGCACCAGCGCGGATTGACGTAGACCAGCCGGTTGTCGGCGATCAGGCTGATCGCCAGCGCCAGCGGCGAGGTGTCGAGGATGGTCCGTACCCGTAATTCGCTTTCCTTCAGCGCCTGCGAGCTGGCCTGCACCCTGGCCATGGCGTCCTGGAACACGCTGAGTTCGGCGGCCATGTCGGCGATCTCGTCGTCGCCGGGATGGGGAATTGGACTCTGGTAGTCGCCTTCGACGATGCGGTGCATCGAACCGGCCAACTCGGCCAGACGGCTGACGAAATTGCGGCCCAAATAGGTCCAGACGAACAGCAGCGGCCCCAGGAAGGTGCATAGCGCGATGACGATCATCATCACCCGCCCATTCCGTACGGCGGCGGCGGCATTCCGTTCGTTGGCGCTGGCGGCGGATTCGGCCTCGGCGACCAGGGCGGCGGCCACGCTGGCGGTACGGGCGACTAGGGCGCGGCCCTCCTCACCTGCGGCGGCCAGCCGGGATTCGGTCAGCAATTCCTGACCGCGCAGGTCGAAGATGCCGTTATCGCCGCGTCCGTGCTCGACGACGGAGTTGGCGAATTTGACCAAGGCTCGCTGGCGGCCCAAGCGATTGGCGGCAAGCTCGTCGGCCAGCGTCCCGGCGCGGTCCTCGAAAGTGCGGCGCAACGACATCAGCCGCGGCAGATCGGCGACACCGGCCGACAACCTAAGGATATCGGTGATTTCATCGATCGTGGCGGCGACGGCGGAATCGGCCGAGCGGCGGGTGCTGAGCAAGGCATGGGCCTGCTGGCCGACGCGATCGAGGGTTTCGGCCTCGGCGCGACCGCGATCGAGCAGGTCCAGGCGACGATCGACCAGGATATTGCGATTGGCGACGTTGTCGCCAATCGCCCCCATCAGCGAGCGCAGCTCGATCAGGATGGCTGGGCGGATGCCGGCCTGGCGCAGCCGGTCGATCTGGCCGTTGAGGCGATCGCCCTGCTCCTCCAAGGTGGCGTAATTTTCCTGGCGCTGCGCTTGCGTTTGCGAAGCATCGAGGCCGTGGGCGGCGGCGGCTAGCCGGGCGGTGGCCTCGGACAGCGTCAGCGCCGCCGACACGTGCGGCAGGTTGTCGCCGACCACGCTGGACAGCAGCCGTTCGATCTCGGAATAACTGCGCCAGGTCAGCGCCCCGCCAAGCAGGGTCATCGCCGCCACGGTTCCGACGGCGAACAGCAGTTTGGCGCGGATGCCGAAGCGCCAGCCCGCGCGTTTGATTGGCGGCTCGGCCGCAATGTTCGGTTTCGGCACCTGCACGCCCCCATCCCGTCGCGGGCATAATGCCCCAGGGACCGGCGGCCGACAAACCCTATCGGTGCCGACATCCCTATCTGTGGTGGGGCCATTCACTTGTTGAGCCGGCGCGCCCGCCTGGCCCACAATGGCCGCCCGTCGCCGACTTGAAAGTACCGCCTTGAAGAAAAGCCGCAATCCGCCACGCGTGACGAAAAAGGCGCCCGTCATCGATCGCGCCGCCCTGCTGGCCGAGAGCCAGCGCCTGGCCTCGTCGCAACGGCTGGACGAGGCCGAGCGCCTGTTGGTCGGCCACCCCGACGATTTGGAATGCGTGTTCCGCCGCGGCGCCCTGTTGATGACGCTGGAGCGCTGGGCCGAGGCCGAAGCCTGCTTCCGCCGAACCTTCGCCGCCGCCCCCAGCCATTTCGACAGCGCCATGGGGCTGGCCGGCGCCCTGGTCGAGCAGGGCAAGCCGGCCGAGGCGATGCCGCTGCTCGACGCCGCCGTCCGAGCCGCCCCCAATGCCGGCCGCGTCCGCTATTTCCACAGTGTGGCCCTAGAGGAGACCGGGCGGACCGACGAGGCCAAGAGCGAGATCGCCGCCGCCCGCGAGCTGCTGGTGGCGCCGCTGGACCGCCGCGGCCTGATCCCATGGGAGGTCTACGTCCAGGTCTCGCGCCGCTGCAACCTGCGCTGCGCCATGTGCGGCCACGAAGTGTGGAAGACCAATTCCGGCTTCATGGAATGGCCGGTGTTCGACCGTGTGCTGGAGCAGTGCGCCGCCAATTCGATCAAGAAGATCAACATCCTGGCCGGCCAGGGCGAGCCGTTCCTGCACCCCCACATCTTCGAGATGCTGGAAAAGGCCATCGCCGCCGGATTCGAGGTCCACATCGTCACCAACGGCACTCCGCTGACCCCCGATCGCATCCAGCGGCTGGGCAAGTTGGGCCTGGCCTCGCTGCAATTCTCCTTCGCCGGCTGGGACAAGGACAGCTACGAGCGCACCTATGTCGGCGCCAAGTTTGAGCGCACCCTGGCCAACCTGCTGGGTTTGCAAGAGGCGACGCGCGGCACCGACACCGACTTCTTCGTCAAGGCGGTGGTCACCGACAGCGATTGGGCCGGGGTCAGCCGCCGTACCCGAGATTTCCTCACCACCCAAGGGGTCGAGAAGATCTTCACCGTTGCCGCCAACAATTTTGGCGGCAACGTCCAGCTGGGCCAGCACAACGAACGCCATGGCGTGTGGTCGCTGAAACACCTCGATCACCACCGCCGCATGCCCTGCCGCGTCTTCCTCACCGCCATCGGGGTGTTCTGCGACGGCACCGTCACCGCCTGCGGCTGCTATGATTCCAACGCCGAACTGAAGATCGGCCACATCATGGAACAGAGCCTGGCCGAGATCCGCACCGGCGAGGAATACCGCCGCCTGCTGGCCGCCCACCGCAGCGGCAATCTCGACGGGGTACCGATGTGCGCCAAGTGCGACGACGTGTTTGGGTAGGCGAGGCCTCGTACAAGGAATCATTCACGCGACAGACTCGGAGATTTCGCGTGAACGATCCCTCATGGATGACAGGGCCGCCACAACTCGATGTTTATTGGGCGTGCTTCGCCGCTTCGACCGCCTCGTGCAACTCGCGCTCCGCCTGCCGGAGCAGTTCTTCCGCCTTCGCGCCGTGGCCGGCCATGTCGTAATGATTGGCCGCCCGCGCCCGCTCCATGTCCTTGATCGACTGCTGGACTTTTTCGTGGACGGCATGCAGATCGCGCCAATCGCGAACTTCGGCTGCCTGTACCGCGCCAGCCAACAGACACGCGGCGCAACAGGCGAATACCAGGGTCTTCAGCATCGTGAGGCCTTTCAAGTGGGGAGTGCGACGATTATCCCTGAAACCGGGGAAAGCCACGATACGCCCGACGGCTTAGGTTAGTATTCAGAATGCGGGCTTACCATCGCGGTCCCCCACCGTCCCCTCATTCCAGCACCGTCCTCCCGCCGAATTCCGCCCTCACCCCCTCCGGGGTCAGCGGCAGCGCCACCGTCTCGCCGCGCTGCCACAGTTCGACCTGATCCAGCGCGTTGGTCGCGCCGAACCAGCCGTCCTGGCCGCCCAGCAACACCACCCGGGCGCTGTCGGGGTCGCCGCAATCGGCCAGAAAGCGGGCGTTGGCGCCGAATCTGATGCCGTGGCGGCCGGGGCCGGCCAGGCCGTGGGCGGTCTTCATCAGCGTCTCGTTACCGCCACCCACCCCGATATCGGTGAAGCGGAACAGCCGCGACAGGCCGGGCAGCATGCCCAGCACGTGGGCCAGCCGCAGGCGGTGGATGTCGCCCCATTGCTTGCCGTCGTCGCTTTCAGCCAGCACCGCGTTGGCGGCGGCTTTGAGGCCGGCGGCCAATTGGGCGGAATCGAGGGCGCCCAGGCGTTTCCGGGTCAGCGCCGCCGGGTTCCAGCTGGCCCAATAGGCGGCTTGGCCGGAATCGCCGTGGACCAGATGATGCAGACGGCCGACCAGGCGTTCGTAGGCGACGGCGCCGGTGGAATCGGCGTGGTAATGGCCGTCCCACTGGTCCAGCCGATGGGCCAGCGGGTGGTCGTCGAGCTGGAGCGACAACCAGGTCTTCATGTCGATGGCGCTTTCCGAGTGAACGTCGCGCTGGATCGCCGCCAGTTGGTCCAGGTCGAGCCCGACGCGGCCGCGCAGCAGGCGGTGCAGCCGGAGGAAGCGGTCATGGGCCGAAAAGAACAGCCCCACCCGGAATTCGGCGTGGCGCGGCTGTTCGTTGGCCGAGGCGACGATGCCGCCGGGCGGATCGTAGATCTGCGGCAGCGAGCGGGTGCTGACCAATCGGCGCCAATGGCGGTGCTCGGCCGGCGGCAGCACCGCGTCGGCCTGACGGCCGGGCGGGCGGCTGGGCAATTGGCAGGCAATCACCTTGCCGACATGGCCGTGGGCATCAGCGTAAAGCAGGGTTTGCCCCGGCACCGCGATGGCATCGGCCGCCGCGACGAAGCCATTCCAGTCCCGCGCCTGGGACAGTTTCAGCCAGCCGGTCAGGTCGTCGCTGGGGCGGTGGCCCATCCAGGTCATCGCCACCGGCTCGGGGGTGTCGAGCATGGCAGCGTCGGAAATCAGCGGCCCTAGCGGCGTCTCGCGCACCACCGTCTCGGCATCGCCGCTCCAGCGCACCTGCAGGCGGTCGCGCCGGGTCACCGTGGCCGGCAGGCCGGCGGCGTCGAACAGATCGGTGGACGAGGATTGCAGCGCGGTGCCGCTCCAGGCGATCCAGGGATTGCGGCCGATGGCGACGAACGGCAGTCCCGGCAGCATCAGCCCGACGGCGTGATGCGACGGCGAACGCACCCCCGCCGCCAGCCACAGATTGGGCTGCATCAGGCTGACATGGGGATCGGCGGCCATCAGCGACGCCCCCGAGGCGGCTCGCCCGCCGGCCACCGCCACCGCGTTGCTGCCGGCGCGGGTGAAGCCGGTGGCGACGCCGCCGAGCAGGCCCTGGTCCTCGTCGACCAGGGCGCGGAAGGCGGCGCCCTCGTGGTCGGCCAGCGCCGACCATAGCTGCGGCCAGTCAGGGCGGCGGCGCAGCTTCAAAAGATTGAACAAGATGAACCAGTTGCAGTCGGCCGCCGCCATCCGGCCGATGGTCAGGATGTCTTCCAGGCTCCAGGGATCCCGCCCCAAGCCGAGCAGGGCGAATTCCGGCGGCAGCCGCGGGGTGGCGCGGACGTAATGGCTGATGCCGGCGGCAAAGGCGGTGGCCCAGCGCCGGGTGGTCTCGGGCATCATCGCCATCATCGGTGCCAGGGCGCGATCGAAGCCGAGGATGCGGAGGCCGTGGTCCAGGTCCACCGCGGCGGGGCCAAGCATCTCGGCCAGCCGGCCACGGGCCAGCCGGCGCATGATCTCCATCTGGCCCAGACGGAGATGGGCGTGGGCCACCCCCAGGCCGAAGGCGGCGTCCTCATCGGTCTCGGCCTCGACAAAGGGAATCGCCTGGGCGTTCCAGTGGATGGTCACCGGCCGGGTCAGCTTGGCGCCGGCAAGCGGGATGTCGGCAAGGCGGTCGGCCAGACCGCGAGTGCGGCCGAGCAGGCGGTGGCCGGCCATGCCGACGCCGATGCGGAGCGCGATCAGCGCCGTGGTCAGCTTGTCCACCGGCGTCATCGCCACACCCCATCAGTCAGACCGCAATCAAACTGACATGGGGTCCGCACCAGCCACTTGCATCGCCCCAGAGGGTGTCCCCGTTCGGCGGCAGGCAACCCTCGGATGGGGGATCCCCGCCTGGACGGACCGCCACATTGAACGCCTCGATTCCCGGCGCGATATCCCGGCTGCCAGCGCACCCTAGGAATTTCAATGAGTGAACCGCCGAAACGGGATTTCGCCTCGATCAAGGGCGACATGGCGCGGGGCGCCGCCTGGATGGTGGCGATGCGCTGGTCGTTGCGCGGCGTCGGTCTGGTCAACACCATCGTCATCGCCCGCCTGCTGACGCCGGCCGATTTCGGCATCTCGACCATGGCCTGGATCGTGGTCGAATTCCTGATGACGCTGTCCGAGGCCAACGTCGAAACCGCCCTGCTGCGGGCCAACACCTTCGAGCGCGACTACATGGACACCGCCTGGACGGTGCGGGTCATCAGTGGCGTGCTGACCACCCTGGCGCTGTTCGCCGTGGCGCCGCTGGCCGCTAGCTATTACGGCGATTCGCGGGTGATGACGGTGATCGACGTGGTGGCGCTTCGGGCGCTGATCATGGGCTTCGAGAACATCGGCGTCGTCGAGTTCCGCCATCGCCTGGAATTTGCCAAGGAGTACCGCTACTGGATGTGGCGGCGGGTGCTGATGCTGGGCTTCGGCCTGGGGCTAGCCTTCGCCCTGCGCGATTACATGGCGCTGACCCTGGCGGCGCCGATGTCGGGAGTGGTCACGGTGGTGCTCAGCTTCACCATGAGCCGCTACCGGCCGCGCTTCTGTGTCACCCATTGGCGCAAGCTGTGGGCGTTCTCGCAGTGGGTGATCGTCTACGGCACCGCCCGCTTCCTCAACAGCCGCGCCGACCAATTCGTCATCGGCGGCATCGGCAGCGCCGCCGACATCGGCAATTACTACGTCGCCTACGACACCGCCTCGCTGCCCACCCGCGAGCTGATCTGGCCGATGGGGCGCGCCTTTACTCCGACGCTGGCCCGCATCGTCCACGACCCGGTCGAAATGCGGGCGGCGTTGAAAGGCATTCTCGGCTTCATCGCCATGCTGACTCTGCCGGCCGGGATCGGCATGTCACTGATCGCCGAGGACGCCACCTTGGTGTTGCTGGGCAACCAATGGACCCAGTCGATCGGCTTTTTCCGCTGGCTGGCGCTGTGTGGCATCTTCGAGAGCGCCTTCTTAGGCATGGAGGCCTATTTCATCGCCGTCGGCGCCGAACGCCGCTTCGCCATGCTCAACTTGGGCCTGGTCGCCGTGCTGGTGCCGGCGGTCTGGGCCGCCGGCCACCTTGCCGGCATCGACGCCGTCGCCGCCACCCGCACCGGGGTGACCGCGTTGGTAGTGGGCGTGATGTTCGCCGTCATGGTGCGGGCGGGCTGGCTGGGCATCTCCGAATTGCTGGCGGTGCTGTGGCGGCCGGCGCTGGCCTCGGCGGCGATGGCCGTCACTGTCCACGCCCTGCACGATCCCACCATTCCCTGGCACCTGTTGTCCCTGGCCCACGACATCAGCATCGGCGCCGTCACCTTCGCCGCTGCCCTGGCCCTGCTATGGCAGCTGTGCGGCCGCCCCGATGGTGCCGAGCGCAGCGTCGCCACCGCTCTGGGGCTGGCGGGGCGGCGCCCCTCGCTTTCGCCTTGAGGAGGTTTCCATGCGTCACGTCTGCCTGATCGGGGCGGGATCCATCGCCAGCGCCCACGCCGCCGCCGTCAAGGCGATTCCAGGGGTTCGCCTGTTCGGCGTACTCGACCCCGACGAGGCTGCCGCCGCGCGGCTGGCCAAGGCCTGGGCCATCCCGCGCCGCTACGCCACCGCCGACGAAGTGCTGGCCGATGGCATCGTCGATTGCGTCCACGTGCTGACGCCACCCGACCGCCATCGCTGCGCCGCCCTGCCCTTCCTGGCATCCGGCATCGCCGCCCTGGTGGAAAAGCCGCTGGCCGCCAGCCTGGGCGAATGCGAGGAGCTGCTGTCGGCGGCCGAGCGCGGCCGCACCATCGTCGGCGTCAACCAGAACTTCGTCTATCATCCCGCCTTCCTGCGGCTGGTCCAGGCGATCGACCAGCGCCGCTTGGGTCCGCCCCGCTTCGTGTCGGTCGTCGCCAACCTACCCCTGCGGCAATTGGCCGCCGGCCAGCTCAGCCACTGGATGTTCAGCGAGCCGGTCAACATCCTGCTGGAACAGGCGGTGCATCCGCTGTCGCAGATCGCCGCCTTGGCCGGCACCATCGAGCAGGTTCAGGCCAGCGCCGGCACACCGGTCGACATCGCCCCCGGGGTGCCGTTCTTCCCGGCGGTATCGATGATGCTCAAGGGTAACCGCCTGCCGGCGCAACTGCGCATGGCGGTCGGCCAATCCTTCCCGTTCTGGCAGGTCAGCGTGGTCTGCGATGACGGCATCGCCGTCGCCGACATCTTGGCCAACCGCTTCTTCACCACCCGCCGCACCGGCAATCTCGACTTCGCCGATGCCTGCCTGTCGGGGCTGGCCACCGCCCGGGAGATCGCCGGCGACAGTCTGGCCAATGCCGGCCGCTTCCTGGTCGGCACCCTGCTCCCGGCCCGGCGGCGCGACCCGTTCCTGGAAAGCATCCGCGGCAGCGCCGCCGCCTTCCATCACGCCCTCGACCACCGCCGCCCGCCGGATTTGGACGGCACCTTCGGCAGCCATTTGGTGGCCCTGTGCGAACAGGTCGCCCACCAGGCCTTCTCGCCATCCGAAGCGCGGCCCCGGCCGATCCGCTCCCAGGGCGCCGCCGACGTCGCGGTGCTGGGCGGCACCGGCTTCATCGGCCGCCACGTGGTGCGCCGCCTGCTGGCCGAGGGCATGCGGGTGGCGGTGATGGCCCGCCACACCGCCAACCTGCCCGCCGAGTTCCATGACGACCGGGTGGTGGTGACCCAGGGTGACGTCCGCGACGCTGACGCGGTGGCACGGATCGTCGATTATGGCCGCCCGGTGGTCAACTTGGCCCATGGCGGCGGCGGCGGCGATTGGTTCGCTGTGCGCGACGCCATGGTTGGCGGTGCCGTCACTCCGGCCCGCGCCTGCATGGCGGCGGGCAGCGCCCGGCTGGTCCATGTCGGCTCGATCGCCAGCCTCTATCTTGGCCGCCGCGGCGAGGTGGTGACCGGGACGACGCCGCCCGACGCCAAGCCAACGCGACGGGCAGATTATGCCCGCGCCAAGGCCGAATGCGACCTGACGCTCGGAACCCTGTGCACCGAACAGGGCTTGCCGCTGGTGCTGCTGCGCCCCGGGCTGGTGGTCGGCGCCGGCGCCTCGCCCTTCCACAGCGGGCTGGGCAGCTTCAATTGCGACCAGCATTGCAACGGCTGGAACGCCGGCACCAATCCCCTGCCCTTCGTCCTGGCCGAGGACGTCGCCGACGCGGTGTGGCGGGCCTTGACCGCGCCGTCGGCGATTGGACACAGCTACAACCTGGTCGGCGACGTTCGCCTGACCGCCCGCGAGTACGTCGCCGAACTGGCGGTGGTACTGGAGCGCCCGTTGCGCTTCCACCCCGGCCGGCCGTCGCTGCTGCTGGCCGAGGATTGGCTGAAATGGGCGGCCAAGACGGTGGGCGGACGCCGAGCCCCAATCCCCAGCCGCCACGACCTGCTGTCACGCGGCTTGGTCGCCAGCTTCTTTTGCGCCGACGCCAAGGCCGACCTCGGCTGGCGCCCCGAAGCGGACCGCGAGCGCTTCATCGAGAAGGCGCTGCGGGTGCACCGGAATTAGCATGAGAACCCTGCTCCACGTCTTTTCCACCTTCAAGGTCGGTGGGCCGCAGGTGCGGTTCGCCACCATCGTCAACCATTTCGGCCGCCGCTGGCGGCATCTGGTGGCGGCGATGGATGGCGCCACCACCGCCCGCGCCTTGCTGGCCGAGGGCTTGGAGCTCAACATCCTCGGCCTGCCGGTGCGGCGCGGCGCCACCTTGGCCAATCTGCTGCCGCTCCGACGCGTGCTGGACCAATTGCGGCCCGATCTGCTGGTCACCTCCAACTGGGGTACCATCGACTGGGCGCTGGCCAATGCCGGCGGCCTGGTACCCCACCTACACCTGGAAGACGGCTTCAACCCCGACGAGGCCGACGGCCAACTGGCGCGGCGGGTGTGGACACGG
>Ga0316222_1004634_pt1 | contig 12375 bp, 4 predicted proteins | sample TBH18011metaG_FD_206008 | JGI IMG/M metagenome (GOLD analysis project Ga0316222, IMG submission 206008) | Freshwater microbial communities from Trout Bog Lake, Wisconsin, USA - TBH18011 | ecosystem: Environmental > Aquatic > Freshwater > Lake > Hypolimnion/Profundal zone | place: USA: Wisconsin... | reverse complement strand
CTGGACGACACCCTCCTCTACCCCGAGGGCGGCGGCCAGCCCCCGGACCACGGCTTCCTGGGCCCGGTGGCCGTGGTGGACGTCCGCCGCAGGGACGGGGAGATCCGGCACCTGCTCGCGGCCCCCGTGGCCGAAGGGCCGGTCACGGTGACCCTCGACTGGGCCCGCCGCTTCGACCACATGCAGCAGCACACGGGCCAGCATCTCCTCACGGCCGTGGCCCAGGACGCCTTCGGGTGGCATACGACATCCTTCCACCTGGGCGAGGCGGTGTCCGACATCGAGCTGGACACGCCGTCCCTGACGGCCCGGGAGCTGGACGCGCTGGAGGAGGCCGTGGCCCGGGAGATCCGCGCCGCGCGGCCCGTGACCGGCCGCCGGGTCAAGGCCGACGACCTGCCGGCCCTGAAGGTGCGCTCCCGGGGCCTGCCCGAGGGCTTCCAGGGGGACGTGCGCCTGGTGGAGATCGAGGGCGTGGACCTCAACACCTGCGGCGGAACCCATCTGGCCGGCACCGCCGAGCTCGAGGCCCTGAAGCTCCTGGGGACGGAGTCCCTGCGCGGGGGCACGCGGCTGTTCTTCGTGGCGGGGGGCCGGGTGCGGCGGCGCCTGGGCGGGGCGGAGGGGCGCAACGCCCAGCTGCGCACCCTGCTGGGCACCCCGGACGAGGGCCTGGTCGAGGCCCTGGAAGCCCGGCTGGAGCAGGCCCGGAGCCTGGAGCGGCGGGTGCGCAACCTGGAGGAGGAGGTCTCCGACGGCCTGGCGTCGGCGCTCGCCGACCGGCCCGGCCCCTTCGTGGCGCACCACTGCGAGGACAAGGACGCGGGCTTCCTGCAGCGGACGGCGAAACGCCTGGCCGAGACGGCGCCCGGGAAGACCGCCTTCCTGACCGCCTCCCTGGGCGGGCAGGCCTGCTTCCTGCTGGCCGCGGGGCCCGAGGCTTCGGCGGACGTGGCCGCCCTGGGGCGGGAAGTGGCCGCCCGGTTGGGTGGGAAGGGCGGCGGGACGGGACGGGCCTTCCAGGGCAAGGCCGGGAGCCTGGCGGGCCGGGAGCAGACGGCGGCCTGGCTCGGGACGCAAATCCCCGACCTGGCGTAAGGATTTTCCCATAGAATCGTCTCCATGGCCTGTTCCGGCGAGCGCGGTGGTGAAGGGGGCCAGGCCCCCTGGGAGCCGTCCGTCTTCCTGCTATTCGAAGGGCTCGGGGAAGGCTTCTGCCTGGCCGCGCCCATCCCGGACGCCGCAGGCGCGCTCGCCGACTGGCGCCTCCTGCGGGTGAACCCCGCCTGGACCCGGAGCCTGGGGACGGGGCGGGGGGCCACGCTCCTCGGCAGCTGCCCCGGCCTGGATCCGGCCGTGTCCGCGGCGTTCCAGCGCGCGTCCTCGGGACGGGGTCCCGAGGTGGTCGAGGCGCAGGTCTCCGGCAGGTGGTTCGAATTCCGGCTCTCCTCCCCCAGGCCCGGGGAGGTGTGCTGCCTGCTCGCGGACTGCACGGAGCGCCGGCGCCGGGAGGAGGCCCACCGGGACCGGGAGCAGCTGTTCCGGACCGTGTGGGAGTCCGTGCCGGTGGGGGCCGGGGTGACCGAACTGGAAGGCGGGGCCTTCCTGATGGTCAACGCGGCCTTCACGGACGTGTTCGGCTACACCATGGCCGAACTCCAGGGCGGTTCCGCGCCGTCCGTGGGCATCTGGGCCAACCCGGCGGACCGGGCCCAGGCCATGGCCCGCATCCGCGAGGACGGCCGGGTCCGGGGCTTCCCGACCCCCATCCGGCGCAAGGACGGGGCCCTGAGGTGGGTGGCCTACTCCGGCTACGCCGTGACCCTGGCCGGCAAGCCCTGCGTGCTGTCGGTCGCCGTGGACATCACGGAGGAGAAACGTATCGAGGGCGAGCTCAAGCAGGCCCAGGCCGGCATCCTGGCGCTGGTGGAGAGCACCGTCGACCTGATCTGGTCGGTGGACCTGGACTTCCGGCTCCTGAACTTCAACTCGGCCCTCGCCGACCATTTCCAGAAGAACTACGGGACCCGGCCCGTCCTGGGCGGCCACTCCAGGGACTGGCTGCCCCCGGACCGGGCCGACCGCTGGCGGCCCCTCTACGAGCGGGCCCTGGCCGAGGGGCCCTACCAGATGGAATATTCGCTTTCGGACGGGCGCACCCTGGAGCTGGCCTTCAACCTGATCCGGCGCGACGGGGCGCCCGTGGGGATCTCCGTCTTCGGCAAGGACATCACGGAGCGCCGGAAGGCCGAGGAAGCCCTTCACCATGCCCAGAAGCTGGACGCCATCGGCCAGCTGGCCGGGGGCGTCGCCCACGACTTCAACAACCTCCTGGCCGCCATCCAGGGGGCGGCCGACCTGCTGGCGGATCCGGACGCGCGCCTGGAAGCGTCCCGGCGTCAGGCCCTCATCGGGATGATCACGGCCTCGGCCCGCCGGGCCGGGGAGCTCACCTCCAAGCTGCTGTCCTTTTCCCGGAAGCGCCCCAGGGACGTCGCCGCCACGGATATGGGGGCCCTGCTGAGGGACGCGGTGGAGATCCTGGGCCGGACCCTGGACAAGTCGATCGCCATCACCCTGGACGACCAGGCCGTGGACACGCGGGTGGACGGTGACGGTTCGATGCTGGAGAGCGTCTTCATGAACCTGGGGATCAACGCCAGCCATGCGATGCCCGGGGGCGGGGTGCTGGCGTTCCGGGCGGCCAACGTCGAGCTGTCCGAAGCCTTCTGTGCGGCCAGCCCCTTCGCCCTGGCCCCGGGCCGGCACGTGGCCATCGAGGTGAGCGACAGCGGCTGCGGCATGACCAAGGCCGTGCAGAGCCGGATCTTCGAGCCGTTCTTCACGACCAAGCCCCAGGGCAAGGGCACGGGGCTGGGCCTGTCGGCGGCCTACGGCGCCATCCTGGACCACCACGGCGCCATCGACGTCGACAGCGCCCCGGGGGAGGGGACCACCTTCCGCATCCTCCTCCCCGTCGTCAGCGCCCGGCCCGCCCCCCTGGAACCGGAGGCCCCGGCCGTCGCCGGGACCGGCTGGATCCTCGTGGTCGACGACGAGGTGATCCTGCGGGAGATCATGCAGGCGATGCTGGAGGACCTCGGCTACCGGGTCCTGACGGCTTCGGACGGGCAGGAGGCCCTGGCCCGCTTCCGGGAACACCGCGATGAACTCGGCCTGGTGATCCTGGACATGGTCATGCCCGTCATGGGGGGGCGGGAGGCCTTCGAGCGGATGCGTGCCCTGGACGCCACCGTGCCGATCATCCTCTCATCCGGTTTTTCCCGGGATGAGGACCTGGAAGTATTGCGGCAACTGGGGCTGGACGCCTTCATCCAGAAGCCCTGCGGCATGGCCGACCTCAGCCGGGTGGTGGCAGCGGCCATCCGGAAGAAATAGGGCTGTTTCTTCCCTGCCTCCGGCCCGGAATGGGAGACAATGGCGCGGCCGGGATGCGACCCCCCGCACCCCGCCGGGGTCCATCCCGGAACCGCAGCCTGCCTCGTCGCTCCCATCGGGACGGCGGCCTTTCGCCCCGAGTGTCCAGCCTCCATGCCCGCTTCCCAGACGCCCTCCGCCCGAACCCTCACCGATGCCGAGCGCCAGCGCCTCCTCGGGGCCTGGCGCGGACCCGCCTTCGACCCCTCGCTGGTGCGCGACGAGCGCCTGCACGAGCTGTTCGAGGCCAGCGCCGACCGGAACCCCGAGGCCACCGCCGTCGTCATGGGCGACGCCGCCCTCACCTACGGGGAGCTGGAGGCGCGCGGCAACCGCATCGCCCGGCTCCTGCGCGCGCGCGGGGTCGGCCGGGGGAGCTACGTGGGCCTGCACCTGCCCCGCTCCCTGGACGTCTACGCGGGCCTGCTGGGAATCCTGAAGGCGGGGGCGGCCTACGTGCCTCTGGACCCGGACACCCCGGCCGAGCGGGTCCACCAGATCCTCGGCGACGCCTCGGCCAGCGTGCTGCTCGGCGTCTCGGGGCTGGCCGCGCGGATCGCCCCGGGACCCTGGGCGACCCTGCTGCTGGACCTCGAGGGCGCCGCCCTGGCCCATGAGTCCGACCTGCGCCTGGGCCGTCCGGACCCGGGCGGCGGCCCCGGGGACCCCTGCTACGCCATCTTCACCAGCGGCTCCACGGGCCGGCCCAAGGGCGTGGCCCTGGCCCACCGCAGCGTCTGCAACCTGGTCCGGGCCGAGGGCGCGCTGTTCCGGGTCGGGCCCGGGGACCGGGTCTTCCAGGGGTTCTCCATCGCCTTCGACGCCTCGGTGGAGGAAGTGTGGCTGGCGTTCCACGCGGGGGCCACCCTCGTGGCCGGCAGCGCCGCCCAGGTGCGCAACGGGCCCCAGCTGCCGGCCCTGCTGGCCAGCCTGGGGGTCACCGTGCTCTCCACGGTGCCCACGCTGCTGTCCACCTTCGAGGGGGACATCCCGGGCCTGCGGCTGCTCATCGTGGGCGGCGAGGCGTGCCCCCCGGACCTCGTGCGGCGCTGGGCCCGGCCCGGCCTGCGCTTCGTGAACACCTACGGCCCCACGGAAGCTGCGGTCATCGCCACCTGGTGCGACCTGGATCCCGGCGGCCCCGTCACCATCGGCCGGGCCGTGCCCAACGCGCGGGTCTACGTGCTCGACGAGGGGCAGGCCCTGGTGCCGCCGGGGGAGCCGGGGGAACTCTGCCTGTCCGGCGTGGGCCTGGCCCTGGGCTACCTGGGCCGGCCGGACCTCACGGCCGCGAGCTTCCTGCCGAACCCCTACGAGGACGGCCCCTTCACCGACCGGCTCTACCGCACCGGGGACAAGGTCCGCTTCGACGGGGACGGCGAGCTGGTCTTCCTGGGGCGCCTGGACGACCAGGTGAAGATCCGGGGCTTCCGGGTGGAGCTGGGCGAGATCGAGAACGCCCTCCTGGCCCGGCCCGAGATCCTCGCCGCCGCCGCGGCCCTGCGCGCGGACCAGGGCCTGGAGCGGCTGGTGGCCTACGTCGTGCCGCGCGAGGGCCGCGCCGTGGCCGAGGACGAGGTGAGGGCCGGCCTGCGCGCGCTGCTGCCGGCCTACATGGTGCCGGCCTGCGTGGAGGTCCTCGAGGCGCTGCCCACCCTGCCCAGCGGCAAGGTGGACCGCCAGCGGCTGCCCGCGCCCCGCCCCCGCGGCCCCGCCCAGGCCGATCCCCAGGACCGGCCCCGCACCCCCGCGGAGCAGCTCCTCCTGGAAGCCTGGCGCGGGCTCTTCCACCGGGAGGATGTGGGCCTGTCGGATGATTTCTTCCTGGACCTGGGCGGCCACTCGCTCTTGGCCGCGGTCATGGTCTCCGGGCTGCGCAGGCTCGGGGGGTTCCAGAGCCTCTCGGTGGGGGACCTCTATGCCCACCCCACGGTGGCGCAGCTGGCCCGGGCCATGGCGGGCCGGCACGCCCCGGGGGAGGCCGCGGGGGAGGCGGCGATGGGATCCGCCGGCGGCACAGGGGCGGCGCCCGCGGCGGGACCGGCGTGGATGGGATCCTCCGCCGCCCCCGGGGCACCGCCCGCGACGCCCGCCGTCGCGCCCTGGGCGCCGCCGCCCCCCGTCGGGGCCCGGGCCCGGTTCCTGTGCCACCTGGGGCAGTGGGCGGGGCTCTACCCGGTGCTGATGTACTTCGGCCTCCAGTGGCTGGGCCCCTACCTGATCTACAGCACCCTGCAGGACGACGACTTCGGCAAGGCGGTCTCGCTGCTGGCCGCGGTGGTGGGCCTGCTGGTGCTCCACCCCCTGATGTACCTCGCCGCCATCGCCGCGAAGTGGCTGCTGCTGGGCCGGGAGCGGCCCGGCGCCCACCCCGTGTGGGGGTTCTACTACTGGCGCTGGTGGCTGGTGGGGCGGATCCTCGCGGCCACGCCCACGACCTACCTGGTGGGGACGCCATGGCTGCGCCTGTACCTGCGCGCCATGGGCGCCCGGATCGGGCCCGGCGCCTTCTTCGCCACGGACGCCATCCGCACCTTCGACCTGCTCACCATCGGCAGCGACACCACCCTCGGCGTGGACGCCCGGGTGGAAGGCTATGCCCTGGAGAACGGCCTGCTCATCCTCGGGCCCACGACCCTGGGCGACCGCTGCCATGTGGGCTCACGGTCGCTCCTGGCGCCGGGTTCGGCCATGGAGGACGGCGCCAGCCTGGGCGAGCTGAGCCTCCTGCCCTCGGGCGCGACGATCCCCGCCGGTCAGCGCTGGGTGGGCTCCCCCGCCCGGGCCGTGGCGCCCGACGAGGGCGACCGCCTGCGGGCGGCCCTCGCGCCCCTGCGCCCCGGCCGCCTGCGCCACGGGGCCGTCCTGGGCCTGACGGCCCTGGGGGTGTTCCTCCTGCCGGTGACCTACCTCGCCGCCATCTTCCCGGGCATGGTCCTGCTCAGCGAGATGTACATGCGGATCCCGGGGTACTTCCACTACCTCTGGGCGGCGCCCCTGGCGTCGGTCTCCTACGTCGTCCTCCTCACGCTGGAGCTGGTGCTCGTCAAGTGGGCGCTGCTGGGGCGGGTGCGGGAGGGCACCTACGACCTGCACGGCGGGTTCGCCCTGCGGAAGTGGTTCGTGGACCAGTTCCTGGAAGTCTCCCTCGACCTGCTCGCGCCCCTCTACGCCACCCTCTACCTGAACCCGTGGCTGCGGGCCCTGGGCGCCAGGCTGGGCAGGCGGGCCGAAGTCTCCACCGCCGGCGTGGCCACCCCCGACCTGCTGCGGATCGGCGAAGAGGCCTTCATCGCCGACGCCGCCTCCATGGGCACCCCCCGCTACGACCTCGGGCGGGTCACCCTCCTGGCCACCTCCGTGGGCCGGCGGGCCTTCGTGGGCAACAGCGCCGTGCTTCCGGCCGGGACGCACCTGGCGGACCAGGGCCTGGTGGGCGTGCTCTCCACGGCGCCCCTGGACCCCGGGGAGGCCGCGACGTTCGACGCCTCCTGGCTGGGGTCGCCGCCCATCTTCCTGCCGCGGCGCCACCACGCCGCGGGGTTCCGGGAGGAGGACACCTTCCGGCCCACCCGGCGCCTGGTGGCCCTGCGGCTGTTCATCGAGTTCTTCCGGGTCATCCTGCCGGCCACGGGCTTCGTCGTCCTGACCTGCCTGCTGCTCACCGCGATGACCGAGCTGGACGAGTATCTGGGCCTGGGGCTGGCCATCGCCCTGTTCCCGGTGCTCTACTTCCTGGCCGGGATCGCGGCCTGCCTCCTGTCGGCCGGGGCGAAGTGGCTCCTGATGGGGCGCTACCGCGCCACGGAAAAGCCCCTCTGGTGCGGCTTCGTCTGGCGCACGGAGCTGGTGACGGCCATCCACGAGTCGCTGGCCGCGCCCTGGCTGCTGATGATGTGCCTGGGGACGCCGCTGGTGCCGTGGTTCTTCCGGCTCCTGGGGGCCAAGGTCGGGCGGGGCGTGTGCATGGAGACCTTCTGCCTGACCGAGTACGACCTCATCACCATCGGCGACGGCGCCTGCCTCGGGGCCGACGCCACGCTCCAGACCCACCTGTTCGAGGACCGGGTCATGAAGATGTCCACCCTGACGGTGGGGGCGGGCTGCACCGTGGGCGCCGACGCCGTGGTGCTCTACGACACCTGCATGGAGGACGGGGCGGAACTGGGCGCGCTCTCCCTGCTGATGAAGGGCGAGACGCTGCCCGCGGGGACGCGGTGGGAGGGCAGTCCGGCGCAACTGCGAAATTGACAGCTGGTTTCGTGGACAGCCGGGAACGGCCATGGGATCTTATTCGAAAGAAACCCAGATCGTTCATGCGTCCCATCGGGAGCCAAGGATGAGCAGACTCGAAGCCCTCGCGAAGATCCTGGAGGCCCGCGCCCAGGCGACCTCCGGACTGGTGTTCAACTACACCGTCCCCGACCTCTGGAACTGCTTCGACTACGGCGGCGCGGAGCTGCGCAAGACGCCCTGGGGCGAGCTGGTGGTGAACCCCTACCAGTTCTACCTGAGCGTCATCCGGGACTTCATCCAGCCCAAAGCCTCGGCCCGGTCCGGCTGGGGGGAGCCCCTGAACGGCAGCCGGGAACTGGAGCCCGGCCTGGAGGGCGGGGACTGGATCCGGCGCGCCACCGTCTACTCCATGATGGTCCGCACCTCCACGGCCTGGGACCACGACCGCTCCGGCAGCCTCGAGGACGTGGACCTCTACGGCCTCAAGGAGACCGGCACCTTCGTCAAGTCCCTCGCCCTCCTCTCCCTCCTCCACAAGATGGGCATCACCTGCGTCTACCTCCTGCCCATCTCGAAGTTCTCCCTGAAGGACAAGAAGGGCGAGCTGGGCTCGCCCTACGGCGTCTCCAGCTTCTTCGAGCTGGACCCCAGCCTGAAGGACCCGATGACCGGCCCGGACTTCACCGTGGAGGACGAGTTCCGCGCCTTCGTGGAGGCCTGCCACATCCTGGGCATGCACGTCATGATCGACATCATCCCCCGGACCAACGCCCTGGACTCGGACCTGATCCTCGAGCACCCGGACTGGTTCTACTGGATCCGCAAGGAGGCCATGGCCACCTACAAGCCGCCCTACGTGCCCGGCCTGGGCACCCAGGTCCGGCCCAAGGCCGAGTTCCTGCCGGTCATCTACCAGAGCGAGGAGGTCCGCCAGCACCTGTCGTCCTTCCAGGAGGACCCCGCCGCCGCCGACCCGGGGCGCTGGGCGGAGCTGAGGGCCCGGCTCGAGGCCCATCCGGAGGAGGGCGTCCTGGACGCGGTCCGCGCCGCCTTCGGCCTGACCGTGGCCCCGGCCTTCTCGGACCAGATCAACGACCCGCAGCCGGCCTGGACCGACGTCACCTTCTTCCGCATGTACCTGGACCACCCCGTGGCCGCCGTGCCCTTCCTGGACCGCGCCTACGCCCCGTACATCCTGTTCGACGTGATCAAGTCCAACCTGTTCCAGGGCAAGGTCCGGAACGAGCCCCTGTGGGACCTGCTGGCGGGGATCATCCCCTACTACCAGCGCGAGTTCGGCATCGACGGGGCGCGCATCGACATGGGGCACGCCCTCCCGAAGGAGCTGGTGGAGCGCATCATCCACAGCGCCCGCACCGTGGATCCCGACTTCTGCTTCATCGCCGAGGAGATGGAGATCGAGCGCGCCGAAGCCTCCCGGGCCCTGGGCTACAACATGATCCTGGGCGACGGCTTCATCCAGGAGCCGCGCGTCCAGGAGTTCAAGGCCCACAAGTACATGTACGGCGCCCAGAGCCTGCCCTGCCCGGTCTACGCCTGCGGCGAGACCCACGACACGCCGCGGCTGGCCGCGCGGGAAGGGGGCCGGACCCTCTCCCGGCTGATCACGATCCTGAACCTCTTCGTGCCCAACGGCGTGCCCTTCCTCAATTCCGGGCAGGAGGTCTACGAGCTCCAGCCCATGAACACCGGCCTGGACTGCCGCCCCAACGAGGCCCTGCTGCTGGATCCCAAGGATCCCTACTACGGCAGGCTGGCGCTGTTCGACCGGTATGCCCTGCACTACCTGAACCCCGGGCGCTGGGAGCTGCCCGACCAGCTGGCCTGGCTCGCGGGGCTGCGGCAGGCCAACCTGGCCACCTTCACCCGCCCGGGGAACGCCTTCCTCCTGGGCTTCAACTCGCCCCGGGATCCCGGGATCGCCTTCGGCTTCCGGGACGACGACGCCCGGGACGCGCAGCGCGAGGCGGGCAACCTGTTCGTGGTGGTCGGCAACACGGACGTCCACAACAGCCAGTACCTCACGGTCCAGCTCCAGACCATGCGGGCCGTCTCCGGGAATTCGGCCCGGAAGGGCGCCCAGCTGTTCTCGAGCCACGGGCTGGCCCGGGAGGTGCACGACTACGACCACCGCGGGGACCTGTCCATGAGCTTCCAGCCGGGGGAGGTCAAGATCATCCGGATGTAGGTTTCCTCCGCGCCCTTGGCTTGCAGGGCGGGAACCGCGCCAGGTAGTCCTCCAGCGCCGCCTCCAGCCCCACGTCCGCATGCGCGGCCTCCGACAGGAACCACTTGTTCTCGAGCACCTGGCAATACCGCTCCGCGGCGGCGCTCTCGGTCTTCACCAGGGCGCCCAGCCGCAGCTGGGTCGGCTCCCAGGCCTCGGTCAGCCACCGGTAGGCGGCGACGGACAGGGGGCGCTCGCCCTTGGCCTCCTGGGAGAGCCGGGCCTTGAACTCCTCGATCTCGTTGAGCATGAGCTCGGCCTGGCGCTCCTGGGCCACCAGGCCCGTGAGGTCGTGCAGGCGGTGGCGGTGGTAGTCCCGGTCGGTGACCACGGTGCGCATGGCCAGACGGTCGCGGTCGCCGGTGGCGATGAGCTTGATCTCCTGGATGGAGAAGCCCATGGCGTTCAGCGCCCGCACCCGGGCCTGGATGCGCCAGCGCTCCCCGGGGCCCACGATCACCTCCTGGTTCACCTCGTTCCACAGGGCCTCGTAGCGGCGCCGGATGCTGGCGCCGAAGTCCTCGGGGCGCAGCGCCTCGGGCAGCTTCGTGACCATGGCGATGTCCAGGAGGTCGCCCCCCACGTTCTCCTCCATGATCATGAGGTCCTGCCGGCGCTGGCCGTCGGAGAGGGTGGGGTGGAGCTCGGAGGTCTCGGCGTCGACGAGGTAGGCCCCCAGCTGGCCAGCGTCCCGGCGGAACAGGACGTTGGAGAGCGAGCAGTCCCCCCAGTACGCCCCCGCCAGGTGGAGCTGGACCAGGAGCCCGGCCATGGCGTCCAGGAGCCGCTCCCGGTAGCGCTCCAGGCCCGGGCTCAGGAACAGGACGCGGTAGGGGTGGGAGCCGTCCAGGTAGCGGGTGATCAGCAGGCTCGCCTGCGTGCCGTCGGACCGCGCCGCCAGGGCGTGGCCCACGGGCTCGACCGAGGGCAGGTTGCGGGTGCGCATGTCCAGGAGCAGGGCGTATTCCTTCTCCGCGAGGCCTTCGGGGAGTTCCTTGAAGGCGTAGGCCGAGGTCTCGCCGTAGCTGACGAACTGCACCTCGTGGCGGGAGAGGCCGCGGGCGAGCTCGATGGAGCGGGGGGTGGACCGGGGCCATTCCGCGAGCTCGATGCCGAAGGGCAGATCCAGGAAGTCGGGGTGGCCGGGGCGGACGAGGATGGAGAGGAGGCCGGGGGTCGGGGAGGACGGCATCAGAAGCGGAAGACCGCCGAGGACAGCCCCGTGAGCGTCACCGTCTTCCCATCCGCGCTGACGCTCGCCGTCGTCGAGCCCGTGATCGGGGTGACCCCGGCCGCGTTCCCATCCACCAGCAGCTGGGCCGACCCCAGGCTGACGTCGGCCGGAAAGCTGTGCGGCGCGGTGTCGGCGTTGTGGAAGACGTAGTAGGTGCGCGGCGCGCTGTCCGCCGACACGACCTTGTAGCCGAAGGCCAGCACGTTGGCCCCGGCCCCCGCGGGGGCGATGCCGGTGACGTTGCCGGCCAGGGCGGCGTCGGGCAGCCTGAAGGCGTCGGTGGCCTTGCGCAGGGCGATGAGGCCCTGGGTGTACGCGTAGAGCTGGTACCCGTTCTGCGTCGTGGCGTAGTTGGTGAAGCCGCCCGTGATGGGGTCGCCCGCGTAGACCGCGGACCAGCGCACCATGTTGATCGCGTCCGAGGCGTTGTACGAGTTGTCGCAGAAGTAGCGGTTGGCGCCGTTGGAGAGGGTGTTGCTGCCGAAGGCGGTGGCCTCCTTGGTGCGGAACATCTCGTCGCCGGCCTGCAGGAAGGCGGTGCCCTGGGAGGTGAGCAGGATGGCGTAGCCCACCTTGGCCCGCTGCAGGAGGACCGCGTCCTGGACGGCGGTGTGGGCCGCGCCCGTGGCCATGGCGAGCATGTCGTAGTAGCAGAGGTTGTCGTGGCAGGTGAGGTAGTTCACGACGTTGTCGGGGCTCGGGGCGCTGAAGTTCGTGGGCGTGCCCGCGACGTTCTGGACCAGCGCGGCGAGGGCCTGCGGCTGGCCCGTGATGAAGGCGGGGGAGCCGTCGCTGGGGTAGCCGTTCTTGATCAGGTTCCGGAAACTGTCGGAGAACATGCCGATGCCCAGGCCCGCGAAGGCCGCGGCATCGGCCTGGTCGCTGCTCCCGATGGCCACGCCGTTGTAGTCGGTCGTGGCGCCCGAGTAGTCGCCGTTCCAGCCTTCGCCCAGGAACAGGGCGCGGGGATTGGCCGCGGCGGCCACGGCGTAGGCGTCCTTGAGGGTCTGGGTGTCGAGCACCGACATGAGGTCGAAGCGGAAGCCGTCCACATGGTAGACGTTCACCCACTGGCCGATGGCGTCCACCAGGAGCTTGCGCACCATCTTGCGCTCGCTGGCCACGTCGTGGCTGCCGGCGCCGTTGTCGCTGGTGGTCCGGTAGTAGTAGCCGCCGTCGAGGCCGGCGCCGAGCACCTGGTCGCTGGCGGTGTGGTTGA